>Ga0209007_1000015_pt1 | contig 168900 bp, 135 predicted proteins | sample JacPinW_OM1H0_O2_FD_187961 | JGI IMG/M metagenome (GOLD analysis project Ga0209007, IMG submission 187961) | Forest soil microbial communities from Algoma, Ontario, Canada - Jack Pine, Ontario site 1_JW_OM1H0_O2 (SPAdes) (version 2) | ecosystem: Environmental > Terrestrial > Soil > Boreal... | reverse complement strand
GTCACGCGCGAAGATATCGAAGAGGTTGTAGCGCGCTGGACTGGAATCCAGGTTTCGGCGATCAAGGAAGACGAACAACAGAAGCTGTTGCGCATCGAAGAAGAGCTGCACCGCCGCGTGATCAGCCAGGACAAGGCTATCACTGCGCTGGCGCGAGCGATTCGGCGAAGCCGCGCTGGGTTGAAGGCTCCAGGGCGTCCGGTGGGATGCTTCCTGTTTCTGGGACCGACTGGCGTGGGCAAAACAGAAGTTGCGCGAAGGCTGGCGGAATTTTTGTTCGGCAGCGAGAAGTCGCTGGTTCGCTTCGATATGTCGGAATACATGGAGAAGCATTCCGTATCGAAATTGATCGGAGCGCCTCCAGGATACGTGGGATACGAGGAAGGCGGACAACTGACCGAACGCGTGCGCCGGACTCCCTATTCCGTAATTCTGCTGGATGAGATTGAAAAAGCGCACCCAGACGTGTACAACATCTTGCTGCAAGTTTTTGAAGATGGACAGCTGACTGACGGGTTGGGCAACACGGTAGATTTCCGCAACACAATTATCATACTGACTTCGAACCTGGGGGCGCGGCAGTTGCAAAAACAGGCCGGCCTCGGTTTCGCGTCGAAAGAGCTCGACTCCATGGCGAAGAGTCAAGACGACATGGTGATGAGCGAGGTTAAGCGGGTTTTCAATCCCGAGTTCCTCAATCGTCTGGATGAAGTGATATTGTTCAACTCGCTCACGGACGACGATCTGTTGCGGATCATCGATTTGCTGGTCGGGCAGATCAACGAAACGCTGGTGCACCGTCAAGTGCAGATCGCACTGACTCCGGAAGCGCGCCAGTGGATTCTAGAAAAAACTTGCAGCGACCGAAATTATGGCGCGCGGCCGCTCCGGCGCGCGTTACAGAAGTACGTCGAAGACCCATTGTCGGAAGCTTTGATTCAGGGTGGATTGCAACGGCCAGCGACGCTGGAAGTTTTTCTTTCCGGTGAAGAGGGACTTTCGTTCCGACCCGCAGTTGAAGCAACCCCAGTGGCCCACTAAGAATCCTACGCGCAAGCCGGACGGGAGCGGTTCCGGCGGGGGAGCACATAATCTTGGGCGGGAATCTGCGGCCTTGACCGAGGCCGCGAGCACGAAAAATTTTGTGCGCCTGTTTCAAATCCCTGTGATTGTGTGCTTGTGCATGGTTGCGTACGCCTATCCTCTTTGGGGTCAGCAAGTGCAGGGACCTACGGGCCGGCAGTATGTGATTCAGCGAATCGAATTCATCGGTAATCGCCGCATCCAGTCAGATACTTTGCGCGCGCGGATTTTTTCACGCCCTGGCGATCCTTATAGTGAGGAAGCGGTCCGCCGCGATTTCCAAGCGCTTTGGAATACGCAATTCTTCGAGGATGTGCGGCTGGAAGTGGAAGACAGTCCGGATCAGCCGGACGGCAAAATCGTGGTCTTCTATTTGAAAGAGCGGCCGATTATTCGAAGGATCGAGTACAAAGGAAACAAATCGATCACTGAGTCCGACATTCTGGACGCGTTTAAGGATAAGAAAGTGGGACTTTCGGTGGAAGGCCAGTTCGATCCCACGAAAATAAAGCGCGCGGAAGTGGTGATCAAAGAATTGTTGGCGGAACACGGGCGCCAATTTGCGACGGTGAAGCCGACCTATGAGCGCATTGCGGCGACCAACGCTGTAAAGCTGGTGTTCAATATTGATGAAGGGCCGAAGGTCAAGGTTGGAACGATCTCGTTCACGGGAAACAAGGTTTTTTCCGATGGAAAACTGCTCCGCGCGATGCGCCATGACCGGCCGTATGCAATTCCGCTCTACATAACGAGCATTCCGGTGATGGACAAGACCTACGACCGGCAGAAACTCGACGAAGACCTGGAAGTTGGAATCCGGGGACTGTATCGCGACCACGGCTATTTCAAGGCGACGGTAGGCGATCCTATTCTGAACACGCATGACGAAGATCGCAGCGGTATCAAGGGGCCGTGGCCAGTGTTGGGCTCGAAGCATGGAAAGCGAGTGGACATTACGATTCCGATCGAAGAAGGTGAGCAGTACCGTATGGGCTCGTTGAAGTTTCGCAGCAGCGATCCGGAAGTGGGGCTGGTGTTCAAGTCGGAACTCCTGGCTCGCGTATTTCCCATTAAAGAAGGCGAGATTTTTTCGGCCGAGAAAATCCGCAAAGCGCTGGACAACTACAAGAAACTTTACGGGGAATATGGATATATCGATTTCGTGGCGGAGCCGCTGACGGACATCGACGACAAGAAGAAAGTGGTGAACTTGACCATGGAATTCGACCAGCAAAAACAATTCTTCGTGAGGCGCATTGAATTTTCCGGCAACACCACCACGCGCGATAAAGTGATACGCCGCGAAATCCTGCTGGATGAAGGACAGGTTTACAACAATCGCCTGTGGGAGCTGAGCATTCTGCGGCTGAATCAACTAGGCTATTTCGACGCGATTAAGCCGGAGAACGCGGAACTGAAGCGCAACGTAAAGGCCGGAACGGTCGATATTAAATTGAAGGTAAAAGAAAAAGGGAAGCAATCGATCAGTTTTTCGGGCGGCGTAAGCGGAATCGCTGGCACGTTCGTAAGCGCTTCCTACCAAACGAATAACTTCCTGGGATTGGGTGAAACGTTGACGTTATCCGCGCAGTTGGGCGATTTCCAGCGCGGCTACACGTTCGGATTTACCGAGCCGTTCCTGTTTGACCGTCCGATCACCAGCGGATTCACGATTTTCGCCAATAAGTACGATTTCAACGAAGCCAAGCAGTACGGTCTTTTGTTAGGGCAGGAGATCGCGCTGAATCCACAGTTGGAGGAAAATTACAACACGGATACCAAGGGATTCACGTTGTTTATAAGCTCTCCGCTGCGGCGATTTTCATTCGCGCGCGTGGGTCTCACTTATGGATTTTCCACCACGGACATCACCACGTTCAGTCAGTCGGCGCAATTGTTGTTCGACAGCATTCAGTTCACCAGCCTGGCTGGTCCGTCTGCTCTGAACGGGATTCATTCGAGCAAGGTGACGCCTACGATCAGCTACAGCACGGTGAATAATCCGCAAAATCCGACGCACGGAAAGAGCTTCTATTACGGTGTGTCGCTGGAAGGCGGCCCGCTGGGCGGCAACGTGAACACGATAAGCAATACGTTTTCGACCACCTATTTTCACCAGGTCAACAAGCGCCGGAACGTGATCGGGTTGAAATATCAGACGGCGATGATCTCCGGCTACGGCGGAAAAGATATTCCTCCGTACAACCGTTTTTATCTAGGTGGAGAACAGGACGTGCGCGGATTTAACTTCTATACCATCTCTCCTTTTGTGGCCATTCCGTTTTCGACCAGCACAAGCATCGAATATTTCGATCCGAGAAGGATTGGCTCAACCGGAACTCCGATACCGCAACTTCTGACTGTGCCGCTACTGGAATTCATTCCCACGCGACCCGGCGGGGACTATCAGAACGTAGTGAACCTGGAATATCGAATCCCCATCGCGGGGCCTGTGACTTTGGTGTTTTTCAACGATCTGGGCGTGAACGGCATCCTTCGGCAATCGCAATTGTCGTTAAATCCTGCGGCAGTGTCGTTATTCCAGGAACAGTATCCGAATCCCGATTTCCCGAACGTACATATCACCAAGGATCTACCGATCGTAAGCGGAACGAACTTTCATCCGCGAACGTCTGCGGGCATCGAGTTGCAGGTTATTCTGCCGATCGTGAACGCGCCATTTCGCGTTTACTATGCCTATAACTATTTTCGGTTGACCGGAACTATTACCGCGCCGGCCGGCGCTTATTACTTAAGCGATGCGGTGAAAAATACGCTGCCTCCCGGCGTTCTTCAGACGCAAATTCAACCGGAATTGGATTCCATCTTGTTTCAACAGGTGCAGCATATTCCGGCTGGCTTGATCGAGCCGAAACAAACCTTCCGGTTCACGGTGGGGAAGACTTTCTAAGATGAACATTCCATTTGCGAAGATTTCGGCATGGCGCTCGAATCAGCGAATTGGGGAGCGCGAAGATTATGGCGTGGGGCACGCCGGAGGATTGAGGATGAGAGTTTGGCAAATAGGCGCGGCGATTGTTCTGGCCGCCTGCGTAGCCGGATGCGGCGGCAACTCCACGCCGGTAGGCGTTACGGTGACTCCGACTGGAACGGCGGCATCACCGCAGACCGTGCTGCTTAGTGGCCAGCAACTGTTCCAGGCAACCGTCACCGGCGCGTCCACTATGACGGTGAACTGGTTTATTTGTCTTCCTCCCACGAATACTTCGGTTACAAACCCAATACCGGTAAATTGTGGTCTGCTAACGGGTTTTGGAACGATCAGTTCGACGGGACTCTACGTGGCGCCGCCCACGCCTCCCCCCAGCGTTTTCGTGGTTGCGGCGCAAAGCACGGTGAATGCGAACATCTACGGTCTCAGCTACGTTGTGGTAGGAACTGGCGTCCGCGTTTCCATTGAGCCAAAGACGGCCACCATCAATCCGGGAGAAAAGCTTCAATTCAGCTCGACGGTGAACGGGACCTCTAATACAGCGGTTACCTGGAGCGTGACGGCGGACAGCATGACGGTGGTCGGCGGCAATTCGACCATCGGAATTATATGTCCGAGCAGTAACGATACGCAGAACCTGTGTACCAACCCGCCTCAGCCCGCGGGTACTTATTTTGCTCCATTGGTTTCGCCGGGCGCTGTGACGATCACGGCGACTTCGGCGGCGGACACTTCGCAGTCCGCGACGGCAAGCGTGACCATCGCAGGGGGAAGCGATCCCACGCTCAGTTCGATTGCGCCGACTACAACGCAGGAAGGTTCGGTGCAACAGGATATTTACTTGAACGGGCAGAACTTTTCGTCAACCAGCACGGTGCTGGCCAATGGCGTTCCGATTCCGACAATTTTCCTGACGACCTCGTTGCTGCGCGCAACGATCCCGTCCGCCCAGTTGGCTACGATGGGATCCGTTCAAATTTTGGTGCAACGGCAAAATGGAGATCTTTCGCTCCCGGTCCCACTTACGGTAAATCCATCGCGTCCCGCGCTGGTGGCTTCCACGCCGGATAGTTTCATCGGTAACTCCGCGAACGTGGGCGTGACCCTCACCGGCGGATATTTTTCGCCGTCCACGGAAATTTTCTTTAATGCACAACGGATCAGCCAGAGCGCCGGTGGTAACACGCGCGTGCTGCAAGTCACCATTCCGGCCGCCGATTGGGGCCCGCCAGGACTTTACCCGATCATCGTGGAAAACACGGATGTAGTACCGCCGAATCCGGGAATCTCCGGTGTAAATATCGGCGTGGAACCTACGTCGTTTCCATCGGCGCCGAGTACGTCGATCAGCGTGGGGATGACTCCATCGGCGATTGCGATTGATCCGGCGTTGGGTCTTGCGGTGGTAGCAAACACGGGATCGAACAACGTCAGCATCATTAATTTGGCGACGAATACACAGGTGGCGGGCTCGCCGGTAGCTGTGGGGCCAAATCCGACGAGTGTCGCTATCGACGACCAATTGCACGTCGCGGTGGTGGTGAATAATGGGGCCGAAGCGAATGGCGGGAACAGCGTAACGGGAATTAATCTAAATACGCTTGCAACAACGACACTGACATTCCAGGACACTTCCGTCCCGCCGAATACGGCTGCTTTGCCTTACTCAATCGGGATTAATCCGCTCACACATCGCGCAATCGTGACGCAGCAAAACACAAACACTGCGTGGATAGTGGACCTCTCCAGCGGTGTGCCAGCTAATCCACAGCAAATCGGTGGCACTTTGACTCCTTATGGAACAGGGCCGACTCCGTCCGTGGACATAGATCCTAAACTAAACTGGGCGCTTGTGACTCCGGGCGGCTCCGGCACGATCAACATCGTGGACCTCGGGCGCGATCCGGGTCCGGGAGATGTGGGCCGGCCACCGGTAGTGATTGGCGATCTAACCGTCTCGACATCCAGCCAGGGAGTAGGCATTAACAGTCAAACGCATCAAGCGCTCCTGACCGATCCAAATAGCAGCGCCACGAACAATGACTCCCTCACGACGTACAGTTTGCTCGACAATACGGTGAGCAACGTTCCATTCTTGCTGAACGGGACAGCCATTGAAGCGCCAGGTTTCGTCGCATCGGCAATCAATCCGCTATCGAACGTGGGTATCGCGGTTAACAGCCTGGCTAATACGGCGGCGATCGTGGACATGGAAAACAGCATTGTGTTGCAGACGGTCACCGGTCTGAATATGCCCGAGGCAGTAGCAATCGACGCGGTAACGAATCAGGCTTACGTGGTGAACCAAGGGAACAACACTGTTTCAGTTGTTTCGCTGGGCACTCCCGGGCAATTCCGGACGTTGCAGATCCTGGAGTCGAGTCCGGCTGTCGCTTTTGTGACAAATCCCCCGACCGGATTGACGCTGACGATCAACGGCGTTGGATTTACGGGATCCGCGCAGGTAGTGCTGGATGGCACGCCGCTGCCGGCCGGAGACGTGACGGTTGTGAGCAACCGCCAGATCGTCGCGACCGTTCCCGCATCCATGCTGACGAACGCGCGCAACTATATCGTTTACGTGCAGAACGCGGGCCAGTGGTCGAACACGACTGAGCTGACAATGATTCAGGCTGTTCCGGTTGGGAATACTCCTATAGCCGTAGCTATCGATCAGGATCTCGATCAAGCAGTGGTGACCAACTATTCGGATGACACCGTGTCGATATTGAATCTGATCACCGGAATGCCCATTTTGACGGAACCGACGATGCCGGTAGGATCCAACCCCGAGGGAGTTTCCGTGATCGCGCGGCTGGGCTTGGCGGTGGTTGCAAATAACGGAAGTAATAACGTTACGATCCTTGACGAGGTTGGGAACGACGGAACTTTTTCGTCGCCCACTACAATCTCCTGCGGTACATGCGTTGGACCGGCCGGGGTGGGGGCAAATTCCGATACGGCTACGGCAGCTACTGCCAATACGCTATCGAACGACGTCAGTTTTGTTACTCTTCCGACTACCGGGACGATAGGGACGCTGGGAGCAACCGTTACGGTGGACCAATTCCCCGATGCGGTGTCCATGGCCCCGGTGCTGGCATCGCCGCCAGTTCCGGGCATCATCACCACGAATAACTTTGCAGCGGTGCCTACGGCATCTTCCGCGAGCAGCGTCGATTTGCTGAACTCAGATACCGACTCCATTGTTAATCGAGTTTCGAATTTTCAATTACCGACAGGCGCGGTGTTCGATCCATTAAATCAGGATTTTCTGGTGACGGACAGTGTGGTGAATGAAGTGTTTATCATTGACCCAAATACCTTCATTTCGACGCCGTTCCTGGTGGGGATCGATCCTACTTCATTGGATTACAACTATCAGACCAGCACGCTGGCGACTGATAATGCGGGAACTAATACAATTTCAATCGTCAGTTACGTATGTCCTCCGGTGTTGAATGCTCCGCCGACCTGTGCGGGGCCGAAAGTTCGGGACGTGTTGGGCGTAGGAGGATTGGTACAGCCTTCGTCTGTAATTGTTGGGCCCAATTCCATCGCCATCGACCTAAAAATGAATTTGGGCGTTCTTGTGGACCAAAGCAATAATCGCGTTTTGTTGGTGCCTCTGCCGCACTGAGATCCGGATCATTTTTGGCGTGAGAGGGAAGGGCCAACCTCTGTATGCGCCGGGGCATCCGAAGTAACGAGCGCTAGTAGGAAATCCGATTGACCTGTTTCTGCGGGGACGGCTATAATTCGTGGTTTGCGTAAAGCGAAATATTCGAACAAGGAGTGAGAATGAAGATTCGATTTGGAATTCCGGCCATGGCTGCGTTGCTGGTGGTGCCTGCGGTTTGGGCGCAATCGAGCGGCGCGGCGGCCGCGAAAGTGGGCGTAATCAGCGTGCAAGTGGCGATTCAAAGCACGGCAGAGGGCAAACAGGCTGCCAACGAGTTGCAATCGCAGTTTGCGCCGCGGCAGACGGAGTTGGACAATCTGCGCAAGCAGATTGAGGATTTGCAGACACGTCTGCGAACAACGTCCAATACGTTGAGCGACGAAGAGAAGGCACGTTTGGCCCGCGAAGGCGATCAGTTGACGCGCACCTATCAGCGCAAGCAGCAGGATTCGCAGGATGATTTTAACGAAGCCGAGCGCGAAATTGTGGACCGCATCGGCCGCAAAATGATCGACATTCTCGACAAGTATTCGAAGGAGAATGGATACAGCGTGGTACTGGATACTTCGGCGCAGAACACGCCGGTGATTTACGCCGCGAACACAGTGGACGTCACGCAGGACATCATCAAGCTCTACGATCAGAGCTATCCGGTGAAGAACGCGGCAGCCGCACGACCTGCAACTCCGCGGTCAACGACGCCGAAACCTGCAACACCGGCACAACAGCAACCCGCTCCACACTAGTTCCTAAAATTCCAGATATTCAAAATCCACATAAAAAAGGCCTCGCTGCGAATCGCGCAGCGAGGCCTTTTTGTAGAATGGCTTGGAACTAGTTCGGAAGCCATTCAAACGGAAACAATTTTCCGGCAGCGGCCGGTTCCAGATTCAGCCCTGCGAGTTCGGCGGCGCGCGTGAGAGCGGGATCGCGATCAGTGGCAAGGTCTTGAGCGGTAGGAATCACGGTTTCGTCAGGCGTGACGCCGACGTGTTCGAGGCTTTTCCCGTCTTTCATGATTAGATCAGCTTCTGTGATGGAAAACCCATAGAAAATCTTTGTGTCTGCGCCTTGAGAACCGCTATAGCCTCGGGCTTCCATTACGGCTCCCATGGTGCGGTCTCCCACGATGGTGCCGCGCTTTTCGATCTGAATAACCCGTGGAAAGAGTTCCGCCGCAGAAGCGGAGCCGCTGTCCACCAAAACGATTAATTTGCCTGAAAACGCGCCGTCACCGCGCGTTTTCGCGTTTTCCGGTTTCATTTCCTTTCTGCCTACTCGATCGCCAACCTTCACGTCGTGATCGAACACGTTGCCCAGCATGTGCTCAAGCGTAATGACCGCTCCCCCTGGGTTACCGCGGAGGTCCAATACCAGCGCTTTGTGCTTTCGCACGATTCCAAACATATGGGCCACCGCGGCGTCATCAAGCTCAAATTCAGGCATCTTCCAGATGACGACATCGCCCATTTCGACATATCGCTGGCGAACTAAATGATCCTGATTCTGCTCGTCCCGAATATACTGCCAGATGTCCCAGGCTCCGCCTTCGCCTGTAAAGTCCAGTACCTTTTTCAATTCACGATATTTGGCATCCACGGTGATTTTTCGTTCTTCCCCGTGGGGATCCCGCAGATCAAGAATTGAAGCCTTTTGTGGCGCCAGAGCGCCGAAGTAGTAGTTCATGTTCCAAAAGTCTGCCCGGTTCACGGCGAAGTTGTTGTACGCGAGTACCTGATCACCGGTATGAACCTTGGACTCGGCGTCGGTGCCGGGGCGGATTCTGGTGATAAAACAATTCTCGCCGAAAATCTGCATGCGGTAGCCATAATCCACGCGATAAGGTCGCGAAGGCGGCTCAAAGAAGGTGTGCGAATCGTTCAATCCGCCGAGAAAACCGGCTATGAGTCCAAACGCCTGGCTGAGCGAAGAGGCTTTCTGAATCTTGGCGTCGAACTCATGGTAGCGGGCATCGAGGTCCAAGCCGTGAAACTTCGGGTCGTAGTAGTGTTTCTTGACGTTTTCATACGCGTCGCGCAGGATCCCTCGTGACCGGTCGAGGTTTATAGAATCCATCGTTTGTTGCGAGCGGAGAACAGTTCCTTGTATAGCGATGATGACAATCGCTGCCACGATCGCAGCTTGAATGGATGGGCGAAACGACACAGAAGACCTCCTAGTATTCACGCGAATCTTTGGTCGCTTATATACAACACCTGAAAGCATAAGCCAAGTATCTGGTAAGCATTTGATAACGGTTACCTTCGGTAAGACGAAATACACAAGCATTGTCTGGCTGTTTTAATGAGGATTCGGGCCGGGGTGTCGCTGGATGCTGACAAGTTCACCGCAAGTCGTTTTTGGCCCGGATTAGGGCGGCCTTGCGTTTTCGGGGCTGAGAAATTATACTGGAGTGCTTCTAGAACGGTCGCATGTCCGAGTGGGCGCGAGCCCACTTTTTTGTTGGCGCAGAGAATGGCGCCTGCGCCGGGTTGTCTGCCAGCGTCAGCTGGTGGCTGATGGTGTCGGCGCCCGAATAATCGGGTTCTTAGCCGGCCGGTTGAATTGAATGCAATTGGAAAAGGTTCGGGAGGCGGCGGAGAGAGTGGCGGGTTCGCTGGGCCTCGAGATTTTCGATATTGAATGGAAGATTGGCAAACAGCGGCTTTTGCGCGTCTATATTGACCGTTTGCCTGGCCCGCAGAACCCGGAGGGGCTCGGTGTCACCCATAAGGATTGCGAGCGGGTGAGCGAGCAACTGAGCGTGATTCTGGACGTAGAGGACCTGATACCGGGACCGAGCTACGTTCTGGAGGTTAGCTCGCCGGGGCTGGATCGTAAGCTGATTAAGCCGGCGGACTACGAGCGGTTTGTCGGGCGGCTAGCAAAGGTTTGGGTGACCGAGCCGATTGAGAATCAGAATTATTTCGAAGGACGCTTGGCGGGTTATGCGGACGGAATGGTGAAGCTCAACGTGAGAGATCGTGAGCTGGCTGTACCGTTCAGCGGAATCAAGAAAGCGAATCTGGTCGTTGAGTTATAGGAATTTGCAAAGCGGCTCAGCAGCGAGCGAGATTTTTGAAGCGGTAGACGCATCTAAACTTTGTAGGAATGTTGTCCTGGAGAAACGCAAATGGCGAGTCTGCTGTACCAGACAATCGAGCAGATCAGCCGGGAAAAACACATTGAACCGGAGATCATTGTCGCGGCGATTGAGGACGCGATGGTGGTGGCGGCGCGGAAATATTACCGCACCGAGGAGGATCTCCGCTCGAAGTTCAATCCAGAATCCGGCCAGGTAGATGTGTATTCGGTCCACACGGTAGTCGAGGAAGTTACCGATCCGCTGCGTGAGATTTCCCTCGGCGATGCCAAGAAGCGCCAGCCTGAAATTGAAGTGGGCGGCGAAGTGATCGAAGCGAAACCCACAGACGTGCTGGGACGCATCGCGGCGCAAACCGCCAAGCAAGTGATTTTGCAGAAAGTGCGCGAGGCTGAGCGCGACACGATTTATAACGAGTTTCATACTCGAGTCGGCGAGCTGATCAATAGCGTCGTGAAGCGCATGGAAGGTCCGGACATCATTGTGGACCTGGGGCGCACGGAAGCGCGTTTGCCGAAGCGGGAGCAATCACGGCTGGAGGCTTACAACGTCGGAGACCGTCTGCGCGTGACGATTCGCGCGGTGGAGCGGGCTGCGAAAGGGCCGCAAGTGGTTGTGTCGCGCGCTGATCCGGCTCTGGTGCAAAGGCTATTCGAAATGGAAGTGCCGGAAATTTATGACGGCACGGTTCAAATCCGGGCGGTGGCACGCGAAGCCGGCGAGCGCACCAAGATTGCAGTGGAAAGCCGCGACAAAGACGTGGATCCGGTGGGCGCGTGCGTAGGCATGAAGGGCATGCGCGTGCAGTCCATCATTCGCGAATTGCGCGGCGAGAAGATCGATATTATTCCGTATAACGAAGAGACCATTGCGTTCGCGCAGAAGGCGTTAAGCCCGGCGAAAGTTACGCGCGTGCAGGTTGTCGATCCGGAAGAAAAAAGATTGGAAGTAATCGTCGAGGATACGCAGCTTTCTCTCGCGATCGGCAAGAAGGGGCAGAACGTCAGGCTCGCCAGCAAGTTGATCGGCTGGAATATCGACATTAAGAGCGAGGAAGAGAAGCGCCGCGAGATCGAAGCGCAGATGGCCGCGCTCACCGCACCAGGCACGCCGCTCACGGAGTTGAAAGGAGTGGGGCCTAAGACGATTGAGAAGCTCGAGGCTGCGGGTATTACTTCCGTCGAGAAGCTTGCGGACATGACTCCGGAGCAGTTGGTGGAAATTCCGGGCATCGGCGAGAAGATGGTGGAGAAAATTCACCAGTCTGTTGCGGCGTATTTCGAGGCGCTTGAAGCGCAGGCCCTGGCGGCACCCGAACAGAGCGCTGATGTTCTGGAAGCTGGCGGGCAAGGCACAGCCGAAAGTCTAGAGAAGCCTGAAGGTCCGGGAGAAATACAAGAAACTCCGGAAACCGCCGAGCCATCTTCTGGGCCAGAAGTGGGTGAAGCGCCCGAGATTTCGGAGGAACCTGAAACTGGGGAGATTTCTCAGTTGCCTGATTCACCGGAAAAGGGCGAAGCTTCTGAAACTTCCGACCTAACGAACGTGCGCGACGTGGAGCCTTTGGATTCACCCAGCGGCGCAGACACGCGGGAATTGCCGGGCGAAGAAACGCGGCGCCATTCCGTGGAAGGCGGCGAAGAAACAGAAGGTTCGGAAGAAAACGTAGAGAAATAGCGTATGCGCTAGAAGTAGACGACGGAGATTGTGAAGAAAAGAGGCTGATGGCAGATTCTAATCAAGTCCGAATAAACGAGCTCGCCAGGGAACTCGAGATCAAGGCGAAAGTTTTGATCGAGTATTTGCCCGAAGTTGGCGTCACGGAAAAGAAGACGCACTCGAGCTCGATCGATAATTCTCACGCGGAGTTGGTGCGGAAGCATTTTCTCGGCTTGGCTGCGCAGGAAGCTGCGGCCGAAGCGGAGAAGTCAAAGGCTGCTGCGTCGAAGTCAAAACCGTCGCGACCGGCTCTTGCGGCGCAACCCGCTGCAGCACGTCCAGCGCCCGCGGCCCCTGCTGCTGTGCCAGCCGCGCCGGTTGCCGCTCGTCCGGCCGCTGTTACGCCAACGGGTGTTCCAGCACGCCCAGCGAGTGCCGGTGCGCCCGCAAGTACGTCAACTGCCGCTCATCCCGCAACGAAAGTTGTGCCTCCGGCGACGAAACCCGGAGTTGCGCCTGCCGGAGCAGCACCAGGCGCTCGACCCGTGAGACCTGGAGTGGCGCCCGCTGCCGGGGCTCCGTCCACCACGGCTGCCCGGCCTGCAGCATCGGGAACGACGCCTGGACAGGCTGGCGCGCCGGCAGCTCATCGCCCGGCAGCAGCGCCCGGCACGTACAGGCCGACTGGGGTGCCGCCTTCTGGTCAAAGATATCCGGCAAGTTCTGGAGCTCCTTCTGGAGCAGGACAAGGTCGCCCGTCACAGGGCTTTCGACCTGCGGCTCCTGGGCAAGCTCGTCCGGGTGCAACCCGCCCCGGCGGACCTCCATCACGCTTTCCGCAGCGCCCAAGCAGTGGCGGCGGAGGTCGTCCTGGGCAAGGCCCTGTTGGCGCCCAGAGACCGGGCGCAGGTGTTCCGAAAGCGGAGCCCGGCAAGCCTTTGTATGCGCGCAAGCCTCCCGCATCGCGCGGGCGTCCGCTTATCGAGAAGCGCTACGCAGAGGGAGAGCGCAAACTTCATCCGGTACGACCTCGCGCAGGGGCTGGCCCGGGACGTTCGACGCAGGTCGAGCCGGTTGCTCCGGTTCAACGCGAACCACGCGCGGTTACCGTCACGGAAGGAATTACGGTGCGCGAGTTGGCGGAGAAGCTGGACATCCGCGCCAAGGATTTGTTGAAGACGTTGCTGGACCGCGGCGTTTTCGCCAGTATCAATCAGGCGCTGGACGTTCCGACGGCAACAAGTTTGGCGGAAGCGTTCAACGGAATCGTGCAGGTAGTTACGTTCGAAGAGCAGGTGGTTCAAGAAGAGAAAATCAAGGAAGAGCGCACCGGCAATGAAGTGCCGCGCGCGCCGGTGGTAACCGTGATGGGCCACGTCGATCACGGCAAGACGAGCTTGCTCGATGCGATTCGAGAAGCGGACGTAGCAGGCGGCGAGGCCGGCGGAATCACTCAGCACATCGGTGCGTATGAAGCGCACGTGCAAGGCAAGCGTATCGTGTTCATCGATACGCCGGGCCACGAAGCGTTCACGCGCATGCGCGCACGTGGTGCGAAAGTAACGGACATTGTTGTGCTGGTGGTGGGAGCGGACGACGGAATCATGCCGCAGACAGAAGAAGCGATTTCACATGCGCGCGCGGCCGGCGTTCCGATCGTCGTGGCCATCAATAAGATCGACAAGCCGGATGCCCAGGCCGAGCGCGTGAAGCGGCAGCTTTCCGATAAAGGACTGATGCCTGAAGAATGGGGCGGCGACACGGTGATGGTGGAAGTGTCCGCCAAAATGAAGACGAACATCCCGAAATTGCTCGAGATGATTCTGCTGGTCGGCGATCTCCGCGAATTGAAAGCCGATCCGGATGTGCCGGCGAGCGGAACGGTGCTGGAATCGCGTGTTGATAAAGGGCGCGGGCCGGTGGCGACCATGCTCGTTCAGAACGGGACTCTACATGTGGGCGATGTCTTCATCGTGGGCGCGGTTTACGGAAAAGTTCGCGCCATGTTCGACGATCACGGAGCGGCCATCAAGCAGGCAGGGCCTTCGACGCCTGTGGAAGTTCTGGGCTTGCAGAGTGTGCCGGAGGCGGGCGATCAATTCCAGGTGGCGGACGAAGCGAAAGCGCGCCACATTGTGGAATACCGCCAGGGTAAACAGCGCGAAGCTACGCTTGCAAAATCCGCCAGCGGCCGCTTGACGCTCGATCAATTGCACGAGCAGTTGAAAGTGGGCGAAGTGAAGGAACTGCCCGTAGTGGTGAAGGCGGACGTGCAGGGTTCGGTGGAAGTGCTGAACGAAATGCTTCCGAAGCTTTCGAACGACCAGGTGAAGTTGAAAGTGATTCATGCGAGTGTTGGAGCGGTGAATGAAAGTGATGTCCTGCTGGCATCGACTTCCGGCGCGCTGATCGTGGCCTTTAACGTGAGGCCTGAGCGCAAGGCAGCGGATTTGGCCCAGCGCGAAGGCGTAGACATTCGTCCTTACACCATCATTTACGAGTTGCAGGACGAATTGAAGAAGGCCATGTCCGGACTGCTCGCGCCAGTGATCAAGGAAACCTATCTGGGCCGCGCGGAAGTTCGCAACACGTTCAAGGTGAAGGGCGTGGGAACGATTGCCGGTTGTTCGGTGCAGGACGGCATCATGAAGCGCGACGCGGAAGTTCGCGTTCTACGCGACAGTGTAGTAATTTACACCGGCAGAATCAGCTCGTTGAAGCGCTTCAAGGAAGATGCCAACGAAGTGCGCCAGGGTTTTGAGTGCGGTATCGGTGTGTCGAATTTTTCGGACGTGAAGGTGGGTGACATCCTGGAATGCTTCAAGATGGAAAAGACCATCGCGCTCGAGATGCCACCGCCCAGCGAACGTCCGCGCCGCCAGGAACGCGCGGGGCGGCAGGAAAGCGCGTAAACACGGATTTGTTTTCAGATAGTTTTCAACTCGCCCGTTTTTGAATTTACGGGGGCGAAAATGCAAATCGGCCTCCTCACTCTCGAAATACATATCTCCGAGGCACAGTCACTCAAAGACAAGCGGCAAGTTCTGCGCAGTTTGAAGGACCGTCTGCGCGCGCATTTCAATGTTGCGGTGGCCGAGCTCGAGCACCAGGAGCTATGGCAACGGTCGAAAGTGGGTGTGGTAAGCATTTCCGGCGATAGCAAATATCTGGAAGAGTCCTTTGCAGCAATCGCAGCGGAGTCAGAGCGGTTGCTCGGCCGCGATCTGGTTTCTCACGAAATAGATTATTTTGAGGACGGCGAATAATGCTCGGCGGACATCGTTCGGAACGCATCGCTGAAGAAATTCGTAACGAAGTGAGCTTAATGCTTGCCGGTGAGCTGAAGGATCCTCGGCTCGCGGGGCCGGTGATGGTGACGGAAGTCCGCTTGGGAGCGGGCATGCGCACCGTGCGTGTATTCGTGCAGCTTGCGGAAGACGATACGGAACGCGCGGAAACGATGGCGGGGCTAAAGGCAGCTTCCGGCTACGTGCGTCACGAGCTGGTGGAACGGCTGCGTCTCCGCAGAGCCCCGGAAGTGATATTTCTGCTGGATGAATCGGAGGAATATGGCCAACATATCGATCAGCTTTTGAAAAAGGCCAAACCTTCAGAAAGTTTGTAGGCTGGGACGCGCCAACAGCCTCTAGAGCCGGCGCGTTTTGCAACATGCTTCGGAGTTGTAACGAACCTAAAACATTTTCATGCTTAAAATACGAACGACTGCTCCGTGGAATTAAGAGTTGATGCGATGCCCCGAGAAATACAACCACTGCCATTTGACGGAATTTTGGTTGTTGACAAGCCGCGCGGAAAAACCTCGCACGACGTCGTGGAAGCGGTCCGTCGGCTGGTAGGTTTCCGAGGCATCGGGCATTTCGGAACGCTGGACCCGCTTGCCACCGGCGTGCTGGTGCTTGCGCTAGGGCGCGCCACGCGTCTTGCACGTTTCTACGGCGGACGGCGAAAACGCTACACCTGCGCAGTGCGGTTTGGTTTTTCCACTGATACGTACGATGCAGACGGCGAGGCCACAGGCCCCGATACCGCGCCCGCGTTGGATGCGGAAGAGCTTGCGGGGTACGCCGCGCGCTTCGTCGGGAAGATCAAACAAACTCCGCCGTCTTTTTCCGCGAAAAAAATTCATGGCCGTCCCGCGCACGAACTGGCGCGCAAACACAAACCCGTAAAGCTGGAACCTGTCGAAGTGGAAGTGTACGAATTCAGGCTTACGACCGTGGAAGGGTCGGTAGCGCGTTTCGTGGTGGAATGCGGCGCCGGCACCTACATTCGGTCACTGGCGCACGAACTCGGCGCGCTGCAGGGTTCTGGCGCGCACCTGGCGGAGATCACACGCACGGCGGTGGGAGAATTCACGCTGGATCAAGCGGCTCAACTTTCCGAGCTCGACCATGACGCCAAGACGGGGCGCCTAGCGAAGCGAATCATTCGCCTGGAGACCTTGTTACCCGAATTACCTCGCGTGACCATACTTCCCATCGTTGAAAAGCGCGTTCGGCACGGAGCGAAATTCAACGTGTCGTTAGCTCAGATCCAGCCCGGCCAGACGACCTCCGCGCAAGGGGCGCCCGCAGAATTAGATTCCGGTGGATGGAAGCCGGCGCGCCTTCGCGTTTTTAATCAGCAGGGAGAATTGATGGCGATTGCCGAGCCGGTTGTTCCACGCACGTACCAGCCAATAGTAGTTCTCGAAGCCATTTCTTAAGACCAATTCCGATTCTTGATTGTAAGTGGGACTATCACTGGCCGAGCCCCGCGGCTATTGCGGCTGGTCAGATTGTTGAGGTGGTTCCGGCTGCGCAGGCTCTGGCTCCGGCTCCGGTTGAGGCTGGGGTTGAGGCGGCGGCTGAGGCTGAGGCTCAACCTGAGGCTGTGGCTGCGGAGGCTGTGGCTGCGGAGGTTGTGGCTGAAATGCCGGAGGAAGCTGGCGGTCCTCTCGTGTTGGACCCTGCGAGCCTGGTCCTTCTGGAGCGCCACGTCCGGCATAAATAACGTGATCTTGCCGCGGTGAGAGCGCAACCATTCGCGGCGTAATGAGTATCAACACCTGGGTGTCCTGGTTCTGAATATCTTCTGTAGCGCCTAATAATCCTGCGCCAGCCACTTCTCCCAAATAGGGTAGGCCGTTCAGGCTCTTCTGATACTGCGGCGAAGCAAAGTCCGCCAATGCCGCCGTTTCATTTGTTTTCACGCGAACGGTTTGGTGCAGCTCTTCGTTTGAAACTACCGGTATGTTGTTCAGAATTGTTCCGGTGAGGCTGGTAATGTCGAATTCGAGCTGCAACGTAACCTCGTCATTCTGATGAATGCGCGGAGTTGCTTTCACCTTCACACCGACATCGATATATTCGGCATTGGGGAACTGCGTGCCGGGAGTAGTGGTCCCGATGCCGCCACTGGCAAATGCCGAAGAATTGAGGATCACTGATACGGTGTTGGATCCCTGGTTAGCTACCGCCAGATCGGGCTGCCCTGAAGTTGAAAATACATTGGTGACCGATGAGAGCGGATTCGTTTGCACGGGAAACTCGAAGAACGGGGAAAAAGTTCCGTCACCGAGACCGAGGAGCAAAGCCACCGAATTGTCCGACTGGGCGGTGATGGCCAAATCTGGAAAGCCGTCAACGTTGTAATCCGCGATGGCGATCGATGTGGGGCCGGTTCCCGCCGGAAAATCGGTTGCCGTGCCGAATGTGCCGTCACCGTTGCCCAATAAAATTGAGACGGAGTCGCCCGAATTCGTGGACGTTGCGGCGCCATTATCTGCAACCGCCAGGTCCAGTATGTTGTCGCCGTTAAAGTCAGCCGACGCCACATACACCGGGGCTTGGCCGGTGGCGTAACTAACAGGCTTACCGAATGTGCCGTCCCCGTTTCCCAGATAAATCCACACTGTGTTGTCGTTCTGATTGGTGACGGCCAAATCCAATTTGCCGTCATTATTGAAATCCGCGATGGTGAGTCCGGTAGGCGCATTGCCGCTGGGATAGTTTACGGCCGGCATGAACGTTCCGTCGCCATTGCCCATGAAGACTGAGATCGTGTTGTCTTTCTGGTTCGCGACGATCAGGTCAGTTTGTCCACCAGCGATCAGTGTGGCGGGAACGACGGAAGTGGGCCGGTTTCCGGTTTTGATGGGCGAGCCGGACGCTGTCGTGAAAGTGCCGTCGCCGTTTCCTAGCAGAATCGTAAGCGTATTTCCTAATTGATTTGCCACCGCTAGATCGATATTCGTGTTGTTCTTCGCGTCAAATGTGCCGGTAGCGATAGAAACTGGCCCCGCGCCGGTGGCAGGCGCGGGCGTGAGCGGATTTTGAAAGGTGCCATCGCCATTGCCCAGAAGGACAGACAGAGTGTTATCCGTCGAGTTGGCTACGATGAGATCCTGAAAATTATCGTCGTTCACGTCCGCCGAAGTTACGAAGACAGGACTGTTCCCCGTAGGATAATTTGTTTCCGGCAAATTGCCGAAGCTCAGGCCGGGAATGCTGACGCCGGACGGGGCCGTGGTACCGCCTCCCAGGCTGTTGGAATACTGCGCGAGCGAAACTGGATAGCGCTCGCCGACGAAAAATGTAGCGGGCTGGTTGTCTTCAGCGCGCAGCAAAATCCGGCGGCCGTGGCGAACCAGCGAAAGCATATCCGAGAAACTCGCCGCAGCGCCGGGCAAGGTGTACAGAAAAGTAGAAGCTCCTCCACCGAAGGCGAGCAACGGAGGAATCAGCGAACCAACATTTACCTGCCCCGATCCCAGTAATCCGGCTAGTTGAGTTGGATTGAGACCTCCCAGCGTGGAGCTTCCGAGAATTTGTGTGAGCACGGAGATTAATCCAGGAAGGCCCGATTCCGCCTCGGTGACAGCGTTGGATGGGATTGTATAAAGCTGTGCGCTATTGGGCGGAGTGACGCCAAGCTGGCGCTCGGCATCGCGGTCCATTTCGAGTATTTCGATTTCCAGGACGAGTTGGCCAGCCGGATGATCGAGGTCCTCGATCACTCCACTAGCCAGCGCAATGGCTTGAGGCGAAGCGCGCATGGTGAGCGTTCGGCTTTGAGTGTCAAGCTGGCTGCGATTGACACCTGCAATATCGCGGACCAGGTGAGACATCTCGGTCATCTGTTCGTTGGTTTCCGTTCCGGAAAAGAGAACCGTGCGCACAATCGAAATATCGTAGTCTTTGCGCTTTTGCGCGGTGTCCTCGGCCACGAAAAAGAGGTGCTTGGTCAACGGCCGCCAGAAGGTGTGAGTTTCTTCGCCCAGAAGGCGCATCACGGTAGCGAAGTCAAGGTCATCTGCGTCCAGACGAACCTGTCGCAACCGTAGGTCCACGTCGAATGCTACTTCCACGCCGAACCGCCGCGCGATTTCTTCATATGCAGCTTGCGTATTGCCGCGCAGCTTGAAGTTCTGTTTTCCCGGAAAATGTTCCAGGTGCATTTCGTCTTGAAGCTCCGGGGCGGAAACGAGTTCTTTTTCGTGTCTTGGGTCCAGGGCAGCCAGTTCGATCAGCCTTTCGCGTATGACTTTGTTGGAGGGATCCAGTTCGCGGGCTTCGCGCAAGGTGCGAATAGCAGCGGGGATTTCGCCGGAGATGGCGTGGCGTTCGGCGAGATCGGCTTTCATCTGGACCACATGGCTCTTGGCGATTTCCCTGCGGGCAAAGTAATCCGTATCGTGAGGGGCAAAGTTCACGGCATCGACATAGGCGTCGTAGGCTGCTTGCCAGTTGCCACTCTGTTCCGCGCGGAGACCTTCTTTTTCGGCTTGCTTTGCTTTTTTTAGATCACTTTTTATAGTCGGCGACTTCGAAGCGGTCGGAGAGTCCGGAGATGCCGGAACAGCCTGTTTGGTATCTGTGCCGGAAGAATTGGCGGGCTGAAGCTGTTTCTCTTGCGTCTGCGTGGTAGTGGTTGATTGAGGTTGGCTCGTCGCCGGCGACTGCGAGTGCGCCGCCAGCGTACCGACCAGACAAATCGTCAGGATCAAGGCCGACGCTATGGCCACGTTAAAGAGCCTCGGTCGGCGTGCAGGCGGCATAAGCATTCAGATGCGGCGAACCCTCTGTTCGTTAGCAAGAACCGGAATACGAAACGCTGGGCTAAAGATATATTGTACAGGGAATTAAGCGCCTTCGAGCAGGTCTGGAATTGCTTGCTATTGCGTTTGCACAGAGATACACTGGGAATGCTAGTTGAAACACGTTTACAACTGGGATTTTGATGCTATCTGCGCTTCTTGTGGCACTTCGTGAAGGCGTTGAAGCCGCGCTTGTCGTCGGTATCGTCCTCGTTTACCTGAATCGTACCGGGCGCCGCGCGCTGGCGTCCTACGTCTGGGGCGGGGTGATTCTCGCCTCGGCTGCCAGCTTTGCCGCGGCATTGTTGCTGCAGCGCTGGCACGTCAGCGAAGATGGTTTTGAAGGTTTGTTGATGCTGGCCGCCGCCGTTCTGGTGGTCACCATGATTGTGTGGATGAATCGTGTAGCGCGCCACTTGAAGAAAGAGATCGAGCAGCGTGTGGAAAGCTATGCGCAAAAATCGACCAGGGCCGCCGGTTGGGGCATCGGATTCTTCGTATTTTTGATGGTGGTGCGCGAAGGAGCGGAGCTGGTTTTAATCCTGCGTGCGGTGGAACTCTCAAGCGCGGGCGTGCAGGTGTGGATTGGAACTGGAATCGGAATTGCCATAGCGATTGCCGTGGGTTTGTTCTTCTTTCAAGGTACGTTGCGGATTCCGCTTCATCGATTTTTCGCGGCCACCAGCGCAATTTTGATGGTGGTGGCATTTCAGCTTTTGCTTACCGGCGTGCACGAATTGAGCGAAGCTATGTGGATTCCGTCGAGCAAAACAGAAATGGCGACGATTGGTCCCATCGTGCGAAACGAGGTTTTCTTTTTCGTGGTGATTCTAGGAGTTGCGGCGCTGGTGGTGTTGCGCGAGTGGTTTAGCGCGAAGAAGCCTGCACCCTCTGAACCGGCAAATCCAGCGGAGCGGCGGATGCGGGAATGGGAATTTCGCCGGCAGCGGCGCTGGAGTTTCGCTGCGGCTGTATTGTGCGTGGCGGTCGTTTTGTCGTTTGCCGCCGAGTATGTGTACGCGCGTTCGGCAGCGGCGCCTTCGCCGGCGCAGACTCTCGTGGCACAAGATGGGCAGGTGCGCATTCCGCTTTCTGAGCTTACGGATTCGAGCTTGCATTTTTATACGGCTGATGTGAATGGGAACGTCATACGGTTTATGGTGATTCACAAACAGAATGGCGACTATGCCACGGCGCTGGATGCTTGCCAGATTTGCGGCAGGGCGGGATATCGTCAGGAAGGCCAGAACGTGATCTGCCGAAATTGCGCTGCGGCAATTTATATTCCTTCCATCGGTCAATCCGGCGGATGCAATCCGATCGCGGTGATATCTCGAGTTCAAGCAGGAGAAGTGGTTGTGGATCTATCGGCGCTGGCCGATTCCGCCTCCAGGATTCATTCCTAACAAATGTTCGGCCGCCTGGTAAAAGAATCCTTCGTTCGTAATCCGCGCCGGAAATTACTTACGGCTGCCGCGCTGGTCGTGGGCATGGCTGTAGCGACCTCAACGCTGACCATTGCGCTGGAAGTGGGTGACCGGCTGGCGCGAGAGTTTCGCAGCCTTGGCGCGAATTTGCTCGTGACACCTCAGTCGGACACGCTCCCAGTAGAAATTGGCGGCGTGGATTATCGTCCGGTAAACGAGGGTGCGTATTTGAGCGAAGCCGATCTCGGAAAATTGAAAACAATTTTCTGGCGGCACAACGTATTGGGTTTTACTCCATTTCTGGATGTTCCGGTCTCAATCCAACAGGCTGAGAACTCGGCACCGGCTCGCACGATGCTGATCGGCACATGGAATGCAAAGGACGTGCCGGTACCGGATGGAACAACGTTCAAGACCGGCGTGAGCGTAACGCATCCCTGGTGGAAAATTCGCGGCCGCTGGTTTCACGACGGCGCAAACGAATGCGTGATTGGAGCGGCGCTGGCGCAGACCATGCCGGAAATAGTTCCGGGGAAAGTTATTTACGTCAGCAATGAAACGAGTGGAGATTCCGTCCGCGACTACTCGGCGGGCCCGAAGGGAACTCCTCTTGAGGTTGTTGGTATCGTTTCCACGGACGACGCGGAAGATAAAGCAGTTCTCGCGCCGCTGGAAATTGCCCAAAATATATCTGGTCATCCAGGGAAGTTTCGCCAGCTATTCGTTAGCGCGTTGACGAAGCCTGCGGACGCGTTCTCTGAGCGCGATCCGCTGAAAATGACGCCGACGGAATACGACCGCTGGTTTTGCTCACCCTATATTTCTTCGATTGCCTTCCAAATCAAAACGGTATTGCCCGGCACAGATGTTCGAACCATTCGCCGCGTGGCCGACACAGAAGGGAACATCCTGTCGCGTGTGAGTACGTTGCTGTGGATTGTCACGCTCGCGGCTCTTGCGGCGGCGGGTTTGGCGGTAGCGGCGACGTCAGCGACCACCGTGCTCGAACGGCGCGGGGAAGTCGGAGTAATGAAAGCGTTGGGCGCAAGTAACACGCTGGTCGCCGGAATATTTTTGGCCGAACAACTTCTGCTAGCCGTCGCGGGAGCTTCCATTGGATTCGTTCTAGGAGCGTTGTTGGCCAGGAGTCTGGGTTCCAGCATATTTGGCACGCCCGCGTCGCCGCGCCTGATTTTATTTCCGGTGGTTCTAGGCCTCGCCGCCATTGTGGCTTTTACCGGAAGCTTGATTCCCCTGCGACGCGCAGCGCACTTCAATCCCGCACCGATACTGCGGGGCGAATAATGTTTTGGCGCCTGCTTTGGAAACTTTTGCGCGGAAGCGGTGGAAGGCTGGCAGTAGCCATCCTCGCGCTGGTCAGCTGCGCCATGGTGGTTTCCGCCCTGCTGAATCTTGAATTTGACATCGAGCGCAAACTCACGCAGGAATTTCGCACGTTGGGCGCGAACTTATTGATTTCACCACGCAACGCGCAAATCACCGGCAGCAGCCCAGCCGAAGTGATGAGCGAGAGTGAAGTATCGGCTGCGATTCAAAGCGCAAAAGATCCTAACGTCGTTGCGGCAGCACCCTTCCTTTACATAGTCGGGAGCGCACAGGACACGCCGGTAGTCATCGCCGGGACCCATCTCGAAGAATTGCCAAAGCTTGAGCCGGCCTGGAGAATTGAGGGCGCGTGGAAAATATCCGAGGCTCAGCAAACGACTTGCCTGGTTGGGCGCAACGTTGCGCAGCAGCTCAGGCTTGCGGTTGGCAGCTCGCTGAGTCTGACCTACTTGAAAAAAAATGCGCAGCTTAAGGTGATCGGAATCATAGATGCGGGCGGTGCAGAAGATAACCAGATTTTCGTGGAACTGGCAGGAGCGCAAGACCTCGCAGGCCTTCCTGGAGAAATCAGCTTCGCTCAATTGAGTGTGAGTGGTACGACGGCGGCTATTTCGCACTATGCCGCGCTTCTCGCGTCGGCGCTGCCGGCTTATGAAGTAAAGCCAATTCGCCAAATCACCGAAGCAGAGGGCGATCTGCTGAGCCGCATTCGCCTGCTCATCGTCTCCATGATTGTGCTGATCTCCGTGTTGACGGCTCTTTGCGTTCTAGGAACGATGGCGGCGCTGGCTATGGAACGGAGACAGGATGTGGGCCTGATGAAGGCGCTCGGTGGAACGATCGGACGCATCGTTACTTTATTCATGGCCGAAGTGGGAGTGTTGGGCGCGGCGGGCGGGTTTATTGGTGCGATCTTAGGCGTGCAACTTTCACGCTGGATGGGCCAGCGTGTTTTTGGCCAGGCGATTTCGTCGCGATGGGAAATCTTTCCAATCACGATCGTTTTGATGGTGGCCGTCTCGCTTGCGGGAGCGCTTCCCTTGCGGCTCCTGGGCAAAGTGAAACCAGCCATAATCTTTCGGGAGCAATAAGTGGCGACGCTCGTACAAGTGGAAGAATTGCGCAAGGAATTCGGAAAGGTGCGCGCTCTGGCAGACGTTTCGTTCAACGTGGACGCGGGCGAATGGATCGCCATCATGGGACCTTCGGGCTCGGGAAAGACGACACTGATTAATATTTTAGGCGGTCTGGACACGCCGACTTCAGGGCGCGCGATTGTGGACGAAGTGGATGTTGCGCGGCTGGACGAATCCGGGCTCACGCGTTTTAGGGCGCAGAAGATCGGGTTTATTTTTCAACAGTTTCATCTGGTGCCGTATCTGACGGCGGTAGAAAACGTGATGCTCGCTCAATATTTTCACAGCACCACCGATGAAAAAGAAGCGCAGCTAGCGCTTGAACGAGTGGGCTTGGGCGATCGCATCGAGCATCTTCCCGGTGCGCTTTCCGGAGGCGAGCAGCAACGCGTGGCTGTCGCTCGCGCGCTGATCAATCATCCGAAATTGATACTGGCTGACGAACCAACAGGGAATCTCGACGAAGCGAACGAAGAAACAGTGATCCAGCTTTTTAGGGAGTTGCACCGCGAAGGCCACACAATCCTGATGGTGACGCACGATCCCGCTATCGGAAATCTTGCGGATCGGCGCATCGAATTCGCGCATGGCCGCTTGGTGAAAGTCACGCCTTCGAATGATGCATCGCGGAACGCTTACAGATAATTGCTCGTTAGCCACTTCGCAAGCGATCGAGTTAGTTAGTTTTTACTCTGAGCTCCAGGAAGAGAAAACTAACAACGTTGGTTTCCTGTTCGATTTCTTTGGTCAGAGAGCTTCCCTGCGAATGTCCTAACTTCGTATCGTAGAACAATAAAATTGGACGATCCGAAGCAGTAGCGGCTTGCAAGCGCGCGGCCATTTTGCGAGCGTGCAGCGGCGCGACGCGCGTATCTCCGTCGCCCGTGACCAGAAGGACTGCAGGATACTTCACTCCGGCTTTCACATTGTGATAGGGCGAGTAAGCGTACAAATATTTGAACTGCGCGGGATCATCCGCGGAACCATACTCCGGCACCCAGAAAGGACCATCTTCGGAAATCTGGTAGCGCAGCATGTCCAGGACAGCGTAAGCACAAACGACGGCTTGATACAGTTCCGGTTTTTGAGTGAGTGCCGCGCCCACCAAAAGCCCGCCATTGCTGCCGCCTTCGATCGCCAGCTTTTTCGGATTGGTGTAACCTTTTGCGATCAGCCATTCCGCCGCCGATTCAAAGTCGTCAAAGACATTCTGCTTTTTCTCCAGCATTCCATTGCGATGCCATTCTTCTCCGAACTCTCCGCCGCCGCGGAGATTTGGTTGCGCGAATATTCCGCCGGCATCGACCCAAGCGGTTGCGCCCGCGAAGAAATACGGAGTGAGGTTGTAGCCGAATCCGCCATAACCCGTGAGCCAAACCGGCCGCGCGCCGTCGCGAACGAGTCCTCTTTTGTAAAAAAGAAACATGGGTACGCGCGTTTTGTCTTTGGATTCATACCAAACCTGTTCAACGGTGTAGGCTTTTCCGTCGAAGGGAACGCGAGGGCTGGCCCAGGATTCCAGCTTCCCGTTTTTTAGGTCGTAGGTATAAATGGTCGGCGGAACATCGAAGGATTGAAAATTCACAAAGACATTTTGCTGGGTCCAGCCGCCGCTTGAACCGGCCACAGCTCCGATGCCGGGGAGCGGAACGTCACCGGCGGGCTTGCCGTCCGCGTCAAACACTTTCAATTGTGAGGAAGCGTTGCGCACGTATTGCACCAGAATTTTTCCGCCGGCCAGGCTGACCTTTTCAATTGCAGCATCTGTTTCAGGGATAATTTCCTTCCAAGCTTCCGGCGCGGGATTTTGCAAATCTACGCGAAAGACGTGCCAATTGGGAGCTTTCCAGTTCGTAGAAACGTATAACGCTCCGCCTTGAATCTCTCCATAGAAAAGGGCGGGGATGTCTTTTACAACGGTTCGTATCGGCCCGGCATTTTGCAAGTCCTGAAAGTAAAGCTCCGATTGCGCCCCAAGAAAAACTCGAATCAGAAGGTAGCGGCCGTCTTCGGATAGTTCCAGTCCAATATCTCTATCGCGTCCGTAGCCTTTGCCGAAGATTTCCTTGTCTTCAGTGACGGGAGTTCCCAACACGTGGTGGAAGATGCGCATGCCTTCGGGCTGCATGCGCGGGTAATAAACTCCGCTTTTGTCACGCTGAAATGTAACTCCGCCCAGGTCTCCGTAGAGTCCCTTGGGAAGCTGCTCCGGTAGTTCTTTGTGGGTTGCGGTGTCGAGAAAATGGACGACCACTTCGTCTTCGCCGCCGGATCGAACGCCGTAAGCCAGAAGTGAGGCGTCATAGGAAACGTCGAGCAGTTCTACGCTGAGGGAGTGGTCCGCGCTAAGTGGGTGAGGATCAACCATCACTTCGTCGGCGCCCTGAAGACCATGGCGACGGTAGATAACAGACAAATCCTGATCCGCGCGGCGTTTCGAGAAAAAATAATAGCCGTTGCGTTCGACCGGCACGTCGAACGAGTCAACCTTCATTAATTCGCTAAGACGCTTTGTTATTTCTGCGCGGTTCGGCACGGTATCGAGCAGCGCGGCAGTGCAACGATCCTGCGCTTCAATCCACGCGCGCGTTTCGGGGCTATTCTGATCTTCGAGCCATCGATACGGATCTGGGATCGAGACACCGTGGATTGTATCCACAACGTCGTCCTTGCGAGTCGGCGGAGGACATTTCTTGTCCGCGGGATTTGCCTGAGCGTGGGTGAGACCGGGATTGAGTCCCACGAAAGCTGCAAAAATCAGCAAGGAGATAAAACGACGGATGCTAGTGGGTCTGTGGAACAGTAATGAGCGAATTTCAAGTCGCGGCCGGGCACATTCTTGTAGCAAGTCCATTTTGCCTTCTTCCGCCCCGGCCGGTTCGGTAGGACCGTGCCTACCATCCCGGCCTGGGGATTATCGCAAAACCGCTTACAGGTTCCAACAGGCAGGAACACAAAGGTAGTGGCACGAGTCTGCTAGAATTGTAGCAATGCCGATACCACACGATGTGCGAAAGAAACCCATGGACGTGAAAGTGCGCGTCACAACCGGCGAGGGCGTTGACGTTACATGGTCCGACGGCCATACAAGCCACTTCGATTTCCCTTACTTGCGGGAAAATTGTCCGTGCGCTCTGTGCAATGACGAGCGCGAGAAGAAAGCGCGAGTGGCCTCCTCAAGCGCAGGAAGCGCTACAAGTGCTGTACTGCCGATGTTTAAGCCTCGCGTAACGGCCAAGAGCGCTACGGCCGTGGGGAACTATGCTGTACAGATAGAGTTTTCCGATAGCCATGCGACTGGAATCTACAGCTTCGAACATTTGCGCGAAATCTGTCCTTGTGAGGCGTGTCAGCGTGAGTTTCGTCCCGTAGCAAGAGAAAACGCTTCCTGATGCCAATCACGACAACACCTTGCATTGGCGCCTTTGCCGGGAAGAAATTTGTAACAAGCAACACTTTGTTTTTGCGCCAAATTCAACGTATAGTTCTTCACCTTACTTCATAACGTATGTCATCCGACTCCACCGGCCATATTTTTACCCCAGGTAGGGTACGCCCCGTAGCCAAGGTCCTGGTGGCCACTACGGCCATGCTGGCGTTCATTTCTTTCTGGCGGGCCGCGGCGATCGTTCTGAATGACCTTGCGTCATCGGCCTATTACGCCGGCGGCGAGGCAGAGCAATTCATCGGCAAGACCGCTCCGTGGTTCATCCTCGGCATCATGCTGTTCTCGTACGCTGTGCGTGCGATTTACGTTGAAAGCTGCAGCATGTTCGTCCGCGGCGGCGTGTACCGTGTGGTGAAAGAGGCGCTGGGCGGGACGCTGGCGAAGTTTTCGGTTTCGGCGCTGATGTTTGACTACGTACTCACCGGGCCGATCAGCGGCGTGTCGGCCGGCCAATATCTCGTGGGCGTGCTTAACGAACTATTTGTCTTCGCGCATATTCCCATTCATCTCCACGTGAACGGCACTGCGGCTGCGGTTGCCATCGTGATCACGCTTTATTTCTGGTGGGAAAATATCAAAGGCGTTCCGGAATCCAGCGGTAAAGCCCTGCGCATCATGCAACTCACCACCATCATGGTGATTGTCTTGATCGGATGGTGCTTCTACACCTTGTACGCTCGTGGTGGCTGGCACCTTCCTCCCGCACCGTTGCCCCAGAACATGAAGCTCGACAAGGGATCGCTTGGCTGGCTCGATCGTTATCAGTGGGCGCACGCGATTACATTGATCGCAATTCTAGTCGGGCTGGGACATTCGGTGCTGGCCATGAGCGGCGAAGAGTCGCTTGCGCAGGTTTACCGGGAAATCGAGCATCCCAAACTGCGCAATCTGAAAAAGGCAGGGCTGATCATCTTTATTTACAGCTTAGTCTTCACTTCGCTGGTTTCCTTCTTTGCAGTAATGATTATTCCCGACGACGTGCGCGGAAAGTTCACCGAGAACCTGATCGGTGGACTCTCGATGCATCTGGTCGGAAGCTTTCCGGTACGGCTGGCTTTCCATGTGTTCGTAGTGGTTGTCGGCGTGCTGATTCTTGCGGGAGCTGTGAATACGGCAATTGTCGGTTCCAACGGAGTGCTGAATCGTGTGTCGGAAGATGGCGTGCTGACCGACTGGTTCCGTCATCCGCATTCGCGATTTGGAACTACTCATCGCATCATCAACATGGTGGTGGCGTTTCAAATCATCACCATTCTGGCCAGCCGTGGCGACGTGACGTTCCTGGGCAATCTCTATGCATTCGGCGTGATTTGGAGTTTTGCGATGAAGGGCATCGCGGTCTTGGTGCTGCGTTATACGCATCCGCAGGATCGCGAATACCGTGTCCCGCTGAATCCCGTGATTTTCGGCGTGGAGGTTCCCATTGGACTGGGAATTATCACGCTGGTCTTGCTGGCGATTGCGGTGATCAATTTATTTACGAAGCCTGATGCGACCATGGCCGGAATCACGTTCACTCTAATACTTTTTACTGTGTTCGAGATTTCTGAACATCGCATGCACAAGCGCCAAGCCGGTGCCGCGCACGTGGAGCTCGATCAATTCAATCTTACGAAGGAAGCTGAACTCACTCCTACGAGCGTGGGTGTTGCTCCAGGCAACATTCTCGTCCCGGTGAGCACATATTACGCGTTGTATCACCTGGAAGCTGCTTTGAAACGCGTGAAGGGACTCGACGCTGAGATCGTAGTGTTGCACGTGCGGATGTTGCGCCGCGCCGCTTCGGGTGAATACGACTTGGATGCCGATCAGCTTTTCAGCACCATCGAGCAATTATTGTTCACGAAAGTTCTGGCTATCGCGGAAAAAGAAGGCAAGCCGGTGCGCCTGGCGGTAGCTGCGGCGAACGATTTGTGGGAAGGCATTCTACGCACGGCGATGAATCTTCAGTCCAGCACGATTGTCAGCGGCAGCTCGTCCAAGATGCCGGTTACAGAGCAGGCGCGCGAGATTGGACTAGCCTGGGAACGTATGCCGGAACCTCGGCCTCGCCTGACCTTGGAAATTTTCACGCCTGTCGGGCAAGAATACATTTTCTACCTGGGGCCCCACGCGCCGCGTCTTACGCCGAAAGAAATCGATGTGCTTCATAAAATGTGGCTACAGTTCAGCGAAAAACTGTCGGGCGAGGAACTGCACCACCACGACATTATCCATTTCGCTCTCACCGAATTGGAGCGGGAAATTGCGGCCGGTCACGGTGACGAAGTCCTTGAAAGACTTCGCGAACATCTCCATGAAATTCAGACACGCCGGTTGAATCCTCCGGCGGGCCAGTTGAATTTACCTCCGAAGCCGAATTGATGAAATTTCTAAAGTAAGCCCGCCGCGATCCGAATTCTCAGGCGCGAAGTTCCGATGTGCAATTAGGACAACGCGTGGCTTTGATCGGAATTGCCGAAAAGCAATAGGGGCATTCCTTAGTCGCTGGCGCCGCAGCCGGAACTGGTTTTTTCCAGCGATTCACCTGGCGAATTACCAGGAAGATCGCGAAGGCCACGATCAAAAAATCCACCGTGGCATTCAGAAACAAACCATAATTAATCGTGGGAGCACCTGCAGCTTTCGCTGCTGCCAGTGAGTCGTAATGCGTGCCGGAGAGATTCAGAAAGAGGCTCGAGAAATCCACTCGTCCGAGGACGAGCCCGATCGGCGGCATGATTACATCGCTTACCAGGGACGTGATGATCTTTCCGAAAGCGGCGCCAATAATGATGCCTACCGCCATGTCCAGCACACTGCCTTTCATCGCAAATTCCTTGAATTCTTTCAGCATGGTCTGATCCTTTTGACGCTGATGTTTGTATTGTCCAAGTCAGGCATATTTCCTGCCGTAGACGGACCGGGGATTAAATTGATGAGGCTGACGTTATCCGTAAGCGGGCTGACTTGCAAGAGCGAACGTTTTCTATTCGTCCTGGCAAAAGGAAAACTCAGGTCTGCGGCCGCGATTCCTTAGTTCGAGCGAAGAGCACGACGCCGAGAATTCCGCGGAATACTAAAACCACTCCAGCGCCTCCCAAAAGCATTGGAATATAGCGCAAAGGAAGAAGCGGAATGCCCAGGACAAGCAGGCCGACCAGCACCAGCGAACCGGCGCGTATTTTGGCTGGGACGCGATTCGAGAGAGGTTCGCGACGCGTCCACGCTCGCGCGCCCCAGTAAAGAAAAACAACTCCAAGAGCGATCAAAGCCGCAGGTCGTGTCGGCAACCCCACCCGTCCGGAAATAGCTAACAGTATTAAGAGCGCTCCCAACAGCAAAACGATGGCTTCATTGAGGAGTTGGAAGAGCTTCGCGGTTGTTAGCATGCTTCTTCTTTCGCTGGCTTGATGCTACCGAGCGAACATATGATCGAATATACCGCAGTCACACGGTCGGTCGCGAGCAACCGTGGCCATGGCGCGGTGGATATGGAATGATACAATTAAACTTTTGGCGTGTCGCACCGTCGGCTGCAAGCTATTGTTGAGGGAGAGTTCAGTGCATAAAGTGATCATCATCGGAAGCGGGTGCGCCGGCCTGACCGCCGCAATCTATGCAGCGCGTGCTGATCTGAAACCCTTGGTTCTAGATGGATATGAGCCCGGCGGCCAGCTCGCCTTGACGACTATGGTCGAAAATTTCCCCGGATTCCCGGATGGCATCCTGGGGCCTGAACTCATCGAGAATACCCGCAAGCAAGCGCAGCGCTTTGGCACGGAGTTTCGTTCGGGCGCGGTGACCTCGGTAGACCTGAGCAGGCGGCCATTTAAAATTGAAGCAGGAAAAGAAAGCTACGAATGCGAGGCGCTGATTGTCGCAGCTGGCGCTTCGGCCCGAATGCTGGGCATTGAATCTGAGGGACACTTGCTCGGACATGGTGTTTCCACTTGCGCCACCTGCGATGGCTACTTCTTCCGTGGACGCGACATTTTGGTAATCGGCGGAGGCGACACGGCTATGGAGGAGGCTACTTTCCTGACGAAATTCGCCAAGACTGTTACCATCGTGCATCGGCGCAACGAATTTCGCGCCACCAAAATCATGCTGGATCGCGCCCGCGCGAATGAAAAAATCAAGATTCTTACTCCCTACGTCATTGACGAAGTTCACGACGTGGACAAAAAGTCCGTCGAGATGGTCACGCTTCGAAACGTGGATACCAACGAGAAGAAAACCATGGCCACCGAGGGAGTCTTCGTGGCGATTGGGCACGACCCCAACACAAAAGTATTCAAAGGCCAGCTGGAGATGGATGATGCGGGTTATCTCATCACTCGCAACGGCTCGAAAACAAACGTGGAAGGCGTTTTTGCCGCGGGCGACGTGCAGGATCATCATTACAGACAAGCTGTCACGGCGGCAGGTTCAGGATGTATGGCGGCTATTGATGCCGAAAAATTCCTTGCTAGGTTCGAAAAATAGTGAGCTTGCTTCGCTTGCGACATAATCCCCGCTCCGTGAAGTTTCTATCGTTTTTCATTTGTACAGTGGTGCAAGTCTCCTTCTGATGCGCTCATTTCTGTTACATCTCTCGGAGAGCAAGCGCCTCGCGCCGTTTATCATGAACAATTCGGTAAGCCGCCGCGTGGCGCGCCGATTTGTCGCGGGGGAGACCTTGGATGACGCCGTCGAAGCCGCCCGGGACGTAAACAGCGAAATGCGATTGGCTAGCCTCGACCTGCTTGGTGAAAACGTCTCAGATGAGGCCGGCGCGCGTCGCGCGGCCGAAAACTACCTGTCGATTTTCGAGCGCATTGAGCGCGAAAAGCTCGAGGCCAACGTTTCGCTCAAGCTCACCCAACTCGGTCTCGACTTAAGCGAGGCGCTGTGCCAGGAACTTTTGGAGAAAATCGTCGCGCATGCCACGACCCACGGGAATTTCGTGCGCATCGACATGGAAGGTTCCGCCTACACCGACCGCACCGTGGAAATGACCAAGCGAGTTCGCGCCAAATTTTCCGGGGTCGGGACGGTGATGCAGGCCTATCTATACCGCGCGGAAAAAGACATCACGGATCTGCTTGCGGTGGGTTGCCGGCTCCGTCTTTGCAAAGGCGCGTATCAGGAGCCGCCGGACGTCGCGTTTCCGAAGAAGGCCGATGTAGATGCGAATTATGTAAAATTGATGAAACTGATTTTGCCGAGCGGAATTTACCACGGCATTGCCACCCACGATCCAGCCATGATTGACGCCACCAAAGCGTTTGTTCGCGAGAAAAATATCGGCCGCGAGCAATTCGAATTTCAAATGCTTTACGGTATCCGCACGGACCTGCAGCAACAACTGGTTCGAGAAGGATACCGTCTTCGAATTTATATTCCCTACGGTACTGACTGGTTTCCTTACTTCATGCGCCGCTTGGCCGAACGTCCCGCAAACTTAACTTTCTTTTTGCGCAACCTGCTGCCGAGAAGTTCACAACCTTCCTCCTCCTGATTCCGGACCGTAAACGAACTGAATTTACGATTGAGAAAGCTTGCAAACCGCGGCGTCTAAGACTTGCGGCAAACCGCGACGCCATCACGCAGAGGGATAATGATCGGGAAAAGTTCGGACGACGAATAAATGAGCTTGTTGAAGTGTTGGATTGCTCGCGTGCGCGAATCGTTCGATTTCCGTGTAACTTTTCCCGACCAAAGTACATTGTCCGTGAGCAGCAATCCACCCGAGCGCAGTCGCGGAATAGCTTTGCGCAAAGCTTCTGGATATTGGTGTTTATCTACATCGATGAAAATCAGATCGAACACGCCAGGTACTTGATCGATTAAATTCACCGCATCGCCAGTCATGATCTGAATACAATTTTCAACCCCGGCGCGTTTAACGTACCCACGAGCGCGTGTGGCATTCGCAGGATCACCATCTGTGTAATAAACTTCTGCGTCCGCGCCCGCCGCGCGTGCCAGCCATATCGTGGAATATCCGATAGCCGAGCCCATCTCAAAGATCCGCTTGGCTCCAGAAATTTGCGCCATTAAATAAACCATTCGCGCAACGACTGGACCAATGATCGGCACGTCATGCTGCTTGGCGTAGCGTTCCATTTCTGAAATAACCGTGTCACGCTTGGGCAACAGATCCGCGAGATACTCTTCGACCTTTGCATTCAATATACCAGGCATTCGTTTCTCTCCCGGGAACAGCGAAACGACTAACCGAGCGTATCGCCCGGTTTCATGTCGTGAATCTCGAGACCCGAAATATCTTTCGTAAGCCGCCTAAGTTCCTCGGGCGTACCTACCAGCACAGGGAACGTTCCAAAGTGCATCGGAATTACGTGTTGAACGCCAAGCAGGCGGATAGCCATGGCTGCTTGCCTCGGGTCCATCGTGTAGTAGTCACCGATCGGCAAAAGCGCCACATCCGGCGAGTACAGCTCGCCAATAATTTTCATGTCGCCAAAAACAGCGGTGTCACCGGCATGATAAATCGTAAAGCCGCCCGGAAGGCGAACGATGTAGCCGCACGCTTCTCCGCCGTAAACGATCTTTTTGCCGTCCTGAATTCCGCACGAATGGATCGCGTGGACCATGGTGGCCTCAATCTCGCCTACCCGTTGAGTGCCGCCTTTATTCATTCCGTGTGTGTTGCGCACGCCTTTTGATTCCAGCCACGCGCACGTTTCGTGGATTCCCACAACTTGCGGCTTGTGCTTCTTCGCCAGCGTCACCGCGTCACCGATGTGATCGAAATGACCGTGTGTAATCAGCATGGTGTCAATCCGGCTGAATTTTTTCAGCGGCTTGGGACACATCGGATTGTTTTGCACCCAGGGATCGATAACGGTTACTTTTCCGGATGGCGTAGTGATGCGAAACGTCGCATGGCCGAGCCACTTCAGTTTGTTCCCTCGCGTTTCGAGCATGAATGATTCCCTCGTTATGAATTTAACTTCGACCGCTTGTAGTAAGGCCGGCAACCGGTTTATTTTGCGCAGCGGACTTCGGAAGAAGGTCACGGAAAGCTTGTTCGAAAACCGGGCGGGGACGCGTCCCTAAAAAATAGAGATTGATGCGCCCGTCGCGCGTATAAAAAATCGTCTGCGGCATCGTGCCATTCCAGGCCGGATTTACGCCGCGGTAGAACCCATCGAGATCGATTCCCGGCTTCTGCCGGTAATTGGGGAAGTGTGGCTGCGTGCGCGCGATGAAGCGGCGAACCAGATTCATGTCGGAATCGTCGTCCATGTTTATGCCAATCACGCTGATGCCCTGCGATTTGAACTCGGCCGCCAGCTCAACGATCAGCGGATATTCATCGCGGCAAGGTTCGCACCAGGTTGCCCAGAAATTTACAACCAGCGGCTTACCGCGATATTTCGCGAGTACTTGCTGATAGCCCGCGAGGTCGATCACTTGCAGATCCGGCGTCTTTGTCGCGGATTGAGCGGTGACAGTCGCGGTTTTAGCTGGCGAACTTGGTGTGTGCGCCAAACCGACTGACGTAAACACAAATAGCAAAACTAAAGCGAAGATCAAAGATGCGAGCTGCCATGTTCGTTTCAATTGCCACCGTCCTCCATTCGCCATTTTAGCGGGTCTGGGGTCTGTCGCCAACCTCTACACGGAACAAGATAAGCACCATGGCCTGTGCTTGTACCTGCTATTATTTGGTGATATAAAAAATGCATAACATTTGTTGGCAATACTCCCGGCTATCCGGGGAACGTGATCGCTTTGAGGAGAACGGGAAATGGCCTACGTAATCGCTGAACCCTGTATCGGTACAAAAGATACCGCCTGCGTTGACGTCTGCCCGGTGGACTGCATTCACCCGCGCAAAGACGAAGCGGAATTCGAAGCCGAGAAAATGCTTTATATCAGCCCCGATGAATGTATTGACTGCGGAGCTTGCGTCCCGGTTTGTCCGGTAACCGCGATTTTCGCTTTGGAAGATCTGCCGGAGAAGTGGGCTGGCTTCACACCGATCAACGCCGATTGGTACAAGAATAAGAAGGCTTAGGAACGGTTCACGCGCCGGCGAGCGCGAGATTCGTTGCGGCGGATCACTTGGTCCGCCGTTTTTGCCGGCGGAATAGTTAGGCCTCCAGCCCGAGCACTTTGCGTCCCTCAGGACTGATCCTGCTCGGATCCCAAGCTGGTTCCCACACGATTTCCACCTTTACATCGCGCACTTCCGCAATCGAGGCGATCCGCGCCCGAACTTGTTCCGGGATCGCCATGGCGGACGGACATCCTTGAGTTGTCAGCGTCATTTTCACTTCAACGTTACCTTCGCCGTCGGATTGCGCATCATAGATGAGACCCAGATCGACAATGTTGATCGGGATCTCCGGATCGTAACACTGCCTCAACGCGTTCATGATCTGTTCACGCTCGACCGTCATTTTTATTCTCCTCGCCTGCACTCTCTGTGTTGATTCGATGCCGCTGGGGCGCGACCGATGCGATCAACTTTATGCCAGCCTTTCATAGCCTTCTGCATGTGTCAATCGCATCCGAGTGTTGCGCCACGCGTCCTCGCTGATACACTACGAGTTCTTCGAGATTTGACGGGGGGCCGCACTGGTTGCCGAAGAACGGAGTGGTCGGGAAGGAGAGAAAACTTTGAAAGCTCGATTCCTTGTCTCGTTGACGGCTACCATGCTGGTACTTTGTTCTTTGGCGGCACGCTTGGAAGCGCAGCATGTAACACACAACGACAATGGTCCGCCGGCGAAGAGTATTACGCTAACCGCGAAGGATTTTCAGTTTGATCCGGCGATCATTCACATCAAAGTTGGCCAGAAAGTCCGCCTTTACGTCACCGCTCCTGACTCTACGTTAGGACTTAGGATCAACCCGTTTCCCGATGGCGCCACAAACGCAACTCCACCCGGCTTGTACTTTGTATTCGGTGAGGACTGCTGGAAGCTCAGAAAAGGTGAAACTCTTCCGATCGATGTCGTAGGGGATACGCCGGGCACTTATTCGTATACCTGCTGCAAGGGTTGCGGAAAAGAGCACAAATCGATGAAGGGCCAGCTCATCGTCGATCCTTAGATATCGAGCCATCGAATGTGGGATCAGTTTCGCTGAAACGTAATCGCGGAATCTCTGAACGCTTCGGTTTCTCACCTTTGCCAATACTTCGTGCCCACTGCTTCGCCGCTGAACGCAATTCATCGATAGCCAGGCCGCGATGATGTGCCGGGAAGCGCGCCAATTTGACGATGCCGGCAGCGAGTAGGGTTTCCGTCCCATCGGCATTTTCTCTGCAGTAGTGATGAAACGCCGCCGCGATTTGAATTATGCCCTGTAGAAAGGTTTTCTCCGGCTCGGCTTCCTCAAGCCAGATCTCCTCCCAAACCTCATGGGCTTCGAAAAATTCCGCCGCGTTGAAATGTGCGATGCCGCGCTGAAATTTTTCGTCCTTGTTCATGGATTTCATCGCTTGAATGTTCTTTTCTCGTTAAACTTCCTAACTAGCGAAACATCATAGCAGGCCTATCGGGAGCTAGCAGACCCATGGAAATCAACATTCAGTTGCCGGGCGTGAAACTTGGCGCGGTTGAGGCCGATGGAGTACATGTCGTGCCGGGCAACCAAAAATTAGCGCAATTGCTGGCGGAGGTTTGCGAACGCAAACGCCGCGACTTCACGTTGGAATCGCTAGCTGAGGAGAAATCAGTTCGCGACGTTCGTGCTATGTTCCGCGCCTGGGGAATGGACCCTTCGAAATATCGTCCCTCTTCGGAGGCTCTGCTTCGCCGCGTGGTCCAGGGAAAGGGCCTTTATCGCGTTTCAAACGTCGTTGACATTGGAAACCTGGGGTCGATCGAGACAGGTTGGCCGTTTGGTTGTTACGATCGCTCGCAGATTCATCCGCCCATAGAGTTTCGGCACGGCGCTTTGGGCGAGAAGTATGAAGGTATCGGCAAGCAAACGTGGCATCTTCAAGGGCGTCCATTGCTCGCTGATCCTCAGGGACCATTCGGCAGTCCAATAAGCGACTCGACACGAAGCATGATTACGGAGAGTGCCCGCGATATTCTCGTCGTTTTGTACGTACCCGTCGGCGTGCCGGATGCATCCATAGAAATGGCGATGAAACGGCTCGGCGAACGCCTTACGCTCTTTGCCGAAGCGTCGGCAACGCGAACCGGAATCTGTCGCGCGGCATAAACAGAAACGCTTAGCTCACTGTGTTGGAGAATTCCACATTAATTCTCATGCCCGTGTCGCCTGTGAAGTTCGTCTGATTCAGGTTATTCTGTTAACTCCTGTCGAGGTTCGGTAGTGGCGAAATTTCAACTTGCCCTTCTCATTCACGCGCACCAGCCGGTCGGAAATTTCGACGACGTAATCGAGCGCGCCTACCAACATTCCTATTTGCCGTTTGTCGAAACCTTGGCGCGTCATCCTTCGATTCACATGGGACTGCACTATTCTGGCGTTCTCCTGGAATGGCTGGAACACGCGCACCCGGAATATTTCGAGCTGCTTCGCACGCTGGTGAAACGCGGACAAATAGAAATCGTCGGCGGAGGCTTTTACGAGCCGATCCTGGTTGTAATTCCGCCGGAAGACTGCTTCGAGCAAATCACGAGGCTTTCGGACTACATTGAAAATCATTTTGGTCGGCGGCCAAAAGGCGCATGGCTCGCGGAACGCGTATGGGAGCCGCAGTTGCCCTCATCGCTGGCCGTGGCGGGAGTTGAATACACGCTGGTTGATGACAATCACTTCCTCGGCGCGGGATTTGAGCTGAATCAGTTGTTTGGATATTTCACTGCGGAAGACCATTGTCGCTCTGTAAAAGTTCTGCCCGGTCTGAAAGCGCTGCGCTATCTGATTCCATTTCGAGGCGTGGAAGAAACATCGCAGTTCTTACGCAGCGCCGCCGAGGAACATCCGGGTAGTTTTGCCGCCATCGGCGACGACATGGAGAAATTCGGCGTTTGGCCCGGCACCTACGATCATTGCTATCGCGATCGTTGGCTCGAGAATTTCTTCATCGACCTGGAACGCAATTCCGATTGGCTGGAAACGAGCACGCCGGTTGACGCTGTAAGTTCGCACCGGTCATTGGGACGCGCCGATCTTCCCACCGCTTCCTACACCGAGATGATGGAATGGTCTCTGCCCACCCCGGCGCGCAACCGTTACCACGCTTTGACCGTGGAGTTCGCGAATCGTCCCGCTGAATTGCCTTTCCTGCGTGGTGGAATTTGGAGAAATTTCTTTTCGAAGTATTGTGAATCGAACCTGCTGCATAAAAAAATGCAGCACGTTTCAGCCAAAGTTCGCCATCTGGAGCAAAGCCGCCGCCCGGACAAATCGTTTCGTGCAGCTCGCGAACAAGCCAAGACTCTCGTGCTGCGAAGCCAATGCAACGACGCCTATTGGCATGGCGTTTTCGGGGGTCTCTATTCTCCGCATTTGCGCACCGCGCTTTGGCGTTCTTTGGTTCAGGCAGAGTCTAGCGCGGACGCCCTGGCACACCGCGGGCGTCGCTACGCCACTGTGGAATCCATCGATTTCAATGCCGATGGCCGTGAGGAAATCTATTTCTGCTCGGATCGTTATGCAACTCTACTTTCCCCTGACGACGGCGCCACAATCTCCGCGCTCGATTGCCGGCAATCGAATGCTGCGTTGATTAACTCGCTCTGCAGGCGGCCAGAGTCTTACCATGCGGCTCTGAAGAATCTTTCCGCGAAGAAAGCATCCGGCGTCCAATCGATTCACGAGCAAACCCGCACGAAAGAAGCTGGCCTTGAACGTTTTCTCCAATACGATCGCTGGCCGCAGAACGCCTTTCGCTTAAAACTATTTGGCCGCGGTAAGAATTACGAAGATTGCGCAACCGTGCGATTGGAAGAAAACGCGGGATTGGCGGGCGGCAGATATCGTCCCACGGATGTCTCCGCGACAAAGGCCACGTTCGTGGCGGAAGAAAGCAACGACTGGCCGGCCGAAAAAACATTTTCGTTTTCGGCCCTTCCGCAAGGCTTCGAAATTATCTGTGATGTAGTCTTGCAGCGAACGGCCCTCGGGGCAGCTTCCATGTTCGTCGGCCTCGAGGTTGTCATCAACTTCCTGGCGCCTTCGGCCCCGGATCGTTATTTTGAAACTCACGGACAGCGCTACCCGCTGCGCTGGGGTGCATCCACTCCCACATCCGAGTTGCGTATGGTGGACGAGTGGCAGGGAATAAGTGTGGCGCTCGGTGCGCCAAATGCGCAGGATTTTTGGGTAACGCCGATCGAGACCGTCTCAGAATCGGAAGAAGGTTTTGAGCGCATCTATCAGGGGTCGCAAATCATGGCTGTATGGCCAATCGAGCTGGCGCCTGGAGCAAAGTGGACCGGCAGATTGGGATTAAAAGTGGAACGGCTGGCGCAGGAAAAAAACACTGAATAGCGCTGATACAACGGAAATACCTCGGTTGCGCTGAATCGCTAAGCTCTGCTACATTTCGCCATAAGAAAAAACGGAGGAAAGATGGCTGTCTCGAAAGAATTGCTCGATATTTTGGTCTGCCCGCTGGATAAAACGCCGGTGAAATTGACTGCCGATGGGAGTGGATTGAAGTGTTCAGCGTGCCGGCGCGTCTATCCCGTTCGTGACGACATTCCGGTGATGCTTATCGACGAAGCGCGAATCGAAGCTCAGTAAAACGCTCGTCGACAATTCGAATCGCTTCGCGACGCACGCCATTTCTACGGCGGAAAGCCGAGCGATTGGTCTTTAAATTCCACCCAAATTTTTACTTCTTTCGTTTTACTCTGCTTTGCAGCATCGTTATCTTCGGGAAATGGCTGGTAGGGGCTGAGTTCAACGGTGGCAACAACGCCGGACGCATTTGGCTTGGTTTTTTCCATGTGTTCTAGGTGAAAGCTTTTTATAGGCCCGTAATAACCATCCGGCCCCCAGTCTTCCTGGAAATCCTTGAAGGAGTAAGTCTCCGACGGCTTCCAAATCCGGTAACCCTCATCCATATTTCCGGCAATGACTGCGTTCATAAAATGCCGGATCGTTTGTTCTTCGGTATGAAAGCGAAGCTGATACGCAATGAAGGCAACAATAAGCGCAACAAAAACTAATCCCGAAATAATGTAACGCAATATCTTCGATGGCGGATGCTCTTCGGTAGAATCAAAAAGTCCCACGAGCGCTCCTCGAAATTACAGCTGCCGCTTGAATAGTATCAGGCAGCCCGCAATCATCACCGCTGAAATACCCAACAAAACTATCACGTCTATGTAAATTCCTTCAATGCCGGTACCTTTCAGCGTGAGATTGCGCAATGCGTGTACCGTGTAAGTGAACGGGTCGATCACCGCAATCCAGCGAAGCCAGCGAGGGAAGGCTTGAATCGGATAGACCGCGCCAGATGGGAAGAACAATAGCGTGTTCAAAACGCCGAAAGTGGCGCGTGGTACCAGCGGGTCGTCCACGCGCACCATTAACAAAAACATAAAACTCATCATTGCGATTGCCGCGCAGGTGACTACGATTGCAAGATAAAACAAGCGCAGCGGATCCCAAATTCTCGGAATGCCCGCAATCATGCCGCCGATCACAGTCAGCACCATCCCGGCCATCAGTCCCTTGATCGTGCCTGCGCCGATAAGCCCCCCCACCAATTCCGTTTTCTTGATCGGCGTCACCAAATATCCTTCGTGAAGCCCGCGCGCTTTGTCGTCAATGAAAGTAATCCCACCTCCGATCATGGCCACGACAAATATCGAAAGCGCGATTGAGCCCGCCAGCAAATATTTTATGTATTCGACGTAAGGATAAATCTCCACCGTGTTTAATTGAATCTGGCTGGCCAATCGCGGCTCCACATCGGGCGTGTTGAGTTGTTCCACCATTTGCTGCACGCGCTCCAAAATCGCACTGGAGATGAATTGGTCGGTGTTGTCCTCCATAAACGCGATTCGCGGCCGGTCGCGATGGTAATAGCGTTGCGAAAAATCTTTTGGAACGTAAACGACCGCTCGGACATAACCGTTGCGCAAATCCTCGGTAGCCTTCTGTTCCGAATCGTAGTCAATCACGTGAAACGTTCGCGCGCCTGCGGCAATTCCATTGAACATTTCGCGAATCTTCAGCGATTCGACGGAATGATCCATGTCCACAAAAGCTACTTGAACGCCCACCACTTTCCCGCCAAACGCGTACCCCAGCACGACCAATTGCATCAACGGAAACACCATGGAGGTCATCATCAGCGCGGGGCTGCGAAAAAACTTGCGCAGATCACGCTCTATAAGCGCCCATGTGCGGTTGAAATTCATGCTGTTGCGCTCTCCACTGATTTCCCGAGCACTCTGCGCTCAGCGATACAGATGGCCAATGTCATAACGTGCTCCGGTGTTCGATGCATCGCGCAAATCGCTTCCCGTGTAGTGCACGAAAACGTCGTCGAGCGTGGTGCTCTGCACCGAAACTCTTTTCACGCCCACGCCTTTTGAGCGCGTGAGATCCATCAGCGCCGCAATAGTTGCAGGCCCGTCGCTCGAAGTAATATGCACGACGTCTTCGCGCTGCGTTGCGCCGGTCACGTGAGGCAGCGCGCGCAGTTCAGGGATCCAATCGCTTGGCGCGTTTTCAAACTCAGCTTCCACGGTATCGATACCGGAAATGCTGTCCTTCAGCCGCGTGGGTGTGTCCAGTGCCGCAAGTTTCCCGTGATCGACGATCGCGATGCGGTCGCAAAGCTTGTCGGCTTCTTCCATATAATGCGTGGTGATTAATATGGTCAACTCGGATCGTTCGCGTAGCTTGCGAATCATTTGCCAAACGTTGGTTCTGGAAACCGGATCCAGCCCGGTCGTCGGCTCATCCAGAAACAGAATCTTCGGCGAATGAATCAGCCCGCGCGCGATTTCCAGGCGCCGCCTCATGCCGCCGGAAAAAGTGCGCACCAGCGCATCTTTGAATTTGAGCAAGTCCACCGATTCCAGCAAATCGTGGATGATCAGGCCGCGCTGCTGGCGAGGCACGCCGTAAAGCTTCGCGTGTACTTCCATATTCTCGACGGCGGTAAGTTCAGGATCGGAAGTCAGCGCCTGGGGAATCACTCCCATGGCGAAGCGCACTCCGTTGGCATCTTCGCGAATATCGTGTCCGGCGATTCGCGCGGTGCCGGAAGTTGGCGGGGTCAAAGTCGTCATCATGCGAATCAGCGTTGTTTTTCCCGCGCCGTTCGGCCCCAGCAGACCAAAAATCTCCTGCTGCGCGACATTGAAGCTGACGTCGTTGACGGCCACCAAATCTCCAAACTTTTTTGTAAGATGATCAACTTCGATGGAATTCATAGTTTCGTCCAGGCCTGCTTCACAATCGCGCGAACCAGCTCTTCTTCGCCGGCGGAGGCAACAGCACAGTCGCGGTCATGCCCGTAAACAATCGACGGCCGGGATTAGGAATGGCCACTTTGATAGCGAAGGTTTTGATGTCGCGCTTCGTGCGGCTCACGTCACGCTGCGTCGCGAAATCGTTCTCCACGCCCTTGAAATACACGGGGCCCTCGATCACGTCTCCGGATGGCAGCTTTACTCGCAGTTTTTCTCCGAACGAAATGGAATCGATGTAAGACTCTTCCACGTCCGCATGCACCCATAGATGATCTACGTCCACGACCACTACAATCGGCGAGCCTTGCGCCACAACTTCTCCCTGCTTGGCCACTCGCACGGACACGATGCCATCAATTGGAGCGTAAATTTTTGTGTAACCGAGCTGTGCAGATACTTGCGCCTCCGTAGCGCGCGCTTGTTCCAATTGCGCTATAGTCGTGTTAATCACACTCTTGCGCGCATCTACCTGCTTCCTGTTTGCCTGCGCCACATCTTGTGCTGCAGATTCAGCTTTTACCGCTTGTTCCAAGGCCGTTACCGTCGCTTTCGAAATCTTCACCGCAGCTTCGGCGTGATCGCGGTCTTGCGTCGAGACTTCTCCCTTCGCGAATAGCTGCTGCATGCGCTTGAGGTCATCTTGGTCGCGTTCCAATTGCGCGCGTGCGGGAGCCAGTTGCGCATCTGCGGAGATGACTCTAGCCTGCGCCTCGGTCACTGATGCCCCTGTTTGGTTGTCCATCCAGGAATAATTGTGGTTCGCTTCGTTCACTTGTTCTTCCAGGCTAATAACGTTCGCCTTCGCTGCGGCCAGACTTGCGTTTAATTCGGCGGGGTCCAGTTCCGCAATCAGATCGCCTTTTTTCACGGAGCTGCCTTCGTCCACCGTCAAATTGATAATGCGTCCGGTGATTTGCGGGCTGACCACGACTTCATTGCCGTCCACAAAGCCGATCAGCGGAATATAATTTCCTTGTGGAGTCGTGAAGTAATACACCACCCCGCAAATTATAAAAATCACTGCAATAAACATCAGGAATTTACGTCCAGTCATCGCTGCCTCGCTTCTGCGCGCATCAGGCCATGTTCCAGGAAGTCAAGAAGCGCGTGCTTTCGTTCTTTCAACGCCTGCGGAGAAAGAACGTTGCGGCCCGACACCTGGCTCATCACCGGAGCGGCCGCGAAATAAAAAACGGTCATGCCCAACACCGTGAAAACGGTCTGATGCGCATCCACTTTACGAAATTCCCCCGAAGCCACTCCCTCTTCAATCACACTGCTCAGCCGCTTGTGGAATGGCCGGAAATATTCGCGCACGATCCATTCGAACTTCGGAGCCGTGTCCATCACTTCTCGCTGAACCAGCCGCGGATAATTCGGATGTGTAGCGAGAAAATCAAAATAGCCGTTTACCCAGGCAACCAAGCGGCCGCGCGAACTCGCCTTAGCCACTGCAGGGGCAAATGCGGCATCGCGAAGTTGCCGCAAGAGATTTTCCATTACCGCGCGATGCAGCCGGCTCTTGTCCCCGAAATAGTAGTAGAGCATCGCCTTGTTGGCATGGGCGGCCGCCGCGATTTCTTCCGTTCGCGCGCCCGCCATTCCTTGATCCGCAAAATGTTCCTCCGCCGCGGCCAGGATGCGTCTCGCGGTCAGCGGATTCTTTACTTTTCTTCGTCCTGCTCGCATTTCAGTTATCGTCTGAGCTACATTATTTAACTAACTGGTTAGTTTAATTGGAACGTTCGCTCCCTGTCAAGCTCTCAGTCGGACGAATTGCTATCACTTACAGCGCCATTTAGACCCAGCACGCCAAATAGTCAGCGCCTCCGGACGCTTCTTGGATTAATACGATTGCGAGTGGAGATTTGTTACTAGGCGTTCAGAGCGCCGCCCGCGCCTTCGGGAAGTTCGATGGAGTACTTTGTGCGGGATCTCTCGCGGTGCATTTCAAGGGCCAGCTCGATCAGCCGGTCGATCAGTTTCGTGTAGGGAAGCCCGGAAGCCTCCCACAGTTTCGGATACATGCTGATGGAGGTGAACCCGGGAATCGTATTCAACTCGTTCACAAAAATCTTGCCGCTACGCCGCTCCAGGAAAAAGTCGCAACGCGCCATTCCGCACCCATCGATCGCCCGGAACGCGCGCACCGCGTATTCCTGAAAGGTGTTGACTTGTTTTTTGGTCAGAGGCGCCGGGATCAGTAAATCGGTTCCCCCTTCCAGGTACTTTGCGGTGTAGTCGTAATATTCTCGATGCGGAACGATTTCGCCGGGAATTGAAGCGCGCAACTCATCGTTACCAAGCACGGCAACTTCAATTTCGCGCCCTGCGATGCCGCGCTCAATCACTATTTTCAATGCGAATTCAGCCGCTAGGTCAATTGCCCCGGGAATTTCGTTGGCTGCTTTCACACGCGTCATGCCCACCGAAGAACCGAGCGTGGCCGGCTTCACAAAAAACGGAAACCGGAATTTCGTTTTGATTGCCTTCAATATGGCCGCGCGCTTGTGTTCCCACTCTGACCGCCGCACGGTCATAAACGGGACGATCGGCAATCCAGCCTGCTCGAAGAGCCGCTTTTGAACATCCTTATCCATGCCAACCGCTGAAGCCAGAACGCCTGCGCCGACATACGGCAACCCGGCAAGCTCTATCAAGCCTTGTACCGTGCCGTCCTCTCCAAAAGTGCCATGCAGAACCGGGAAAATTACATCGACCATGACGCTGGGGCGTCCCGCAACGGGGACGAGTGGAACCAATGTGGCAGCCGTGGGATCCGACGGAAGAATTACGCGATCGCCCGATTTCAAGACGTCCGCAAGCAGCTCGTGTGCGCCTCGGCCCACAAGCCAGCGGCCTTCTTTTGAAATGCCGATCGGCACAGCCTCATACTTTTCCGGATCGAGCGCGCGAATCACTGACGCAGCAGAAGCGAGGGAAACTTCGTGCTCGCCCGAGCGTCCGCCGAAGAGCACGCCTACGTGTAGTCGTTTACTGGAAACCACGTTATTGCCCAGCCTTCAGCAGCGCACAGATCACAGAATTTTCTTCCCCAGTCCCGATAACACCAGTTCGACGCCCAACAACGCGGTCGTGTTGTGCAAATCAATGACCGGATTAACTTCTACAAGTTCAAACGAAACCATCGAGCGGCTGTCTGCGATCATTTCCAAAGCGAGGTGCGCCTCACGATACGTTACGCCGCCGCGAACCGGTGTACCAACTCCGGGAGCGTCGGCGGGATCAACAAAATCCATGTCCAGGCTCACGGAAATACCTGCGGTATCGTCGCTGGCAAATCGCAAAGCATCGGCCATCACTTCGCGCATTCCGCGTTCGTCGATGTCGCGCATGGTGAAAATGTGAACGCCCGATTCTTTCACCAGACGACGCTCCTTGGCATCAAGATCGCGTATGCCAACCAACGCCACATTGCGAGGTTCCACCATCGGCTTGATACCGGCGAGTTCGGTCAACTCCGGAGGGCCGTATCCCATGATAGAAGCGAGCGGCATGCCATGAACGTTTCCGGAGGGCGAAGATTCGGGAGTGTTCATGTCGCCGTGCGCATCCAGCCAAATCACACCAATGCGCTTGGATTCTTTATTGAAGTGCGCCGCAGTGCCCGCCGTAGTTCCTACTGCAATAGAATGGTCTCCGCCTAGAACCAGCGGCACCATATCCTCATCGAGTGTTTTCTCCACGGTCTCCGCCAAGCCTTTACTGACTTGCGAAATTTCGTCCAAATATCTGGCACGCTTTTCGCCGTAAGGTTGTTCCTCAGGTTGCGGAACAATCACGTTGCCGATATCTTCCACTTGGCGGCCAAGCTGTTTGAGCCGCGCATGCAGTCCCGCTACACGCAACGCCGAAGGGCCCATGTCCACACCGCGGCGGCTCTGTCCCAGGTCCATCGGCACACCAATGATCCTTATTTTCTCTGGCATTTTGTTGTGTCTTTCGCGCCCTATGTCGGATCGGCCCATGGCCGACCCCCCGTTAACAAAGGGACACTAAGGATAGACGCGATACAGCATCCGAGGGAAGGGAATCACTTCGCGAATGTGCTCCGTTCCGCAAATCCAGGCCACCGTGCGTTCCAGCCCCAGCCCAAAGCCGGCGTGCGCCACGCTGCCGTAGCGACGCAAATCGAGGTACCACTGGAACGATTCCTCCGGCAGGTTGTGCTCGCGCAGGCGTCTCAACAGGTTTTCATAATTTGCCTGGCGCTCGCCCCCTCCAATAATTTCTCCGTATCCTTCCGGCGCAATCATGTCGAAACTTAAAGACAGCTCGGGCCGCTGTTCGTCCGTGGCCATGTAAAACGCCTTCATCGCTGCGGGGTAGCGGTGAATGATCACGGGTTTATCGAACTCCTTGGAAATGATGGTCTCTTCATCCCCTCCAAAGTCGTCGCCCCATTTCGCCGGGTTTCCAGCCTTTTGCAAAACTTTGACGGCTTCGTCGTAGGTTACACGCGGGAAGGGTGGAACGATCTTTTCGAGCTTTGCAACGTCACGCTGAATGGTGGTTAGTTCCCGAGCGCGATTTTTAACCACGGACTGCACTACCGCGCTCACGAGTCCTTCGCCCAGCTGCATCATGTCTTCCAGATGCGCGTAAGCTGCTTCCGGCTCCAGCATCCAGAATTCGGTCAAGTGCCGACGAGTTTTGGATTTTTCGGCGCGAAATGTCGGGCCGAACGTGTACACCTTTCCGAGCGCGGCGGCCGTGGCCTCCACATAAAGCTGGCCTGATTGCGTCAGATAGGCTTTCTGATCGTCGATATAATTTACTTCGAAAAGCGTGGAAGTTCCTTCGCAGGCCGCCGGAGTAAAAATGGGCGCGTCCGTCAGCGTATAGCCCTGGCTATCCATATAATTTCGCGCAGCGCGTTCCACTTCCGCGCGTATGCGCAGAATAGCAGCTTGCCGCGGCGTTCGGATCCATAGGTGGCGCCGGTCGAGAAGAAAATCCACGCCGTGCTCTTTCGGTTGAATCGGATAAGGCTCTGAATCAGATACGCGATGCACCACTTCAACTCCGCTGATGTGCATCTCAAAACCGCCCGTGGCGCGCGCTTCTGCGCGAATCGTGCCGGTGACGATTGCGCTCGATTCACGCGTCAGTCCCTTGAGCGCCTCGAATGCTTCCGGTTGCTCTTTCTGCGATACGACGCCCTGGATTACGCCCGTACCGTCGCGAAAAATAGGGAAAAGAAGTTTGCCCGATTCGCGCTGGTTGTAAAGCCAGCCTTGGATGGTCACAATGCTATCGACATGCTCTCCGGCATGTTCGATGGTGATGACGGTTCTAGCTGCTTGCTGTGGCTGAGTCATTTACCTGCCTATTTTCTCTGAGTGATTCAGGAACGCGAGGTACGCCCGCGCTTGGCCTCGAAATTCTCTTCCAGCTTATCAAATGTCGCGCGAACTTGTTCAAGCGTGGGGCCGCCGTTCGACTGGCCCTTCAGTTCCAGCACGATGGCGAGCGGCTCCGGAGCGCCTGCAATTACGGCGAGGGCTGCGTCCCAATGGATGGTGCCTTCGTAGGGCAGCAGGTGTTCGTCCTTCTCGCCATGATTGTCGTGAATGTGCGTGGTTGCCACGCGCTCACGCATGATATCGAAACTCACCTCCACGCGTTCTTCAATATGCGCATGACCTGCATCGAAACAAAGGCGCAAATCGTGCAGGTGCGTGTCGGTGATGAAATGTTGGAGAGAAGTCGGCGCACCGAGTTCACCTGGCGTATTTTCCAAGGCGATAGTTACGCCGCGCGCTTTGGCAAAAATGCACAGATGTTCGAGCGAGCTGAAAGCCGCGTCGAGCTTCCGCGGGTCGGCTGATTGGCGGCCGTGTCCGACATGCTGCACCAGGAAACGGAACGGAATGCGCTCTGCTACTTCCAGCGTTCGCTTCACTTCGTCCACAGCGTCGAGGCGCCGTATGCGTTCAGTATCGGAAATCGAAATGGGCACGCCGCTTTCGCGCCCGGGGGAAAGGTCGCGTTCCGTGGGCGAATGTAACGAGTGCAATTCGAGACGATATTCGCCAAGCGCGTCAGCCAATTCACGTACAGCTTGTGGCTCTCGATAATTGAAATGCCGCGGCGAGCAAAAGATCTCAAGGCTGGTGATTCCCGCCTGAGAAATTTCGGCCAGCAACGCAGCTCCCAGCGGCTGGTTGACGTAGCGGTAGGTCGAAAGTACGCGTTGCATTCAGCTCCCGTGCGGTCCGTAGTAAAGAATTACTATGGTCGATGGAAAATGTGCTTCCGTCAATAGGCGCGAAAGATTGAAGCGAAACAATCTCTCGGACAGATTCAAATAATCCAAACGACAATTTTTCATTGAATGAAGATCAATCTGAAATGAGGACCACCAATATTAGGGCGATCAGCGCGCCGAGAAGCAGGGCAAAGCCGAGCCACATCCATATCGGGCGGCGCTTGCGCATTAATCCGGGGGGCGGGGGAACAATTTCGGGGAGAAGGGGCTCGGCGGTCACGGTTTTTTTTGATTGATAGATGCGGTCACGGATCAGAAGCGCCTTCGAGCACGCCTCATCTCAGCGAAAAATTCTTGGCGCATTGTTTGATGCTAGCATCACGGTCACTCGTTGCGAAATGATTTAGCGGCTGTCACGCAGGCGCGAAGCTTTTCGATGGCCTGCTCCACCGTGCGTGTTTTGAGGCCGCAATCAGGATCGACCCACACTCCTTCTTTGGGAAGAATGGTCAACGCCTGTTCGATACGCTTGCGGACGACTTCGCCGCTGTCGGTACGGTGCGAATGGACGTCAACAACGCCGAAGCTGATATCTTTCGTAAAGGGATGGCGTCGAAAAAGTTCGAGCAGGTCCAAATCACTGTTGGACATTTCCAGGTCAAAGTTATCCACGGCCAAATCGAGCATGCCGGGATAAATTTTGTCGAATTCGCCGTAGCAGGCGTGCGTGATGAAGTAGGCGTTCTGGCCCTTGGTGGTGAGATCCATGGCTTCGAGGGCGATGGGTAATTCTTCCGGCCGCACAGAAAGGGCGGGCTCGTCTATTTGAATGATTTTGCAGCCCGCGGCGATAAGCGCTTCCACTTCTTTGCGGACCACTTTTGCCAGCGCCAGGGCCGCGCTGCGGCGGTCGGGATAAAATTCGTTGAAACTCCAATCCATGATGGTGTAGCCGCCGGTGAGCATTCCTTTGACCGGCTTTTTTGTAAGGCTTTGCGCATATTTCCACCAGTCAACGGTGAGCGGGGTGCGCCAAGCGACCTCGCTGGATATGATGGGCTTGTGGTAGTAGCGATTTCCGTAGCTGCGAACCAAGCCGCTGATGGAAAAGCCGGGCAAGCGCTCGGCGAAGTAAGCGACCATATCGCCGCGATACATCTCGCCGTCCACGAGCACGTCGATGCCTAGTTTTTCCTGTTCTTCGATCCAGAATGCGGTGGCTTTGCGTTCCAGATCGTGAAGATCTTTCTCGGAAATTCGTTTTTTATTGAATTCGGCGCGAGCTTTTGCCAAATAATCCGGTTTAGGGAAGCTGCCTACCGAAGTGGTGGGGAAAAGAGGCAGCTTCAAACCGAGGCTTTCCAATTTCTGGCGGCTCATTGGCGTTTTTGGCCTTTCAGTTCAGCGCGAACTTTCGACAGCAGTTCGAGTTTTGCGAAGGCGCGATCGCGCGGGAGATATTCGAGGCCAGACGAAGGCCCGAGGAAGGCGCGTTGGTCTTTTATTTTGGGCAGCATGCGGTCAATTTGGCGCGCGATTTGAGCGGGATCTTCCAATTTTGTATTTCGGCCGTCGATGAGGCCTAGGCCGAGCCATTTCGGGGAACCGGCTGACGCCACGATGTCCACCAGTTTGGGAGAATACGTAAAGTCCAGGCCGACGATATCGACCGGCAGCGCGAGCAGTTTTTCGTAGAGCGGAGCGCAATCATGGAAGTAAACGTAGAGGGCGAGTTCGAGTTTGCGTCCGCTCTTCGTGATTCTGTCGCGGGCTTGTATCAGCAGAGCCAGCGAGGCTTCGAAAATCGCCCAGTCATTTGGGTATTTAATCGCGGCGGGCTCGTCAATTTGAATCAGTTCCGCGCCCGCTTGCGAAAGAGGTTCGAACTCGCTTGCAAGAATCTCAGCGTAGGCTTGGGCGCGCGCTTCCAGCGAGGCATAGGCTTCGGATGATCCGTCGCCGGATTGTTCGCTCAGGGAAAATCTTCCGAGGGTGTAAGGACCAGTCAGGACGGACTTAATGCTGAGCTTTCCGGCTTTGCCTTGCGGCGTTGGCAAGTGGCCCAGGGCGTTTCGCGCGAAGCTGTACTCACCGGCGGCAAGATTACCGCGCTTTATCGGTGCTCCGACGAAGACCGGCTGACGAAAATAAGTGTTGGTGTCGAAGAACCGAACGAGGCCTTTGATTTCGATGTTGTCCAATTTGCCGGCGAGGTGGGAGATGGGGTCGTACCAGCGGATTAGGCCGTCGGTGACTACGTCAAGTCCGGCTTTTACTTGCTCGGCGATCACTTGGCGGGTGACATCGTTTTGCACGTCGAGGAGATCGGCGTGGGATCGTTCTCCGCGGTCGAGCGCGGCTATCGTTCGGCGGAGAGCTTGCAGTTCCGGGGAATCGCCGATGCGTGGGTAGCCGCCAGCGCTCGAAAGATAGAGGCCGGGAGTCGCGCTCATTTGGATTCAGAATTCCGTTGCGATGATTTTCCGGGCCGGCCTGCCGGCTCTAGCGGAGCCGGCGAAAGAGGAAACCCCACCCGCCTGCCCTTCGTTCCTCTGGGTAAAAAGGCGGCCGCTACAAAAGCTCGGAAACCAGTTCGGTGGCTTGGTTCAAAGTTCGCGATTAGAAGGGGGCGCCGGTGCTTGTTTTCAGCAAGTTGCAGAATTTCTAATCCCAAGAGTTCGCGATTAGAAAGTGCAAAGCAGATTCCTCGCGTCGCGATGCTCGCTCGGAATGCCGATGCTCGTGGCGTCGTCAGTTCGCGATTAGAGATGTGTCGGTCGCTCTCTTCGGTTAATGAATTAGTCTTGGGTGAGGCGTGAAGTTTTTGAGTCGAAATTTCATTTTTGCAAAATTGAATTTTTTGGCGATTTGAGCGGTTCGCAGTTCTTTGTTTTCTGAGAGTTAGAGGAGGTTCTAATTCAGGAATTTGGCGATTTAACTTGCGGAAATAAGGGCTGGTTTCGCTCCGCCTGGGGGCTTTTGATCGGGGGGCGCTTTGTGTGATGGACCAAGAGATTTTTCGCGGTTGGCTATCAACCTCTCCTGCGCCGTCACGACTTATCATCCTCAGCCGCATCTTTTCCTCTTACTACAAACCTGGAGTGTAATCAGAAGCCGTCGCGAGAAGCAAGGAAATGCAATCGAACGGGTGAAATCTAAACGCGAGATTCGAGAATTGAGGGGTGAAAGAAACACAACCTTCCAAGCGTGCTTTGTGCCGAGAAAACCCGAACTCCTTCACACGCCGAAGGGGGTTCGCATCTGGATGGCAATAAGGGTATATTTTGGCAGTGAATGAATCTTCAAGATTGGAATCCGCTTTCGTACTTCCGAGAACTAAGAATCTTCCCGAGGATCGTTTCTTTGATCGGCTTTATTTTTCTTGGCGTGGGGATTGCGAGCGGCCTTTCTCCGCACAATAGGACTGTGATTTTGGCTTTCGCCATGATGGCCTTCAGTCTGACCGTACATTACCTTTCACACTGGTCGTACGCCGTGAGGATAAAATGGCCGTACCTCCGTTAAAGTGGACAAATCTGTTTTGCGGTATTTTGATGCTGGCGGTTACGGCGTCGCTCAGTTGGTGGTTATGGATTATCTTCAGGATGACCAACCCGCTTGCCATAGGTGGAGAAGGGATGTTCCTCTCGTGAGTCCCACGCTTACGAGACTCTTGTTGAGATGAATGTCGATCAATATCTAAGTGATAACGTGCCGTTTGGAGGAGGAAAGACACATGACATCGGAAATCGAATCGTTGATAGTGCGTGTAGCATGTCTCGAACAAGCGAATCGACGGCTGAAGCTGATAGGCGTGGGAATCGCGCTGGCTTCAATGGTTCTTGTTTCGATGGGGCTTGGCGGGAAGCCACGGACTATTGAAGCTGAAAAAATCGTCATTCTCGATACCCATGGTCGCGCGAGACTAATGATCGGGACGCCTGATGTCGCGGGTGCCGCCGTCGCTATGAAGCTCGATGCGCCAGCGATCTGGCTGAGCGATGAGAATGGGTCGGACAGAACGATACTAACTTCCGATGGGTTATACCTCGCAAACGGTCGCGAAAAACCGCTTGTTAACCTTAGCAGCGGGCCAAGCCGACCAGAACTGCGATTCTACGGTCCAGACGGAAAAGTTTCCTGGTCCGCGCCCTGATTTCATATTCGTGCGGGAACGGAAAATGCCGATGCTCGAGGCTGCTCTCCCTTTCCCATTCATTCGGTTTGAAATCTAGCCGCTTGGCCTAGCAGCTAGTACGCTCGATCTGTAGAACACCTGAACTAGAGGATCGCCGGGGTCGATGCATTCAATAACGCTCCCCACCTTGAATAAGCGAGGTGGAAACCCGATAAGTTCACTAAGTAAACGATAAGTTGCTTTAATCGAACGCAGCGAGTCGGGTACGACGGTTGCGATGTCGCCGGAATGCAGATAGTGACAGCGGATTTCGTAGACTGCGGACAACTCACTTGCGAGGTCTTCCCCAAGATACCTCCACTGTGCCAACGCATTGATATTTGGCTGCCAGTCAGTCTTTGCCGCTTTGCCCCATAGTTGTTTGATCTTGGGTGTTACTAGTTTATGTAGCTCGATCCGCGCCTTGTTCAGCAACCGTTCGGTTGTCACGACGGAAGCCGATAGCGCAGAGAAAAAGGCCCCGAGAACATAAGTTCGCTCTATTTCTTCGATGATTGCGTCGAACTCCGTTGTGGCACGCATTGACGGCGGCTCAATCTCAAGAAAACGGTCAATCATCGACTCGGTCACGAGGTAGTCTGGCACCATATTGTCCGACATTGGTGCATCGCGTGGGACTAAGAGCAACTTCACAGTGCGGCGCGCTTCCGCGCGTCGGTGAGCTGTGTCCCCAAACTGGCACGCGTTGCGACTGGTGTTAACGAAGACTTTCATTAAAACTGACATGGTTGCGCGAGGCTTAGGTCCAGAATATCAGGCGGGTAAACAATAACAGAGTCATGGCATTTTAGTTAAGAGGTCACATCTCACTGCCTCGGACGTACCCTAGCTCAGACTGTTTGGCCCGTATATTCTTACACAGGCGAGTTGCAAGGACGCGAGAGGATTGTGCGGGAAGGCTGTCGAGAACCTTGCAGTCGGACTCGATGGTATTCTCCTAGTTCCCTGGCTTATCGTAGTTCGGCAATCATGCATGAGATGAATGCGTCATGGCGCTATGGGGTGGTTTGCTTGGGGTGGACGGTGGTGGTGGCGGGATCGATTTCGAAATAGAGGAGCCATTGGCTGGGTACGTTGCGGCCGTTGACTTTGGCGGGCGCAAATTTCCAGAGTTTTGCGGCTGCTAAGGTGCGGTCGGCAAAATATTGGCTTGGTCCGGGAGCATCGAGGGTTGCTTGGGTTACGTTGCCGGATTCGTCCACGTTTACCTTCACGCTAAGCCGGACTTTACCGCGGATGGTGTCTTTGGCCTTTTGAGGCGCGTCGGGCAAGATTTGCTGAACTACTTTGCCGCGCGCTGTACCGCTGCTTGTTGCAGTAGCGGTTGGCTCGGATCGAACTGGTGGGGACAACGGGGCAATGTTATTGGCTACCAGGTGTTTCTCGCGGGGTTTTTCGACGGAACTCGCCGAAGAACGCGCCGCGGACTGCTGTGCGGGAGGCGGTGCTGCGTGTTGCTGAGGTGTCGGCTTCGAGGCGAGAGGAGCGTTTTGCGGCGTCGCCGGAACAGGCAAGTGCGATGTGGCGGACAGCACGGCCTTGTTCTCCGGTTTTGCCTTTTCGTTTCGTGCCACGGGAGGTTGAACTTTTGATTGAGCTAGCGGCTCTTCTGTGGACTGAGTATGCGACGGAGTGGGCGACTGGTCTGGTGCGCGCTGAGTTCTGCGTTCATTTGGCTGGTTAAGATTGACTACGGGGGCGACTACTGGCGCGGTCGAAGAGGTTGGCTGATTTTGCGGGGAGCGTTTGAAAAGTCGCGGACCTGCGATGATTGCCAGCAGCACGAGAACGGCTAACACGACCGCGCCGATCGCACGCGGGCTTGCGAACGAAGGCTGTGGATTTAGCGGTATCTGTTTGGGCGGCGCGGACGAATTCGATTGCAGGCGCGCGGCGATGTCGGCGACGGTCCAGCGCATCTGCGGGTCGCGGCGCACGCAGTGCCGCGCCAAATCGAGAATCTCCGGCGGAAGGTTCGAAGGCAGGGAGGGTTCGGCCTGGTTGGTTCTTTCCCACACGGGCAAACGCTGAGTGAGCGCCTCGGTCAAGGTCATGCCCAGGGACCAGACATCGCCGGCCGGTGAAATTCTTCCGCCTGCAGCTTCGGGCGGATCGTAGGGGCCGGGTCTTCCCGGGCTGCCGCTGGATTCGCCGATGCGGCAAAGTCCGTCACTCGAGATTTTCAGGAGATCATCATCGGCCATGATGTTGGAGGGTTTCAGGCGGCAATGAACGAAACCCTGGGCGTGAATGTAGGCAAGCGCGTCGACGACAGGGCCGAGAAGGTCGCGGGCTTCGTCCGGCTCAAGAGGTCTGCGCCCAATCACCGCTGACAGATTTTCTTCGGCGTATTCCATGACCACGTAGAGCATGTCGGCGTGATCGATCTCGCAGCGTCCCATTTCCAGCAGGCGAACCAAGTGGGGATGAGAAAGTTTTGCGGCTTGTTTCCAGCGAGCTAGTTGGGCGAGGGCGTCGACGGAATCCGCGGGGATTAGTTTGATGGCGGCTTTCTTGACTGGCTGGCCGTCATATTCGGTTAGGAATACGGCGCTGCGTTGCGTGCGGCCTACCAACCGGCCGAGGCGGAATTTTCCGTTGACGGCTTCGCCGATTTGTTTTGTGCCAGCCTCGGTCATCGGATCCCCCTGTATCTTTGCGGCGCTCATTCGAAGCGTGCCGCTGGAGCGCTCGCGTTCGATTCAGCAACGCATCGAAGCGTATTGCGTCTGAGATCGGACTCGGCGTTTCGTGATTCCTGGGGTACCAGGCTGGGTGCTGCGCTCCAGGCCTCGTGCAGAACATTTTGCAATATTCGGAGCCTGGCGGCGTGGAAAAGTTATGTTTGCGTTGCCAAACAGCACCCCTCTGGTGCGCGTTGGAGGCTATGCCTGTTAGCAACTGTAGAATTCTGGCCCTCAGCGGCTGAAGCCGCAATGATTCGGGTCACCAACGGCACGACTACCCTTCGCAAACTCAAGGCAAGAAGTCGTGCCCTGACGAAAAGCGGAGTTGCGAACATAGACTCGAACGTCGCGCCATTACGAAACGGGAGCTGAGACACAGACTCGTCAGCTCGGCTGCGGGCTGATCGCCGACGGTGAAATATGTGCAATCGGATAGTGGGAGATGAACGTGTTGACACTTTCGTTAGCTGGATTGCGGATCGGGTTGATCGCCGATGGTGAAGTATGTGCAATCGGGATGATGGAAGACGAGCGCGCTGACGCTGGCTTCGGGGTCCATCATCATGCCTTCGGTGAGGTGCACGCCGATTTCTTCTGGCCGCAGCAGCATCCATATGCCGGCCTGGTCGTCGAGATTTGGACAGGCGGGATAACCAAAGCTGTAGCGTTTGCCGCGATAGCGCGACGTGAAACGGTCGGCCATGGTGATGGTGGGCGGATCGGGGAAGCCCCAATCCTCGCGGATGCGGCGATGCAGCCATTCGGCGCAAGCTTCGGCGGTTTCGATGGCGAGAGCCTGTAGTCCGTGGGAGAAAAGATAGCGCCCGGCGGCTTTGGCTTCTTCGGCGCGTTCGCGGACGCCGGCTCCGGCGGTGACTACGAAAAGCGCGAGGTGATCGCGACGGATGTTTTGGTCCGCGCCATTGTTAAATGCGCCGGCAGGATTTGGCGGCAAGATGTAATCGCTCAAGCAGAGCTTTTCGCCGACGCGCTGGCGTTGAAAATGAAATTTGTGGATGGGCGAGGATTTTCCAGGTTCGAAGAGCGCGATGGAGTTGCCTTCGCGTTCAGCTTCGAAGAATTGCCACACGGCTGAAATTTTCATGAAGGATTCAGCCTCGCGCTTCACTTCTTCCATGCTGTGAAAAAGTTCGAGGGCGCGCGGATCGCGTTCCTTTAGAGCTTTTTCGAAGTTTCCACGGAAGCCCATGTGGCGTCCAAAGATCATGTAAGGATTTATGTAGCTCCAAATTTCGTTGCGGTCGGGAATGGAGCGCGCTTTGCGGTCAAGGTAGGCGACTGGAGAGATTGGAATATCCGTGCGGATTTTCGGCGAGCGTTCTTCGCCGGCGGGACCCGCGGGTTGCGGCGCAAGTTCTTCGACGACGATGGTTCCGGCGTGCGTGTTCTCGCGCAATACGGCTTGGCGCTGCGCGGGGTCGCTCAAATGATTCATCAGGCGCAGGCCGGTCATGGCGTCTTTGGCGTAACAGACAGCGGTTGCATACTGCGGCGCGATTTTCGAGCGCGTGAACCTTTCGGAGAGCGCAGCGCCTCCTACCAACAAGGGGACGTCGATGCCGGCTTCGCGAAGATCGGCGGCGGTAGTGACCATTTGCTGCGCGCTTTTTACGAGCAGGCCAGAGAGTCCGATGGCGTCGGGCTGATGTTCGCGATGAGCGCGAATCAATTCCTCGGGCGGGACTTTTATGCCGAGGTTGATGACTTCGTAGCCGTTATTTTTCAGGATGATCTCGACCAGATTTTTGCCGATGTCGTGGACGTCGCCCTTCACGGTTGCGAGCATTACTTTTGCGCGCTTTTCGGTGTCGGCTTTCTCCATGAATTGTTCGAGGTGGCTGACGGCGGCTTTCATGGCTTCGGCGGATTGCAAGACTTCCGCGACAATTAACTCGTTGTTGTTGAAGAGGCGGCCTACTTCAGCCATGCCGGTCATTAGCGGGCCGTTGATGATGTCGAGCGGCGCATTTCCTTCGGCGCGTTTGCGATTGAGGTCGTCAACCAAACCGTCTTTGGAGCCTTCCAAAATATAATTCGCGAGGCGCTGATCAAGCGGGAGATCGGCGGCGCGTTCTTTTTTTCGCGAGCCGGAGGCGCGGAAGTGGCCGGTGATGGCGGCGATATGAAATTGATTGATCGCGGCTTTTTGCTCGGGCGACTGATCGCGCCAGTCCGGTGGAGCGTTGCGCAGATATTCGGCCTGCGGGTGGCCTTCGGGCACGACTTTCGGCGGAGTGTTGAAGAGAAGGTCTTCGGCGAGCTTTCTTTCTGCTTCCGGAATTGAGCCGAAGCGCTCGATGCGCTCGGCGTTCACGATCGCGAGGTCCAGACCCGCTTTGGTGCAGTGATAGAGGAAGACGGAATTGACTACTTCGCGCGCGCCGGGCGGCAGGCCGAAGGAAACATTGGAAATTCCGAGAACGGTACGGACGTGAGCGATCTCTTTCTTGATCAAGCGCACGCCTTCGATGGTTTCGAGCGCGCCGCCGATGTAATTCTTGTCGCCGGTGCCGCAGGGGAAAACCAGCGGGTCAAAGATAATATTTTCAACGTGAATTCCAAAACGCTCGGTAAGCAGGCGGTAGGAGCGCTCGGCGATCTCCAGTTTGCGCTCGCGAGTAAATGCCTGCGCTTGCACGGGATCCTCGTCGATGCAGCCGACGATGACCGCGGCACCGTAGGAGCGGGCCAGCGGGCAGATGCGTTCGAATTTTTCTTCGCCATCTTCGAGATTGATGGAATTGATGATGCTTTTGCCCTGGCAATAGGTGAGCGCGAGCTCGACTGCGCGCGGATCGGTGGTGTCGATCATGATGGGCGCTTTGATTTTGCGGATGAGCTGATCGTAAAAGGGCGGGATGTCGCCCATTTCATCGCGGTCGGTGCTTTGCAGGCAGACGTCCACGATATGCGCGCCGCTTTTCACCTGGCGCCGGGCGATTTCGGTGGCTTCTTCCCAGAGTTCGGAGGCTACGAGATTTTTGAATTCGCGCGAGCCGATCACATTGGTGCGTTCGCCAACGATGAGCGGACGCGTGCTTTCCTCCGCTTCGATGATCTCGATGCCGGAGTACACCGCGCGATGAGAGGTATCAGCCGGGCGCCGGGGCGATTTGCCTTGAACCATTTGCGCGATGGCGCGAATGTGCTTTTCGGTGGTGCCGCAACAGCCGCCTACCATGTTGAGCCAGCCGCGATCGACGAAACGCTCGAGTTGTTGCGCTAGAGATGTCGGCGTTTCCTGGTAGAGGCCTTCTTCGTTCGGCAGGCCGGCGTTGGGATAACAGGAGACGAAGCCGTTTGTGAGCGACTGCAATGTGCGCACGTGATCGGTCATAAATTCCGGGCCGGTGGCGCAATTCAGGCCGAGTGAAATTAAATCGACATGATCGAGAGAGGACCACAGAGCTTCGATGGATTGACCGGCGAGCATGGTTCCCATGGGCTCAATGGTGACGGAAACCATGAGCGGGATTGGCTGGCCGAGTTCGTGGCTTAGCTGCTGAACGGCGAGGACGCCGGCTTTGATGTTGCGAGTGTCCTGACAGGTTTCGAGAAGAAGGACGTCCGCACCCCCTTCGATTAGACCCTGTGCTTGCTCGTGATAATTGTTTCGAAGCTGTTCAAAAGTGATGCCGCCAGTGACGCTAATGGCTTTGGTGGTGGGGCCCATCGCGCCTGCTACGAACCGCGGTTTGGCGGGCGTGGAAAAATCGTCGGCGGCTTTGCGGGCGAGAGAGGCGGCGATTCGGCTGATTTCGCGGGCGCGTCCGCCGAGGCCATATTCTGCGAGAACGACAGGCGTGCTGCCGAAGGAGTTCGTTTCGATAATGTCGGAGCCGGCTTCCAAATATTTTTGGTGGATGGAGCTGACAACGTCGGGCCGGGTTATTACCAGATTTTCGTTGCAGCCTTCGAGCTGAGGGCCGCCAAAATCTTCGGCAGTGAGGTTGGCTTGTTGCAGCATGGTGCCCATGGCGCCATCCAGCACCAGGATGCGCTCGCGCAAAAGTTCTCGAAGGGCCAAGCCCTGTTGGATGAAATTCCTCATAGTGCAGAAGATGCTGCTCCTAGAATTTTAGCAGGGAAGGGGGAACCGGCGCGAAAGTGAATCGCGAAACGGCGCGAAACTAGGGCTTTTGCGCGGCCTGCGACGGAGTGGCGCCGTCGTTGCTGCTTAAAAATTCTATGGGGACCGATGGCGGAAGCATGCCGATGGCGGCGCCACGCGCGAGCAGTTCGCGGACAGCGCGACGTCCTTCTTCGCCGTAGTCAAGAGTCCAACGATTCACGTACATGCCCACGAATTTGTCGGCCAGCACCGGATCCATGTCGCGGGCAAACTGCAAGGCATAATTCAGCGCGGACTCTCGATGTTCGAGCGCATAAGAAACGCTTTCGCGTATGACGCGAGCGATTTGACGGCCCAGCTCAGGACCTAGCTGGCGACGAATTGCGTTGGCGCCGAGCGGCAGGGGCAGTCCCGTGCTTTCCTGCCACCATTGACCGAGGTCGACGACGCGATGCAGGCCCATCTGAGAGAAAAGCAATTGGCCTTCGTGAATCAAGAGGCCGGCTTCGACTTCTTTGGATTGCACTGCCGCTAGAATTTTATCGAACGGCATGGTGACTGTTTCCACGTTGGGCTCGAAGAGTTTCAGAGCGAGATAAGAAGTGGTTAGCTTACCGGGAATGGCGATTTTGCGTCCGGCTAGATCCGTTTTCTTGATGGGATGACCGGCGACGACGATGGGGCCATAGCCTTCGCCAAAACTTGCGCCGCAATCGAGCAGGACATATTTATCGGCGACGAAAGGATAGGCGTAAAAGCTGATGGCGGTCACGTCATAGACTTCGTTTCGCGCGGCTTGATTGAGCGATTCGATGTCGGACAAAACGTGGTTGAACTTCACTCCGGGCAAGCGGACTTTGCCGGTGGCCAGAGCATAAAACATGAACGCATCGTCGCTATCGGGCGAGTGCGCGAGGCGAATTTCCGCCGTCTTTGGCAGGGCTGCAGGTGTGGACATGCTGGGTCCGTCCTGGCGCTCATGGAGAACGTCGCCATCGGCTTAGGGAAGAGAGTACCGATACTCGTGCCCGTCGCGATGAAAGTGAAACCGGTGTGGACGTTCCGGCGTGAGTGCCGAATGTTTCGTCCAAGAGAATAACATAAGGCGGTAGTTTGGGTACAGGCATCGCGAGGATATCCACAGGGCAAAAAATTCACATGAAATTAATCACAGGGCAGTTGACGGCCAATCGCGGGCGTAAGAACCGGCAGTTACTGCACGGTGGAATGAGCGGGGTTGGGAAGCGGAGAGGCGTGATGGGCGACCAGCAGCCAGCCTTGTTCGCCCAGGACAAATATATTCGTGGCTTGCACCATGGAGTCGTCAAAGCCGTCGGCAAAGGCGGTGGTGATGTGCTCGGTGCAAGCTACCCAGCCGACATTACCTTCAATTCGTACCCATACGGAACTTAGGGCAATGCGAACGCGACGCGCGTTGGCGAAAAGGCGGGCCCAGCGGTCGTGCACTTCTTCCCAGCCCAGCAAAAGTTCCCAGCCGGGGTGAACGCACTGCACTTCTTCGTCGTGCGCCCATACTGCTTCCATCTGCGCGAGATCGAGGGATTCGAAGGCGGAGTAAAAACGGGTGTTTGCAGCTTGAAGGGCATCTTCGGGAGTTTGTTTTTGCTGCATGGTTTGCGTGGACATAATTGAAGGCCGGAAAATTCGCGCAAAAAGTCCAGTTCAAATCCGAATTAATAATCTGGCCCGGTATTTAGCGCTCGGACAATGGGTTACGATTCCGATTTTTAGTGCGCGCTAATTCCACGCCGCTGACCGCGATCATGATTAACGCCATCTTGATTACTTCGCCGGGCAAAAATGGCAGAGCGCCGAGGCGCAAGGAGTTCATCCACCCGAAATGCATGACTGACGCCAGCCACGCGCAACCGCCGCCGAAAATTATCAGTTCGCCGGCGATCAAGGCGAAGAGAACCTTTACGACGTTTGATTCGATTCTGAAATAAATGCGCAGCGGAACTGCGCCGCGCTGCACGATCCATCCGGTAATAAATGCAGCGGGAGCGTAGGCGAGCAGATATCCCGCGGTGGGACCGAGAAATCGCGCCGGGCCCGGCAGGCCGAGAGGCTGAAAAACCGGGAAGCCAGCGACTCCTTCGAGTAAATATAAACCGAGAGTGAGGGCGCTGCGGCGGGCGCCAAGCAGGACGGCGACGAGGAGAACGCCGAAAGTTTGGCCGGTGATTGGCACGGGCGTCCACGGCAAAGGCAATACGATGTGCGCGCAGAGCACGAGCAAAATATTTGCAGCTGCAATGCGGACTACGTCTGCGGCGAGGCCTTCGGTCGGATAAATTCGGTCGGCGAGAACTCTGGAGTGTGACATCCACGCTCCTCAGGGATTAGTTGGGCCAGCTTTTAGCTGAGGGGCATTATACCCGAAGCAGGCGGCTTGCTAGGGTGACTTTTCGGAGTCGATAACGGGATCATCGGAAGTAGCCACAGTGCCGTGTTTATCGGCGCCATGAATTTTCCCGGCAGCGTCGAGAAAAAAAGATCGGCGACCTTTTGACGGTGATTCAGGCGTAGCAGCCAATTCAAAATTCGTGTCGTTGCCGGCTGGGTCCGGCACAATGCGATAGCGAAACTCATAACCGTTCTGCTTGCCGCCGGCGAGGTCCGCACTTATGAGCGAAGCTTGATCGGGAGAAATTTGGCCTTTCGGCGCAGGGCGGAGGTCCGCGAGAGATTCGGGTAATTTACCAAAGGCGCGATTATAAGTTTGAATCGCCTCGGCCAAGCTACGGAGCGTGTCGATAGTGGAATCCTCACTTGTGCGCAAATCATCTTGAGCCCACTGCCTGGCAAGCTGCGGGATATCCAGCAACACGAGACCAAGAGACAGAAGACGCCATCCACCGTTTTCGCGCACGAGGCCGAATTCCGCTTGCTCGCCGTCGACTACGCTCACGGGAATGAACGCGAGATTTTCGTGAACGCGGGGCGCACCAAAATGATATTGCACGGTACCGCTGGGTGTTTGGCAGAGAAGCGCAGCGTGATTCTGTTGGTCTGTGGAACTCAGCGGCTTGCCGGGCATATCGGAAAGCGAAAAGCGTCTCAAAAATGCAGCGCGCTGTTCAGCCGGAAGGGCGCGAAAGGCGGCGGCATTGTCGGCGGTGAAGTAGTTTAGGAATTGAGATTCGTTATCGCGACAGGCGGCCACGATTGCAGCGGAAAGCGCTGCGGCGGGATCGGAGGCTTCCTGTGCGCTCAAGATGGGAGCGTTCGGAACGAGCAGCGAAAGAGCGATGATTGCGGCCAGCGCGGCGGAATAAGACCTTTTTGTCATCTCGTTTCGGATTTCGCGCGTGCGAGGATGGTTGCCAGGTCTTTGGTGAATTTAGAACGGGGCATCACTTCGCGGCAACCGGCTGCGCGTGCCTGCTCGGCGAGGTCGATTTGGACGTGCGAGAGAAAGCCCACCAGCGGGACGGCCGCTGCAAGTGACTGCATGCGTTGCACGGCGTCGAGCGGTTGGTTGCGCGCGTTGAGATCAACGACTACTAGATTGGGAGTGGCTTTCGATAATTCGGCAGCCAAGGCGTCGGGTGTGGTGCAAATCTTCAGGTCCACGCCAACGTGACGAGCGGTCTCAATAATTTTGGACTGAAAAAAAAGGTCATCCACCATCGCTAGTACTTGCGCCAAGCTTAATACCTCCCTTTCCGGTTTACCATGCAGTCCATCGCGGCACAAGGTCAGTTCTTCCACTTCGGCCAGGGCCTAAGGTATAAATGCGAGGTAATTATTTTTCGGAGGTTTGAATGGCTGCTATACCAAGTCCTGATGCGCTGCCGGGTCTGGCCGTGCTCGAGCAGACGCCTATTATTATTGAGAAAATCGTGTGGTCCGCGAACGACGAACAGATGCACTGGAAGCCGTCCATGGAACGCTGGTCCATCAGCGAAGTGTTGGCGCACCTTGCCGACGTGGAAGTAGTGGGCTTTCGCGAGCGCATCCAGAAAATGATCGAGAAAAATAATCCGGCGTTGGAACCTTACGATCAAAACGCCGCCTACGCGGCGGGTAAATATTCGAGCGGCAAGGCTCGCGAACATTTGAAAGTTTTCTGCCACGAACGCGACCGCAGCTTGTCGATGCTTCGTTACGTGCCGGCGCATGCGGTTGCGCGCACCGGCCAACACGGAAAAATCGGCCAGATTTCAATCGGACAATTAATGAACGAATGGGCGTTCCACGATTTGGGACACATCCGGCAAATTGCGGAACTGTTCCGGTCGAGGGTGTTTTATCCGGCGATCGGGCCGTTCCAGCAGTTCTACACGATCAAGCCGTAAACAAGGCGAAACCACCGACCCCATGGAAACGATCATCAGCAAGAAAATTCTGTCAACTTTCGATCAGCTGGCAAAGGATTCTCTGGATTTGCACACGCTGTTTGAATTTGTGGGCGGCAATGTGCCGGCCGAACGGGAAGCGGTGTTGGATGCGGTGGCTGATCTGGCGCAGCGAGGTCTGCTTCACGGGGAGAGCGCTGACTTTTACAGCCGGACAGAGAGCGGCCGACTGGCGGTGGCGAGTTCTCGTGAAGTTACGATGTACACGCGCGAAGGATGCCATCTTTGCGATGAAGCGAAGGCGGCGATGGCTCCTTTGCTTTCTGAATACGGCGCGAAGCTTCGCGAAGTGGACATCGATGACGATCCTGTCCTGTTCGAGCGCTACACCGAGGACGTGCCGGTGATTTTCATCGGCGGACATTTATTTGCGCAGCATCGAATCGATCCAGATTTGCTGAGGGAGCGGTTAGAAGAGACGAAGAGTTCGTGACACAGCGAACTTGGCGTTGAGTTGAGGGATATTTCCCGGCGATTCGGAGAAGCTGCAGCGGTCAGTGCTTTATTTCTTCTTCCACGCCCGCGCTTTCATCGGGGACGTCGCCCGGGCGGCCTTTCACGCGATCGTACATACTGAGCTGGCAAGTAGAGCCTATCGCTTCGTTGTAATAAGTAGGAACTCCGAGGGCGGTTCGCAGTTCTTCATTGAATTTGCGCAGGTCAACGAGCTGGTTTTTGTGGGCGGGGACTTTTCTCTTGTCGTGAGTGAGCAGGAACTTCTGGTATCCCGCGTCCCAAAGAAGCGCGAACTGGCCTTGCAGCATGATGCACGGAATCTCGGTCATCTGAAAATTGTCGCCGGCAGTCTTGCGAAGCTCGGCGCCGCAATTGTATTTCTCGATGCGGACAACTCCGCCGGAGCTGCGAACCAGGAAACCTTTAGCGGACAGGGATTCCACTTGGGCCTGGTTGAATAGTTTGTTGACGTACCACATGGTGTCCAGAGTATTGAGTTGGCACGAGTTGTGTAAAGCGAAAAATTGAATATGCGCGCGGGTTTGGGAGGGCGGGTGAGCGAAAGGCGGACGTGATTCTGCTAGACTGTGTTGAAATTGTTGAATATACGCGGGCTTCTTCGCATCTAATTGTTGGATTGATGAGATTGGAAATTTGACAGCCACACCACGATGAACGCTGTGAACAAACAAACGATTTCGCCGGCGATTGCGGGTGAGCGCGGACGCATCGGGCAAAATCTTCTGGAGCGCATCGGGAACACTCCGCTGCTACATCTGGAACGTATGGGCGCGGATTTTCCCGATGCCAAATTTTATGCGAAGGCTGAATGGTTTAATCCTGGAGGGTCGGTAAAAGATCGCGCGGCCTATTCCATGATTCGGGAAGGCGAGCGCACGGGCGCGCTGCAGCCGGGCAAAATAATTCTAGATGCCACGAGCGGAAATACGGGGATTGCGTACGCGATGATTGGAGCGGCGCTGGGATATCGTGTGAAACTTTGCCTTCCGTCGAGCGCTTCGCCGGAGCGCAAACAGATTTTGGCGGCGTATGGAGTGGAGGTCGTTATTACGCCGGGCGAAGAGGGCACGGACGGAGCGATTCGTCGTGTGCGGAAGATTTACGAAGAAGAGCCTGCGAAATATTTTTACCCTGACCAATACAATAATGCGGCGAATCCGGCAGCGCATTATTCGGGTACCGCTCCGGAGATTTGGGAGCAGACCAAGGGCGAGGTTACGCATTTCGTGGCGGGATTGGGAACTAGCGGGACGTTTGTGGGGACCACGAGGCGGCTGAAAGAATTGAACCCTGCGATTCGCTGCATCAGCATGCAGCCGGATTCAGGGTTCCACGGCCTGGAAGGTTTGAAACACATGGCCACGGCGATTGTGCCGGGCATTTACGATGCTGGCTTGGCCGATCAGGATATTGCTGTCCGCACCGAAGATGCGCATCGAGTGGTGAAACAACTTGCGCGCGAAGAGGGAATTCTGGCAGGAGTTAGCTCGGGCGCGGCGCTTTTTGCTTGTTTTGAAGTAGCACGAAATTTGCCCAGCGGGCAACGGGCCGTGATCGTTACAATGTTCCCGGATTCCGGCGAAAGATACTTGAGCGATCGATTTTGGAGCGAGCCGTGAGTGGTGCGGCGCTGCGTGTTTCGGATGCGCTCGTTCGGCGAATACAGGCGCACGGAGTAGAGACGTATCCCCACGAATGCTGCGGGGCGCTGCTGGGAAATGACGGCGAGGCTGGGCGCGAGATTGTGGAGTTGGTCCCATTGGCGAACCGGCGGAATGATTCGCCGCGCAATCGTTTTGAAGTAACGCCGGAAGATGTTCAAATGGCGGAGAAGAAAGCGAAAGATTTAAGACTGGAAGTGATCGGGTGGTACCACTCGCATCCGGATGCGCCGGCACGACCGAGCGAATTCGACCGCGAGCACGCCTGGCCGTGGTATAGCTACATCATTGTGAGCGTCCAGCAGCGTGAGCCGCGCGACACAAAGTCATGGCGTCTGCGCGACGATCGCTCGGCCTATGATCCGGAAGCAATTGAATCCGTGGCCCAATCTGCAAGCATCTAATTGAACGATCGAGGAGACCACAGAATGGCAGTGAAAGTAATTATCCCTACGCCGTTGCGTCCTTATACCGGCAAGAAGGAAAGCCTGGAACTGCAGGCTGCGACCGTTGGAGAAGCGCTGGCGTCTCTTACAACGCTTTTTGGAGATTTGAAAAAGCATCTTTATTCGGACGATGGACGGCTGCGAAGTTTTGTGAACGTCTATGTGAACGACGAAGATATACGTTACCTGCGCGGGGATCAGACGCCCTTGCGCGAGGGAGACATACTCAGCATCGTGCCGTCGATTGCAGGCGGGGCGCAGAATTAAATCAGGAGAATTTTTCGTGGCAACCAATACAAAAATTTCGAACTTGCTGGAAACGGCGAATTCAAACGCGACGCTGTCGAAAGAAGAAGTGATGCGCTACAGCCGCCATCTGATCATGCCCGAAGTGGGCATGGATGGACAGCTGAAGCTGAAGCAGGCGAAAGTTCTTTGCATCGGCACAGGCGGGTTGGGCGCGCCGCTAGGTTTGTACCTTGCGGCTGCAGGGGTTGGCAGAATCGGTTTGGTGGATTTTGATTCGGTGGATTTGACGAATCTACAGCGGCAAATATTATTTGGCACAAGCGACATCGGGCGGCCGAAAATCGAAGCTGCCGCAGACCGATTGCGAAATTTGAATCCAGATATTCAGATCGATCGGTTCGAGACGCGTCTTACCAGCGAGAATGCGCTCGATATTCTGAAGAACTACGACATCGTAGTGGACGGCACGGACAATTTTCCGACGCGGTATCTGGTGAATGATGCTTGCGTGATCCTCGGAAAACCCAATGTTTATGGGTCGATTTTTCGGTTCGAGGGGCAGATTACGATTTTTGGCGCGCCGGGAGGTCCCTGCTACCGGTGCTTGTATCCGGAGCCGCCTCCACCGGGATTGGTGCCTTCGTGCGCCGAAGGTGGAGTTCTCGGAGTGCTTCCGGGAATCGTAGGAGCCATTCAGGCTGCGGAGACGTTGAAGCTAATTATCGGTAAAGGCGAGCCGCTTATCGGACGCTTGCTGCTTTTTGATGCGCTGGCTATGCGCTTCCGCGAATTGAAATTACGGAAGAATCCGGAGTGTCCTGCTTGCGGCGAGCATCGGACGATCACCAAACTAATCGATTATGCGGAATTTTGCGGTGTTCGCGGCGAAGAAGCTGCGAGCGCAGCGCAAACCACAGTGCCTGAGATTGCTCCGCGCGAACTGAAGGCGCGTCTGGATCGTGGCGACGATCTTTTCATTCTGGACGTTCGCGAGCCGCACGAATACCAAATTTGCAATCTTGGCGGGCAGCTGATTCCGCTGGGCGAACTTTCACGGAGAATGAACGAACTGGATAGCTCACGCGAAATTGTGGCGCATTGCCGCAGCGGAAAGCGCTCGGCGGAGGCTGTGGAGTTCTTACGCAGCGCAGGGTTCCGCAAGGTATTGAACCTGAAGGGTGGTATCCTTGCATGGTCGGATGAAGTGGACGCTTCAGTTCCCAAATACTGAGTGTTGCCCGAGCATGTTGAGCGCTGCAAAATAAATCCAGTTGTAGATTTGTTGCGTTGCGATCGGAGGATCGAGTGTCTGACGTTAAAGTAACGGTTGTGAATAACGGCCCTCTGCTCATCGATGGCGAAATACAGATTGTCGATCAAGAGGGAAAAGCGTACGGCTTGGCGGGCCGCACGAAGATCGGGCTGTGCCGCTGCGGTTTCTCGGAGCGCAAACCGTTTTGCGACGGGTCGCATAAGAGATCTAACTTCCAGAGCGCTGTGCAGGCGCACGAACTGCCTCCCCCTAACCCGAAGTAATGGGTAAGGGCCTAGCCAGTCGGTAACATTTTCACCCCTCCTTCAATTTCAAACGCCATGGAGAGTCTTAGCTGGGCTCTCCGACTCTCGAATTGCTTCATAATAAGTTTATTATTTTCATTCAGTTAACTAGTACTAAAACCATGTTCCAGAACGGTACAGAAGTTGCTGATTCTGTTGTGGGGCGAAGTGCGTTTGAGGGGATTTTTGTGGGTCGACCGGAGAGAATTTGGGGGTTTTTGCATCGCTTTCGTCTCGTCCTATTGTGGACGATAGCAGGGGCGGCGTACCTCGCCTTACTCCTGATCCTCCGCAGCTCGTCCTACGTCGCGGATCCTTTGCTCGACACTTATCTCGAGATGGCGGGCAGTTTGATCGCGTTCACATTTGCCGCGAATGCGCTGGTTCGTTTTCGCGGAACGCACGATCGAATTTCTCTGATATTGGCGTTTGGTTTTGTCCTGGCGGGGCTGATCGAAGCGGGAACGAGCATGACGTTCTATCGCGGAATGCTCGTTACAACCACTCCGGGAAATTATATTTCGATCGGGTGGCTCGCCGGACGGACGCTGCTGGGAATTTTGCTGCTGGCTGCTCTGGTGGTGGAGCAGCGAATTCCTGTGGCGCGAGAGCCGGCGAAAGAAATGGCTGCGTCGACACTCATTGTCGGCGCCGTAGCATATCTGACCAGCGTGTTTTATTTCATGCTGCCGAATGCTCCGAAGATTCATCCCGGGGCAATTATTCCGCGACCTTGGGATTTGCTGCCGGCAGCGATTTACGTGGCGGCAACGATAGGATACGCGTGGCGTTTGCGTCGTGGAAATTCTGACTCGTCGCTGGATCGAGCGCTGTTTTTTGCAGCGGCGTTAAATGTGATTTGCCATATTACGATTAGCCAGTCGCAGCGCGTTTTCGACGCAGCCTTCACACTCGCGCACGTCACCATGGACCTGAGTTACGTGGTTGTACTGGGTGGCACGCTTCTGGACAACGCGCAACTTTTCGATCAGGTGAGCCGTCTGGCCGCTTCTGATTCGCTTACCGGGCTTGCCAATCACCGCCGGTTGCTTGAGGTGCTGGAAAACGAAATTCAGCGGTCGCGTCGAACGGGACGTAGCTTTGCGGTGCTGTTGTTCGACCTCGATGACCTGAAGAAGATCAACGACAAGTATGGGCATCTCACGGGGAGCCGCGCGATCAAGCGCCTTGGCACAGCCTTGCGCAATGATTGCCGGACCATTGATACGCCGGCGCGCTATGGCGGCGACGAGTTCGTACTAATTCTTCCGGAGTCGGGCGAAGAAGAGGGACGCAAGGCGGCTTTGCGCATCTGCGAGCGGCTCGCGCGTGATGGACAGGAACCGCCGGTGACCGTCAGCGCCGGTCTGGCTGTTTATCCGAATGATGGCACCACCATCGAAAAGCTTTTGGGCGCGGCCGATCACGCGCTTTATCGCATGAAGGGCCGAAGTGAAAAGAAATTTCGTCTGGGGCATGTAGCGGCCTGTTTGTAAAAAGGGGGGACCGATGCGATTTGGGATGGGGGTCCCAAAGACGTTGGCGGAGCGTCGCGAGACGCGCATTCCGATGGAAGTAGGAGTTCAGATTACGGGACATCCAGCGTTACCCGGAACGGAAACGACGTTTACGGAAAATGTAAGCGCGCGCGGCGCTCGCGTTTTGAGCAGCCGCCGGTGGACCACAGGTGACCGCCTCACTATTGCGACTTTAACGGGGTCGTTCAGAGCCGTTGCACGCGTGGCTTACTGCCAATTGGTTCCGGAAAACGGATTTGCGGTCGGGCTGGAGTTTCTCGAGCCGAGCGCCGGTTGGGTTGTCGCGGATATGCCTGCCGTTTAATTATTCTTTACTGCACGAATCCCACATTTGGCTCCGGACCCGGACCGGGACCCTCTGGAAGCGTTCCAAACTGTGCTTCGAAGCGCGCGATATTTTCCTGCAGAGCTTTCGCAAGACGCTTGGCATGTGCCGGACTGAGGATCAAACTGCCGACGAGCTTGCCTTGTGGAACGCTGGGAAAAAGATAGATAAAATTCAGCGTGAACTCTTCCGCGTTATGATGAACCACAACTAAATTTGCATACTGGCCGAGCAATTCCTTCTCGTCAGCCTTTATTTGAACTTGCTGTTGCTGCGGTTGCTGTTTCGGCGTGTCGGCCATCGCTATTCTCCTAAAAAAGCTCTTTAACTATAGCAGAGCAGGGAAATGCCGCTCGACGATTTTTGGGAACAGTGCTGGGCTGGATGGTTGACCTGAAAACAAGTTAAGCGTAGTTTATTTAGAGAGTTTAACTAGATTAACCCCATGGACAGTCCGAAGACCGACGTCACTCCTGCCCCTTACGTCACCGCACACCCGACCACGGAATCCGCGGCTGCTTCTTCCGATGCGCCGGCTTTAGCAGACCTTTTAACTCATGAGGATGTGGATCGCGCGCGCGACCGCTGGGAAGTGGCCCGCGCCCGCTGGAAAGGCCGCGGAGCGAAAAAATTCCGCGGTGTGCGCTTGCTGTGGCTTTTGATCGGGCCTGGAATACTTGTTTTTCTCGGCGAGAATGATGCTCCCAGCATGCTTTCGTATTCGGCGGACGGCGCCCGCTATGGAATCGGGTTTTTCATTCCGTTTGTGGTGCTGACATTCGTGATGGGATTCGTGGTGCAGGAAATGACGGTGCGCCTGGGGGCGGTGACTCATCGAGGCCACGCGGAACTGATCTTCGATCGATTCGGAAAGTTTTGGGGATTTTTCGCCATGGGAGATTTAGTGGTTGGAAATTTCCTCACCCTGGTGACGGAATTTATCGGCGTGCGCGCGGGGCTGGGATTTTTCGGTATTCCTCCCACGATTGCGATCGGCGGAGCGCTGGTTATGGTGGCGGCTGCAATCACTACAGGACGCTATTGGACTTGGGAAAGAATAACGATGGCCCTGGCCATCTTCAACGGGCTTTTTATTCCCGCGGCAATCCTAGCTCGTCCGAATTGGCATGCCGTGGGCCGCGCGTTGGTGACGTGGAAACCTTTCCCGACCGGAAACCAATACGAGATCCTTCTGCTGATTCTGGCGACGATCGGCGCAACGGTAACTCCTTGGATGCTTTTCTTTCAGCAAAGCGCTGTGGTGGATAAGGGAATGCAACCGCGCGATATTAACGCTGGACGTTTCGACACAATTCTCGGCGTGATTTTGGCCTCTGTGTTCGCTATTGCTGCGATTCTGGCGACGGCGCCGCTCTTCCATCACGGAATCAACGCGGCGGATTTTCAAGCGGCGCAGTTCGCGGAGGCTCTTGAACCATTGATCGGACATACCGGTGCAGCGCTTTTTGCGCTCGGAATTTTCGAAGCGGGGATTGTAGCAGCGATTGCGATTTCTACTTCTTCTGCTTACGCGTTCGGCGAAGTGTTGCAAACGGGACATAGCCTGAATCGTCCGCTGCGGGATGCGTGGCCTTTTTATTTGGTTTTGTTGGGTTCCGCGTCCGCTGCGGCGGCGCTGGTGTTGATTCCAAACTTCCCGCTGGAATTTGTCATTCTCACCGTGAATGTAATCGCAGTACTGGCTATGCCTCCGGCGCTAGCATTCCTTCTGCTTCTGGTGAACGATCCGGAAGTAATGGGAGAGTATGTGAATGGCACATGGGCCAACGTGGCCGGCATCGGCGTTACAGTGCTTTTGATTATTGCGGGACTGGGATTTGGGCTTGCGACTGTGTTTCCGAAATGGCTGGGAGGCTGAGCTTCGATTAATAGAAGATTAATTTTGTACGCGTTCTTGCATTCATGAGGCTGGAATTGAAATCAGATTCAGAACTGAGCGTTAGCAAGCCCGGCATTGAGCCTATCGGTGCAGATACTGCACAACCGCATTTGGAAGATCCTCGCGTCGTGTTGTCTCTTCTTGAAGCGGACCAAGTCGTTGCGGCGAAAGAGCATATGCGTTTTGGGCGGCAAAAGTTGTCGCGAGGCGTTCGCATACTGCTGTGGGGTTTGCGGATTTATGTCGTAGTGATGATGATTATCGTCCTCATTTCGGTGCTTCGCGCAGTTCATCTGATCCAATGAGCTCATGCTGAGCGATCAGCCTCACGGCCGCATTTTGAAATCGTTAGAGTGCATGCGAAAATTCCTCCGCAGAGGTGATTTTCCGGAGAATTCGAAATCCCATTCATGAATGCGGAAACGAGAGCGCGAACGGGTAAGAATACGCTGCTGTTGAAGGTCGCCGTCTTATTCGTGATTGTAGCGGCAGGCGGCTCGATTTTTCTTTACTATCATCGGGATTGGAACGCTCCTGCGGCGGCGAAAAATCTTCAGAATCCCGTGCCTCCGACAGAACAATCGATCGCGATGGGGATGATGAATTATTCCATTCATTGCCAAAACTGCCACGGAGACAAGGGAGATGGCAAAGGTTCGCGCGCGGATAGCCTTTCGATCGCGCCATCGGATTTTACCGACGCACACGCCATGGGTTTAGTGACCGATGGCGAGCTTTTCTGGAAGATTTCGCACGGACGGCGGCCTATGCCCGCTTTTCAGGGCAAGCTTACGGAGACGGAGCGTTGGCAATTGGTGGACTTCATTCGTACTTTCGCGCAAAAACCTAACGCCGGCGCGACGCCTGTTAGAAATTATCCTTCGCCGTAAACAGGCGCCGCACCGAAGTGCAAAGCCGCAGAATCCGGCCTCGCCACGATTCACACTAATTCTTAACTTTTGAAAGGGCCTCGGAAACTTCCTTGATGTCCGGCAGAGTTGGAATATCGTAATTTTTGAACCAGGCGATTTTTCCGGAGCGGTCCACGATCGCGATCGCGCGTCCGGTGATGCCTTTGTCGGCCAGAAAGACACCATATTTTTCACCCACAGCGCCACGCGGCTGAAAATCGGCGAGGAGCGGATACTTGATGCCCATCTTTTCGGCGAACGCTTTGTGCGACCAGGCGCTGTCCACGCTCACGCCGAGCACTTGCGCGTCGAGCTCGTCAAAACGCTTCATATCATTCACCAAGCAGGTATGTTCGTTGGTGCAGACTGGACTCCAGTCAAGAGGGTAGAAAATGAGGACTACATTTTTCTTGCCTTGAAATTCCGAAAGCTTCACTTCCTTCTGACTCTGATCTTTCAACGTAAAATCCGGGGCTGTTGCACCTACTGAGAGTGCCATGCACGATCCTCCTGTCCGCTGTCGCGAACTATATTAGAAAAGATTTCATCCAATACGATAATGATAGCTGAAGGCGGCGAAGCAGACAAACATCCAGGAACATCGGTTCGCTGGCCCTCGCTGTCGCGCCATTCGGTTTGCAATCTGCTACGATATTTTTTGCTGAAGGAAGCAGGTGACGAAGTGGCGCGAGTATCGTACGAAGAAGCGTATCCAGGGCTGGAATTCTTGCCGCGCAGCCGGAATTGGTGGGCGCGGCTCAAGGGAACGGCCCCCGAGTGCATACATTTGGGCGACGACATCAGTTGGATCGCGGCGGTTTTGCCGGACACGCTCTATCTCCGCGGGAAAAGAGCCAACAGACGCGAACCTGTGCGACCCGAAGTTTCGCTTTGTTTCGAGTGCCTGAACGAGACTTTTGCATCTGAGCTTGAATCCTTTCCAGGGCGCGTGATAGCTTTTGAGCCGGATCCAGCCTTATTCACACAGTATTTTTTCGTGGCGACGCTGGACTTCGGTGCTGCGGGGCTGGCGCCGGAAACTTCCGGTGCGATTGACGCGCGGCTGAGCCAAGATTTTGGGACATGCCGGGAGTGCTCGCGCGAAGCGACTTGGGTTTGGTTCTCGCGTGAGCAGATTCAAAGTCTTGATGAAGTTGAGCTAATCAAGACGGCAGCCGGCGAAGTTTTTTGCGGCAGGCACGGCGCAAGAAAACTTTTGGCTTCGTTTGACAAGTTATCCGAGGCTAATATCTTTTATATGAATCTTCCGTATGGCGAAGTGGGCGCGTACGTTTGGATTTGAACATGACGCTCAAAGAGCTCGTTGAAAAATATCTGGCAGCGGCAGGAGGCTTCGCGAAAACAGTTCCGCTTACCGCGTTAGGGCTTTCGCGCGAAGAGACCGAGCGGGTCTTCGACATTCTGGATGAGGACTACCACATAAGCCGCTTCTTTCATTTCCAGAACGCGGCGGGGGCGGGAACCGGCGCTAGTTTTCAGATCAATGGATTCCCGCAGACGCACATTTCCATCGATTCCGAAATCAGCGAAGTTCTGTAGCGTCGCGCTCGCCGAATTTCTCGACATTACCAGACGTGACAAACCTTCTCCGGCGGCTTCACCATGGGCTGCCCGGCTTTGCATGAAAACGCTTTTCCAAATTCCGGCATATTCACCACGACTCCGTTAATACGATATTTTCCGGGCGAGTGCGGATCGGTAATTGCATTTACGCGCAGGTTTTCAGGGCGGTTATTCTCGCAAGCCCACTGCGCCAGACCAACGAAGAAACGCTGATCCGGCGTGAGGCCGTCGCGATCTTCGAGCGTCATATCTTTTGTGGCGTCTTTCCACGCGATGTAGGCCAGGATCGTTCCGCCGAGATCGGCGACGTCCTCGCCCTCGGTGAGCTTCGAATTAATGCGGACGTCATCCACAACAACATATTGCGCATATTGATCGACCACGCAGTCGGCGTGCTTCACGAACTGATCGGCATCCTCTTTGGTCCACCAATCTTTCAAATTTCCTTTGGCGTCGTACTGGCGGCCTTCGTCGTCGAAGCCATGAGTAAGCTCGTGACCAATCGTGGAACCGGTATTTCCATAGTTTGGAGCATCGTCTATTTTTGAGTCGTATAAAGGAGGCTGCAAAACTCCGGCAGGGAAGTTAATGTCGTTCATCTGATCGTTGAAGTATGCGTTGACGGTGGGCGGCGTCATATCCCACTCGCCGCGATCCACGGGTTTTCCCACTTTATTCAACTGGCGATGAGATTCGAACTCGATCGCACGCAGATTGTTACCATAAAAATCACTGGAAATAATTCTTACCGAGCTGTAGTCGCGCCATTGGTCGGGATAGCCAATTTTGTTGCGAATAGCATGGAGCTTGGCGAGCGCTTGCTGCTTGGTCGCCGGACTCATCCAATCAAGCTGCTGTATGCGAATAGCCATCGCTTCTTCGATGCGACGGGTCATATCTAAAGTGGCGGCCTTCAATTCAGGCGAAAAAGTCTTGCGGACGTAGGCCTGCCCCAGCGCCTCTCCTAGATCGCGATCGACGTAGCGCACGCAGCGTTTCCAGCGAGGCTGAAGATCCTTCGCGCCGCGCAAATATTTTCGGTAAAAGTCGAAGTCTTCGTTGACGAACGCGGAGGAAAGATATGGCGCGCGAGAATTGGCTACGTGAAACCGAAGATAGATTTTCCAATCCTCCAGCGAATCTGATTTCAACTGGGTGTCGACGTCCTTGAAAAAATCCGGCCAGCTGACATTCAGAACCTGGAACTTAGGAACGTCGGTCACAGCGAAGTACGCGTTCCAATCGAAATCCGGCGCGACTTTATAAAGTTCGGCGACGGTCATTTTATGTTTTTGTTTGTAAGGATCGCGGCGCTCCACGCGCGTGAGAGAGGCTTTGGCCAGACTCGTTTCCATACGCATTACGATCGCGGCATTGTTTTTTGCGGTATCAGGCGAATCGCCGAGAAGCTCGAAAATCTTCTGAATGTGCTGTACGTAATGCTCGCGCGTCTCTTTCGATTTGGCGTCATCGTTCAAATAGTAATCGCGATCCGGCAACCCGAGGCCGCCTTGCGAAACACTTACAATTACTTCGTCAGAATTGTCGGGATCTTGCCTTGAGCCCGAATTGAAAAGAGCGGAGATTCCCCGGAGATGCAGAGTCGCAATCAAAGTTGCAAGATCTTTGGTGCCGGCGAGATTGTGAATGGCGGTCAAGTCGGGCTGAAGCGGCTTGACACCTAGTTTTTCTATTTCCGCTTCATCCATGCAAGCTGCATAGTAATCGCCGATTTTCTGCGTGACCGCATCGCGGTCCTTTGCCGTGGAAGCTTGCTCAAGAATGCCTCGCAAGTAGTTCAGATTATCTTCGTAAAGTTTGCCGTAAACGCTCCAGGAAGTCTGATCGGACGGAATCGGGTTCATTTTCTTCCAACCGCCACAGGAGTATTCGTAGAAATCCACGCAAGGATCCGCAGTGCGGTCCATGGCGGAGGGATCGAGGCTTGGGGTGTAGGGAAGCACAGGTTCCGTTTGCTGTTGCGAGGACAACGCGGTGTTGGCGGGGCTAGTTTGTTGAGCGCACGTGGCGATGGCGAAGAGCGCAGTCAGACATAGAGCTTTTTTGAGTGCCAAGCGAGACCCTCCGTTAAAGGTGTGAGCATACTAGCGGAGAGTTTCGGGCGCTAGGGTACGGTGGAACGACCGGATGAAATGGACTCAACGTCCAGCCGATAAGTCACGGCGAAACCAACTTTACTTGGTGGCGACGCTGTAGCGTTGGAGGCGGTCGGCGAGAGCGTTGTGCTCCGCCCGGATTTCGTCGGGCAAGCGATTGCCCAATTTCTGAAAAAACTTCTCGGTGGCCGAAACTTCCTCGCTCCAATCGGCCGGATCAACGGCGAGCAATTCGTCCAGATTCTTGCGCGGAATCGAAAGGCCGTCGAGGTCGAGCGAAGCAGGCGTGGGAACGTTGCCGATGGGGGTTTCGGTGGCTTGCGCGCGGTTCGCGATGCGATCCAGCATCCATTTCAGCACGCGTACGTTCTCACCATAACCGGGCCACAGAAGTTTCCCGTTTTCATCTTTGCGGAACCAATTCACGTGGAAGATTTTGGGCGCGTTCTCCATCTTTCGTCCCATTTCCAGCCAATGCCCGAAGTAATCGCCCATGTTGTAACCGCAGAAGGGAATCATGGCCATGGGATCGCGGCGCGTTACGCCGACAGCTCCGGTGGTAGCCGCGGTGGTTTCAGAGGCCATTGTGGCGCCGACAAAAACGCCGTGCTGCCAATCGCGCGACTGATACACCAGTGGCGCAACACGCGCGCGCCGGCCGCCGAAGATTATCGCGGATATCGGTATGCCTTCGGGATCTTCCCAGTGGGAGGAAATCGAAGGAGATTGCTTTGCCGCAACGGTGTAGCGCGAATTAGGCTGCGCTGCCGGGCCCATGCTGGGATTCCAATTTTCACCTTTCCAATTGATCAAGGGTTCGTCCGGCGCGCCGTTGATACCTTCCCACCAAGGCTCACGCGAATTGGCAGTCATGGCGACATTCGTGAATATGGCGTCGTGTTGCAACGCAGTCCTCACGTTTGGATTGGTCTTGGCGTTGGTACCGGGGGCAACACCGAAAAAGCCGGCTTCCGGATTGATGGCGCGCAGGGAGCCGTCGGCAGCGAGGTGCATCCAAGCAATGTCGTCGCCCACGGTCCACACGCGGTAGCCTTTGCTTTCGAGCGCTGAGACCATCATGGCCAAATTCGTTTTTCCGCAAGCGCTGGGAAAGGCGGCGGCCATGTAGGTTACTTTGCCGGAGGGATCTTCCAAGCCGAGAATCAACATGTGCTCGGCCATCCAACCTTGTTCGCGCGCCATATAACTGGCGATTCGCAAGGCAAAACACTTCTTACCCAACAGCGCGTTTCCGCCGTAACCGGAACCCACGCTCCAGATGAGTTTTTCTTCAGGAAAATGGAGAACGAACCGCCGATCCGGGCTCAGATCTCCGAGCGAATGCAATCCCGGCACGAAATCGTCCGAGCTTCCCAAACGGTCGAGCGCCGCCTGGCCCATGCGTGACATGATTCGCATGCTTGCCACAACGTATGGAGAGTCGGTGATCTCGACTCCCACTTTGCTGTAAGGAGATTTCACGGGGCCCAAAATGTAAGGCATCACGTACATGGTGCGGCCCTTCATGGCACCATCGAAGAGCGGGCGCACTTTGTCTTTGGCTTCCTGCGGAGACATCCAGTTATTGGTGGGACCAGCGTCTTCCTTTTGTCGCGTGCAGATAAATGTGATGCTTTCTGTGCGCGCTACATCATTGGGATTGCTGCGGTGGAGATAACAGTTTGGGCGGGTCTTCTGATTCAGTTCGACGTAAGTACCATCGCGAAGCATTTCTTCGACAAGGCGTTCGTTTTCCGCTTGCGAGCCATCGCACCAAACAATTTTGGAAGGCTTTGTTAAACGTGCTGATTCGTCAACCCATCGTTCCAGTGGCGTGGACACCGAACCTCCGATAATTTCGGGCGGGGAGTATGCCTTGCGGTGGCTTCACCCGCTTATATCGCTTATTTCGATATTTAATATCTGAAAATTCTAGGGTACGCGGGACTTAAAAGCAAGGCACTGCCGTGCGTGTTCGCTTCGATTTAGGCGAATGCGTAAATCGGGCATGCAATGCCCGATGTTATACTTCCAGCGAAATGTTTGCGCAAAAACTTCGGGTGGAAATACTGGTGGACGGGCAGAGAAAAGCGGCTCCTCTGGAGTGGCTGGACAGTTTTTGCATGCGAAATTTTACGGGGTCGGCCGAGTTCGATGATACTTTGCCGACCGGAGAGGGAGCGCTTGAAGCCGGACTGAACGTTGACCCAGGGCGGCTTGCCGCGGCGATCGGCGAATGGGCAACGAAACGCGGCAAGGGAAACGGCAAGCCGGTGACCGTGGAAATCCGCGCAGCTGATTAACCTGTGCCTGCAAGCCAGCCCGACAATCCTAGTAAGCCGATTTCTCCTAAAATTCGGATTTGCGAACTACGAAATTAGGGAGTATTTTGCTGAGGAAGAAGAGCCGAACCCTCTTACGTATGACTGGGGCGTTGCAGCGGTCACCGCACTAGAAATTCGGCTCTTCACAATTAATTTGACGAGAAATCGCAGAGATAGTTAGCAGGGTATGAACTGTAAAAGCCGGGTAACAAGCCGTGCTTGGCGGGCCGCGCCTAAATCTCTTTGGCCGCCCGAGACGCCTCCCGCTCCGCTTCGATCTTGGATGGGTCGCCTTCGAGTACAGCTTTGATTTGGGGCATGACGGCGTGAGTGGCTTCTTCGCCTGCGGCAATCAATTGTGGGGTCTTAACAAATTCATCCCAGAGGACGTGGTGGACGCCGGGTTCGATCAGCACGTCCGTCATGCCGCGCCAGGGTTGGTTCGCCACGGTTTGAATGATTGAAAAAGCGCGGCTGATAACTTCAATGGTGTTGCGCGGTTTTGTATCCAACAGGCCAGGTTCCAGGTGAACTGAGATCACTACCTCCGCTCCCATTTCTCGGACCGCGGGCGCAGGCACTTGCTCCGTTAAAAATCCATCCACCAAAAAATGACCGTCGTGTTCCACCGGAAGGAAAAGGCCGGGGTAGGCGCAAGAAGCTCGGAGGGCCGGGCTAATTTCTCCCTTGGTGAAATGGACGGATTCGCCGGTGAGCAGGTCAGTGGCAACAATTGCCAGCGGAATTCGCATCTGCCTGAAATTTCTCGCTTCGGTAAAACGGTGGAGGAAATCTTCTAAGCGCTCGTTGGAAGCCATGCCCATGCGCGAAAGCGTCCAGCGGCCGAAATCGCGGAAACGTGTGAGAGTGCCTTGGCGCGCCATTTCGTCGAGCGAGGTTCCGCTGGCATAGGCTGCTGCGATAAGGGCGCCCACACTAGTGCCGGCGATATAATCGACGGGAATTTCGTATTGTTCCAGAACGCGCAGCACACCTATATGCGCGATGCCGCGAGCGAATCCGCCTCCTAGCGCGACCCCTACTTTGGGGCGCCGCCCGGTGTTATATGCGAACGAACGCAGCCCGCGAATGGCCTTCCCAAACCATTTGGAAGCGGTTCCCATTTGTAGCGTCCCTACTTCTATAGGACACTGTAGCGCACTTACCGGGCGTCGGGGTTTTTGGGTTGACCCTTGGTTTCCGGCTTTGTAACCTCAACTTCGCATTTTGGAGCGGTCGAAAGAGTGATGAAACACCGTATCGAAAAAGCGGCGGTGCTGGGCGCCGGAACAATGGGCGCTCGTATCGCGGCACATCTGGCGAATGCGGGCATTCCTTGTTTTTTGCTCGACATCGTTCCGAAAGAGCTGACCGCGGAGGAAAAGCGCAAGGGATTGACGCTGGAATCCCCCGCGGTGCGCAATCGGATTGTTAACGCTGGCCTCGATGCGGCCAAGAAGTCACGCCCTGCCGCATTTTTCACTCCTGAAACAGCGCGACTGGTAACTTCGGGGAATCTGGAAGACAACCTGGGGTGGTGCGGCGAAGTGGATTGGATCATTGAGGCGGTCGCCGAGGATCTGGAGATCAAGCGGAATCTCTTCTCGCGCGTAGAAACCGTTCGGAAACCGGGCACCATCGTTTCTTCGAACACTTCAGGTCTCCCGATTAAGCTGATCGCCGAAGGGCGCTCGGAGGATTTTCAGCAGCATTGGGCCGGGACGCATTTTTTTAATCCGCCGAGGTACATGAAGCTGGTCGAATTGATTCCGGGACCGAAGACGAAGCCTGAAGTTTTGCAATCGCTGGACGAAATTTGCGATCTGCGGCTGGGCAAGGGCGTGGTGGTGGCGAAAGATACGCCGAATTTCATCGCCAACCGTATCGGTACTTTCTCCATGTTGAATGCGCTGCGGCAGATGGAAGCGCTAGACATGACGGTTGAAGAGGTGGACGCATGTACGGGGCCGGCAGTGGGCTGGCCGAAGTCGGCTACATTTCGCACCGCGGATTTGGTGGGGCTGGACGTTCTGGTCCACGTGGTACGGAACATTTATGAAAATATTCCTGACGACGAATCGCGCGAGATGTATCGCGTCCCTAAGTTGGTGGAAGACATGCTCGCGCGCGGCTGGCTGGGCGAGAAAACAGGCAGCGGTTTTTACAAGCGCGTGAAAAAAGACGGCGAATCAGAAATCCTGACGCTCGACTGGCACAAGATGGAATACCGTCCACGCCAGAAAGCGAAGTTCGGGTCCATCGAAGCCGGAAAAGGGATCGAGAACACACGCGACAGATTGCGCGCACTGGTGGGCCCGGCACTCGAAGGTAAGGCCGGCGACAAGGCAAATCAGTTTCTGTGGAGCGGGCTGAGCGAAACCTGCCTGTACGCCGCACGGCGAATTCCTGAAATCGCAAACAGTATCGTGGATGTGGACCGCGCGATGCGGTGGGGATTTGGATGGGAGCTGGGTCCGTTCGAAATGTGGAACGCGATTGGCGTGGAGCGAATGGCGAAGGCCATGGAACGCGACGGCAAAGATATGCCGCCGCTGGTTGCCAAAGTTCTTAATTCTCCGAAGAAACTTTTTTACGAATCGGAAAAAGGCAACACACTTTATTTCGATCTCGCAACGTCCTCGCTGAAGCCGGTGGAAGAGCCGCCGGGAATTATCATTTTGAAATCGCTGAAAGAGAGCACGCCGGTAGTGCAAAGTAATTCGGGGGCGAGCCTGATCGACCTGGGTGACGGAGTGCTCTGCTGCGAGTTTCATTCGAAGATGAATTCGATCGGCGGGGACATCGTCGCCATGATTCACGCCGGAATCGCCCGGCTGAATTCAGAGTTCGGCGCCATGGTGATCGCCAACCAGGCGCCCAATTTTTCCGTCGGCGCGAACCTGATGTTGCTGTTGATCAGCGCGCAGGAGCAGGAATGGGACGACATTCACATGGCCGTTCGCCAGTTCCAACGCGTGAACATGGCCATCAAGTACGCGTCCCGGCCAGTAGTCGTCGCGCCGCAGGGTATGGCCCTGGGCGGAGGATGCGAGATCAGTTTGCATGGCGCGCGAATCCACGCGGCTGCCGAATCGTATATCGGTCTAGTGGAGGCCGGCGTTGGATTAATTCCGGGCGGCGGCGGAACGAAAGAAATGTTGATTCGCGCGAACGAGCACTCCGCTGGCGGCGAGAATCTGGATTTGTTCCACGCGCTCAAGTCCGTGTTTGAAACCATTGCGATGGCGAAAGTGTCCACCAGCGGAGAGGAAGCGCGCTCGCTCGGATTTTTGCGGCCATCGGACTTGATCGCCATGAATCGCGAGAGGCAAGTAGCGGACGCAAAACAAACCGCGCTGGCCATGGTTCGGGCTGGTTACCATCCACCGCCGCCCGCGCAAATCCGAGTGCTTGGCGAAGAGTTTCTTGCCGCTGCAAAGCTCGCGATTCATATGCTGGTGCGTGGAGAGTACGCCAGCGAGTACGACGGGGTGGTAGCACGAAAGCTTGCGTTTATTCTGGCGGGAGGCGGAATTACGGCGCCCCAAACTGTTTCCGAACAATATATTCTCGATCTCGAACGGGAAGCTTTCGTGAGCTTGTGCGGCCGGCGCAAAACTCAGGAGCGGGTGGCGCACACTTTGAAAGCCGGCAAACCCTTGCGGAATTGAGCGAATCAGATTGTCTGGAAAAATCGCCCAACTCTTGGAGTTTATTAGAAATGGCGGGAAACCCGTTCGTGTTGGACTGAATCTAACGCCTGGACATTGCTTGGAATTCAAAACGGGCTGTGGCACCCACCTGAAACTTTCTGCAACGAGAACGGCAATACACAATAAGGATCGAGGAAAAATGATGAAGGGTTTTGTAAGGCGCGAGAAGTTTGTGACGTTTTCGGTTTTAACAGCCGCACTGGCCGCGACTCTTCTGCTTACCGCGTGCGGCTCAAGCGGCGGCGGTAGCAATCCCAAGCCTCCCGTTGTTGGCGGAATCACTGTTTATCCGGGAACGGCCACCATATCTGTAAATTCTACCGCGCAATTTACGGCATATTCCGGAGCAACGGTTGTCGCACCAACGTGGAATGTGCTGAGTGGCACGGGCACTATTTCCGGCACCGGATTATTTGCCGCGCCGGGTTCCACGGAGACCGACACCATTCAGGCGGTCTCCGGGTCGAACGCCAGCCCTCCGATTACGGTCAATGTTGTGGCAACGCAGCCTGTTGCAGTGAGCCCTGCTGCCGTCGCGGTACCCGCGGGCGCGACGCAGCAATTCACATCACCGGCGGGTTGCACATCAACTACCTGGTCAGTGACGTCAAATCTGTCGGCGAATCCCGGGACGATCACAAATGGTGTCACGAATTGCGGACTCTACACCGCTCCGCTCAGTCCTCCGCCGCCCGGCACCGTTACGATTACTGCCATGGCCGGAGGAAATTCCGGAACGTCCACGGTAACGATTCTGTTCTCGAATGCGTCCTTGAACTCGTTTGCTAACGCGGCGAATCCGCAGCCTTACGCTATTTCTTACAGCGCTCATAGTGGATCGAGTTTTCTTTCCGTGGCCGGCAGCTTTGTTGCGGACGGAAACGGAAATATCACAGGAGGAACCGAGGACACCAACACCAGTGGATCAACAGGTCCAACGAGCACTTCCATTAGTCCGAGCACTTATACCGTGGGTCCTGATGGGCGGACTACAGCAAACATTACCACGGGGCAGGGAACCGGAGTTGTCTGGCAGTTCGTGCTGACATCCAACCAACATGCTTTGATGATTCGCTTTGATAAAAGCGCGTCTGGAAGCGGAACCATCGATCAGCAGAATCCATTGCAATTCGGCGAGGCGTTCGCCCTGGGCAATTACTCGTTCGGCCTTTACGGCGTTGATGGAAACGGGCACCACACGGGAACTGCGGGAAGAGTATTCGCAAATGGTAACGATACATTCCCGATGGGGAGCGGCATATTAGATTTGAATGACGTCGGCGCTACAACTACGCCGACGAACGTCACAGACTCGGAGCTTCAGGGCGGTTTCACCACGCCAGATCCCTCCACGGGGCGCGGAACTCTTACCCTGAATTGCCCTTCGTTTGAATCAGTGTTGGATGCAACCGGCGGCATTCCCGGAACACTCAACTTCGTTTACTACGTTGTCGATGATACGCACATAAAAGTGGTGGAAAGCGATTCGGTTGCGGTTCTCGGCGGCGATTTCTACACCGCCCCAGCTACAAGCGTGAATATGAGTGGAAACCAAGCCTTCACTGTGGCCGGTGTTGACACAAGCGGACACGCCTACGGAATGGGTGGAGCATTCGGAAGCTCTGGGACTGGCGTCTTGGATCTGAACGACGACGGCACGCTGACGAGTCCACCAACGAGCGACAACGGCACGAGCACCAATATTTCTGCGGCGAGTCCTTCGGTTGACGCGAACACGGGACAAATTGAATTAGCTATCAATTTAACCAGCGGCACCGATTATCAATTTGCTGCCTATCTCTTCAACTACACGGCGGCAAGCGGGCTGACATCCACGGGGGCTTTCTTGTTGGAAACCGATTCGAACGTGGGCGTGGGGAGTGGAATAGCGTACACGCAAACGGGAGCCGCAGTACCGCAAGGAAGCTTCGCGCTGAACCTGACAGGAGTGGGGCTGAATGATGGGGGAGAGCAGGACATTGAAGGGCAGGTGACCACTGCAAGCGCCGGTGCGGTTACAGGAACTGTGGACATCAACGATGTCGCCAATAGCGGGAATTTGATTCCTGGTGAGCCGCTCACATCTGCCAGTGCGATCACAATCGTGGGCATCGACGGTCGCGGCAATCCGTTGACTCTTGCTAATAAGTTCGAAACGAACGTCCTCTCGTATTACGTGGTTGACGCGAATACCATACTGCTGGTCGAAATGGATCCTCTTCGCGTTATGACCGGTACAATGGCTTTGCAATTCTAAAGCGTATGAGCTGTTTTCAGCCCCAACTCAGGTTGCAAAACCGCCCCGAGACGTTGGTGCGGTGGAATTCATTCTATCCGACAGCGAAAAACGTTACTTTCGGCGCACAAGTTTTCTTGATTTTGTCCACCCTTGCCATTAGCATCAGTCGCTTTCTTCTAGCGTATGCATAGTTTCACCCGGGGCAATGAGGGGTGTAGCGTGCAGGACCGTTTCAAATTTCGACAAGTGTGTGGTGTCTTTGTCGGGTTGTGCATCGCTGGCCTGATTGGTTCCGCGTATTCGACGCGAGGGGACGAAGGCGAACCGCGCTACTTCGCCGTGGTGAACGCGCGGATTGTCACCGGGACCGGCGCGGTGATCGATAACGGAACGGTTGTCATCGCAAAAGGCTTGATTCAAACGGTGGGCGCGAACGTAACGGTTCCGCCGGAAGCCTGGGTGATCGATGGCAAGGGCCTGACGGTTTATCCCGGACTGATCGATGCAGGCACGGACCTTGGTCTTCCCAAGGAGGAAGGTTCGGAGAGCGCGGCCACCGGGCGTGGAAGAAGGCGAGCAGCGTCGTCCGGAGAAATCGCGAAAGGCCCCGAAGACCGGCCCGGAACATCCCCATGGCGGGTGGCTGCCGACGAATTAAAAACAGACGACAAGCGAATCGAAACTTGGCGTAACGCGGGTTTCACCACGACGCTGGCCGTCCCTGATGGAGGACTTTTCCCCGGGCAAGCGACTCTGATCGATTTGGCCGGAGATCGTGCAGGCGATTACGTTGTAAAAGCGACGGCGACGTTGCCGATTTCGTTCAAACCGATTGGCGGTTTCTGGGGATTTCCGGATTCGTTGATGGGATCGATTGCGTACATTCGCCAGGTCTTTGACGATTCCAACTGGTACGCGCAGGCCGAGCCGATTTACGAATCCAACGTGACAAAATTCGAGCGCCTGCCGTACGACCGCACCGAGCGATTGATCGCTCGCGGAGTGCATGACAAAGAAATCGTTCTGCTGCCGGCAAACAATTCGGTGCAAATCCTACGGGCGTTGCGTTTGACCGATGAGTGGAAGATTAACGCCGTACTTTATGGCGGGCAGCAAGGGTACGAAGTGGCCGGGGCGATCGCAGCCAAGAAAATGCCCGTCTTGGTGAGTTTGAAATGGCCCGAGCGCGAGAAAGATGCTGACCCCGATGCCGAGCAGACTTTGCGAGAGTTGCGATTCCGCGATCGCGCGCCTTCTTCGCCTGCGGCACTGGCGAAAGCGGGAGTTAAGTTCGCGTTTTATTCCGGCGGGCTTTCTACGCCGAAGGACATTCTCAAGAACGCCAGGAAAGCAGTCGATGTGGGGTTGGCGCCGGATGCGGCTCTGCGCGCATTTACGGTGGATGCGGCTAAAATTCTCGGCGTCGGAGACCGCATGGGAAGTATCGCGCAGGGGAAAATTGCAAATCTAATCGTGACTGACGGCGATCTCTTCAACGAGAAAACGAAAGTGAAGCACGTGTTTGTGGACGGGCGCTGTTTCGAAATCCACGAAGAACCTCCTGCTGAAAAAACCGGCGACCACAAATCGGATGGTCCTCCTAGTTCGCAGCCAAGACGCTTAGCGAGCGAAGCGGAGGTGGGCCGATGAAGGTCCGCGCACTGCTTGCGGTGATTCTGCTAGCGACGTTCGGCCCTAAATGTGTCCGCGCTCAGGGTTCCAGCACGCTAGCCAACAAACCTATTTTGATTCAGAACGCCACGATCCTTACGATTACTCACGGAAATATCGAGCATGGTTCCATCCTGATTCGTGACGGAAAAATTGCAGCAGTCGGCACCGACGTGAAAGCTCCGGACGGAACGACCGTAATCGACGCGAACGGGCAGTACGTGATGCCGGGCATCATCGATTGCCACTCGCACATCGCCGTGGATGGCAGCGTGAACGAAGGCAGCATTTCCGTTTCGTCCATGGCGAATATTGCGGACGTTCTGAATCCGGACGACATAAGTATTTACGACGATCTTGCGGGGGGAGTGACCACAGCAAACATCCTTCATGGCAGCGCGAACCCGATCGGCGGTCAAACGATTGTGATCAAGCTTCGCTGGGGCAAACAGGCGAGCGACTTGCCATTTCAGGGCGCGCTGCCTGGGATTAAATTTGCGTTGGGTGAAAATCCCAAGCGCTCAAATTTTACGCCGCCGCCCGGAGTGGAGCCTCGCTATCCCGCGACGCGTATGGGAGTGGAGGAAACCATTCGCGAGGCTTTCATCGAAGCGCGCGAATACAAAAAACAGTGGGACGACTACAATCGGAAAAAGGCGGCCGGAGACCAGAATCTGCTGCCGCCTCGCCGAAACGAAAAACTCGAACCGCTGGTGGAAGTGATGGAAGGGAAGCGCTACGTTCACGCGCACTGCTATCGCGCCGACGAAATCCTGATGCTTATCCGCGTGGCCAATGAATTTGGCTTCAAGGTTCGAACCTTCCAGCACGTGCTGGAAGGCTACAAAATAGCGGATGAAATTGCCGCGTCCGGTTCCGGCGGATCGACTTTCTCGGATTGGTGGGCTTACAAGATGGAAGCTTTCGACGCGATTCCTTATAACGCAGCGGTGATGACGGAGCGCGGCGTGGTTGTTTCGGTCAATTCCGATGATGCGGAAGAAGCGCGGCACTTGAATCAAGAAGCTGCCAAAAGCATGAAATACGGGGGCCTTTCTGCGAATGACGCGTTAAAGCTGGTCACGCTGAATCCCGCAATCCAATTGGGCATCGACAATCGAGTGGGCTCGATTGAGGTGGGCAAAGATGCGGACCTAGCTATCTTCAATCACGATCCGTTGAGCGTGTATGCAGTTGTGCAGAAAACGCTGATCGATGGGCAAGTTTACTTTGACCGGGAGAAAGATATTGCGGCGCGTCCCGCGCTGGAAAAAGAGAAGCAAGACTTACTCGCCAAGGAAAAGAAGGCGTCGGAAGAAAAGAAAGCGAGCGAGAAACCGGAAGCTAACCCGGAGAAGAAGCCCGACCAGAAAAAGAAGCACCCTCAAGCCAGCGAGGATAGTGCGGCCGCCGTTGCGGGAGGTGGCCGGTGAGCAAAGCGCTTCGCATTCGACTGGCGGCATATCAAGTGATCGCATTTTTCCTGGTGGTTTTGTCGGCGTTTCCGCTTTGGTCGCAGCGGGCTGCCAACGTTTATGCAATCAAGAACGCGAAGATTTACACATTGGCCGGGCCGGTCATTGAAAAAGGTGTTGTGCTGATTCGCGACGGAAAAATTGCTGCGGTGGGCGCGGACGTATCAATTCCGGATGGCGCGCAGGTGATCGATGCGGCGGGACTGGAAGTCTATCCGGGAATGTTCGATGCCATCACTCAGATTGGGTTGAACGAAGTAGGAGCGGTTGGCGCGACCGTAGATACGAATGAGCTTGGTGATTTTAATCCCGAGCTGATCGCAGCGACGGCGGTGAATCCGGCGTCTACGCATATTCCCGTAACGCGCGCGAGTGGGATCACCGAAGTGATCTCCGCGCCGGGGATTGGCGGGTTTGACTCGCAAAGCAGCGGAATTATTGCCGGCCAAGCGTCCGCGTTCAATTTGGCCGGCTGGACTATGGAAGAAATGCAAATCAATCGCTCGGTTGCCATGGTCCTGAACTGGCCGTCGATACAAACGAGCTCGTTTGATTTTTCAACATTCAGCGTGAAGGAAAAGCCCTATGCCGATGCGAAGAAGGAGTACGACAAATCGGTCAACCAGCTTTCGGATTGGTTAACGCGCGCCCGGCATTACGCGCAGGCCAAAGAAAAAGGTTCGCCGGATCTGTTTGTACGCGATTTGAAACTTGAAGCGCTGGTTCCGGTGGTTGAAGGCAAACTTCCCGTTTTAGTTGTAGCGGACGAAGCGCGTGACATTCGCAACGCGATCGATTTTTGCACCAAGCAAAATCTTAAAATGATCCTGGCTTCCGGCGCGGAGAGTTGGAAAGTGAAAGACCTGCTGAAAGAGAAGAAAATCCCTGTAATTCTGGGTCCTACGGAGCGCCTGCCGGAACAAGAAGACACTGCTTACGACAAGCCCATGACCCAGCCATCTGAATTGAACGCGGCGGGAATTCAGTTTGCGTTTTCCAGTTTCGGCACAGCTTTCTCTCGCAGGCTTCCGCAATATGCGGGGACTGCGGTGGGCTACGGTTTGTCGCACGATGAAGCTTTGAGAGCCGTGATGTTGAACGCTGCACAAATCTTCGGACTTGCGGACCAACTGGGAACGATTGAGCCGGGGAAACTGGCGAACCTGATTGTGACGACTGGAGACCCGCTCGAAATTCAGACAGAAGTTCGCTACCTCTTCATCAAAGGGCAGCTCACCAGCACGGACAACCGTCATAAGGATCTTTACGAACAGTATCGAAAACGGCCCGCACCCGCTCGCTGAGATAGAAGTTTCACTTCAGTCCATAAGTGTCTAAAAAGTTCACCGTTAGTACCAAAGTCCCATTGCCGCCTATGGTACGACCTCCAAAAATGCATATATCGATAGGATATTTCATTTTCTTGGGGGAAACGGCCTACCGCCGATACAACCATGGCGCCACTAACGAAGGACACACTGGAAGTCACAAATTCCGCGACTGATACGAACAAATTGAAAAGCGGCACTGCGGCGAAGACAGAACAGCCGGGTGGGCACTTGCGCGCCGACGCCGTCTCGCTGGAAGTTCCTGTAAAGGTGCACGGCTCGCGTGTAACCGAAGTGGTGCGCGACGTTACACCGCACACCGAACCTTTCGAGGAACAGACCAGCACGATGATCGTGTTTCCGCAGGGCGCTGTGATACGGATGTCCACAACGGTCAGCGTTGGGCAAATGTTGGTGGTCACGAATCAGAAATCGCGGCAGGACGCGATTTGCCGCGTGGTAAAAGTTCGAACATTTTCCAATTTGCAAGGCTACGTCGAAGTTGAATTCACGCACAAACAGCCGGGCTATTGGAATGTTTATTTTCCTTCAGAGGGTCCTCCTACGTCGGCAAAGCCTACGCAGCCCGTAGCGATCGAGACGCCAACGCCCATCAAGAACGCACCGGTTGCGCCGGCAGCGGAGATTTCATGGGCGCCTGCTTCTGCACCGGAGCCAGTGGCGCAAAAATCAGTCGAACAGGAATCATTCTCGCCCGTCGTAAAGCCGCCGGCGATTACGTCGCCAATCAACGCAGCTCCGAAACCCGCGGCACCGTTTATCTCCATCGGATCGCAGGAAGAAGTGCAGCCCGCGGCAACGACTATCACGCTTAAGCCACCCGCTCCAGTCACTCCGCGCTTCGAAACAGTGACGAAATCAGCGACTCAGGTGAAATCGAGTGCGAGCGGCGTAGTTGAATTTCCGCCCGCAGCACCTGTCCAAGTTCCACCGGCGATTTCATCGACAAATTTGCCGGCCGATACTGTCGCTGCATCTGTCGCGTCCGAGTCAACGGCAGAAGCTGCACCAGTGACAGAGCTTTCTTCTTCCGCGCCAGCGCGCAGCACTTTCGGCAGCCTTTCTGGAGGCGCGAGCCTCAACGTAAATCAGGCAGAGTCTGCCGTGGTGGGTGAATCAGTTTTGTCCTCGTCCGATACGGCTTCACTCGAGCACAAAGCAGGCAACAACTGGATGCTGATAGCTGCGTGCATCGTGGTGCTGTTCGCCGCTGGTGTTGGAGGGATGATTTATTTCCGAGGACAATCTTCGAATCGGAGCACCAACGCAACAAATCCGGTTGTGGCTCCGCCTGTTGACGCGGCTGCTGCGAACACGGCCCCGCCAGCGCCGGCTTCTACTCCGCCGTCCAAAAATTCGAGCCGCGAATCGGCAGCAAGCATACGTCCCTCGATAGTCGTCAACGCGAACGCACCGGCTGAAACTGATGATGCTCCGGCGCCCGAAAATCGATCCACTACGTCCGCGAGACAGAATGAACCTCGCGTGACGAACGACATGATGAGCGAGACGTTGAATTCGCATCCGGTGAGCTCGCAACGGACTGATGGCGCACAAACGGATGCCGCTCCCGCCGTTGACGCGATGGCGCCTCCGCCCGTGCCGGAAAATAGTACGCTGACTGGAATTGGTTCACCTACTATGGCAGCTCCGCCTGCGCCGGAACTCAGGCCGGACGGTGCGGTGAAAATTGGCGGTCAGGTGAAGGAGCCTCGGCTGTTGTCCTCCACTTTGCCGGTCTATCCCGCGCTTGCCAAGCAATCCAATACACAGGGCGACGTTGTGATCAGAGCGACAATCGATAAGGCTGGACACGTGGCGCACATGGATGTGGTTTCAGGGCCCGCCGTGCTTCGCCAAGCCGCGCTTGACGCGCTGAGCCGATGGAAATACGAGCCTTCCAAACTCGACGGCCAGCCAGTTTCCGTTCAGATGTTGGTAACCATCAAATTCCGCAGATAATTTGATTTCGCTTTCTTCGGATTTTTCCTGGGATTGAGACAGCGCGGACCGCTTCCGCGCTGTTTCTTTTTTATCGCTTGGGCATCCAATATAAAATCCGTTACAGTTCTATTACCGAGGTGATTCATGCGCGAAGCCGTGATTGTAAGTTCGGTGCGGACACCGGTGGGCAAGGCTCCCAAAGGAACGCTGCGCGCCACGCGTCCTGACGATTTGGCCGCATTGGTGATCAAAGAAGCGATCGCTCGCGCGCCGGGGCTGGACCCGAAAGAAATTGAAGATGTGATTCTTGGGTGTGCCATGCCGGAAGCTGAACAAGGAATGAACGTGGCGCGAATTGCGTCGTTGCGCGCGGGTTTGCCGGTAGAAGCTTCCGCAATGACCATCAATCGTTTTTGTTCCTCCGGACTTCAAGCTATCGCTCTGGCTGCTGAAAGAATCATGGCCGGACAAGGAGATCTGGCCGTTGCCGGGGGCACCGAATCGATGAGCATGGTTCCCATGGGTGGCAACAAAATTTCGCCCAACCCTTCACTAATGGATACTTATCCGGACGCCTACCTCGGCATGGGTCTTACGGCGGAAAATCTTTCCAAGAAATACGGAATTACTCGGGAGCAAGCGGACGAATTTTCTTATGCGAGCCATCAAAAAGCCCTCGCTGCTATCTCCGCAGGAAGATTTAAAGATGAAACGGTGCCCGTGGAAGTAAATTACGTGGCCTTTGAAAATGGCGCATCGAATGGAGCCAAGCCCAAAGTCGTGAAGATTACGTTCGACACGGATGAAGGTCCGCGGTCCGATACTTCGCTCGAAGTTCTTGGCAAATTGAAGCCTGCTTTTCATGCACACGGAGTAGTGACGGCCGGAAATAGTTCGCAGATGAGTGATGGCGCCGCGGCCGCAGTGGTGATGAGCGCCGAGCGCGCCCGCGCGTTGGGATTGAAGCCTCTCGCGCGTTTTCTGTCCTTTGCAACGGCCGGCTGCCTACCCGAGGAAATGGGTGTTGGTCCGGTTTACGCAATTCCGAAAGCTTTGAAGATCGCGGGATTGAAGTTGGATCAAATTGATGTGATTGAATTGAACGAAGCGTTCGCCGCGCAAACGCTGGCCGTAATTAAACTGGCTGGCTTAGATCCCGCGCGCGTGAATGTGAACGGCGGAGCTATTGCGCTCGGGCATCCGCTGGGTTGCACCGGCGCCAAACTCACCGCCACAATCCTGCGCGAGCTCGAAAGACGAAAGGCGCGCTACGGTCTGGTCACCATGTGCGTCGGCGGCGGCATGGGCGCAGCAGGAATCTTCGAGCGCATTGCTTAATCAATTGGCAGGTTTATTTTTTACTGCGTACGATTTCCACAATAACTGAGCCGGGCTTTCGCCAACCTGCACGAACTCTTCGATGCGCGTCGAGTGGTCCTTGATATTGGAATACTCGCTGCGAAGGTGCATAGTCGTTCCGTTCTCGACGAATTCGGACCGCGTGACGAGCTTGTCGCCTTCCCAGCGGCACTTGCCGATGACCGCTCTGGGAAAAGCATTTCCAACAGTGACGACCGCGTAAGCTCCTTTTTGAATACGCGACGTTAGTCCGATAGCAAATATCAGGGCAGTTAAGCGGTGGTATCCGCCGCGAGAATAGATTTAATCGCGCCGCTCATTTTGTCGTAAACTCGAAATCATCGCTCAGATTCAAAAAGGGGAGAACGCATCATGGCTACAACACCTGTTTCGGTGGCGCTGAATCGCGGCGGAGCCTTTCTGATTACCTCCTGCCGGCCGGAAGAGATCTTCACTCCCGCTGACTTATCCGACGACCAACGATTGATCGGCCAGACTGCCGAGGAATTTGTCCAAAAGGAAATAACGCCGGAAATTCCTGCGCTGGAACAGCACAAAGAGGGTTTGATGGCGCAAATGCTGAAAAAGGCTGGCGAGATAGGTCTTCTTGGAGGCGCGATTCCAGAAGCGTATGGCGGATCTGGTCTGGACAAAGTATCGGCTACCGTTTTGGCGGAAAAACTTTCAGGTTACGCGTCTTTTGCGGTTTCTCATGGAGGCCATGCCGGAATCGGAACGATTCCGATTGTTTATTTCGGCACCGAAGCGCAAAAACAAAAATACTTGCCGAAGATTGCGAGCGGTGAGCTGCTTTCTTGTTACTGCCTTTCCGAGCCTCAAGCCGGATCGGACGCACTGGCCGCACGCACTCGAGCCGCGCTTTCGCCCGATGGAAAAAATTGGATTCTGAACGGGCAAAAAATGTGGATCACCAACGGAGGTTTCGCCGACCTTTACATCGTGTTCGCAAAAATCGACGGAGAGAAGTTTTCCTGCTTCATCGTCGAGCGTAACACGCCAGGTTTTTCGGTCGGTGTGGAAGAAAAGAAAATGGGCATTCGAGGCAGCTCGACCGTGCCCATATTTTTTGAAAACGCGCCGGTGCCGAAAGAAAATCTTTTGCACGAAGCCGGACGCGGCCACATCGTTGCCTTTAACACGTTAAATGTGGGCCGTTTCTCGCTGGGAGCTTACTGCCTGGGCGGTTCGAAAAAAGTTCTGGAAGCTTCCTCGAAATATTCCAAGGAGCGGACAGCGTTCGGAAAGCCGATCTGCGATTTTGGGCTCATCAAAGCGAAGCTGGGCGAAATGGCTATTCGAATTTATGCCGTGGAGTCCATGATCTATCGTTCCGCCGGGATGATCGATGCCGCCGTCGAAAGTCCGAAGCCTGGAGCGGACAAAACGCAGCAAGCTATGCAAGTTCTGGAAGAGTACGCCATCGAAAGTTCCATCAGCAAAGTGATTGGCAGCGAGACAGTGGACTACTGTGTGGATGAAGGAGTGCAGATCTTCGGCGGCTACGGTTTTCACGAGGATTATCCGGTTGCGCGGGCTTATCGCGATAGCCGTGTGAACCGCATTTTCGAAGGCACCAACGAAATCAATCGCATGCTGATCGTCCAAATGCTGATGAAGCGAGCGATGGCCGGAGTTCTGCCTCTGATTCCCGCCGCGATGAAGCTGGCCGACGAGGTCCTGGCTGGCCCGTCATTCGAAGAGGCGGAATCCGGGCCTTTCGCCGAAGAGGAGCGCTCGCTGGCGCAGGCCAAGAAGATCTTCCTGTTGTCTGCCGGCACCGCGGTACAAAGATTTCGCGAACAGCTTGCGGAGCATCAGGAAATCGTCGCGGCCTTGGCGAATATTGCGATGGACGTGTACGCCATGGAATCCTCACTGCGGCGCGCGCAGAAAGCCTCTGCAAAACGCGGTGACGCAGCCAGCGTGATGTGTGACGCCGCCCGTGCATTTATTTATGACGCAATGGATCGCGTGGAAAAGGAAGCGCGCACCGCGCTGGCAGCTACGGCTGAAGGCGATACGCTAATCACGCAACTCGCCGTGCTGCGACGCTTCGCAAAACATGCCGCCATCGACACAATCGCTCTGAGACAGAACGTTGCGAATGCGGTGCTGGCGCAAGATCGCTATCCATTTGAGGGGCGCTAGAAGACTGGAAGCTTGTTTCGCCTAGGCGAAACAAAACGCAAGCTGGAAAAACTGTAGCCGAAAAGAGGCAACAAAATCCGGCGGTTGCGGTGCAGCCCCAACTGTTCTCTTTGCGGAAACCGTTTTCTCTTTTCCCATTAATTCCCCTCGCAGGACCTGTCCTTTATGCATTTCTAGGCACTTACACGCATTCTAATTGGCCTCTTGCTTGCTTCTACACGCATTGCTGCAAGTGAGGGCACATGACATCGGTCCTGGGACGGCTTCAGACATTGTTGGCTGGTATCGCGGCGAAGGCGAAAGTCCGCAAGGGATTGCTATCCGGTTTGGCGATTTTTTTCTTTTTTCAAATCTATTTTGTGCGTGAGCTTTTTGCCGCCGAGCTGCTGTTCGGCGTCATCTTCGGTGTGATTCTGATTCTCGGTGGCACTGCTTATATGTTGGGAGCTATCAGCGAGCGAGGCCTGGATGTTGCGGAGTTAGGAATTCGCGCACTCGCGCGCTCGGCACGGCGCGGATACAACATGATGGAGGAACTCAGTAGAAAGCCATTCCGCCATCCACGTTCAGAGTCTGCCCAGTAATTGCGCTGGATTGATCGGAAACAAGAAATAGGGCCGCAGAGGCAATTTCATCCGCTGTCTGCGGCCGGCCTTGCAAGATCCCCTGCAGCATCTGCTTGAAAAGCTGTTCGCTATCCACTTTGAAATAATCCGCCAGCTGACGCCCTAGTTCTTGCGACATCTTCGTTTCCGGAACGGGGCCGGGACTCAGCGCATTTACGCGCACGCCTTTGCGAGCTGCCTCGGCCGCCAGAGTATGCGTCAGCCCGATGAGGCCTGCTTTTGATGCAGCATACGGCGCATTCAACTGGAACGCTGCTTTGGCGGCGATGCTGACGATGTTCAGGATTGCGCCGGAACTTCGCTCATACATCTCAGACAAAACGAGCCGGCTTAACAAGAACGGCCCGCGCAGATTCACCGCCATAACTTCATCCCACTCCGTGGGCGCGGTTTTCTCGACCGGGTTCACCGGGCCAAGCAATCCGGCATTGTTCACCAGGATGTGAATCGCTCCGAAGGCGGTGCGCGCGCTGTTGACAATTTCCGCGCAGTCTTTTTCGCGAGAAACGTCGGCGACGACACTAGTCGCCTTGCCGCCACCCGTTCGAATTTCCTTCGCGACTTCGTCAATCTCTTTCTGGCTACGCGCCGTGACCACCACCGACGCGCCTTCGGCCGCGAATTTCTTGGCGATGGCCCGGCCGATCCCGCGGCCGCCACCAGTGATTACGGCAACTTTCTCTTTAAGTAGCATGGCATCTCCATTGCAACTCTATGAAGTGGCTGGACATGTTAGCATTTTCAGCGCAAAAGAGCGGCGTCACGGTGAGGTAACCTAGCAAATGAACGAACTGGCAGGGAAGCCATGGTTCAGGTAAAATATCTTCTTTGCGGAGAGTGAATTGACACTTACTAATATACAAGGCACTACGAACGGGGCTAAGACGCTGGTACGCGTGCGCCCGCGTGGTTTTTGCGCCGGCGTAGTCCGCGCCGTGGATATCGTTGAACTCGCGCTTGAAGCGTATGGCCGTCCGGTTTACGTTCATCACGAAATCGTGCACAACCGTTACGTTGTTGACCAGTTGCGCCGCCGCGGCGCCATATTCGTGGAATCCATCGAGGAAGTACCGGTAGGCGCTGTGCTCGTCTTCAGCGCTCACGGCGTGCCGCCTCGCGTTCGCACGGAAGCGCAGGAACGTCAGTTGCGCGTGATCGACGCTACTTGTCCTTTGGTTACAAAAGTTCATTTGGAAGCGCTGAAATTTGCGCGGGAAGGCCGTACGTTGATTTTGATCGGCCACCGCGATCACCAGGAGATTGTTGGAACCTCCGGCGAAGCGCCGGAGCAAACTCTGGTAGTGGGCAGCGTGGAGGAAGTGGATCAGCTCGAAGTTGCCGACCCGGATCGGCTCGCCTTCCTGACACAGACGACGCTCTCACTCTACGACACGCAGGAAATTGTCGCGCGTTTGCGGCAGCGTTTTCCAGCGATCGTAGGACCAGCTTCCGACGATATTTGCTACGCCACGCAAAATCGCCAGGAAGCGGTGGAAGCTCTGACCCGCGAAGTGGAACTGATTTTCGTGGTGGGCTCAGCGAACAGTTCGAATTCCAACCGCTTGGTGGAAGTGGCAAAGCGTGCGGGTGTCGCGGCGCGTTTGATTGAAGACTCGAATGACATCGATGCGTCGTGGCTCGAAGGCGTGAAAACTCTGGGTTTAACGGCAGGCGCTTCGGCTCCTGAGGTTCTGGTGGAGCAAGTGAGCCAACGTCTATCGAATTTTGGTTTTACGAATCATCGCGATCTCGATTTGATTCGCGAGGATGTGCGTTTTACTTTGCCGCCTGAGCTTGCAGCGCGACAGAACCCGGTGGCGCACTAACCGGCTTCGACAGCTTAGGCAGATTCCAAGGAGCTCTTGAGTGGCGGTTAAGGTAGTCCGCCAGCTGAATAAGATTGCTCTTCTCGGCGCGCCCACCAGCGCGGCCGCAATGTCGCTCGGACACGAAGGCGCTCCCGCCGCCTTGCGAGCAGCAGGATTAGTGGAACGATTAGGATCTATCGGTTACACCGTCGCGGATCTTGGCGACGATCCCCCCCGCCATTTCAAGCCTGACGAAGAAAGCCCTCGCGCACGAAATCTTCCGGGAGTACTTGCTGCGGTGGAAACGCTGAAGCCTCGCGTAGAGCAGGCCGTAAAGTCCGCCGCGCTTCCCATAATTCTAGGCGGCGATTGTTCCATTGCGTTGGCCACGGTGGCTGGAGTACGCCGTTATTTTCGCCACGTCAGCATGATCTATATGGATCGCGACGCCGATTTGAATACGCCTGCTACCACTCCTTCCGGCTGTGTGGACGGCATGGTCGTCTCCCATTTGACCGGCCGCGGAGCCGCCGAACTCGTGCGATTCTGGGGCGAACCGCCCTTGGTACGTGAACCGGATCTCGCATTGTTCGGCGTGGATCGTCTCGATCCGTCCGAAGATGAGTTACTGCAGCGCTCAACGATCCCAAGTTATCTGGCCAAGGACGTGAAGCGAACGGGTGCCGCAGCCGCGGCCCAAACGGCGGTAGATCGCATTCGCGGAAATGGCTACGAATTTGTTTTGCACTTCGACGTGGACGTGATCGCTGGCTTCGCGGCCACGAATTACCCCGGCAGCGGCGGTTTGACGTTCGAAGAAGTGCGCGACGCTCTGATGGTATTCGCGCGGCAGAAACATTTGGCGGCGATGGAAGTGACTGCTTACAACCCCGCGAAAGATGGAGATGGAAGCGGAGCGAAGTTAATTATCGATTTGTTGGCCGAAGTTTTTGCCGCGAGGCTGGAAGCGTTAAACACTGCTTCTGCCTCGAATGCCGCACCTGAATCCCCTGCTCCGCAACCGCCGGAAACGAAATCGACTGCTGCGGGCGCGTCTGTCGCGGTCGAAACCGGCGAAACGATACTGTCCACTTCCCAACCGGGCGAGGCTTGGTCTTCCGATTCGCTCGATACCGAAAATGACGACGATGCCGGCGAATCCGGCTCGGATGGCCAGGATGCTGACCCGTCTGAATCTTCCACTGAAACAGATGGTTCGCCTTCCTGAACGAATTACCGAAAACGGAAAGCATTTGACGCTCTCTGCATCGTGCTCATGAGAACCCGCCCCCGCGTGATTATTTTCGATGTGGATGGCGTTCTGGTTGATACGCGTCATTCGTTTCAGCGCACTACGCTGGAGACAGTTCGATTCTTCGTGGGGAAGAAAGTGAGCCATCGCGAACTTCATCGCTGGAAGAATCGTCCCGGCTTTAACGATGATTGGAAGCTTTCCACCGCGTGGGTGAACGCGTTGGGAAAGGAAATCCCATATGACGAAGTGAAAAAAAGGTTTGTGGAAATATACTGGGGCCGGAACGGAAAGGGAAATGCCGCGCGCGAAAAGTGGTTGCTGTCGCCAGCGAATTTGCGCCGGCTGGCAAAACTGGCGGAACTGAACGTTTTTACAGGCCGTGTCCGGCGCGAGCTGGACTATACGCTCGATCGCTGGAAAGTTCGCGATTTCTTCCGCCACATCGTTACGGTCGAAAATGTGAAGCGGCCCAAACCGGCTCCAGATGGCTTGCTACGCATTTTAAATGGCCGCGATCCGCGTGCTGCACTGTACGTTGGAGACAATGTGGACGATGCGTTGGCTGCCAAAGCGGCAAAAATACCATTTGTTGGCATACTGCCTCGCCGAAGCGAGGAGCGTCGCCAGCGTGGCGCGCTCCTTCGCAAACTGGGCGCGCTCACTATCCTTAGTGATATCAGAGAGTTAGAGCCGTGGCTCAAAAGATCGTTCACTTAGCAAAAGTTCGCCAGTACTTCTGAACTAGCCCCCCGAGTAGGCCAATAGTTAGTACTAAACAGAACACCGTACCATTGCAACACACGCCCCTAAACCCCATGATTTCACTCTAGAGGCGGGGCTTCAGCCCCACATTCATGGCTATGGACACTCAAACTCGCCCCGCGGCCGCTCGCGCTTTCGTGCGTAGCCTTAACATCCTACTGAAATTTGCGCGTATGTATGATTTTGGCCATCCGCGCACTTCAAAGCAGTTCGACACCGCCTGGCTGGAGTTGCACACGGCAATCGGCTCAGGATCGGAAAATGATTCCGGCCTGCTATTGGGAGTTTCGGGGGACCAGCTTCTATTGGATGGCACCCCTCTTGAGTCCGCCGCCGCCGAAAAGAGTTTTGCTCGAATGCTTTCTGCCGCCGGCATCGCCAGCATCCATTTTTCTCCAAAAGTGACGCAAGGCAGCTTGGCGCGGTTCGTTCGCGGATTTCCTACCGGCACTGGCGCGAAACCGATACAACTGGCCGAGCAACTGAAGGCCGCGCTGCAGGGCGATCCAGACATTCACGTAAATGAAGTTTGCTTTGTGCCGGCCGATTCCGCTGTTGCGCGATCCACGGTCGCTGCGCAGCTTGCGGCGCACACATTCGGTTTGGATTCTGAGAAGTCCGATGAACTCTTTAACGATCCCCAAAAACTTCTGCAGTTGATTATTGCCGCGGAAGGAACAAAGGGCGCCGGCGATGGAGAAAATACCGGGCGCCTGGGCAAACGCGGTTCGGGTGGAAACGACGGCGACGGCCAGGGCAACGGTAATGGCGAGGCGGGGTCCGTCGGCGAAGGTTCCGGCGACGGATTCAACGCGGGCGGCCAGAGCCAACATGGTGATGGGAACTCCGGACCGGGCGGTCCTGGGTATTACGGCGGAGATGCGGCAGGAGTTGTTAGAGGAGTTCAAGAGGGCGATTTTAATGCGGGTCCCTACGTTTCAGGGCCAGTGAGTGCCGTTCGCGGTTCAGGAGACTCGGTAGCTCACAGCGCCGGTTCCGGAACATGGAATATTGTGGGCAGCGAAGGCGGTGGGACTCCTTTGGCGCCTGATGCCGGCGGATTTTGGTTTAACAAAGACGGCGCAAAGCAATCTTCAACGGACGGATCAGGAACTGGAACGCGAGTGGATGGTGGTGTTCCGGTTCATGGATTAAATTCCGAAAATGAAAGCCGTTCCAGCGACTTTGGCACGTGGAATATCGTTGGAGGAACAGGTGAAGGAGCCCCGCTCGATCCTGAGGCCGGCGGTTTTTGGCTCAACAAGGATCTCTCAAAAGAATCCAAACCGAAACGGTCTGGTTCAGGCGAAAAAGCTCCAACCAGAGCCTCTGTTCATGGCGCAGGCAATGCAGGCGGTCTCGGCGGCGCGGAAGGTTCTGGCGGAAGCGCCGGAGCGGGCCCAGAGAATCCTAGGCGCGGAGGCGGCACGAGAAACAAGAGTGGCTCCAGCGCTCACGTGTGGAAAGCGCCTGGCGCAGGCGGCTCGGAATCCGCTGAACCAAGCCGATGGGGAAATGCCACCGCCGAAATTCGCGGCAGCCGTTCCGCGCGAGGCGGCGGCCCGGGCTCCATGGCAGTGGAAACCGGCCTGATGACTTTGCAAGAGGACGAATTAAAAGGAATCTTGCAAGTTCTGGCGCAAATTGCGCGCACTACGGAAAACTCCAAAGACAAGCTGGACCCTGTTTCGTTTCAATCGCGCCTCTCTACCTTGCCGCGTCGCGCGCGCTTTACCGTGAGCCAAGCCCTTTCGGCCCTGGCTGCGCAAACGCCCTCGGAGATGACCGACAAACCAACCCTGCTGAAACTTGCGGAACATATCGCCGTTCGTTTCGCTCTGGAAAGTTATGAAAACGGCGACATCGAAGTAAACGCTGTGCGCCAGGTTTTGGACGAGATGAGCCTGGAGCTGGATGGTTTGCGAAAGATTCTGGGCGTGTACGAAGAAAAAATGGCTCGCCACGGTATTGAAGTGCAGTCGCACGTGGACCTTCTAGCGCAACAATTTTGGAATCAAGTGGGAGATGAAAAGAAGAAAACGGTCCTCGAATCCGCGGAGGCATGGTGCGTTCCTCCCGGCAAGATCCGTGAATACGTGGAAAAATTAGTGCAAAAGGGCGAAACCGCATCCGCAGTGGCGGTCCTTAGCAATTATGCGAAGTGCGTCACGAACAAATCGCCCGAGCAGCGCCGCCAGACGGCCATGGGCCTCGCCGAATTAGCCAACCTCTACGCGAAAATCGACGAGCGCTTGCTGGTGGACACCATCAGGCAAGTCGGCGTTCAGCTTGCCGAAGAACACGATTCTGAATTGCAAAGTTTGGTTGGCGCGGCTTTCGTGCGATTGTCGCAAGAAGCTTCTAATAAACGCTCTTACCAAGCGATCCAGCGTTCCGTCGAATTGCTGGAATACGTCGAGTCCGAACGCCCGGGAATGGGAAAAAGTCTGCGACCAAGAATTGCCGTTGAAAATAGGCTGCCGGACTTCATTGAAGAAGCGCTTAGAACAGGCAACGTTCCGAACGGATTGACGGATCTTCTGCGCCGCATGCCTGCGGCGTCGTCCGACCATCTCGCCGGCCGGTTCAGCCGCTCCGGTTTTCGCGATGATTGCGATTTGTTAATCTCAATGATGCAGGTTCTGGGGCCGGAAGGTTTGCAACATCTGCGCGAACAGATCTGTAAGGGCGGACCCACGGAGGCAATCGATGCGATTGGTCTTCTGATGCGCATGGACGCAAACATCGTGGAAGAAGTGCTTCCGGGAAGAATGTCCGAGTGGAAGCGCTCGACACACGACAGAATCGTGCGCCAGATATCGTCCAGTGGCGCGGCCGACCGTGGCCGCTTGCTTCTAAGACTTTTTGACGATCTCGACACTCTGGTCCGTCCGCTCGCGCTTGACGAAGTCGGAATGAGCGGCGAGCAGCTGTCCGACATGCGCTTGTTGCGACTGGCCGAAGGCGACCTGCCCAAGGACGGTACCGAGTATTTGCAACTTAAAGCGATCGAAGCGCTGGGCCGTCTGCGTACCCCGGGGGCTGAATCTGTATTGCGTAAAATCGCCGAGGCGCGCAAGGCATTTCGCTGGGCCAACGCCACCGAGCTGCGACTGGTGGCCTCGCAAGCGATGGAGAAAATTGACCCTGAATGGGTGCGCGACTTTATTCCGCGAAGCGGCCTGAGCGTGGCAGAACTTTCGATAGAGCCGCTCGACGCTGATCCAAATTCGCCCGCAATTCGACAGCGGCGTTATCCGCGGTTGCGTCTGGAGCATGCGGTGTCCGCGATGACCACGAATTTGAAGGAAAACTGGAAGCTGGATATACCGGAAATGACTTTGAGCGGTGGCGTCGCGATTTGCGAACAGAGCCTGCATCCCGGCAGTGTGGTGGGAATGAAGCTGAACGCCGGCAAAAAACTGGTGAAAGCGCAAACTATCGTTCGCGATGCGAACACGCAAGCGCGAGCCTTTGAAGTGGTGGATATGGACCTGGAAGAACGAGCCAAATTACGAAAACTTCTCGTTCAATTGGGAAGCGTTCAAAAGCAGTCCACGCCCCAGGAACGAACTCGCCGCTCTACGCGAACAATTACCACCACCAATACCAACACAAGCCAAAGCTAAGAGATTGGCCCACCGTGATGGCCGCATTATCGACCTAGCCTGCCTTAATCATTTCAGCCGCATCTGACTTTTCATTCTGTTTCAGCGTTCCTAGGCGCAAACCTAGCAGTAGGAGTGTCGTCACACTCGTTAGATATAAGATCAAGGCAGTTTCGAAATCACATTTCAGAGCGAGTCGTGCAATTCCGCACATCAATGCACTTATAGCGTACACCGTCACTGCAACTCTTCGTGACGACCAGCCTTGCGCCAACAAAAAATCGTAGAAATGCGTTCGGTCTCCGCCGAGCACCGGGCGGTGGCCGCGCAACCGCCGGGATACGACAACGATCGCGTCAAGTAATGGCAAAGTAGCAATCAGAAGAGGAAAGAACACGGTAACGCCATTGAGATTCGACATATTCGAACGGTAAAAATCCAAGCCTAGAAACGCTACGCAAAATCCCAGGATTGTGCTCCCCGAATCTCCGAGAAAAATGTTCGCGAGAGGGAAGTTGTAAAATAGAAACCCGACCGAGGTTCCCAACAAACTCCACGCAACCAAGGAACCGAACGCGCTAACCGTAAGACCGGACAGGATGATATATCCGGCCGCGATAATTGCCGTTACTCCGGCGCAAAGCCCATCAGCTCCGTCCAGAAAGTTGAAGCCATTGGCAAAGAGAACGACAAAGAGACAAACCCCGGCCAGATTGATGGGGTTATACGCGAGCAAAGGCAGTCGCCAACCTCCGTACCACAGCAAAATCCCTCCAAAGATTTGAATCACGAGACGCAGAATCGGGGGAACTTCTCGGAAATCGTCAACGAATCCCACAGTCCAAATCAATACGAGAGCAGCGAAGAACGGCCAAATCGGAGTCGCTTGTGATGGACGATTGAAGCCCACTCCAGCGGCGATTGAAATTACAATCGCCACACCTCCTAATCGCGGAATCGCTCCGGAGTGAATTTTTAGCGGTCCGCTCTTATCGAACAGAGCCCAGCGATTACAGAGACTTCTGATTACAGGAACCAAAATTGATGTTGTGATGAACGCGGTCGCTCCAGAGCGAATCATTTCGCCCACCCCGTCACCTTGTGAACTAACCGTCTCACATGACGAAGCCGCACACGGCTCATCTTAGTGGCCAATCCGTGAATTCCCCGCGAGCGAAATGCAGCGCGTGCGTCGCGCAAATAAAGAGGCAGAAGGCCCGAGGATACATCTTGATAAAATTTTGCTTTGTAAGACCCGTCAGCTATTTCGCACGAGAGGTCGCGAAATCGCTCCAGGATTCTGTCGCGCTCTGCCGGGACGGGGATTCTTCCAAAGCCATCTCCGTCCAGAAGAACAGGACGAACCTCCAAACGAACAAATTTGCCATTACGGTTGAACCCGGCTACTACGATCAAACCCTCGCGTTCCAGCGGGGCGGACACGTAGCCGGAAACCAGGCTCCCGAGGCCGTAAAAACAGAATGCCGGGCAATTGTGAGCGCCGTCGACCTGCCGGTAACCGCTAATTCGATGACTGTGAGAAGCGCCCACCAGATGAAATCCGGATCGGGCGAGGGAATCCATCAGACGGACATCTTCGGGATCTGGCCGATTCGTCCGAAGACATCCGGCGTGCAAGAGCGCGACGAAGAAGGTCGCGCCCTGCAGCTTCATTTCTTCAAGAGCTGCGACCGCGCGCGCGCATGTGGCAGGCTCGACCCCGGCGTTCTGGTATGAAGCGACATCATGCGTAGCCTTGGCGGATGCCCAAAAGCCGATGCGAAGATCTTGCGGGCCAGCTAAAACAAAAACGTCAGGTGCATCCTTTGTCGGGTGGCCGGCACCCAGAGGAATCATTCCATAACTTGCGATCGCCTCTCGCGTTTGCCCGACGCCCTGATCATAAAAATCATAGCTGTGATTGTTCGCTATTCCCACTGCATGGGCACGAATAGCGCGAAGATACTCCAGCGAAGTCTCGTGGCTAAAAACGATTTGGCCTATTCCATTCAGGGGACGCGAGGACAGTGATTTATCGCCAACCGGGCACTCCAGATTCGCGAACGTAGTTGCTACGTCATCGAAATATTGGGCAAGATTCGACGCCATTTCGCGCCAGGAAGCGCCCGGCGGTAACGATAATTGTCCAGCGGGCAAAAAGTCGCCGGCTATTGCGATTTTCGTGGCGACTTCTTCGCCCAAGCCAGAGTTCCAAAGAACCAAGTTGTTATTTGTCATGTAACGTTCGACGAGATATTTGCGGGCCACAGAGAAAAGACCCAGCGAGTGAGACGCTTCCGCATAGGATGAATCCACATTGGGAGAAAAATCATCGTTAACAGTGCGAAAAACAATCCCGACATTGGACGAACCGAAAAAATAGACTTTGCGGATGCCTCGCTGAGAAACGGAAGAAATATCAACACGCCGGCGAGACTCGAAAGAACGATTGCGATACTTTCTTTTGGCAGCAGGTTGCTAAACCGGACGCCATTCTGGATGTGATAGGCCGCAACTATAACTATGTATCCAAGCGCCAGAGAGAATACTGAAGCAGCGACAACAGCGGTACCCCCGAAGTATTTTCCGGCAAGGAATCCCAGCCCCAGATTCAGAATGCCTGTAGCGCTACAACCGATTAATACCCAGCGCAAATTTCCGGTTCCCAGATCTATCGTATAGGCCGGGTTGCTGAGAACGTTGACCAACCATCCCGCGCCCATCAACGCCACAAATTCCACAAAAACCGGCTCGTAGCGTCCAAACCAAATTTGCGATATGAGCGGGCCGATCGCTATCAGAAACGAGAACGTGGGGATCGCCAGGAAGAAAATCAAACGATAGGAGTCACGATAGACGATTGCCATCGAACTCGGATTTCGCTCCTTAAGATTTGAAATCGTGGGAACGAGGACGAGGTTGGATTGGGCCAGAACCTCGCGAAAGGTGAAAATCCATCGCGACGCGACGTCGTAGAACCCGGTAAACGCCAAGCCGCCAAATTTGGCGAGAAGCGTCTTGGTGACAGGTTCCCGCAAGGCTTGAGCAGCCGTTATGCATTGAAAGGTCGCCCCGTATTCGAACATCTCTCGAAAGAAGATGCGGTCCCAATGATGCGGCAAGACCGGAAGATGCGGATTTACTCGCCGCAACAAAACCCAAACGACCACGAAGGCTAATATCGCTTGAGCCAGCTGCGCGTAAGCAAGGCCAAGAAGTCCGTATCTTGGAACAACGGCAATGCACAATCCCCAATAGATTACGGCGCTGCCGAACAAAACGTAGTTCTTCCGCGTGATTAGTTCATAGCCCGCTAAACCAGCCAGAAAAAGTCCGCCAACCACGTTGAGCCAGAGGGTAACAAAAGCATACGGAAGGATTGCCAGGGCTTCTTTAAGCATACCAGCCGGCATTACTACCTTTAATATCCACTTTGCCGCTGGATATAGCACGAGTGAAAACGCCGCAAGTGCGAACCCCATCGAAATCACCGCTGTCTGAATGAGAACCGAAACATCCTCGGCGCGATTCCAGGCGGCATATTTCGCAACGAACTTCACGATGCTTGCGGAAAATCCCTGGTTCGCGAGGGTAACAACCGAAGTGGTAGCCAGCACGAGGGACCATATCCCCAATTGCTCTATACCGATCGTTCGAATCAAAAAGCGGTACAGAAAGAAAAGGGCCACAGCGCTGCCGATGACCTGCACAAAAGTGGTCGCAGCGTTTAGAAACACTTGTCTATTTTTCAAGATGTCTCACACATCTTCATTAGACGACCGTTGTTTGCTTTCTGACGGGTTTCCATCTGCCGGACGTTTGTCCGAGCAAGAATTTTGTTGTTCCCAAGAGTGCTGCGAAATTCACAAGGCAGAACGACATCGGGACGTACAGGAGAAACCAGGACGCACCACGACGCCGCAAAAAACCCGTTAGGGCAGCCCCGTACAAAATCAACTGCAAAATCAATACGCTGAGAAAAAAGTTCGTGCGATAAAGTAAAGCGCTGGTGAGGAACGTCACGGCAAGGAAATAGGGCACCAGCCAACGCAAAAGTTTGTGCGACCAAAGACCAATTGAAATCCGGCGGTAACGAAAAATATTCAGCAAACGTTGGTGCGCCAAAAGAGTCCGCAAGTCTTTGCTGATAATCCGCACTTTCAAGTCGAACATCGAACCGGGCAGGTTCTGCGTGAGCCGAGTAACCGGCACGACGCGCGAATCCAAGACATTTCTCATCCCCGCCAGCGCCACTTGCAATGGCAGCGCAAAATCGTCGCTCCAGCCTGGGTCGAGCGGCTTCCACAGCGAGCGACGCAGAGCGAATAGCGAGCCGGACGCAACCATTAGCAAACCGCGATCGCTCTCCTGAGACCGCAACCAAGTTTCATAGCGCAAATAGCAAGTCTCGTTTTGCGTGATGTTTGTCTCGTCGCGGTTCTGATACTGCGGACTTCCGGTGACCAGTCCGATCCGCTTGTCTGCAAAATTCTCAACCAGCTGACCCAGTGCCTCGCTGGGCAGCATGCAGTCCGCATCGGTAAAAATGAGAATGTCTCCGGACGAAGCCGCCACCAATCCGTTTTGAATCGCGCTTTTCCCCTGATGTTGCGGAAACGACAACAATCCCACTCCATCATTCGCATACCTTCGGACGATTTCTTCGGTGGCGTCTGACGAACCATCGCTCCCAATCAAAATCTCAATCTGTTCGCGCGGATAATCCGACGCCAAAAGGTTCCTAATTTTTGCCTCGATCACGGACTCTTCGTTGTGCGCGGGAATGATTACGCTGACCAAAGGCTGTGCATTTCCTCGAAGCCAGGGTCTGAAGCGGCCCAAAAGACTCAACTTCAGCAGTAGTGGATATCCGAAGTAGACGTATGCAACGATGCCGGTAGCGAACCAGAAGAGAGCTTTCATTCGTCAGGCCACTTTACACACGCTATGATCGGGGCCTTCTTCCGAGAGCTGAGGTGCGGCAACCAATTCCCGGTAAGAAATCAACTGAATGCCACTTCGTGAAATCACGCCTTGCATTTCGGGATCTAATAACAAGCGCAGTTCCTGTTCACGCTGCAGGTGAATCGCATCGGTCTCGGAAAAGCCACGTTCCGGCAGACCTGGGTGGCACGCAAACTCAAAAGTGCCTCCAGGCAGATTCTCGAAGGTGGCCATCCAATGCGACTTCAGATTTGTCGAATCTCGTCTTGCCTGTTGAGAAAGAGAAACGCGGCTGTCTGCCGAATGGAACTTTCGTAGCAAAGTGTTCTGGAGCGCGCTCCGATAGCCGTGCACGAACAGACGACGGATAATTCCTCCTTCGTGTGGCCCTCCCAGATTTCCAGCCTTTGGCCATGCGCTGCAACGAGGCGCTCGAACGCACCGTATTCCCTCGGCCGAAAGTGCACGCATAAATGCAGTCGCTGCCGCCGGATAAATGTGCATGTGATGATGCGAATCCGCGTGCGTGGGGTTAAAACCACGCATCTTCATCCAGCGAATCTGCGCGCGAAATTCGCGTTCGAGATCGCGAGCTGATACCTGCCATCTCCAAAGCTTACCGATCATCATTGCTGGCGGATGAAAAGCGCCACCGGTATCGACGAGCGTCGGTATGTTGCGTGGCGGCAGGATGGGCTTTCCTTTACAAATATTCAGGTGGATTCCCACACTGAGTCGTGCTGCGGTTGAAACCCGATCGAGGGCGTGTCCTGACTCGGGCATATTTACCATTAACGACGTGCTGGTCAGGAAGCCGTGGTGATGCGCGCGAAGGATGCCATCCGATATTCCGCGACTCAACCCAAAGTCGTCGGCGTTAACGATCAGGCGTGTCTCACTCACGGCGACACACGATTGACGATTAACGGTATTTTGCCGCCAGGGAAGACGACCGGTTCTGTGGCAATTTCTGCTGTAACGCGCATGGTTCCTCCCAGTAGCTGTTGCAAATCCCTGCGAATTCCCATCATTTCCTGAGCCGCATGGCTGTTGCTCGCAACCGCTCGAACGACCACACGTTCCGGCTGCTCGTGTATGAATTGGCAGAATTGCAGCATCGTGGCTTCCTTCAGAAATTGATTTAATGCGCGCGGCGAAAATATGCGGCCATCAGGGCAGTGCAGGATCTCACTCTCGCGAGTGATGGTGGGAATTACTCGAGGAGAAGCCCTTCCGCATCGGCACGCAGAACCTAACTTCCATCTACCGCGGTCTCCGATTCGATAACGCACCAGGGGCATCGCGCGATTTAGAAAGCCGGTCCAAACAAAATATCCTTCTTCGTCTCCCAGGACGGGGCAGTCAGCCTCATCCAGAATTTCCAAGAAGCCGTATTCGACGGCGAGGTGCATTTCGCCGTTTTCGCATTGTTGAATGAGCCCGCAGTATTCAGTCATTCCGTAGCTATCGAATATATTTGCCTGAAAGGCAGCTTTGATTCTTTCGCGGGCGTGGGGATAGAGTGGTTCTCCGGTCGTAAACACAACGCGCATCGGAATCGTTTCACTACGTGTCACTACGAAATCCGCCAGGATACTAAGCACAGACGGGAATCCCTCGAGCACGGCGCCGTGATGCGCATGCAGAAAGTTTACGTAATCCGTTGCTGTACTCTGCGAGAGGTGAAAAATGCTCAGAAGGAATTGCTGCTCAGGCAAGTTGTAAGTCCAGTAGGGAGGTTTCGCGCGTGCGGTCGGTACCACGCGAGCTCCGAACAGAGTAACGCGCGCTTGTAGCGGCTTAACGCGCGCCCAAGCCCGCTGTTGAAGCAGAAATGCCCAGTTCTTGCGCGCCAGTTCTTCCGTATACGCAACTCGCAGGCTGCCGCCGGTTGTGCCGGTGGTTCCCGCATATATACGCCGGTGCCAGGGTGTATCCCGCGAAAGAAATTGTTCTCGATTCTGTCGGACCGTTTCACGCGCCAAAACAGGGAAAACTCGCAGGCTATCAAAGCTGCTAATCTCAGCTTGCGGATAATGCGCGTAGTACGGAACCGTTGCGCGAGCGTGCGAAACAGTCTCCTGCAGGCCTTGAAGCTGAAAGGATGCAATTTGTTCAGAACTCCAGGCTTCATGTGCGCGTAGCTTCTCAAAAAAAGAGAAAGTTTCTGGCGCGTAACGATTCCGTTTAAGAAGCCAGCCGCGTGCGCTCGTTAACAAATTCCGCGCTGGAGAAGGGAAACGATCGTAGAGCGCCTGCAGCCTTCCGATGTTTGCTCGCGCAAGAGGTTCGAGCATTCTTATTGGCTCCGTCCGACAGTTTTCTCCGGCGTTCGAGCGATCCGTGCGAAAAAGTGGCGAAGTCTGCGAACTTCGCTCTCATTGTTGAACCGCTGGGTGACCGCAGACCGTCCTTGCTTTCCCATGCGTGTAGCCATGTTTGGATGATCCAGCAGCCATCCTATGGATTGCGCGAGCTCAGCGGCATTGCCGGGCTGATGCAAGATCCCCGCAGGTACGTTGCGAAAAAACGGCCGAATCGGTGGCAAGTCGCTTGCCACCACGGGCAATCCGCAGGCCCAGTATTCGAAGATTTTTACCGGGATGTTGAGTCTGAATTTTGGCGTGTCCTGCAGCGGACTGACGCCAACTCGCGCTTCACTCAACGCTCGCGCCATGTCTTCGTGTGGCATACGGCCCCGAAATTCGATGTTTGCCGTCAGTCCGAGTGAGTGGATACGCTCGAGCAGTGCCGTTTCAGATGCGGCGTCGTCAAAATAGCCAATGAATAGCAGGCTTGGCATCTTTCCGCGATCGGCCAGCAAACGCATCGCATCCAACAGTATCCAGGAGCCTGCGCGCACTGAAATTCCCCCGCGGTAAACGAGATCGAATTTCTTGGGCGTCTCTTTGGGCGGTGGGAAAAAATCTAGATTCGGAAAATTAAAGAAAACCAGTTTGCGGCTTCTTCCCGCACGCGCCAAGCGTCGCAAGGTGAATGGGTCTGCGGTGGTCACGCCATCGAAACAATTAGCCGCCACGCGCTCCAAAGACGCAATAATTTTGGACGTCAATGGTCGCAATATTCGCGGGATCGAATGCTTGCTCCGCGCCATGGACGGGAAATCTTCATAGGCGTCATAGATAATTCGTTTGCGAAAGATAAGTTTCAGCGCGAGCGCAACCGGAAGCAGTTGTGGGTCCTGAAAACAATAAATCGTCGCGCGTTGGCGCAAGAGAACCGGGAGGAGTGAACCGGAAGAAAACAGCGATCGTCTTCGCTTTCCAGTTTGTTTCAATGCCACAAAATCGACGCCCTCGCGGCGCCCGGTGTTACTCGCGGGGCTGACGAAGCGCACACGGAAGCCCTCTGCGGCCAGCGGCATGCACTGTCTGTGAAACGATCGGCTCTTCAATTGAGCGTGAGAGGTCGAAAAATGGCATAGCGTAATCTCATCGCTTGGTGCACCCTCTTCTGAAAGAGCCGTCAGAGTAGCTGTTTGCACTGTCATATATTTATTAAGAGGAAGCGGCCTTCATCGAGAGACTCGGCAGTCCAGCATGCCGGGCTGCTTCAACAGCCGGACCCGCGACTTGCGAACGCACACTTCCCACCAGAAAAACCAGGCTTACGAAAAGCCACGTGGACCGATCGGAATTAATGTCACCCGTATTTAGTGAATTCACGATACCCGTGAGCAGCAACGCGGCAGAAAGGTAGGCGAGCGTTAAGTAGGGCGACGTTTTGTCTCGAAGTTGTCGAAGCGATTCGCGAATGGCGCTTCCAAAAAGCGCGCAAACGAGCAATAACGCAGGAATCCCCAACTCGCAACCGATCTCTAGAAAAACATTGTGTGGCCAGTTGTAAAGCCCGGCGTTGGGAGAGTAATAACGGAATCCCTGAATACCGACGCCCAACAGGGGATGTTGCTGAAGAAGGCTCCATCCGTAGCTGAGAAGTTCAGCCCGAAAACTAAGGAGTGCCCCCACATTATGCGAATTAAAAAGCGTGCCGAGATATTCAAAAGAAGCTTCGGAAATCCGCAGGAAAGGTATGGCCACGAATCCCAGCGCGAACAAACACGCCAAATCGACCAGAAGCCGACGATACAAAAATAAACTAAGAACGATCGCCAGTAGAACCGCTATCACGGCGCCGCGCGATCCAGATCCAATCAATGCTACCGCCGGCACTGCCAGTAAAGGGTAAACCATCATTCTTTTCAAAAAAGAAGGTTGCGGCATAGCCACCAGCCAAATCAACAGAATCAGGGAACACGCGATGTGGCCCAGTCCAATCGTATTGCTGCTCGGCGTCACCAAGCGCGTAGAACTCCCCAGATCGGTGAGCGAGTAGCCGCATATCAGGAAGGCCACAATTGAAAAAGCCGCGAAGAATCGCTTAATGGCCTCTGGAGTAGTGAGTACAAAAAAGGGCGCGACAATCACCAGCGCTGTTACGGTAAGAAATCGGCCTAGCTTCTCCAATCCAGCGTCGAAGACAGGCGTGTAAACCAAACTTGTAACCATCAGCGCAACCAGCGCGATATAAAGCAGAAAAGATCCCGGCATCCGAACGATTCGTTTGCTCCGCAGAAGATTCAACGCGATACCTGCCAGGATGATTGCGCCGAGAACGAGGGTTAGATCGACCGGAAAGAGCGAAGCGATGCGTTCATCGCCTTTCAAGTCGCCAATGACAACATAAAGGGCAAGCGCTAGCTCCGGATAGAACAGAAATACCGCAATCGCGCCAGCGCCTAAGAGGAAAGCCAGCAAACTTTGCGGTGACAGCCCAATCGCACAAAACGCCACTCCTGCGATAAAAGATATTGCGAAAGCTACAAGACTCGACGCACGTAAGTGAAAATATCGGCTCGCAACAATGAATGCCCCGGAGGTCCCCATTTAGTTCAAAGCCTTCGCGGTAAAAAGCACGTCTTCGACATGCTGGAGACTCTTGAGCTCTATGGGCGTTTTTCCATCGATCAAATCGTAGGCTCCGTAGCCATACGCCTCCATGTAATCTGAAAGCTCGGAAATCGTGCGTCCCATTAATGCGTAAGCTCGGGGCGCGATTTCACAAATAATGGCGGGACGCTGCTTGGATCCTTCCAGGAAATTCTGCAGTCCCTTTAAGACCGGCAGCTCGAATCCTTCCGCATCGATCTTCAACAACGAAATGCGATCGATCTTCCGTTCCGAGAGATAGGAGTCCAGACGACCAACCGGAACTTTTAGCGTCGAGATAATTTCAGGGCCGCTTTTGTAATCCGGCACGAGGGTGTTTTGGCCCGGTTCGCGAGTTACGTAAATCGTGCAATCTCCGGCAGTTTCTCCTGCCGCTCTGGGATTCACTGTGATGGAATGGCCGGGATTTAGTTCAACGAGGCGTTCGAGTCTCTCGAAATATGTGGGGACAGGCTCAAAGCAATGTACTTGTCCTTGCTTTCCGACGATTCCCGCCGCAATTGCCGACAGATATCCGATGTTTGCGCCCACGTCCACAAATATGCCGCCAGGTTTCATCAGGCGTTTCATCGCGGCGATGATCAAAAGGCCATAAGAACCGAAATACATAGGCGCGGTTCCGCGGTAAGTTCCGAGATCATATTCGAACACGACACCCTCAATACGTTTTTGAGCGGGAAGAGGCGGCAGACTGCGCGTGGTGTTTAGTTTGGCAAGAAGCACGCGACAAAACAGCGACGGATTCTTAGTCAACAAGGTAGTGGCGCGAGATGCTGTAGCTCTCAAATACATTTGCGCATTCCTCTAAATTTAATTTGCAAAGGCAAAAGCTGCGATTTCCTTTTCAACAAGCGTGGCGTGCGCGAAAAGCCGCTGAAGATCGCTCATTCGTGAGTAGTCTGACGCCACCATGCGATTCTCATTTCTCTCGCGCGAGATGCCCACTTTGTAGCCATGTAGATCAAGCTTTATCGCTGTGCGCGGCCTGTTCTTCGGACTGCCTGGTTGGGACCAGGCTGGACCTTTATGGATGCCATTCCCGTGAATGGCTGCCACACTTCCGCGTTGGGTCTTCAGCACGGCCCAGCTTCTGCGCGGGTACACTCGCTCGACTTCCTCGTCGCTCATCCGGCCGTCATTCGCAGACACGCCCAGATCGCGCGAAAGGCGCGGGCGACAACTTCGCACGTCGTAATGATTTGAGCCCGGCACATAAACAAGCGGTCCGTGCGCGCCGTCAATATCCACCAGGTAAATGAAAATTTGCAGCGAGTCCGATTCGTCGTTGTCCTTGTGAAAATTGCTGGAATGCAGCGGGCGATTGTGCGGAAAATCGCGAACGACAGTAACGCGATAGAGCGGCGGTACATATCCCAAGAAGTTTGCGGCAATTTTCAAGATGCTCTCGTGAAACGCAACATCCACCACTTCGGGAATACGTATCAGCGGGTCATGCAGAGCGATTGTTTTTTCAGACGCCGCCAGTTCGCTGTAGCTGAGTCCCTCCAGCGTCATGCGGTCTTTCTTTTGAATCGAATACCCGTGATGCATATCGATTTCCAGGTTATGAAACATCGAATCCGCTTTGAAAAATATCTGGTCCATCAATTCCGGCGGAAAGAATTCTGAGAGAAGGGCATAACCGGATTGGCGCAGCGAACTCACCTGCTGCTTTTCCATTTCATTCATCACAAATAGATCGCGGTGTCCTTTAAAGATGCGACGCATTTCCGCACCTGCAATTTTGCGTGAATAAAACATCCTTGTTTTGCAGATCGCGCTGTAGAGATGAGGCTGCATTCGAACCGTTCGCAACAGAAAGGGCGAACGCGCAGATGTGGTGCCGGATGTCGCGGTCATAATCCTGATCCAGCCGATGCGCTAAAATATTTCTGTTGTGGTTCTGCTGGGGCTAAGTCTGCGGACAACAATTCGCGGACTGCCGCGCTAACTTCACCAATTTGTGCGCTCGTCATCGCCGGAAAAAATGGAAGTGCCAGGCACCGCTCCGCGGCCATGTCGGTCAGGGGTAGCGATGGTGTTCGCGAGAGCTGGATTTCCCTGAAATACGGCTGTCGATGAATTGGCGGGAAATATGCTTGGCAGGCGATATCTCGCGCATGCAAACCGGCCATTAATCCGTTGCGCTTCGCCGCGGCCAATGGCCCCGCAGTTTGAATCACGTACGCGAACCAGCTTCGCGAACAGTCGGTGGATTCGCGCGGAAGAACGATTCCCGGAACATTGGATAGAGCCCGGAAGTATTCGCGCGCCAATCGCTCTCTCGATGTCAGCAATTCTTCGATTCTTTCTAGCTGCGCCAAGCCCAATGCCGCGTGCAAATCGCTCAACCGGTAGTTGTAGCCAAGTGCGATATGGCGCAGCCAACTGGCTTCGCTGTCACGACCTTGATTGCGCAGACTGCGACAGCTCGCCGCAATCTGCTCGTCGTTCGTGACGATCATCCCGCCTTCGGCTGTGGTCAATTGCTTGTTGGGATAAAAGCCAAAGGCCGCGGCGTCCCCAAAAGTTCCTACGCGTTGGCCGCGATAACAGCTTCCGAGCGCCTCGCAAGCATCCTCTAAGACGTACAAATTAAATTCGTCCGCGATTTCAAGAATGGAAGCCATATCGCAAGGCAGTCCGAAGATGTGAACTGGAAGGATTGCCTTCAAAGCGCGCCCGGATTCACGATGAATAAGCGAGTCCCTCGTTCGATCCCATAAATAGTCGGTCGTGATGACGTCTCGAATCCTTTCCGGATCGAGATTAAGCGTTTCCGCATCGATGTCCGCGAACACTGGCAGCGCTCCTTCGTACAACAAACAGTTCGCTGAAGCCACGAAGCTGAAAGATGTAGTAACAGCTTCGTCCTCCGGCCCAATCCCGAGCGCCTTCACGCAGAGGTGCAGCGCGGAAGTCCCACTGGTAACCGCGATCGCGTAGCGTGTGCCCGCATACTCCGCGAATTTGTCCTCAAATTCCGATACTTTCGGCCCCAGGCTCAGGCTTCCGGATCGCAACACTCGACTTACATACTCAACTTCGAGCGCTCCAATTTCCGGACGCGAAAGTGGTATCGTCATGCGGCACTCGCGGAACTAAGCGCAGGAGCAGAAGTAGCCGGCATGGCAGGAGTGGAGATAATCGCGTTCTTGCGTGGTTCTTTGAATTCCGGCTCGATTTCTCTTAGGTAATCCAACAGCCCTTCGCGATCGTCGCCCGACAACAAGGCATCCATTTTTCGAACTCTACCCAAAATTCCGCGTGCCATTGGGTTCTGCTCCGTGATTGTGAAAATCCTCTCGGCTTCACTGCGCATGGGACGCTCCCAGTCCGCCCAGAGCTCCTCCTCGATCTTCTCGCCTTCCTTCAAACCTATGAATTGAATGGGCAGATCGCGTCCTGGTTTCAGGCCGGCCAGAAGCATCATGTCTTTCGCGAGTTCATAAATGTTCATCGGTTCGCCCATATCTAGGACGAACGTTTCACCGCCCTTGCCGAGCGCGGCCGCCCGCAAAATCAAATGCACCGCTTCCGGTATGGACATGAAGTAGCGGGTCGCGCGCGGGTCTGTTACCAGAATCGGTTCGCGCTTTTGGATCTGTTCCCAAAAGAGCTTCAGCACGCTCCCACTGCTTCCGGCCACATTTCCGAAGCGCACGTTACAAAAGGCTTTGCCATGAGTTCGAGCGAGTTCCTGAATGTATAGTTCGGCGAGTTTTTTGGACAATCCCATGTAACTTCGCGGACTTACGGCCTTGTCCGTGGAAATATTCACCAATCGAGTGCAGCCGCATTCCAAGGCCGATTCGGCCACGTTTCGAGTGCCCATTACATTGTTGCGAATCGCTTCCTGCGGATGTAGCTCCAGCAGCCCGACATGCTTGTGAGCTGCAGCGTGGAAAATAATCTCCGGTCCTTCCTCGTAAAGTAGGTCTCGCAATCCCTCTCTTTGTAAAATATCCAGCAGAACAGGCCGAACGTGCCCGGTTGACAAGCGCGCAGCTACTTCGCGATGCACGTAAAACAGGCTGTTTTCAGACTTATCCACCAGGATCATCTTTTTCGGGGACGCTTCCGCAATCTGGCGGCAGAGTTCTGCTCCGATGCTTCCACCAGCGCCTGTAACTAAAACCACTTTTCCGCCTACAATTCTTTTGTTCTCTGTCAGGTCGATGCGTATCTCCGGTCTTTCCATCAGCTGCGCGATTGTCGGGCTCTCTGCCTGCCACTTCGACACTTTCTCGTCCGCCAACTCAATCAGCGAAGGTAGCGTCCTTACTGGTAGCTGCGATTTCCGGCAAGCTGCGAGGATTTCGCATATTTGTGAGGCCGTTGCGTTTGGAATGCAGACTAAAATCTCTTGGACTTGCAGCGTGGCCGCTATCCTCGCGACATTTTTCGTACCCTCATAGACCTGAACTCCGTACATCGATCGCCCCGACTTTGCGGGGTCGTCGTCCACTAAAGCAACCGGCTCGGACACGGAAGTAGGATCGGTCATCAATTCTTTCAACAAGGTCATCCCCGCGTCGCCTGCACCAACAATCAACACGCGTTTTCTGTCGTTTCGCTGGCTTCCGCGCTGTGCCTTAAAGATGCGCGGCGCGAAATGGAGTCCGCCCCACAGGATTTGAAGAAATAGCCAGTCAAAGATGAAAAGGGCTGTAGGTAATCTCATTCCGGGGAAGCGCCACCACACGAAAGCGCAAAAAAATAAGCTGGTTACCAAAGCAATCCTTACGATTGATAGCAGATCGGGGATGCAAGCGTATCGCAGCGAACGGCGGTGCAGCCCCACGCTCACGAGGCCCGCCACGCGAAACAAGATCAAGATAGCGAGGGTGGCGCGCAAGGTCTTGAACGCCCAACCCGCCTCTTGGGTATCCGATAGGACGTAAACTGCGGATGAGTAAGAAACTGCTGCAAGCATCGACTCGCAGCCCAGAATCAAAAGCGAACGGTGTGCAGAGCTTGCTTTCGCGGCCATTTTTGCGACCCAAGCCGCACTCTTTCCAAATGTCCAATCTTGTGGCTTCACCATCCGCCCGATCGAAATACTGCTCATCCATCTCTCCAGTCCGTCCCGTCCATACCCAAGACGGTGCATCGCCGATCAACGATCTATATAAGGAGGTGGCTCACCAGGTTGGGCCTCGCGTTCAGGACACAGCTCCGCCACGGGGACGCCATCCTTGACCGAAATCGCCCCCAACCCTTTCTATGGCGGAGCTAGTCCTTCTTTCCTTCTCCTCCTTTAAAGTCTTCTGTAAATGGATTCCGGGATAGCAAAAGTTCTCTTGTTTAGGACTGCCCCCAGGATTGCAACACCGGCTGCCTCCAAACCTTCCTTTGCCTTACGCGCCGACTCCCTGCGCGTCATATTGAATCCCACCACTAGGATTGCACCGTCGGTCCCTTGCGCCAGCAAGCTCGCGTCGCCAGACGAAAGAATGGAGGGCGTATCGATCAGTACGAAATCAAATTCGCTTCGCAGCTCCGCAGCCCTTGAACGGACTCGCGATGGATATAGAAGCTCCTCTCCAACTGCGCCGGCGGTCATCAGCCAAATATTTGAGCCTTGCACGCGATACACAAATTCATGGATCGAGCTTGTTTCCCTCAGCGCTTCTGCGAAGCCCGGTTTGTTCTCCGCGCCGAAGTATTCGTGCAGCGAGGGTGCGTGAAGATTCGCGTCAACCACGCACACGCTTGCGCCGGTTTGTTCTGCCAGCACTTGGCTAGCTCGAGCGCACACCCAGCTGCAGCCCACGCCTTTTTCCACGCCGCAGAAAGCCACGGCGTCGGGCCTCTTCACGCTGTCCGGCAGAATGAAGACACTTTGCACCAGCTTTGTCACTTCCTCGTCAACTACGGTTGCTCCTGCTTGCCGTTTGTCCGCGCTGTTCACTGGTGAAAAGCCGTGCCGAGGCGGATGAGGCTCGCGCCTCGCTTTTTCCGCGCTCTGCAGCAGGCTAAGATTTCGACTCATGTGTTGTCCTGTAAGGCCCGTATCCATCCCGAATCGCTTTTAGTTCAAAACAACTCCTATTTGTCCAGATTGCGCGACGGAATCGACGCGAGGACTTTCATGTCCAGGTAACTCCCCAATTCCTCGGGAGTGCGGAAAGACGGGTCCATGCGATCGATGGCATATGCCGAGCCGATGCTGACGATCCCAGCGGTAAAAAACGCCCCAATAACGAGCCAGAAAATACTGAGCGCCGGGAGAGCCGGAACAGTGGCCGCTTCCGCGATAGCCACATTCACAATTCGCTTGTTGTCCAACGCGTCGGATATCCGAGCTTCTTCGCGTTTGCGAAGGTAAAGCAAGTAGTTGTCTTCTCCCGTCTTTACATTGCGCACCAAGTCATCCTGGCGCGTCGCTTTCTCGTTCAAATCCTGTGCTGTCTCACGATAACGGCGCACGATCCCCGCTGTAGCGTCAGCCTGTGCACTAAACGCCGCCCGATCTGTCTCAGCTCGCGCGATCTCGGTTGCCATCCAATCCTGTGCTGGCAAACGATCCGTTGTAATTTGCTGTGTCGGCGATGATTCGGCTCGCGAGATGGCCTTTTCGATCTCGGCAATTTGCTCTTGCAGTTCTTGCACCGGTTGATAAGTTGCCGCGTATTTCGTCAACATGTCGCTGCGCTTCAGTTCGAGCGAAAGCAGTGTGCTTTCAAGCGTAGCCAGTAACTGTGTGTTATCGATCTTCGTTACTTGCGTGGTCTCGCGAGTGGGAGTGGCGGAAATCTGTTTCCTTAGGGCCGCTGCACGCCGGTCAGCTTCATGGGCATTGGCTTTGGCCTGCTCAAATTGGGTTTCGAACTCGCTCAGTTGTTGAAGCACAAGTTGCTTTTGCGTTGCAGCCGTAACAATCCCTTCTTTATTGTCAAAGTCGGCCAGATTATTTTCTGCGATGGCCAGTTCCCGGCGATAACGGTCGGTCTCCTGGTCGAAGAATCGGAAGGTGCCCGGCGGACGCCGCACCGCCGCATGCTTCTCTTGAAATAAAGTGCCTAGGTTCTGCAGCACACGCGCCGCCAATTCCGGATCGCGCGAAGCATAGGTCATGCGGATCAACCGTGTCTTCTTCAGCGGATCAACCACCAACGCTTCCTCGAGTGCTTGTACTGATTCGGCCAGCTTCATTCTCGGCGAAGCTGGGGAGCGTCTAAGCATTTTGCCAACTCGTTCAACTGTTTTTCCCCACTTCGATTGGCTCTGCGATTCCAGACCGCTGGACAGGATCACTTGCTCCAGCAGGTCGCGGCTCTTGAGCAACTCGACTTCGGAGTTCAGATCTTCTTCGCTCACCGCAGAATTTGCGGCTGCTCGTTGGTCTATATCCGCGTCCGAAGTGATCACCGGATCCACGCGCTCCTGGTTTACCAGGATCTTCATTTCCGCTTCGTACCGTGGAGGAAGCAGAAGCGCGCATGCAATCGCGCCGCCAAAAATTCCCAGAAAAATTATGGACGCCAGGTGTTTCTGCCGGAATATCGGGACCAGCGCATCGCGCAAGGTTAATTTCAGCTGGCTTTGACCACCTTCGCGCCGGACTGTTAGATCAGTCATTTTTTTGATTCATTGCGATCGCTAATACGTGTAGTAACCCCCGAATGAAGAATTCGGGATGAACTTCTTTATCTTGGAAAGAAAATTCTGTGGCACGAACAGCATGTCTCCCGGACGAATCTGCGGATCCTCATTGATATCGAGGCCTTTCAAAACATGTTTCAAATCCAGAGTGGTAACCTCTGTCCAGTTATCATCTTGCCGCCGGAATAACAGCACCTGTGAATGCTTTGCCGAATCGTTGAATCCTCCGGCCATGGCCACCGCTTCGGTTGCCGTCGTGTAGCCGCGCAGATCAAATTTCCCGGGTTTGGAGACCTGCCCGCCCACCGTGAAATAGGGCTTGTTGAAATCTTTTAGCTCGATGGTGATCAGTGGATCGTGAAGTATTTTCGCGTAGGCCACTTGCACCGCCACAATGGCTTCCCGTGTGGTAAGCCCCTCCAAATGGACATCCCCGGCACCCATCAGACTGACAAATCCGTCCGGCTGCACGTTCGCCGTCTGATCGAATTCTGGTGTCAAAGGAAAGGTCAGCACGATAGCGTCGCTGGCGCACAAGCGGTAACGGGCATTGCGGTGCTGCAATACCGGATCGTGATCGGAAGTCTTTCCAGGAATTTGTTTTTCTTGTTGCGCCGTGGCGGGGCCAACAGGGGCGCTGTTGGCCGCCACGGGTATGTCCTGCGCCGGGGAAGGCGGCACGCAGGTTAGGATGGCTATCAGTATTCCGCCGGAAATGGTCCAAGCACTTCGTTGATGCATTACGGGGCTCCCAGGTTCTCTTGCTTCAAATGTCGCGGCCTATCGCCGCGCGGATGCCTTTGCTAGCTGAGGCCTCCCTTTTCAATTTGCAAAATAGGCTTTCGCGCTGAACCGAACAAGTGGCCAAACGTCTCACCTAAATCCGGCCAAATAATTGGTCTCAGAAAGATACGAATCTGAAACAGCGTCAGGTTAAAAGTGGCTTGCTGTTCTGACCCGAATGGCAATGGCCCTGGAGACTTATGTTCCTGCTCGCGCGGTAACTTTGTACCTAGACCGAAGACGAACATCTCTGCCTTTGAAAGGCTACGTCGGAGATCATAAATTTTGACCTTACACAGCAATCGTGCGATTCGAAATACTAAGTGTCCTGCTTACACTGTCGTCTCTCGAATTCCCGATTTGGAAATCCTCGATTCCGGAGTCGGGCCATGAAAGTAGGTAGGCTAAATGCAAAAATCACACTCGAGAAAATTACATATCGCTACGCGAACAAGAAGTTATAGCTTTCACAATAGGTTTTGCTCACTTCAAACACGTACATGTCTCTGCCCGTTTTGGAACTGCTTTTCCTCAATTTATTTACTGAGTAACACATATTATTGTTGCAACGTTAGTAGAGACCTGCTAACAATGCTTTCACCCTTCCAGACTCCAAAGCTGCAAAGGAATGAAATGCAGAATGCGTTGGAGTCTTTCAGTAATAGCACTGTCAGTGTTTTGGTAGCAGAAGCGAACGAGATGAACTGCCAACTGGTCGAAACAGCTCTTCGGCCAAGGCGCTATCGCGTAAACGTAGTGGGGAGTGCAATCGATTCCTCGGGTGTCGTTAGCCTGCTCAAAGAACGAGCGCCGGACGTTGCGGTGATCAGCTCACAACTGCGTGAAGGACCGCTCCAAGGCTTTCGCGTGGTACGCGAACTGCGGAATCTGCAGCCTAGGACGCGCGCGGTCATGCTTCTGGATACCCGCGAGCGCGATCTTGTGATCGACGCGTTTCGTTGCGGCGCTCACGGCATCGTTTTTAGGGACGAGCCTCTTGCCACCCTCGGTAAGTGCATTCACGCCGTGCATCAAGGCCAGGTGTGGGCAAATAGCGAGCAGCTCGGCTACGTCCTTGAAGCACTCAGTTTAACCATGCCCATGCGTTTGCAAGACGCTCACGGGATAGATCTCCTTTCGAAACGCGAAGAACTCGTGGTGCGCCAGGTGGCGGAGGGCATGACCAATCGTGAAATTTCGCTGCACTTGCACCTCAGTGAACACACCATACGTAACTACCTTTTTCGGATTTTCGACAAATTAGGAGTCTCAACGCGCGTCGAACTAGTCCTATATTGTTTGCAGGACAGGCAGGGGAGCAATCCGGATTCCGACGCCTGACGACATCCCTGTCTTCTCATCTTAGCCATTAACCATTCGAGCTTTTGAACAGTGTTCGAATGGCCCGCGTCACCATACGGAGGAACGGTCATGAAATCCAGCGCAATCCTACTTCTCCCGATGGCCCTCGCCATCTCCCTCATTCTCGCGTGGCAAACAAATCGCGGCCAAAGTACCGTTGCGGCTCAGGAACGCACGCCAGTTACCGTAACTCGTCTTTACACGGGCGCCGACGGACAAAGTCACGTCGAACAAGTGAGTGTGAAATTTCTTCCGGTCCCGGGAGCGCCGCCAACCGTGGAGGAATCCGAGCACATGCAGACCACCAAATCGTACGTGGTGCGCCTGGCTCCCGGCTTTTTTGAGGATTGGCACAACGCGGACGTGCGCCGCTATGTGATACCAATCAGTGGCCGCGCAGAAATCGAGGTAGCTGGCGGCGAAAAGTTTTCAGTGGAGCCCGGGAGAATTCATCTCGCCGAAGATCTCACGGGCAAGGGCCATACTTTTCGCGTCGTGGGCGCGAACGACTGGGTCGCTCTCTTCGTTGACTTCGCCCAGTAGTCGAAGGCGATCCGCTCGTTTTGCAACAATTGTTATTACCAGCGGTCCTTTCTGCCGAGCGCACCTCTTGCATCGGATCAAGCTGCTTGGGCGCTCGTCGCTGGAGTTGGACATCCACGAAACGTTTGTTCGAGACTTCGCGGTCCGAAGAAAACACCAAGTCATCAATTCGTATCAAATGATTGCGGGCCGGCCCATGATCTCCAAACATATGGCAGACTGGCCTTGCACACATGCCTGATTCTCTACTGGCTACTATTCCGGCGAAGCCTGCTAAGACGCATCCTGGGAGTTCCGTTTTCAAAGTCCTCTATGACGGACAGTGTGAAATTTGTCAGGCTTGTGTTTCGTGGCTGAAAACCCTCGATGACAGGACGCAAACGGTCTGTCTGCCCGTCAGCGAAGAAGTCTTATCTTCGGTGGATTCTCGCCTCAGCATGGATGATTGTCTGCGACAGTTGCATGTAGTCACTCCCGAAGGTGAAATCCTGATTGGCTGGGACGCGGTCGCGCGTCTGGCGCGATTATTCCCAGCTACTTGGCTGATTGGAGCATTGGGACAACGTTTTCCTTTTCGAAATATGGGGCGGTCGCTTTACGGATTTGTTGCCACCAATAGATATTCGCTCAGCAAGTGTCGTGGCGGCGCGTGCCGTATTTCAAAACCAGAAGTAGTGCAACGGCAAGCGAGCCTCGGCGCGTTTTGGTCCTGCTACACGCTTGGGTTTTTCATTCGACTTCCACTTGTAATCTGGTCAGGAACTATAGTAGCGGTTCAAAGAGTCAGTATCTTCGCTCGCACCTATCACAAGCGCCTCGATTTGCTGGATGGCAAACTGACTATCCTGTTTTTGAATGGCATGTTGCCCAATACGGTTCCGCTGTTGTTTGGCGAACAGTTCACTATGGTGCTTTACGATGGGGTTGCCGTCGATCCGGGCTCACCCAAAATGCGGCGTTCGCTGGCACGGCATCTTCGCGGATTGAAAAAAAGGATCACGAAGATTGTCGCCACTCATGCCCACGAGGAGCACGTCGGCAATCTAAATTGGCTCTCCGGCCGCAGTGGTGCTCCGGTCTGTGTTTCGGAGATGACCGCAAAATTTCTTACCCCATTCAAAAAGCTTCCGTGGGTGCGCGCCGCCATTATCGGCCAGCCTCCGAATTTGAAGCAGCCCTACGAGCTATTAGCAGAGTCCCTCGACACCGAATCAGGCCGGTTGCAAGTGTTATACGCTCCCGGGCATTGCGACGACCACATCGTTCTCTACGATCCCAAGGAAAAATTGCTGCTGGCCGGCGACGCGTTCATGGGCAGCTACTTTTCTACGCCGAACCCAGATGTCGATAGCCTGAAGTGGCTCGTCAGTCTTGAACGGCTCATGGAGCTCGACATCGAAATTCTGGTGGAGGGTCATGGCCATATTCACACCTTGCGAGCAGATATTCCCGACTTTCCCGGCATCGTGATTCGCGAAGATCCAAATGTGGTCATATCGCAGAAGCGCGATTACTTGCGCTGGCTGAGAGAACAGATCGAAGCCGGATTTCAGGATCAGCTTCCTGTGCGTGTCATCGAGGCAAGTTGTTTTCCTTGGGGCCGGCGCACTTCCTGGGAAACTTGTGCCACTGATGAATGCATCCGTCTGCTGAGCCTCGGTCACTTCTCTCGTTCGGAACTGGTGCGCAGTTTCGTTCGCCCGAATTCCGATGCACTTCCAACCGTGTACGAGATTCGTTTGTCAGGAAAAGGGTAGCGTCGTTGCCGCTGAGCGAAGCAGAAAAAATCGAATCGCCTCATTCTGTGCGAAGCTCCTCGTGGGTAGGCTATCTTCCAATCTGCGTGTTGCCTCTAGCTGTGCTTATTTGCGGCAGTAGGCTGCAACCTTGGGCGTTCATGTGGATTCTGGCCTTCTCCATCTTTGGCAGTCTCAAATGGCTAACTTGGTGGAAAGCCCGAAATCGAATCGCTCATCCCGGATGGCGCTCAGCAGCTTATCTGCTAGCTTGGCCTGGAATGGATGCAGAAGCGTTTTTGGACGTCAGTCGTCGCGTCGCGCCACCTTTGGCGCGCGACTGGTTTTGGGCAATTTTTAAAACTACGCTCGGCGTCACTCTTTTTTTGGCGATAGCGCGGAAGCTACCCGCAGGGCAACCATTGCTCCGTGGCTGGATTGGAATGTTGGGTATGATTCTGGTCCTTCACTTCGGCACTTTCGAAATCGCAGCTCTGTATTGGCGGAGTGTGGGAGTTGACGCTGTTCCCATCATGTCAGACCCGCTGCGTTCGCGCTCACTCAGTGAGTTTTGGGGAAAACGTTGGAATCTTGGTTTCCGCCAGCTCTCCCACGATTTGATATTCCAGCCGTTGCACAGAGTTCTGGGCATCGGAATTGCGGGTTTCCTGGTATTCATTTCTTCCGGACTCATCCACGATCTGGTGATCTCTGTGCCGGCGCGCGGAGGATATGGCCTTCCCACAGTTTATTTTGCGATTCAAGGTTTGGGCGTCGCTATGGAACGCTCCGCCTTCGGCAGAAAACTGGGTCTTCGCGGAAATCTGCGCGGTTGGCTCTTCATGGCAGTCCTTACGGTGGGTCCGATCTTTCTGCTTTTTCACCCGCCGTTTGTGCTGCGTGTGATAATTCCTTTCATGAAGGCCGCGCACGCGCTATGACCAATTCATCGATTGAACGCTTCTTTGATCTCGACTTGTGGCTGGCCGGCGCAGGTCATTTCGTAATTTTGATCGCCAGTTTTCAAGTGCCTTCGCGATTGGGCTGGGAAAAAGATTTGCAGTCGCTGACATCGTTTAACCGCAAGCTGCTGTGGGTTCAAAGCAGTTTTACAGTTCTAACCATCATCGCCTTCGGCACACTCACGCTGGCGCTCCATGGCGAACTTCTTCGCGGTGACCGCGCCGCGCTCGGATTGGCATGTTTTATAGGAATTTACTGGGCCACTAGAATCCTGGTGGACGTGTTTTACTTCTCACACGCCGACTGGCCCAAAGGCAAGCAGTTCAGAGTCGGGCACATTCTTCTAGTCTTTCTATTTTCTGCGCTCGCCGTGAGCTACTTGGGATTGTTTATCTGGCATTTGTTTCAAAGGTCTCAGGGGTAATGGCTTTCGGCAAACTGCCTCTCATCTGGAGTCACAGTGTTTCCGCTCCAACTACCCCAGCAGATTTCTTTAACTAGCCCTCTACTACCGAATATCTTGCCGTGGCTTCCAGAACTTTCTGTATAGGTTGGAATTTCTGATGCTTCTTGCGATACGATTGGTCTGCGATCAAAACAATGGCGGAATGCTTGAATACTCTTGCCCGAGACTTGCGCTACACCCTTCGGATGTTAGTAAGGACTCCAGGTTTCACGATTCTCGCAATTGCCACGCTCGCGCTTGGAATCGGCGCGAATACCGCGATCTTCACGGTGGCCAATTCAGTATTGCTTCGCTCGCTTCCTTATAAGGATCCCGGTCAACTGGTGCGCATCAGCACTCGCCGCGATGGCAGTTGCTGCGTATCGCTTCCGTATTTCACGTTTCTGTCCACAACCAATCGCTCCTTCTCCGGCGTAACCGCATATCAGTTCGACGACGTGAATCTCGCTGTGCCTGAGGGCGCAGAGCAGATCGACGCCGAACGCGTGACCGGGAACTTCTTCGACGTTCTCGGTGCGAAGTTACTCGCTGGACGGACTTTCACGTCCGATGAAGATCAGCCAGGCGGTAATCAGGTTGTTCTGATCGGTCACGAATTGGCCACGCGACTTTTCGGAGGAGCACAAAACGCGGTCGGCCAACATTTGGCGCTCGATTCCAGGGACTACACAATTATCGGGGTTGTTCCTCCGAAGTTCGGCGTGCAGCTACTGGGCCGCCAGCCGGAAATATGGATGCCCCGCGTCATCGAATTTAGTCTGACAACTCCCGCACGCGTCAATCTCGGAGGGATGTATTACGAAGCCATCGGCCGGTTGCGCCCCGGTGCTACCGACGCGCAGGCGCTTGCCGAAACCGAAGTCATCTTTCAGCAGTACAAACATGATAAGCCTGCCAATTTCGACGCGACCTCGGACGTTGCCATGACCGTCGTCAATCTTCAGTCGAATCTTGTCGCGAATGTCCGTCCCACGCTGCTGATTCTTTCGGCCGCCGTCGGCTTCGTCCTGCTGATCGCCTGTGCCAACGTAGCGGGTCTTCTTCTTTTCCGCGCGCTGGCTCGAATGAAAGAGTTCGCCGTTCGCAGCGCGCTGGGAGCACCGCGCTCGACTCTTATCCGCCAGCTGCTTACCGAAAGCGTGCTGATGGCCGTCATGAGCGGCGCCCTCGGAATCTTTCTAGGCTATTGGGGCACGCGCTTTCTCGGAACGTTTACGCAAACCAGCCTGCCTCAAGTGGCCGATGTGCCAATGGATTGGCGCGTGTTAGGGTTCACGCTCGCAATTTCTGCCCTGAGTGGAATCCTCTTCGGACTTACTCCATCGTTGCGACTCTCCAGCCCCAATCTAGGCAGCGTATTATCCGACGAAGGACGCAGCTCCACAGGAAGCCGCCAACGTAATCGCGCGCGTAGCGTACTTGTCGCCGCACAGGTTGGCCTTTCGATGGTTCTGCTAATCGGTTGCGGTCTGTTAATCCGCAGCTTCATGCGGCTCCGAACTGTCGCCCCTGGATTTGACGCCAAGAATACCCTCACTGCAGAGACGTTCCTTCCGCCGTCCAGTTTTCCGCAACCTGTTGATCGCATCGCCTTCTATCAGAATGCGCTCCAGCGTCTGCAATCCATCCCGGGAGTAGAATCCGCCGCAATTTCGACCGCGCTGCCCGTCCTTCCCACGCACGCCACCCCAGCCCGGTTTGAGGGAGAGCCGGAGGTCGATCTCGGTCGCCGTTCGGAAGTGTATCTCGAATCCATCAGCCCCGATTATTCCAAGGCGATGGGCGTGCCGCTTGTCGAGGGCCGCGCATTCGACGGGCGCGACGACACTACGTCGGCCCCAGTTGCCATGGTGAATCAGACCATCGGGCGGCGGTTCTGGCCCAATCAGGATCCTATCGGCAAGCTCGTCTGGGTAGGCAAATTCCCTCCGTGCAAAGTCGTCGGCGTGCTCGCTGACATCAAAAACGATAGTCTTGCTTCGCCCACGCAACCCGAAGTCTTTTTGCCGTTTCCGCAAATGGCTTGGCCCGTGCTTTATCTAACCATCCGCACGTCCATGGATCCGCGTAGCTTGGCATCGGCTCTTCGCGCCCAAATTGTTTCCGTCAATCGCGGACAACCTATCACCGATGTGCGCACCATGGAGGAGCGACTCGAATCGGGGAGCGCACAAACGCGGTCGATGATGCTATTGATCGGCGTGTTTTCGGCAACAGCACTGATTCTGGCGGTGGTGGGAATTTATGGTGTGATCGCGTATTCCGTCGCCCAGCGAACGCAGGAACTGGGCATCCGCATCGCCCTCGGCGCATCCAGTTCCGATATTTTTAGGCTCGTCATCGGAAACGGACTTCGGCTCGCCGCAACCGGAATCCTCATCGGGCTTGTGGCCTCATTTGCACTCACGCGTCTTATGTCTAGCCTTTTATTTCAGACCAGCGCAACCGACCCAATCACCTTTGCCGCAAGTGCTGCTTTGTTTGCCGTGGTGGCAATGCTGGCAAGTTATTTGCCCGCTCGCCGCGCGATGCGCATCAATCCCACCGACGTACTCCGCTCCGCATAACCGTCCAGCTTATTGCAGCTTCGCGTATTCAGCTTTGGCTTGCGTCAGGATCGGAACAGCCGGGTCCGCGTCTTTCCACACCCCAAAAAAATCCTGATATGCAGCGCGTGCCTTTCCGGAATCGCCCGCCATTGCATTGGCGCGCCCCAGACCCAAATGCGCCAGCGAAGCAACCACTGAATTCTGCACAATTCCTCGATGGTCCAAAATTTTCTGAAATTCCGACGCCGCTTCGTTGCCCTTGTGCAGCATCAGATAAGCTTGACCACGCACGTAAGCTCCGTGAAGTCTTCTTCCGTTGGCAAGATCGTAAGGAAGAACCGGCTGCAGGATTTCCGCTGCTTTGCCTGCGTTGTTGCGATCCAACTCAATAGCCGCGCGAATGGTTGGAAGGTCGTACAAATTCTCCATGCCACCCGAAGGCCGCTCCCTGGCCACCTCGCCGACAAGTGACTCGGCGCGAGCCGCATCTCCCGCAAGCGCCAACGCAGTCGCTGCCGAAACTTTCACACTCATTGACGAGTCGATGCCCAACGCCGCGGCGGCGTCCTTCCGAGCTCCAGCCGCATCGCCTGCAAAAGCTTCCAGTATCGCCTGCAACGCCATCGTAGAAGCCGCAGATTCTTTCTTGCCGATGCTTTGAGACGCTGTTACAGAGCGTTGAAATAACGCTCGGGCTTTTTCCATGCGGCCGTACGAAGCCTCCGTAGTCGCTTCGATAGCGAACCCGGTCGGAGCGATCACTGGCGAAAAGTTCTTGATCAACGATATTTCGTGGGACATCGTGGGTGCGTCGTTCTGCAAATATGCAACCAGGTACAAAGCGAGATGCAGGTTTGGGACGTCCAGCTTCTGTGCGATCGCTTGGTTGGCCGTCGCTTTGGCCTCATCCAAGCGCCCGAGTCCCAAATAAAGGAAACAGACTTGATACCAGTTGATACTCTCGTCAGGAGAGAGCCGATGCCCTTCCAGCGCTTCCGGCAACGCCTTTTCCCATTGGCCCAAAGCGGCATAAGCCACTGATAGATTGCCGTGCGGTATTGAATCGCGCGGATAGGTCTGCGTCCAGAGCTGGTAAACCTGTATGGTCTTTTCAAAATCTCCAATCACGTTGTTATAGTAGTGCGAATCGATGTAAAACCTTTCAACCTCGCTGGCGCGCTCTCTCAAATCGTAGGCCTTCTTGGTGTACGCGGTTCCGACTTCTCGTTCGCCCAGATTCGCCTCCACTTGTCCCAGCACCGCATAAGCCATGGCGAAGTTAGGATCCAGAGTGATCGCCTGCTTGAAGAAAGGCGCCGCCACATCTTCCCCTTTATTCGCTCGCGCTTGCATCCCCAGGCTGAAAGCTTTTAGCGCCTCCAGCGAAGGCGTGGTAGCTTCCGCGATCGGCGTGTTGTATTTCTGAATCGAAGCCAGAGATTCGCCGAGTTTGCCGCGCATCTCCTCGGCTATTTTGCCCAGCCCGCCTAGTACCTGATCTTTGTCGGTCGCTTCGGTCTGCGTCGTAGCCAGCGTCTCGCCGGACGCGCAGTTCACCGCGTTCAGTATCAAGTTGTAGGTGTTGCCGATTTGCGCGATCGATCCATCCAGCACCGCCGCGCTTTGCGTTCGCTGGCAAATTTGGCGGGCCAAATCATTCGTCAACCGTGCGGTAGGCTCCTGCCCCATGAACTTCAGTTGCTGCCGAACCTGCTGGTCGGAAAGAATGTTCAAAAAAGGAGATTGCGCGAGCTGCGCGGCCAACCCCTGTCGAAGTGCGTCATCAAACACCGGATCCCCGGTCGTGTTGGTGAAGTCCGAAAGGACAATCGAACCTTTTCCCGTAAACGTCGGCGCGCGATGCAAAAATAAATACCCACCAAGCGCCAGCGCTGCGATCAAAATAACGGTCCCCGCCAAGATCGGCCACCGACGGCTGGGCGCAGCAATTGCCGCCACTCTAGTTGTATCCGCCAACTCCGCGCCACTCGTGCCCATCGCCGGAATTGTTGCAGCGCTAATCGCGCTCGGCGGAGTCGCCACCGCGACCGCAGGCGTCCCACTCATCGGCGTTTGTTGATACACAGCGGCCTCGCGAGCCGCGCTTGATGAAGATGAAGACGTTGGCATCGCCGCCGCCGAAATCCGGCTGGAGTCTGTATCTCGCTTCAGCCGCGCCAGATCCGTGCGCAATTCTGCCGCGTGCTGATAACGCATCCGCCGATCCTTCTCCAACGCTTTCGAAATCACTTCTTCCAGCCGCGGCGGAATATCCGGATTTAAACGCACCGCCGGAACCGGAGCCTTTTCTAGTATGGAGTTGAAAATTACTGCGGTGGTATCGCCACGGAAGGGAAGCGCGCCCGTAGCCATTTCATACAGCACCGCGCCAAAACTAAAAAGGTCGCTGCGCGCATCCAACTCTTCGCCGCGCGCCTGCTCCGGCGACATGTACGCCACCGTTCCGAGAGTCATTCCCGGGCTGGTCAGATGTTCCTGGTCCACAGTCACGTCCGCGTCTTTCGCCGCGAACGCGCTCGTCGCTCCGTCAACGCGCAGCGATTGCTTCGCCAAACCAAAGTCCAGGACTTTGGCATGCCCCCGCTGGGTCACGAACAGATTCGCCGGCTTGATGTCGCGATGCACGATGCTCTTTTCGTGCGCCGCATCCAACGCGTCGGCCACCTCCACACCCAGCTCCAGCAGCAAATCGATGGGCATAGGCTTGCCGCCGATGCGATGCTTCAGCGTCTGTCCCTGCAACAGCTCCATCACGATGAAAAATCGCCCGTCCTGCTGTCCAATTTCATGAATCGTGCAGATATTCGGATGATTCAGCGCCGAAGCAGCGCGAGCCTCGCGCTGAAACCGTTCCAGCGCGTAAGGATCGCGTGCCAGATCTTCCGGCAGAAATTTCAGAGCCACGCGCCGGCCCAGGCTGGTGTCCTCCGCCTCATACACCACGCCCATGCCTCCACCGCCAAGTTTTTCCAGGATGCGGTAATGCGATACGGTCTGCCCGACGAGCGACTCCGCCATTGTGGCGCCTATCTTAGGGGCTGAACCTCGGCGAGTCAACGGACACACATTCGTTGCGGTCCACGGCTCACTCCATTTGCAGGGGAAAGAATCGTCTAACCTATTGCAGCTTCGCGTATTCCGCTTTGGCTTCCTTCAGGATGGGAATGTCAGGGTCGGCGTCCTTCCACAGCGCGAAAAAATCCTGATAAGCGGTCTTTGATTTCGCACTATCGCCGGCCAGGGCGTACGCGCGGCCAAGCCCAAGATGCGCGAGTGCGGCCAGCGGCTCGTTCCCGACTACACCTGAATAGTCGAGAATCTTCTGAAACTCAGCGGCCGCCGCTGCCCCTTGCTTCGCTGCCAGATACGCCTGGCCGCGCAAGTAAACGGGATAGAGCGAGAAGGTGAAGGAACCGTTTCCTTGTGCCAGTTCGTAGGGCGCTGCCGCCGACAGTGCTTGGATTGCCTGCTGCGCGTTGTCGCTTTGTAGCGCAATTGCGGCACGCGTCATCGTTAGAAAATTGAACTGGACTGCGGTATCTTCTGGGAATCGTTTATTGAGGCCGGCAGCCAAGCGCTCGGCCTGCCCCGAATCGCCTGCCAGGCCGAATGCAATGGCGGAGAATGATTCCGCGATTCGGCTGTTTGACGTCGCCAGCGCGGCCTGCGCTTGCTGCTTCGCCACGGCTATATTGCCCGCTAGGGCCTGGCGTATCGCGTCGTGCGAGAGATATTCGGCCGAGGTTTCCTTTTGATCGGTTCGTAGCGCGGAATCGGCGGCGCGGCGCGCCAGTTTCTGAGCGTTCGCGAATTGGCCGCGGTATGCAGCAGTCTCGGATTGCAGGAACAGAATCTGATCGTCAATTCCGGGTTTTCCGGCCGCGTCGGCAACCTGCGTCTGCATGCCGGCGGCGTCGTGTTGCAGAAAATTCACTGTGTAAAGAACAAGAGAGAGCCACGGTGAGTCAATATTGTGGGCGCGCGATTCTTGTACCGTGGTTTTGGCCTGATCGAGTTGGTTGATCCATTGGTAGCTATACGCTAGATTCACAAAGTTGTTACCGCTGCCGGGATTCAGCTTCAGCGCCTGCAGCGCGGCAGCGTTCGCTTTCGGGTAGTCTCCCATGGACGCATAAGCGAACCATAGATAAACCTGCGGTTCCTCATCGCGAGGGTAGGTTTGCGCCCAGGCCTGAAAGGAAGTGCGGGCAGCCTGAAGATTTCCAGTGACGACAAGGTCGTAGAATGAGGAAATGGCCAGCTTTTCGCTCTCACTGGCGCGCTCGCGCAATGCGTAAGCCTTACGCGTATTCTCGGCACAACGGTCGTTTTCACTGAGAGGTTGATAACTCTGGGCCAAGCGCAAATAAGCCATGGCGAAATTTGGATCGAGGGAAATGGCTCTTTCGAAGAGAGGAATCGCGGCCGCGTAGTCGTTTGCCACATCCATTGTTTGATTGCCGAGGGTATAAGCCTGCAGCGCCTCGAGCGAAGGGGTGGTGACGTTTTCCGGTTGCGCGTTGTATTTGCGCACGGAGGCTAGAGACTCTCCCATTTTTCCCCGCAGCTTGGTCGCCGCGTCGCCGAGAGCGGCAAGAACTTGCTCCTTGCCGTTGGCGGTTACTTGCTCTTCCGCCAGCAAATCGCCCGTGCGGCAATTTACCGCTTTCAAACCCAAAACATATTGGCTGCCTAAACTGGAGATGGAGCCTTCAATCGTGGCAGCACTGGCGGTGCGCTGGCAAACGTCGCGTGCGACTTCTGGCGTAAGCCGCGCGTCTTTTGGCTCAGCCATCAGCGTGAGCGTGTGCGCAATGCGCTCGTCGGAAATTATGCTCAGAAACGGCGACTGGTCCAGTTGTGCCGAAAGTCCCTGGCGCAGCGTGCCGTCGAAGACTGGATCGCCGGTGGTGTTCGCGAATTCGGCGAGAACTACAGTGTCCTTGTCGGTCAGGGCCTGCGTGTGTCGCGTAAAGTAAAGCCAGCTGCCAACACCGGCCACGACGAGCACGAGAGCAGCTGCAATTATCACGGGCCACTTCGCACGATGAGCTTTGACCGCCGCGGCTGAAACGGCTGCAGATTTTGATTTAGTCGATTCTGCTGCAGGCGAGATTGCTGAGGCAGAACTGGCCGGTTCTGCTATTTCACTCGCCACCGCCGAGCGTCCCGATTCCGTGTCGCGCTTCAGCCGCTGCAATTCCGATCTCATGTCCGATGCGTGCTGATAGCGGAGGTTCGGGTCCTTTTCGAGTGCGCGAGTGACGATGTCTTCCAGCTTGGGCGGAATTTCCGGATTCAGCCGCACGGGAGCTACCGGCGCGCGATTCAGAATGGCATCAAAAATTTCCGCCGAAGTGTTTCCCGAAAATGTTTGTTTTCCCGTGGCCATCTCGTAGAGCACCAAACCAAAAGAAAAAATATCCGTGCGTCCATCCAGTTCTTTGCCGCGCGCCTGTTCCGGTGACATGTATGCCAACGTGCCCATGGCCGTCCCGGGCGCGCTCAACCGCATCGCTTCCTGAGTGAGCGTCGCATCGGTTTCTGTTCCCGCCTTTGCTTGCAGCTTGGCCAAACCAAAATCCAGAATTTTCGCGTGACCTCGTTTTGTTACGAAGATGTTCGCGGGCTTGATGTCGCGATGGACGATGCCTTCCGCGTGGGCAGCGTCCAGCGCGTCCGCAATTTCTATGGCGAGGTTGAGAAGGTTGTCTGTTTCGACCGGGCGGCCGCCAATGCGTTGTTTCAACGTCATGCCGTCCAAATATTCCATGGCGATGAAGGTGTGGCCCGCGTCTTCGCCGATGTCATAAATCGTGCAGATGTTGGGATGATTCAGCGCGGAAGTGGATTTGGCTTCGCGTTTGAAACGCTCGAGGGCGTTTGCGTCGTGCGCCACATCGTCAGAAAGGAATTTCAGTGCGAGGGCGCGGTCGAGCCGGGTGTCCTGCGCTTTGTACACCACGCCCATGCCACCGACGCCAAGCTTTTCGATCACGCGATAGTGGGAAACGGTGCGGCCAATCAAAGAGGAAGAGTCCGCCATTAGCCGGACATCTTAGGTTGGGGCAGAAAGCAAGTCAACGAATGCGGGCCCGTTGCGGTCCACGCCTCAGTCCATTGACCATAGATTCGTTGCTTTGCGACTGGCCGACCACTTCTCTTTATTGATTTTGGCAGCCGACCGAATGGCACGGCGCACGAGTTGCTGGCGAAACTGTCTGGTTGGTGTGGTTAAGGAGTGTGTGTCCGATTTCTTCAGCAAAGGAAACGAACTCTGGCGCGTTTTTACTGCGACTTCAGAAATTGCTCGACCTCGCGGCCCGTGGGCATCGAAGGCTGCGCGCCCACTCGCGTCACAGAAATTGCCGCCACTGCCGACGCATACCGAGCAGCCTGCACCGGCGCCGCTCCTCGCAGAAGAGCTACAGCGAAACCCGCGTTGAACGCATCTCCCGCGGCAGTGGAGTCCACCGCCTTCACTGCGAAGGCCGAAATCATCTCCCGCGTTCCTCCGCTCGTGGCCAGGAAAACACCTTGCGAGCCCATCTTGATCAAAACGTTTTTGGGCCCGCGCTCCAAAAGCAGCTCCGCGCAACGTGCTGCCGTTGCCGGAGTCACCGGCTCATTCGCGTTCAAGCCGCAGAGGATGCGCGTCTCGCTTTCATTCGGCGTGATCCATGTGGCGCATTGCAGCAAACCTTTAGGAAGCTCGCGCGCTGGAGCGGGATCCAGCATCAACGGAATTTTGTTTTTGTGCGCAAATGCGGCCAGCGTCTCCATGGTGATCAGTGGAATTTCCAGTTGCGTCAAAAACATCTCGGCCCTGCGCAGCACTACGGAGGCGCGCGTTATATCTTTCGGCAGCAACTTCCCGTTTGCCCCGGGGACTACAACGATGTTGTTCTGTCCATCGTCGCCAATATTGATCAACGCCACGCCGGACGAGCCCTTCACGGTTCCGACGGCTTTTACGTTCACTCCTGCCTTACGGAGTGCTCCCTTCAGGGCCGAGCCAAATGAATCGTCGCCAACTTTGCCAACCATGCTCACCGGGTACCCAAGCCTGGCCACGCCAACAGCCTGGTTGGCCCCTTTTCCGCCATGAAAAGTTGAAAACGTGCGGCCCGTGAGAGTTTCCCCCGGTAGCGGCACGCGCTCCGCGTTCGCAACGAGATCCAAATTTATGCTGCCAACGACAACGATCGGCTTACGCACTCGGAGCCATCCCGTTCGTGACGATCGGAGAAGCGCTGAGAAAAATATTCGGAAAGATGTTTGGAAGAATGATCATGGAGAGGGCTGAAAAATAATCCGGAAGACGATCAGAAAGTAAGTCACTCGCATGCCGGGTTCCTTTTGTTATTTTTGTGCGTCGTCTGCTTCCGCCGCTACTTTCCCGGCCGACGATCTATAAACATACTGGAAATATCCCGCCACCAGGATCATGCCGACGATCCACCACGCCAATCCCACCTTCAATCCGTAGGCGCCGGCCTTTGCGTTGCTTACCGTCAACGAATGAACGCCGTCGCGCGCCGGCAGCACCATAGGATAAACGCTAAACACCACACTCGTAAGCATTCCGGTGAGGTACGCGCAGGATGCCAGGAACGCGTCGCGCTCGTTCCGCCTTCGCAATTCGAACTGCACTCCCACGAGGCCGGCTATTGAAAGGATCGGAAAAATGAACCCCCACGGCCATCTCGAGAAATTCGTGCGCAATTGCGGCAGCACCGAGAATGTAACAGCCGTCACCAGGATCGTGAGCAGCGTAACACCCCACCACGCTACGTTCGCGAGCCGTCCGGCCCGTTCGTTCACCGCACCGCTCGTCTTCAGGCGGACCCACAGCGACCCATGCATCATCAGCGCGAACAGTGCCAGCACGCCTACCAGCACCGTGTACCAATCCAGGATTCCCGTTTGTTCGCCGATGCGCCAGTTGGTCCACAGCGGCTCGAAAAAATATCCGCTCCCGTCCAGCGGGACCCCGCGCACCACGTTGCCCAGCGCGGCACCATAAAAAATTGCAAGCAGCGCGCTCGAAGCGCAAAACAAAAAATCCCACAGCGGAATCCAAACAGCGCTTTGAACATGATTTCGGAACTCAATCGACGCGCCACGCAAAATCAAAAGCCACAGCACGATCATCAGCGGCAGATAAAATCCGCTGAAGCTCGAAGCGTACAAAACGGGAAAAGCAAAGAACAGTGTTCCACCCGCTGCCAGAAGCCACACTTCATTTCCGTCCCACACCGGCCCAATACTCGCGATGACTTGCCGTTTTTCTTCATTCGTCTTGGCTACCAACAGATGAATCGCGCCCGCACCGAGGTCAAACCCGTCCAGCAATACATACACAGCGAGCATGATCGCGACCAGGCAGAACCAGATTGTTTCCATAGGTCATTCCTCAGTCTGCTGCAAGGGCTACCGGCTGACGATTCGATTCGTCCGGCTCCGGACCATGCTCGATCTCGCGTCCGACCAGAAAGAAAAACAAAATAGTCAGCAGCGCATACATGCCCATAAATCCCAATAGCGTGAACAAAGTGTTTCCACCGGACACGCGCGGCGAGAAGCCTGTCGCGGTCCGCATCAAACCGAAGATGAGCCAGGGTTGCCGGCCAAGCTCGGCAGTCATCCAACCTGCGGTGTTCGCGATATACGGGAGTGGCATGCAAATCATCAGAGTCCAAAGCATCCATCGCGATGTGTACAAAGTTCCGCGCCACAGAAGGAATGCCGCGAGCACCAACACCGCAATAAAAATCGTGCCCAATCCAACCATCACGTGATAGCTGTAATAAAGCAATGGAATCTGGTCCGGCCACTGATCCTGCGAAAAACTATCCAGCCCGCTTACGTGCGCTTTCCACTTTCGATAGGTCAAAAAGCTCAACATGTTTGGCACCACCAGCGGATTATCCAGTTTGCGCGCCGGTACATCGGGTTGGCCTAGAATTGCGATCGGTGCGCCGTCTTCTGTCTGGAATAATCCTTCCATGGCCGCCAGCGTCGACGGCTGGAAGTCCGCAATCATTTTCCCCTGCATGTCGCCGGTGGGGACAAGCTGCAATATTGCCGCGACAACTCCGACCAGCACTCCCGCTTTCACAAATGTTTTCCCATAAGACTCAAATCGCTTGGTCAGCAAATAGAACGCACCGACGGCAGCCATCACGAAGCATCCCGTTTGTACCGCGCCCAGCATGGTGTGCGCGTATTGCCAGAGCGCCCATTTGTTCAACAATAATTTCCAGAAGCTCGACAGCAGAAACTCTCCGTTGGGTCCGCGCGAGTAGCCTACGGGGTACTGCATCCAAGCATCAGTCGCAACGATCAAGTATCCGGAGAGCCAGGAGCCGAGCCATACAAAAAATCCCGCCCACCAGTGGCCAACACGGCCCAACCTTTTCTCTCCGAAGAGAAATAAGCCCAGAAAGCTCGACTCCAGGAAAAATGAAAAAATTCCTTCCATTGCCAAAGTCTGCCCGATGACACCGCCTGCCGTTTTGGAGAACTCCGCCCAGTTCGTTCCGAACTGAAATTCCATCGGAATTCCGGTCACCACTCCGAGCAAAAAATTAATGCCGAAGATCTTGGCCCAGAAACGCGCTGCGCGGTTGTAATGCTCATCGCCGGTGCGCAAGGCTTTAGTTTTCAGATAAACCAACAGGAGGGCGAGGCCCATGGTGAGCTGCGGAAAAATGTAATGAAAGGTTATGGTAAATGCGAAATGAAGCCGATGTAACCCGAGGGGGCCTTGCATCGCATTCACCTGCCTTTCCAGGCGGTTTCAATTGCCTACAAACTTCTTAAATTCGCCGACCGGGAGCCGGAGGCCAAGTGCCGAACTGTGCTTTTGTCGGGATGCCAGAATACACCACAACATCCTCAACAGTCGCCACAGCTAACACCATGCGAGAGGCCGACGACTCAACATCATGCCTTGCCAGGCGATTGGGGAAACGGGTAGGCTTACTCGGATTGAGTTTCAGAAAGGCATTTCTTGGGAGAATTACGATGCGCACAAAAAAGGTCCTGACGTTCCTGCCGGTTTTGATGATTGCGTTTTTGGCTCTCGCTCCGAGAATTCGCGCGCAAGAGACAAACTTTGATTGGCCGCGCGAGATTGATTCGTCCATCGGGCAGATCATTATGTACGAGCCGCAGCCTGATTCATTGGATGGCGATACCCTCAGTGGCCGCGCGGCCATATCGCTGCAAAGACCGTCCGAAAAGGAACCGGTATTCGGCGCGTTGTGGTTCCGCTCGCAGGTTGCTGTAGACCGCGATGAGGGAACGGTGACCTTCATCGATATCAAGGTCCTGCGCGTTCGATTTCCGGATGCAGAAGCCGACGAGACTCAGAAATTCACGGACGCCGTGGAGTCCGAGGTGCCGCAGTGGGAATTGGTGATGTCCGTAAAGCAACTGGAAGAGGGCCTGGCCGCGAGCCAACAGGAAGTTGCATCCACTGAAAATCTAAAGAGCGATCCTCCCCAAATTATTTTCTCTCAGACGCCTGCGGTGCTGGTGAGCTTTGATGGCGACCCGGAGTTGCGTGCGATCGAGAACACGCCCTACCAGCGCATCGTGAATACGGCATTCCTGATCATCAAAGATAAATCCGGGACGTATTATCTGAGCAACGGACAGACTTGGTATTCGGCCAGTAATCCAACCGGCGACTGGAAGACGATTAAAAACCCTCCCGCAGAAATCAAGAAGCTGGTTCCACCGGATAAGGACGCGGCGCCCGCAGAGCCAAGTACCGGGCCTGCACCCAAGATTATTACGGCAACGGTTCCCACGGAATTGATCGTGACCGATGGCGCTCCGAAATGGACGGCGCTGACCGGCAACGAGCTTTTGTATGCGAGCAACACAGAAACTACCTGGATCAAGGAAATCGCCACGAACAAATACTACTTGTTGCTCTCAGGACGCTGGTTCAGCAGTAAATCGCTGGACGGGCCCTGGGCTTACGAGCGCGGCGATCAACTCCCTTCGTCCTTCAAGAAGATCGCTCCGGCTTCGCCGATTGGAGACGCACTCGCTGCGGTGCCGGGAACGAACGAGGCGGACGACGCAGTGATGGATTCTGAGATTCCGCAGACCGCCGCGATCACACGCAGCGATGCCAAGACAGAAGTGAGCTACGACGGCGATCCGCAGTTCCAGGACATTCCCAGCACGGACATTCAGTACGCGGCGAACACGGATTCGTCGGTACTCAAGATCGGCAGCCAATACTACGTTTGCGACAATGCCGTATGGTTCGTTGGGCCGGGGCCGAAAGGGCCCTGGGTCGTCGCCGACAGCGTCCCCGATTCCGTAAAGACGATTCCGCCGAGTAGTCCTGTTTACAACGTGCGCTATGTTCAGGTTTACAGCGCCACTCCTACAATCGTTTATGTAGGCTACACGCCCGGCTATATCGGCACGTACAGATATTACGGAACTGTAGTGTACGGGACAGGTTACGTTTATCGTCCGTGGATCGGGCCTGTTTATTACTACCCGCGCCCGTTTACTTGGGGCTTTCACGTTATATACAACCCGTACTCCGGTGGTTGGGGATACGCACTGGGGTACAGCACTAGCTTTATCAACGTCAGCATCAGTTGGGGTAATACCTATTACCGGCGCCCCAGCTATTGGAACGGAGGATGGTGGGGTCCCGGCGGGTATCGTCCGATCTACCGGCCGCTGCCGGGATATCGTCCGCCGCATTATCGTCCACCGTCAAACGTCAGGCCCATTCGTCCCGGGCGTCCATCGGGTCCCGGAGGCCGTCCGGGCCGTCCAAGTATTCAGCCTTATCCGCGCGACAACATTTATGCGAAGCCTGTAAACAAGGGACGCGTAACTCGGGACGTACCGAACGGTGGACGCATCGCCAAACCGGTGAGGAAGCCGGACAACATTTACACAGATAAAAATGGGGACGTCTATCGCCGCGACAATAAAGGCAATTGGCAAAAGCATGAGGACAAGAAGTGGAGGCCGACTACGCCTCCGAGCACGCAGCCCGGGACTAAACCAGGGACCACGCGTCCGTCTCCACGGCCGACAAAGCCAGGAGAAACTCCGACAGCACAACCCGTCAAACCGAACCCGACTCAGCCTACGAGACCATCGCATGGCAAGCCAACCACACAACCGGTGAAACCTGAACAGCCCGGGACAACGCGGCCATCACCGAGACCGACAAGACCGCAACCGGGTGCGCCTTCAACTCAGCCGGTAAAACCGGAGCAGCCTGGGACGACGAAGCCATCGCCAAGACCGACAAAACCACAACCCGGCGAACCGACGACTCAACCGGTGAAACCGGGGCAGCCCGGGACAACGCGACCTTCACCGAGGCCCGCACGACCGCAGCCAGGTGCTCCGACAACTCAGCCCGTGAAACCAGAGCAGCCCGGAACAACAAAGCCATCGCCCACACGACCCCAGCCGAGGCCAGGCGCTCCAACGACGCAACCGAATAAGCCTGTGACCACACAGCCTGCTCTGGGACCCGCGAAGCCAAGGCCAACACCGACAAGGCAGCCGACGAAACCTTCGCAGCCATCGGCACAGCCTTCGACAAATGCACCCTCGGGACTTGACCGGGATGCTGCCGCGCGGAGCCGTGGGTCATCCACAAGCCGATCTCGTTCGGCTGCCCCACAACAGCAAAAACAAACATCCGGGAGAACGTCAAAGAAGCAGCCGACATAGAAGCTCGCCCGTGCGAACCGAGACTACGGTGTTGTAAAGTAATACGAAGCAATAGAATTAAGCCCGGGTGGCGGAATGGCATACGCGGGGGACTTAAAATCCCCTGACGCTTACGCGTCGTGTGGGTTCGACCCCCACCCCGGGCACCACGATTGTTGGTTCTGTGATTGCGTATGGTGCGGCATGACATCACGTTCCGCGGGAATCCGTGTTCCGGAAACAACGGAGTAGAGCGTTCGATCAAGAAACGTGTAGCAGGTTTTTTACAGACTCCACCAAGTTGCTGATTCCGTCTGGCTTGGAAAGCACGATATCGACACCCACTGCTGAAGCGAGCGACTTTCCAACTTTCTCTCCGTATGCGGAGAACAAAATGATCGGAATTGTTGGCATCGTTCTTTTTATGATCGATGCAACTTCTGCGCCATTCATCTTAGGCATGGCCAGATCCAGCAGAATCAGGTCCGGCTTGAGTTCTTTTATCTTTTCGATGGCGTCGACGCCATCTGAAGCTTCGCCGCAAATTTCAAATTCTGTTTGCATTTCGAGATAGTTGCGAATCAGGGTTCGCACGCCGGCGTTGTCATCCGCGATCAGAATGTTCTTCGGCATAAAAGCCTAAACAGCAAGTGCGGAACTCTACGGCCCCAACGTTACTCGGCACGACTGTTCAAAACAATACATCCATTGCTGTATGCACGAAATTAGCGGGCAGGTTCCAGGGGCGGCAATGTGCTGGGCGGACGGGATACTTTTCCGTCGTAGGCTTCGTCGATACTCACATTGTTGTTCTTTAACGTGAGACCAACGGCTCGTTCGAGCGCGGACTTGGATTTGGCATACACGCCGAGCGCACTCACTTCGGCAGATTCGGCCTGCGCCAGATTGCGCTCGTATTGAATCAGATCGTAGGCGGTGTCAACACCTTCGTCGTACCGCGCCTGCTCCACATCGAGTGCTTGCTGTTGCAACTTGCGCGCCTCTACTGCGGCTTCATAAGAATTTCGCGCTTGTCGCACAGCAATTTGCGCGTTGCCCACTTGCAAGCGGACTTGGCTATCCAACTGATTGATGCGCACTTGCGTCTGGCGCTTTTGCAATTCGTCGCGCGTCAAGTCCGAGCGCGCCACGCGGTTGCGTAGCGGCAGATTTAGTTGGACGCCGACGGAATAGCTGGGGTAATCGCGGTTGAAAATTTGTTGCTCCACCGTGCCATATCCGCCCATGAGTCCTGAACCTGCCGACATGGTGCCGGACGATGCGTTCGAGTTTGCCGAGCCGGCCAAGCCGTTGTTCTGCATGGAAGCGACCAGGTTAAGTTCGGGCAGAACATCGTTGCGCGAACCTTCCAGGCTGATGTTTGTATTCTCAAGCTGAACGTGAGCGAGCCGTAGGTCCGGCCTGTTTTCCGTGGCTTGTTGAAGCAGAGTGCCGAGTGGATCGATTGTGTCGTTGCCGGGTGATTGTATGGCAGTGAGCGCTTCAATTTTTGCGTTGGCAATCCTCGGATCGGAAATGCCTCGCCGCGTGAGCAATTCCTTGAGCAGCAATTCCTGTTGCAAAACCAAGCCTTCGGAATTGATGTAATCCTGGCGGCTGGTTGCCAGTTGCGCTTGCGCCGAAGTCAATTGCAGCGGCGCTTGCGTGCCTTGCTCCACACGATTTTGCGTGTCTTCGTAGAGACGTTGGGCCGCCGCGAGCGATTCGCGCTTCACTCTCAAATCGGCGGTAAGGCTCACGAAGTCCCAGTAAAGGCGAGTGATGTCTGAAACCGTGCTGATCAGTTGCTGGCGGAAAACGTAGTCTGCAATTCTGTCCTCATTCTTTGCGATGCGAATAAATCTTCGGTTCACGCGAATTCCAAATCCCTGCAGCAGAGGTTGCACGATTGAAACATTGAAATAGCCGCTTGTGGATGGATTCAGGTTGTTGCCCATCGAACTTGAATTGGTGGCGTTGCTGTTGGTCGTGACCATTAGTTGTGTGCCTGGAGAAAACCCCTGCTGGTAACCGACATTGACCAGCAATCCGTGGCTTTCTTCCACATTTGATCCGGTGCCGAACGAGCTTGCTTGCGGCATGATCTGCTGGGAAATCGCGATCTGTCCCACAATCGCAGGATCGAATTGCGGCACCGCCGGCCCGTTGGACAGACCTAGGGTACTTACAATAGGTCCGTTGGTGGAGGATGCGGGCGCAGTCGATCCGGTAACGGACAAGTCTGTAGTCGTGCTCGTAATGGTTGCAAGGCTGGCCGCGCTGCTGGGCAGTTGAATCACCGGAGAGTAGCCACCCACCGTGGTTAATAACGGCTCGCCGGGTCCGCCTTCGCCGGATGGCAATTCGGTAATCGTAGTGGAGATTCCGCGCAAGAGTCCTCCGCCTTTGCTGCGCGTGATGTCGGTGAGCGCAAACTCATGGTCGAAGCGCTGAATCTCCACATCGAAATTGTTTTCGATGGCGAGGTCGATGGCGTCTTGAAGAGTAAGATACAGAGTGTCCCCGCGGATCAGCTCCGACAGGCGGTCGGAATCTGCGGTGCGAGCGGCTTTTACCGCCGGCGTGCGATAGGGAATCAGAAACCATGGCCCGGGAGTTCGGAAATCCGTGTGAACCGTGTTGGTTTCCGCTACTCCTTTCGAGGAATCGTCTTGCGCAACTGCGGTCGAGGCGCACGCCATTAAAATCAGCATGGCAGGCGTCATCATCGGGATGAAATGTTTGAAGTATTTGAATTTGAACTGAAATTGCACCACGTCCCTCACTTCTTCTTGGAAGATTGCTTCGACTTACTTTGGGACTGGCCTTGAGATTGGTTTTGCGATTGCCCTTGCGCCTGACTCTGATCTTGAGATTGACCCTGTCCTTGCGATTGGTCCTGTGACTGCCCTTGCGACTTCGGTGCCGCTTGCCCGGGAGAACCCGAGCCCGTCGTAGTTGGATTCTCCGGCGACTCCTTGCTGGGAACGGGATTTACTTTCGCGCCTTCCAGAACGCTGTCGCCGGGATTCACCACTACTTTTTGGCCCGCCGAAAGCCCGCCCAAGACTTCCACTGTGTTGCCATAATCGTGGCCGATGTTGAGCTGCTGGAAATGGATTGTGTTTTGATCCGTGACGGTTGCCACAAGCGGCCCTTGCGCGCGAATCATTAGTGCCTCACCGGGTATCAGCACCGCGGACCCTCGCGTGGGCACGGTTAATTTCACCGTAGCGTACATGCCGGGCAACAGCAGATGGTCGCTATTCGGCAATTGCACTTCGGTAAGCATCGTCCGCGTGACCGGATCGAGAGAATCCGCGGTACGCGCAATCGCTCCTGCGAAGCTATGTCCGGGATATTCGGCGAAACTTATCCAGGCGGGATCGCCAATTTTCACGAAGGACGCATTGGTCTGCGGAACCTGGATGTAAGTGCGCAACACGTCGATTTGTGCGATGCGAAAGAGAAGTGTGCTGCCCTGGGCAATCAACGCGCCAATGTCGGGATTGCGTTCGATAACGATGCCGTCGAAAGGAGCGCGAACTTTCTCGTAATCTTGCAGAGCGATTAACCGCTGCAGACTTGCCTTGCTCGCGGCGATGTTATGGCGGGCAGTTTCGACATTGGCGTTAGAGGCGGCCACGTTCGCCGTCTGTGCTTTGTAATTTGTCTGATACGTATCGTTTTCCTGGTGCGACACGGCGCCTTTTTCGTCCAAGCGAGCCCAACGTTGCGCGTTGACAGCAGCGAGTCCTTGATTGGCTTGCGCTTGGTTGAGGCTTGATTGCGACTGGTTCAGCGACGATTCGCTTTCGCGCAGGGCGGCCTGCGCTTGATTCACTTGCTGATCCAGATCGGGTGAGTCGATGATGGCCATGGACTGACCTTTGTGCACGTGGTCGCCAATATCGACAAATCGTTTCACTAAATAGCCGTCGGCGCGGGCAAGAACAGGGGCATCCGTCAAAGCCGACATGGTTCCGGAAAGTTCCACGTCAATCGTTGGCGGAATCGCTTGCGCCTGAACGACGGTGACTGATGGGACGGCGTTTTGCTGGGTCTTTTTTTCTTTTGCCAGCGTGTGGCGCCGGAAAAGGCGCGGGACGATTGCGATGAGCAGCAGCACTGCCAATCCAACCGCCGCCCATAAAGCGATCTTCTTCGCCTTGCGTTTCGTGGCTTCGCGATTTTTCTTTGGATGTTCCGCCTTCTCGGACCTATCCGATTCTTTGGCGTCGGACTTCGCGGTCGCCGTCACCGGGCCCGGCGAACTTTTGTTCTCAGGTTGCGGAATCGGTTTCAGGCTTTTCGTTTCGTCGTACATGCGTCGGTCCTTTGCTGCTAATGAAATAAAACAGAGTTCGCATTCGATTCGGTCATGGCGTGCTTATGCTTTTCCTTCCGCCTCTTCCTCAATTCTTTTTGCAAAATCAATCGGGGCTTCTTTGCGCAAGAAGCTGTAAATAATCGGCACGAAAAATAAAGTGGACACCGTCGCCATAAGGAGGCCACCGATCACAGCTCGTCCCAAAGGCGCGTTTTGTTGGCCTGCTTCTCCGAAAGCGAGGGCCATCGGCAACATGCCAATAATCATGGCTAACGCTGTCATCAGCACTGGCCTAATGCGCACATAACCCGCGGAGATGGACGCTTCTATGGGCTTCTTTCCGTCGGTCTGCTCGTCATTGGCGAAAGTGACCAGCAAAATCGAATTGGCCGTGGCTACCCCGATTGCCATGATTGAGCCCATCAGGGATGGGACGTTCAGCGTGGTGTGAGTCACGAATAGCATCCACAAAATCCCAGCCAATGTGGCGGGAATGGTGGCCAAAACGATCAGTGGGTCAACCCACGACTGGAAATTCACAGCCATCAGCAGGTACACCAGAATGATTGCAAAAATTATGCCGAAACCCAATCGCAGAAACGAATCGTTCATTGTTTGGGCTTGGCCGCGCAAGTCTATCTTCGATCCTTGAGGCAATTGTTTTTTGTACTCATCGATGATTTTGCGAATGTCGCTGGCTACGCCGCCCAGATCGCGCCGGTCGAGACTCGCTTCGATGTCGTACACCGGGCGAATATCGTAGTGATCCACGGCTTCAGGCGTGGTGCTCCTTCGGAAGTTTGCAAGGTTGCCAAGGAACTGTGTGGGATTAGATTGGGCGTTCGGATCGCCATAGGAAAGCGAAGCCGGCATCGGCGCCGGCTCGCCGGTAGGCAGCACCGGAGCGGGTGGGCCGGACGGTCCTGAACTTACCGGGGTTTGCGCCAAAGCGGTGAGTGAATCCAATCGGTATTGCGGAGTTTGGACCAGCACGTTGTAACTCACTCCGTTTTTTGGGTCCACCCACTGGATCGGATTGATTTGTCCGGTCGCGCTGAGCGCGATCAACATATTTGTGGCGACAGCTTGCTGCGTAACGCCAACCAGGTCCGCTTTTATACGGTCCACATTCACATCGATAGCCGGGTAATTCGGCTCTTGAAAGACAAGCACGTCGGCAGTTCCCGGGATGTTCGCCACGCGATCGCGAATTTCCTTCGCGATCTGATAGTCTTTCCGGACGTCGCGGCCCGAAACCTGCACGTCAATCGCGGCGGGAAGGCCGAAATTCAAAATTTGGGTAGTCATATCGGCGGGTAAAAAGAAAACGACGACGCCAGGATAGCGCTGGTGAATTGCTTCTCGAATGCGCCGCATATAGAGTTCAGTGGATCCACGCTTTTTCATGTCCACGAGGATGTCGCCGTCGCTATTGCTGATGGTGGCGGTGTCACTGAACGCGAGATTGATGCCGCTATTGGGAAGGCCAATGTTGTCCAGGATGGTTTCCAGATCTTTCGCGGGAATAATTTGCCGGATTTCCTTTTCGATCCCGGCAAAAAGCACTTCGGATTCTTCGATTCGAGTGCCAACCGGCGGACGGATATGAATGCGAATCTGGCCGGTGTCCACGGTTGGGAAAAAGTCGCGGCCCACAAAAAGCACAAGCACGAGCGACAGAACCGCGAAGGCGCCGAATACGCCGACAACCAGCAAGCGGTTGTCCATAATCCAGTACAGCGATTCGCGATATTTTTCGCGGCCTCTCTCAAACCTCTTATCGAAACCCTTGTGAACTTTCCAAATCCAGCTGTCCCCGGATCTTGCCGGAGCATCTTCCTGCCTTTGTAGCAGCGGCAATTCAGTGGCCATCAGGTAATGCATCATGGTAGGCACCAAAGTGCGGGTGAGCATGTAGGAAGTGAGCATGGCGAACACGACGGCCATGCCGAGCGGTGTAAACAGGTATTTCGCGGCGCCCTGCAGGAGAAGAACCGGGACAAACACAATACAAATCGAGAGCGATGAAATCAGCGTGGGTGTGGCGATCTGCTGAGCGCCGTCCAAAATAGCCCGCACAATGGGCTTCTTCATGGCGATATTACGATTCGTGTTTTCGATTTCCACGGTGGCATCGTCCACCAGAATTCCTACGGCAAGCGCCAATCCTCCCAACGTCATCACGTTCAGCGATTCGCCCAGCATGTGCAGCACGATGATGGATGTGAGAATTGAAAGCGGAATGGACGTGCAAACAATCATGGTGCTCCGCACGCTCCCCAGAAAAAGCAGAATCATCAGGCCGGTGAGCACGGCGGCAATGGTGGCCTCTCTGACAACCCCCCATACGGAGGCGCGCACGTAAACCGACTGGTCGAAAAGCGGCGTGACTTTTAATTCCTTCGGCAATCCCGCGAGCGCCGACGGCAACTGCTTCTTCACATCGCTCACAATCTTCAGCGTGGAAGTCTCTCCGTGTTTCAAAACTGTGAGCAATGCGCCGCGCGTTCCGTCTTGGCGAACAATGTTCGTCTGCACCGCAAAGCCGTTGCGCACATGTCCGATGTCTTTCATGTAAACGGTGGATCCATTCACCGTCTTCACCGGCAACATGTTGAATTCCTCCACAGCGGAAGGGCTGCTATTAGTTTCGATGAAATATTCCCTGGTCCCCATCTTGGCGGTTCCGGCGGGAATGATCGGCGCTTGGTTACTGATAGCAGCTGATATGTCGCTTGGCGAAGTTTGATACGCGTACAGTGCGCGCGGATCGATATCCACCATGATCGAGCGAGTTTTTCCGCCGTAGGGAAGTGGAATGGATGCTCCCTGAATGCGCGCGAGATCAGTACGGATAAAATTTTGAGCGAAATCGGCGAGGTCCTGTTCCGAGAGCGACTGGCTGTTAACGCCCAGCTGGATAATCGGCACGCTGGATGCGTCGTACTTGACGATCAGCGGCGGAAAAGTCCCTTGTGGGTAGGTGCGCAGGAGCGTCTGAACCAGCGACGTGACTTGCGCGAACGCAAGCTCCACGTGCACATTCGGCTGAAAGTACACTCGAATAACAGCGATGCCCGGATAAGTGCGTGACTCGATGTGCTGAATGTCGTCCACCGTCGTAGTCATGGCGCGCTCGCAAATCAACACGATGCGCTTTTCCATGTCGTCGGGAAGCAAGCCGGTGTAAGACCAGATCACGCTGATGACCGGAATATTGATGGCCGGGAAGATGTCTACCGGCATGCTGAAAATCGAGCCGATGCCAAGAATGGCGATGAGGATCGCCATGACCACAAAGGTATAGGGTCGCTGTAAAGCGAGACGAACAAGCCACATCATGGGCGAATCGACTCCCCGCGATGTCTGTGGAAAATGAGAGATATGTTCCGGTTCTAAGCTTGACGAGATTCGGAAAAATTTTCCCGATCTACATAATCTCTCGGAGACCCTAAACCCCCGTCAAAGGCGCATATTGGGGTAATCGTGAAAATGCCGCAATCGGGGATACGCTGAGGGTGAGCGGATAAAATCCTGTAGGGCTGCGCGAATCTGTGGTCGAAGGCGAAGAGTACAGCCGGTTTACTCGCGAGCCGGATAACCTACAGCGCCGGAGTTGGCAGGTACCACGCTAGAAAGTCCCGGATTTCCGTTAGCTGCATTCCAGTGCTCCACTAGGGCTGGCGCGCCATCTTGAAGCTTGGCGGCATAGACTGTCCTCCAGGAGCCAGGAGCAAAAGCTAAATAGATCATGCTTCCCTTGTCTTCGCCGCCGTCTTTGCTGTCCTTGTCGTCCTTCTCATCCTTGGTCTTTTGGTCGTTCTTACTGGAGTTTTTGTCTCCGTTTTTGTCGTTGTTCTGCTGGGGCTCCGCGCCCGCTGGGCGTCGGCCAGCGCTCTTGAAGATCAAGGCGCCTGCTGGGTCCATGCCTAATTCGTCGGCGTGCAGAAAAACGGATTCGCCCGGAACGTTTTGCTCTTTTCCGTTGAGGATCACGCACCAGTAATAGCTACCATACTCAATGGCTGACATCGCGCCCGTCCTTTTCGCTCGCCGAAGACATCGGCGTATCATCGGACCTTAGCGGCCGATCCGTAATGCAGGCCTTACTGTACTTTTGGCGGAAAGACTACCTAGCGGTTGTCTCTTGGTCGGACAGAGTCCTGTGCCCCTAAACCCGAACGAGCCAGGCAAGTGCTGTCCCCCTTACGAATTCGCGCCATCCATGATAAAAAATCAAAGATCGCCATGATGCCCTTAAAAGAGAAAGTTTTTACTTCGATCGATGCCGCCGTAGCAGACATACCGGATGGCGCGACGATTATGTTTGGCGGATTCGGCGGCGCCGGTTTTCCCAATAATTTGATCCAGGGATTAGCGCGCCAAGGCGCCAGAAATCTTAGCGTTATCAGCAATAATTGCGGAACGGGGGAAGGCGAGCTCGGCATTCTTTTCAAGAACAAGCAGATCCGCAGAGTCGTGGCGGCCTTCCCCGGACCAGGCGCGAAATATTTTCAGGAGCAGTTTGACGCTGGAGACATCGAGCTCGAACTCGTGCCGCAAGGAATCCTGTGCGAACGGATGCGCGCGTTCGGCGCAGGCATTCCGGCATTTTTCTCTCCGGTGGGAGTGGGAACTGAAATCGCTCGCGGCAAAGAAGAACGTGAGATCCGCGGAAAACGTTACATTTTGGAGCAAGCGCTCGGCGCGGACTACGCCTTCATTCGCGCGCACCGCGCGGACCACATGGGGAACTTGATCTATCGCAAAGCCGCGCGAAATTTCAATCCTATTATGGCTACCGCGGCGAAATTCACGATCGTAGAGGTGGGAGAAATCGTCCCAACGGGCGAACTTGATCCTGAAACTATCGTAACTCCTTCAATTTTTGTGGATCGCATCGTGCAGGCTGCCGGGAAGCGTTATGTCTAAAACGCGGCTCACGCGCGAACAGATTGCCGAACGCGCAGCGATGGAATTGCCCGACGGAGTTTACGTGAATCTCGGTTGGGGAATTCCAAATCTTATCGCCGCTTACGTCCCATCGAATATTTCGGTGTATTTCCACAGCGAAAACGGAATTCTCGGCATGGGTCCGCGCGCAAAATCCGGCGAAGAGGATTTCGATCTGGTTGACGCGATGAAAGTCCCGGTAACACTTCTCCCCGGAGGTGCATATTTTTCTCAGGATGATGCCCACGTGATGACGCGCGGCGGCCATCTTGATATATGCATTCTGGGCGGACTTCAAGTCTCCGAGTGCGGCGACCTAGCCAATTGGCGCGTCCCCGGCGCGAAAGGCGCTGGCGGGATCGGCGGCGCCATGGATATTTCCGTCGGCGCGCAAAAGCTTATCGTGACCATGGAGCACACCGCCAAAGACGGCTCGCCCAAAATTGTGAAGACCTGCACTTATCCGCTGACCGCGATCGAGTGTGTGGACACAATCATTACGGACCTCGCTGTCATTGATGTAACACCGGACGGACTCGTGCTCCGCGAAGTTGCCCCCGGCTTTACTCCTGAAGAAGTGCAAGCGCTGACTGAACCGAAATTGCGTCATGCCGCAAAAGTTCCGGTAATGCCGCTGAAGCCCCGCTGAGATTCTCCACTCCGGATTTCGAGGATTGCAGACGCAACGCGTGAGCGCCGCGTATCCGTCCGTGCCTTTCCAGTGTATTATTTTTAGGCGATGTCCACGGAACAGCCCGCGCGAAGGCGCCCCATCACTTATTGGATCGGCGAAGGCGGCGGATGGCTCTTGCGCCACGTCGTGAGTGGCCTGGCTGCCACTGGAATCACGCCGAACATGTTTACGTTTTTGGGGCTGGCCGTGAATTCCTGGGCGGCGATTCTTTTCGCCATGGGACGATTCCGCCAAGCCGCGGCGGTTCTTTTTCTCGCGGGTTTTCTGGACATGGCCGATGGGCAAGTGGCGCGCCGCGTCGGACGCGTCACCGCTTTTGGCGCCTTCCTGGATTCCACGCTCGACCGTTATTCGGATCTCGCGCTTTACATGGGGCTGGTCGTTTATTACACGCTGATCGGAAGATCGTTTTACATGGCGCTGGCGGCCGTGGCTATGGCCAGTTCGTTTATGGTGAGTTATTCGCGAGCGCGCGCGGAGTCGCTGATTCCGTTGTGTAAGGTAGGCTTTCTGGAGCGCCCGGAGCGCCTCGTTCTATTAATTATCGGCGGCGCGTTCAACCGCATGGCGCAAGTGCTTTGGGTGATCGCGACATTTTCCACCATCACCGTGATTCACCGTGTTGTTTACACCTGGCAGGAACTTCGCGCCGGCCGCACACTTCCGGACGTCAACGCCACTTAGATTGTCTCTGCAGGGTACTCTTCGAGGGATTTTTCCACCGGCTCCGCCACAATACTGTGCACACGCTGCCGGAGAGAATCCACTTCACCGCGCTCGATGCCTGCAGTTTCGATAGTGTTGTGCAAATACACCGTTATTTTTCCCGGATAAATCATCCAATGTCCCGTTCGGAAAAATTGGTAAGAACCACAGATGCTCACAGGCACGATCGGGACGCCGAATTTGTGCGCGAGATTGAAAATCCCTTTTTTGAAATCGTGCACATGGCCGTCTCGCGTGCGCCCCGCCTCCGGAAAAGCAATCAAGCTGACTCCAGAATCGAGAGCAGCTTTCGCCAGCTTGGTCATGGTTTCCAGTCCTGCGCGAGAACGTTCGTCCGGCACCGGAACGTTTCCGAACCTGCCCATCATCCAGCCGTAGATCGGAATCTTGAAATGCGATGCCAGCTCGAATCCGCGCAGGAATTGTGGAATGGCTGAGTACACCACGAACGGATCGAAAACATTTACGTGATTGGAGATGAAAATACTCGTGCGCGTGGGATCGAAGCCGGGCGCGCGATGAACCTCGAACCTCACGCCGATCAGGCGCAAAATATTGCGGAAGAAAAGGCGCTGCGGCCAATCATTTTTTCTCGGATCGATGAATGCCGCGAGGAGAATCAGAAAGACGCATACCACCGCGAAGTGAATTCCACTGATGGCCCATAGCAAGAGCGCTCGGATCGTGAGATATGCTTTTCTCATACGATTGCGTCGAACGCACTCGGAAGAATTTCTAGCGAGCGGCACTCTAGGTTCAGAATCTCGCCATCGATCATTAAATTCACCGGCCCGTCCAGTTGGAATTCAACGCGCTTGGCTCCGGCGCGCGAGGCAAGTGCATGCTCGATGTGTTTTCCAGTAAACAAGCCGGGAAAATTCTTCAGCAAATTGAGGCGCCCCACGGGTGACCAGCGAACATACTCGATTAATCCATCGGTAGGGTCCGCCTTAGGAGCGATCATCATTTTTCCGCCGGTGAATTTACTGTTGCTGAAGGAAAGAAATAACGCAGGCTCGTTGTTCCACTCTTCTGCGCTGTCTAACCGGTGCCTAAACGGCAGATGTTTCAAGCCCACCAAGCGCTTGAACACGGCAAAAATATAGCCAAGTTCGCCCCAGCGCTTGAACTCTCGATTGGCTGTCTCGCCCACATCGGCGGGGAAGCCCAGACTCAGCAGATTTATAAAATAAAGTTCACCTTGCGCGTGCCGCAGACGGATCACATCGCACGCGCGGCGTCGTTTCTCGCGCAAAGCTTGCAAAGTATGTTCCACGCCTTGCGTGGTGAAGTCTCGAAGGAATGAATTGCCCGTTCCAAGCGGTAGAAAACCAAGAGCGATGCGGCCACTGGGACTGCCGGCCTCCGGGAAAAGTCCATTTATAACTTCGAAAGAAGTGCCATCCCCGCCGACGGCCAGAAAATTTCGAAATCCCTCTTGATAAGCTTTGCGCGCGATTTCGGAGGCTTCACCGCGACGCGTAGTTTCGTAAACTACTAAGTCGATTCCGAGCCGCCGAACGCGGCCCAAAGTGGCATGCGAAAACCTGCGGCATCGGCCATTGCCCGCCGCCGGATTCACAATGGCGAGATAACTCGGCCCGCTTCGTTTGGTATCGTCCTTTTGGCCAGTCGGCCAGCTCACAGAGCCACCACCGCAGACCGATCAACCGTCCCGCGAATCTGCTCTGCCAATTCGCCGCGCTTGACTTTCATTGAGGCCGTGAGCGGAAAATCCCGCTCCCAGACGAGATAGCCATGCACGCGCTTATAATTCGTCAACCGCCGATTGCGCACCGCAAGATTGTCCGCTAATTCCTTGGTGATCGATTTTCCCGCTTCTGGGTGCAGCACGATCACCAGCTGCTCTCCCACCATCGATCGCTGCGGCCACAGATAATTTGCCGCGAACACGCAGAATTCTTTTACTGGCAGACCTTCAAATGCAGTTTCAATATCTTCGGGATAAATATTTTTGCCTTCCTCGGTAACGATCATGTTTTTCTTGCGGCCAAAGAGTTGCAAATGGCCAGTCACATCGATGCGGGCTAAGTCGCCAGTCATCAACCAGCCATCCTCGATCGTTTGCGCGGTCATCTCAGGGTCGTCGAGATATTTCGACATAATCGTTTTGCTGCGCACAGCTACTTCTCCAATTCCCTCGGCGTCTGCATTCAGGATTTTAACTTCCATGCCCGGCAGAGGCTTGCCAACCGTATCCGCGCGAAAAGGCTTGAAATCGTTCACGGTGATGACCGTTCCAGCTTCCGTGCAACCGTATCCGTTTCCCACAGGGATTCCGAGATCATAAAAAAACTGAAGTGTCGCAGGTTCGGTGAACGCGCCGCCGACGAAAAAGGCGCGCAGTTCGCCTCCAAAGGCATCGTGTACTTGCCGCAGAAGCTTCCTGCTCAACTTCACATTGGGCTCGCGTCGCGTAAGTGCGCGATTCATTTTGATCAGCGTGTTCAGGACCGCGCGGCGCGCTTTCGGCAAATCCGCAAATCGCTGCCGCAGACCGCGCTCCAGACCCTTCAGAACCATCGGAACCAGCGTCATGTAAGTAATTTTGTAACGCGTGAACGCTTCGCGAATATATTCCGGACGAAGCGTGCGCAAATGTACTACTGCGGCGCCACAAGTGAACGGTCCGATGAAGCCGATCATAAAATCAATGGCGTGGTTCGTGGGCAGGATGCTCAGGTAGCGCACGCCGGGCGAAAAAGGATAGAGCGAAGTAAGCGCGATGCACTGCTCCAGATAATTCTCGTGTGTCAGGACACAGCCTTTCGGCCGTCCGCCCGTCCCCGAGGAATAGACGATGCAAGCCGCATCCTGACGGCTACGCGGCACAAAATTCGGTTCGCGCTTGCTTTTGAATTCTTCCCAGCGTTTTGCTCCGCTTAGATCAGCGCCGTTCGGCGCTTCCGTTACAAGCACAACGCGCGCGCCAAGATTCTTGAATCCGTCAGCCTGCATGATCGCCCGCCAAAGATGATATTCGACGATTAGAAACTCCGCTTTTGAGTGTGCAAGAAGCTGAAGCTGCTCGGCAGCCGTAAGTTTGTAATCCAGCGGAACAAGGATTCCGCCGCAGAAGAAAATCGCATAAGCGGAAATCAGCCATTTCGACTGATTGGTCATGATGATGGCCGGGCGCGTACCACTCTGGAATCCAGCTTCTTGAAGCGCGCTTGCGAGCGGCAACGCAGCTTCCTTGAATTGTTTGTAGGTGAAGCGGGACTTCTCGCGTTCGCGGTCGGCTTCAATCAAGCATATTTCGTCCGGCCAGCGTTCCAGTGCCGCGCGCAAAGCTTCGCCCAAGGATTGGTATTCGCGAAGGTCAAGCATCAGAGGCGCAATTGAATGCGCTCGGCGAGCGTGCGGAAATCGCTGACGCCTTGCAGTTCGTAATCAGGAAGCTCGATTTTGAAATGGTGTTCGATGCGCGTGAGCAAATCCAGCGCCTGCAGGCTGTTGATGCCGAGCTTTTTGAAGAAATCGTCGTCAGCCGTGAGCTGCTCTCGCGGCACTTTGAAATGTTCGGCTGCGAGCCGCAATACTTCGTCGGTTGTGCTCTGTAAGGAGCTCATGCTTCTATGTTGCCACAAATGGGACGCAATGTGCTTTTGTTCGCCGCCAGAAGCTAAGGCAAATACGGCAGCGCGTCTTTGCTCTCCACAAACTTCCGGAGTCCTTTTTCCACCGCCGGCCGCATGAAAAGATCGCAAAAAATTTCTATCTCGCGGCGCAGCTCGTCGTAAGGAATCGGCTTGATAAATCGTTTGGCTGCCAAGGCTGTCGCGCGATCGAACTTTTTCAGTTGCGCTGCCGTTTGGCGCGCAACTCGCAGCACGTCTCCTTCCGCTGTTACTTGGCTCACGATGCCGGCAGATTGCGCCCTGGTGGCGTTGATGCTGCGGCCAGTGAGCACCAAATCGCGAACTGCCGCATTTCCCAGGTCGCGCTTTAGCCGCGGAATTCCGCCAAATCCCGGTATCAATCCCAGCCTCAACTCAGGAAAACAAAAGCGCGCCATCTTGTCCGCGATAATTAAGTCACAGGTGAGCGCCAGTTCAAAGCCACCGCCAAAGGTGAGCCCGTTCACCGCCGCTATGGTGGTGAAGGGAGCCTCGTCGAGCGCGTTCATCACCGCATGAATGCGCTCTATGAAATCTCGCAAGCCGGAAAGCCGCTGAGCTGCAGGCAATTCCTGAGAAAGATGGAAGAGTTCGCGCAAATCGCCGCCCGCGCAAAAGCCTTCGGTGCGAGCGCTTGAAATGATCAAAGCGTGCGCATCATCTTTCAATTTTGGCAGTGCTCCGATGAATTGTTCGAGCTCGGTCAACACCGCCAAGCCAATTTCGTTGCACGGGGCGTGGTCCAGTGTGAGCTCGATGGTCCCCTCAACGACTCGCCACGAAAGCGTCTTGCCTTGAAAAGTCTTCATGCAGTTTTCTTTTGATATATTTGCTCAATCTCTGTTGCGAAACGCGCGGCAATCGCGTCGCGCTTGAGCTTACCATTTGTAGTCAGCAACCCATTCTCAGGACTCAGCGGCTCAGGAAGAATTGCAAATGCGCGGATCTGCTTATAGTGCGGCAGACCGCCATTTACTTGTTCAATGGCGAACTGGATGTCCGCGTCCGCCAATCCATTCGAAGAATGAGCGGTCACCAAAGCCGCGAGAAAACTTCGCTGATTCCCGACCAAAATAACTCGCTGCGCCTCCGGCACGTGACGCGCGAGTTCCTCTTCGAGAGGTTCCGGAGCTATATTGTGCCCGGAATTCAGGATGATCAAATTCTTCAGCCGGCCGGTAATGCGCCAGTATCCGGCCGCGTCCACTTCGCCTTGATCGCCCGTGTGGAACCAGCCGCCTTCGAACGCCTTGGCGGTTTCTTCTGGCCGCTGCCAATAACCGGGGAAAATATTCGGTCCACGCACCAAGATTTCCCCGTTCTCGGCTACCTTCATCTCGATCCCAGGGATTGCTAATCCCACCCATCCAGGCTTCACGCGCGCCGGGTCGTCCAGGGTAGAGATCGCTGTCGTTTCCGTAAGTCCATAAGCCTGTAGCACCGGTATTCCGAGCATCATGAAAAAAAACTGTGTTTCGACGGACAACGGCGCCGATCCGCAGATCAGCGCTTTTAGTTTCGGTCCAATGCTCTTTCGTATTTCCGGGAACATAACTCGTCTTGCCAGCCATAGCCACAAAGAATCAAACACTCCCGACTTCTCACTTTGCTCTCGCACATACCCTTGCTGTGCTCGCGCGAAAACAAAAGCCGCGAAACCTCCACGTTTCTGAATCGTTTCCGTGATTTTTGCGCGCACGCGTTCAAGCAGTGTAGGAACGTTCAAAAAATAATCCGGAGTGCACAGCTTCAAATCCTCGGCAAGCTTCGATACGTCCGTCGAAAGTGTCAAAACGCTGTCGCGCGACAGTGCCGTTAGCAAAAGAATCCAGGAAGCGGCGAAACAGAACGGCAAATAGTGAAAGATTTCGTCCGGTCCCTGCTGGGCATGCTGGCCCATAAGCTGATCAAGACGAGCATTCGTGCAAGCGAGTATTTGGTTCACGTTTGCGGTATTGAGCATCACGCCTTTGGACTCGCCCGAGGTTCCCGAGGTATAAATAATCGTCAGCACATCGGAATCTTCGTGATGTGCAGGCGGTGCCTGCGCAACTGTTTGCCCCGCAAAAATGCTATCAAACAGTGTAATGTGCGGGGCTGCAGGCCATTGCTTGGTGATCTCCGCGGAAAGTTTCGTGTTGGAGCAGCAGATCCTCGCCGGCAACGAGTCTTTCAGCATGGCCACTAGCTCAGCGGGGGCTTGCCGCGAATACAACGGCACAACCACAAGCCCTTCGGCCATCATCGCAAGGTCCAGCGCCACCCAACGAATGCTGTTCGAGCCAAGCAGAGCGCAGCGATCGCCCTTTTTCACGCCGCGCGCGACCAGAAAATTTCGCGCCTCCTGTACCATGCCCAGCAATTCGTCTCCGGACACCGACTTCAATTTGCCGTCGCGAATTTCGCGTAGCACAGGCTCGCCGGCTTTCTGCTTCAATCGCCGGAAAATATTTTCTAGAGAAGTCACGGCAGCTGTCATTAGGAAGCCAACACTCCGCCGTATTCTTCAATCAACTTGCACAAATTACGGCTGAGCGGCGGCAGATAATCCTGCCATCCCAGAACACCGCTTCGAATCGGAAAGCCAGGATACTGCCGGGCAACCTGCTCTTCGAAATACATACCCATGCGCGCCATCAATTGCAAATTGCGCGCAACGGTCTCTCCGATAGCATCGCGAATTTCTTCGGTCTGCGAATCGAGAATGTTCAAAGATGCGACGATTTTATCTTCCAGGTCCGGATCATCCACGCGCGAGAGCAAATCTTCGTGCCCGCGCTCACGCATCAGATTGCGTATCCGCTCGTCCATGGTCACCCCAGCCGACGGAACGCCAGCCGGCATCGACGTTACGATCGCATGGTAGCGCGAAGAGAGCATCCGATCGCAACTCCGCAAAATGCTCACAATTTCGTACATGTTATACCGGTCCGACGCAAAAACAGGAGCATCGCCCAGCTTTTCCGCCACGCGCCGGCACGCATCACGGTCCAGCATTTCCATAGCTACCAAAACAGGGAACACCGCGCGCGATTCCTTGTAGCGCGCAACGCCGCCTGCCATAGCCGCCAAATATTTTTCGTAGGCCGCATCCACTTCGCGTCCTGAGCGATGAAAATAAATCGTGCGGTAATAGCTATCCTTGTAAGCTCCTGCAACCGAATGCGCCAACCATTTTGCGAGCGATGCCTTCACCGGCCACCAAAACGGATTGATGGGACAAATCGCCAGCACCGGCAATTTCCCGTCCCAGCCAGCGTCCAACAGCGCTTTGCATCCGTACTCCGGCCCGTGCGGTTCAAAAGTCCACGCTGTATCGGTTCCCAGTTCGGTTGGCACACCCAGCTTCCCTAAAACGCTTTGCGATTCAATATTCCTGGTAATGATCAACGAGTTGCGACAATACCGTTTGCACATTTTCTGCAGTGGCGAATCCATTTCTCCTGCCTCCGCGCCAAAGCCAACGCTCAATTTGTTTTGTGCCGCGGCAATTCCCAGTGCGCCGATCATCATAGTCGTAAGCGCGTTCGCAAACTTGCTTTTGAACATGGACCCTTCGCACGCCACTACGCCGTCACTTTTTCGCACTTCGGATTGCAAAAATGGCGGAAACACATCAGGCAGGTGTACTTGTTTCGCATCGCCAAAATAGCCGCGCGTTAGCTCGAAATTCTGCGACATCACACTCAACGCAAGGTTCTCGGATCCAAGAATTCGCCGAACCTGCCGAAGAATTTCTTCAACGCGGACATCCGAGCCTGTGTTGCGCGTCCCGTTGTAACCTGCAAAAAGCAATTTTAGCTTGGTGCCCGCCTTCCACGCTTCGCCCGCACCCAGCATCCATTCAAACTTATTAAATTCAATTAGGCCGCTGACCCAGGCCTCCAGAAGAAGGTCCGTCATCGCCCCAAATCTCGCGCAGCGCTAGGCTCATGTGTTGTGTTGTTTACGAAAGCTTCCGGCGGCCAGTCGCGGTATTTGTACAGAAAATTATTTTCGCGGCTGAATTTAAGCAGGGGAAAACAATATCGCGAAAACGGTTCAGGCTTCCGCCCCATTTCTTGCACCACGCGGCTGTTGTCAAACACCGTGTTCCATACCAGGTACGGAAGAAAAACTTTCATCAGTGTCGCTAGCCCGCCAATTCTGCCGGCGCGCCCGGCCAGCGCATTCACCATTTTGGACGAAGGCCCCTCTAGACTTGGCGCAAAAATCGGCCCGCGCTTACCCTGCGCCTTGGAAAGTGCGTCGGTTAATTCCACAAATGTCTCCGAATCTATGCCTGACGATAAATGATAAATCTCGTGTGCCGGCAACGCTTTCTGGTGCAAGGTGGCAATGGCATCGGCTACAAAATCGACCGGCACGATATCAATTCGCGCCTCGGGACGGAAGGGAAGCGCCGGAAGCCCCGCCAAAAAAACAAACGCGCGAACCATATCGAACTGATTCGTCTCCGGCCGCCGACTATCTCCCAGAACGATGCTCGGCCGAAAAATTGTTCGCTGAACGTCCGGCAAAAGCTGGCGCACCATATGCTCACAGAATTTTTTTGTGCGCGCGTAGGGATCGTAGTCCGAGCGATTCCAATCAATCGCGGTGTCTTCCTGCATTAGTTCGTTCGACCGCTGCCCCGCCACCGCCACCGTGCTCACGTGGCTGAATCGACGCAGCCCGTGATGATCGCGTGCGCGCGTCGCCAGTTGAATCACTTCCAGCGTCCCGCGCAGATTTACGTTCAGGCAGCTCTTCTCGGATTTCCGATTTAGCGAGGCAGCGCAATGAATGATCGAATCAGTGGACTGTACCAGGCGAGTGTAGTCGTCGTCAGCAAGACCGAAACGCGTATCCGTCAAGTCACCCAAAAATAAATGGATGCGCGAATTCAGATACTCTTCGAACTGCGCGAACTCCAGATGCAGTTGGAGAGATCGCCAAAGCCGCTCGCGCGCCTCCTGCGGCGTCCGCGCGCGAACCAAGAGGTTCAGCGGTTCGGAATGATCCGCAAGCAAGTTCGACGCGATGTGCGCGCCGATATAGCCGGTGGAACCGGTCAGAAGGATAGCCACGATTTATGTCAGGAAGCCGCAGTGGAAGCCGAACTCGCTGCTTCCGCGGTATTCACCTCGGCGCGGTCTGCAAGCTGCACCGAGCGCCGGGGACGAGGTTCCAGTGGGCGTCCTTCGATGAGAGGATAGCACCACTTACGCAGAGCAGGAATGTGCACGTTAATCCAATAATCCCACCAATCGAGCGAGCGCGAATTGTAACCGAAATCCGCCTTTTCGCTCTCGGGTAGCGCCGCACTCAAGCGCTCCACATTCACCGCTTCGAAGTTGTGATCGTTGTGCAGAATAAATGGCTCGAAGAGCGAAATTAATTTGATCACTTTCTCCAAGTCGCGTTCCTGCCGCGCCAGTGGCGACCGCGAAGCAAACGGTTCAATTGCACGATTGATCGCCTGCACAATGGCTTTTTGTTTAGGAGCTGAAAGCTGCTCGTATCGTGTTTTGGAAACGGGAATGGCATCGAATTTCAAACGCAATCTGTGGTTCAATCCCGTCTGCGCGCGATAAAATTTCCGGTGCCCCAGACCGGTTAGTTCAATGGACCGCCGCATGTCGCACGGATTCGCAATCGAAGTCGCCAACTGATACACGCGGGCGTGCCTGCGCGCCACCAGCGCCGCGGCAATCAGCGTCATGCCGCGAGTCACCAGGTCCACCGGAATTAAATCCAGCGACTTGCTTTCTTTCGTGGGAAGCTGCCGGAAGAACGTACCTAGCAAGTACGAAAGCGAAGCGGAAGTATTGATCCCCTCATTCCAGCCGCGAAATGGCTTCTCGATCGACGATTCCACAATGGCCGGGCGCACTACCGCGATCGCCGCGCTGGGATTTTGGTCCAGAAAATTGCGTATCAGCGATTCCGATAGGCTTTTTGTGAAGGTATATGTATTAGGCCAACCCAGTTCGTTCGCGCGCCGCGTACCCGCATCGGTTAAAGCGTCGCGCAGCCATCGAACGCGGTTTTTTCGGATTTGGTTTTCCAGCGCCGTGCCCTGAAGGTTCTTGGCGGCGTGTTCTTTCCTCAACGCCACGCGGCGAAGCTCTTCCGCCACTTCTTCCGATTCGGCGCGTTTTTCGGTTTCGTGAACGAACTCTTCAAGTGCTTGCAATTCTTTTTCAGCGTCGTAATCGGCTAAGCCAATTGGCGTGTAGTTCTTCGACAGCGTCTCGAGTATTCGCCCGTCGCGCCGGCCGATTACGTAACAGGTTGAAAGATGTAGCAAGGCAGCGTGGTCGCACTCACGGATAAAATTGAGCACGTGCACCGTCGAGCGAACGTTCATGGACAAAGCGTCGCGCAAATCCGGATTGAAATCCGTTAACCCTGAGCTGTTGACGATCACGTCCACCGAGCGCGCAATCCGCTCACGCACTTCCGGCGCGAGTCCCAGGTCGGGCTTGCTCACATCGCCGTCCACCACCTCGATCCGTTTGCGCAAAAACTCCGCAAATCCGCTGCCGTATCTTTCGGCCAGCGGCTCAAACACCGGAGATTCTTCAATCGCGCGCTGAAATCGTTGCAGTGAGGTTACCGTCCGGTTGTGGCGAACCAGCAGAGAGATCCGCCCAATCTCCGGCAAATCCGTCAGCAAATTCGAAAGCCAAACCTTGCCAATGAATCCAGTCGCGCCAATCAGCAGGATATTTTTTCCGCGCAGCGATTCGCGTACCGAAAACGGGCCCAAACCATTCGTGGAATCGAAGTGCACGACGGGCAAAAATACTTCCGGCGCGGTCCGCTCGTCCGTTTGGATCGCCTCATCCAGCAGTCCAGGATTCTTCGTGAATCCCAGCACACGCACCAGCGCTTTACGCGAGACGCGTCCATCCGCCTGGCTTCCCGTGATTTTTGCGAAGGCGCCGCGCGGACGAATCACCGGATCGAGCAAGCGCCCGGTGGCGATACCGTCACGGAAGTCCAAACGGTTGCAAACAATCTGTTTCACGCCCAGATGTTTCGCCAACGGCCTCATGACGTGGTCCAGTCCCTGGCTCACCAGGACAACCGGTGCGCCGGCAGCGATCAATCGCTCCAACTTTTCAATCCCTTCTTTTTTCAGCCGCGGCTTCAGAAAATATTCGAAGAATTCCTCGCCCAGCAGGTCCAGACGGTCGCGGCTGACTCCACGCAACACGCTGTGCAGCAGCCGCGTGGCAAACACGCGGTTGGTGCAATAAAGAAAAGGCCTCGCAATCGCAAGAAAGGCCATTCCGCCCCGTCGCGTCCAGCGCTGAAGAAAACTTTGTGAGTTCCACGCAAAAAAGCCTACTGGACGCACCGCCGTCAGATTCAGCAGGCTTCCTTCCACCCGCCAGAACACACGTTCGCGCGCATCGGCAGCGGGGGCGTTTTGCCCGGTCGGCACAATATTCGAAATGTGGTCTTTTGGCTTGGACGGCAACATCGTGAGTGGTTTACTGCCAATCGCGAATGAAGATACAAAATTAGCACGCCAGTTCCCGCCAATCAAGCCGGGCGGACCTCTGGGTGAGGGGGACAGCTTGCGGCGGCCACATCAGTCGGAAGTAAATTCCGGAACGCTCCGCAACTCTATCACTTGGACTCTGGCGATGATTGGCTCATCGCCTTCTCGATATCTGTCGGTGAATACGGCAGTGCAGGATTTATAACCTCGTGCCCAGCAGCCGTGATGAGGAAGGTATCTTCGACGAAGAAAGCCTGATTCCCCGAAGTTAGCTGCGGTTCGTAGCACAGGACGTTTCCCGCTTGGAAAGATTTCGGCGCGCCTTCGGCCATGTCCAAGCCAAGCCCATGCAAAGCATAGCCTTTTCGTTTTAAGGCCTCGGCAGCCGCCTCTTTCGCCACTGCCGTCTTAAGTTCGTTCTGGTGTTGGTCGATGTAAGCCAAGGTAGCCTTGAAAACATCCATTGAACTTGCACCGGGTCGCATCGTGGCTACACCAGCAAGATATGCTCCGTTCATCAGCTCCATTGTCTCGCGCTGACCTTCATCAAAATGCCCGGAAACCGGAATCGTCCGGCCAAAATCACCTTTATACATCTGGAAATCACAACCCAAATCGAGCCTCACCACTTCGCCCGCCTGCATCTTTCGATCCAGATTGTGATAATCGACGAAGGGTTCGAACAGCGTATTTTCCAGCGTGTAAGGGCCCGAACGGACCCACGGCCATAGCGACGGGCCGTCGGAGCCAGCCTGCAAACACGCGTCCAACACCGCGCCTTCCACCTGACGTTGCGTTTTTCCCGGTGCGATGGCATGCACGCCCGCCCAGAATCCTTCTGCAGTCACAGCGGCCGCCTGGCGCATTCGCGCAACTTCCGCGGGGCTCTTCACCGAGCGCACTTCGTCGAGAATCGCAAACGCCTCTTTCACTTCGAGATCACTCCAGTGCTGGCGCAACATGTTTGTCCACGTCAGGCTGGGGTTTTGCAATGGACCTAGCCCTGGAGGAGTTCCGAATTTGCCATCCCCAGACATGAATCCCGTTTGGCCTCCCTGGTCCGTGTACAAAAGCAGCTTGGGATTGTCCTTCCGGCGCGAGTTGATGAAAGTGACGAATTGATCCCACGAGACGACGTGATCGATTCCCAGTTCTTTTTCAGTTTGAGGGCCTGGGTCGAAGAAGACCGCGTCGAACCCATGCAGGTCGCTGCCCAATGGGATACGCGGCGGAACGAACAGCCATGATTCTTTTTTGGTACCGTCCAGCGCCAGGATGGCGCCGTGCGCGTTAGCTAAGCCAGTGAAGTAGTAGAAGCTCGGATCCTGGTGGAAGCCGGATTCGTCCCAGTGCTTTAGTCCCCAGGCAGTGCGCAGCAGGACGATTCCATCTGGAACCTTTTCGAGTGCCGCTTTCCGGCGAGCTTGAAATTCCTGAGTATCAAAACTGGTCTGACTGAATGTAGCGAGGCCAGCGAACATAAAAGCTAGGACAGACACAACTAGAAAAGTCTTCATTAGCCGCGCTCCAATCGTGCTTGGCGCTAATCTCCGCGCGACAAGCACCTGTCGTCTGATCAGATGGGCCGAACTCCCTTTCCTGGTTCCCGGAATTTAAAAGATCGCGAGCAAAACTTCTGCTAATGCCCCCAGTCTGTTTGTTAATAATCAACACAAATAAAGCGCTGAGCCTTCTTGAGCAGATTCGGTTCCAGATTGATGTTTTTGTAGTCCGCTGATCTCACATAACTTATTTTTGATCGCTGAGAATTAGGCGTGAGCGAGATGTCCGCCTGCGGGACTCGCCGTATCCCGCGCGGACAGGTAACAGTCAAGTTTGAAGGATGGTTTGCGCCATTAGCTTTAGAGGCCAGCGGCCAACATGGGAAACGTGGCTGTAGGATGCTTTGCAAAGACCCTGCAACGCGCTTTTCGTCCCGGGTTCGCCACAATCGAGATGAAAATCTCACAGCACACAGGTCCTTCCAAAGCGCGCTTTCTCGTGGTAGCGTGATTCAGGAATTATGAAGATAGAGAGGGAACGGCCGGAGAAATGGCCCGCTGAATCGGGACCCAGGCCGGAAAACAGCGTAATTTCTAATCGCGAACTCCAAGTATTAGAATCACCACTAACTTATAGAAAACAAAGGGCGGCAACTCGTTCTAATCGCGAACTTTCGACCATCTGGAGTTGCAGTTTTTCTCGTCTCGGGCTCAAGCGAACACGCACCGTTCCGGTCTTCAGTTTCCTATCACGCACCGTACTAGCGCTCCTGATTTTCGGGGTGGTGATTGCGTTGCCGCTGGCCGCTCAGGAAAAACGCAAAGTGATCATCGACGAAGACTGCTCCGGTCCCGGCGGCACCAATACGCAGGCCATCCTCGCGCTTATCCAATCGCCGGATACCGATGTGCTCGGAATCACCATCGTCACTGGTGACGCATGGCGAAATGAAGAAGTCCAACACGCTTTGCGTCTGATGGAAATTATTGGCCGCACAGACATTCCAGTGGTTCCCGGCGCAGCTTTTCCTCTCGTGAACAGCAAGGAATACATAGCTCGGTGGGAAACAATCTACGGCAAGGTGGTTTATCAAGGCGGCTGGAATTTTGCTAAGGGACACGCGGTCCACGGGCCGACGGAAATTCCTGCCATGCCGGAAGGGGCTCCCACCACCAAACCGTTGAACGAAGCCGCCGCGAATTTTCTCGTACGGATGGTCCATCAATACCCGCACCAAGTGACAATTTACGAAGGCGGGCCGCTCACCAATCTCGCGCTGGCACAATCGCTCGATCCGGAATTTGCTTCGCTTGCCAAAGAACTCGTCCTAATGGGGGGCAGTTCAAATCCGCAAACGGACGATCCTGAGTTTTCGATCACGCCTCGCCGCGAATTCAATTTGTGGATGGATCCAGAGGCGTCGCGCATCGTGCTCCATGCTCCGTGGCCACGCGTCGTAGTCACCACGGTGGATATTTCGTTGAAAACTAAAATGGACCAGGATTTAATTTCTCAGATTGCCAAAGGGCAGTATCCCGCCGCGCAGTACACTGCAAAATATGCCGAAGGTAACTATCTCTGGGACGAGCTTGCTTCTGTCGCATGGTTAGATCCTTCCATCATCACCAAATGGAAAAAACTCTTTCTCGATGTCTCGATTGATCACGGCGCTTCTTACGGCGACACGCTCGTTTGGACCGAAGACACCCGCCCGCATTTGGGCGAACGCATCGCAGAAATACAGGACGACCTGGACAAACCAAAATTCTACAAAGAATTTGTGGACCTCTTAACGCGTCCCACGCCGCCACCTACGAACCGACGGACTCAATAGCAATGACCAACATGCTGCGCCAATCATTGAAATACGGTTAGCGCTGTGCGGCATGGCCGGAAAGATTTGACAGCGCGCGCTGGTAATCTGGATCACCCGGTGAAAGCGCCGCGGCCTTTTTGTACGCAGCGAGCGCATTTGTTCGGTCCCCGCGCTGTTCGTAAATCGCGCCCATTTCAAAGAACGCGTCAGACTCCTTCGGGTTCACAATTGTAGTCCGTTGGAAGACAGTGAGGGCCTCGTCCAATTTTTCCTGCTTCTCAAGAATCTTTCCTTGCACGTACAGGAAATCCGGCTGATAAGGATCTCGTTCCAGCGCCTGCGAAATGGCCTCGCTGGCTTTGTCCATGTCGCCGGCGGAGAAATAAAGTTTCGCGAGCTGCGAATACGCCGCGCCATAAGTCGGATCCTTCGCGATGGCCTGATTCAACAAGTCGAGCGATCCCGCGAAATCGTTTTTTAGCGCGAGATCATTTGCTTGTTGGACCAGGTGTTTTGCTTGCGTCTGATTCTCTTTGGTTTCGCGATCGTTCTTCGAAGATTTCTCGAACTCCGCCAATACTTTCTGCGCTTGCTCGGTATTTCCGGCGCAGTCGTACGCGCGCGAGAGCAGGAAAAGGGTTTCGGAATCCTGCGTTGACATTTCGAGAAGCGGTTCGAGCGTCGCAACCGCTCGCTGGCATCGATCCTTGGTTTGTGCACGAATTCCACCCTGCGACGCACGCAGAAGAATCTTGCCCAGCAATATACGCGCGCGCGTATTGCGGGGTTGCAGCTCCACACTTTTCATTGCGTCGGGCAGTGCGGCCGCGTCTTGGTTGCGGTCAGAATAAATTTTCGCTCGCGTGTAGTAAGCCAGAGCGCTCTGGGGATCGCGAGTTAGAACCTTCGCAATTTGCGCGAGTGCGTTGTCTGAATCCCCCTTGGCCTCGTAGGCGACGGCCAGCCGGTTGCGCGATTCCACGTCGGCGGGAGCAAGCACAAGCACAGAGCGCAGGTGCGCGATCGCAGCGTCATAGGTTTGCAGTTCGATGTCGAGATCGCCGAGCGCGGCCAATGGTTTCGCACTCTGGGGGTGTTCCGCGCGAGATTTTTCCAGGATCAGCTTGGCCTC
>Ga0209007_1000014_pt1 | contig 181759 bp, 163 predicted proteins | sample JacPinW_OM1H0_O2_FD_187961 | JGI IMG/M metagenome (GOLD analysis project Ga0209007, IMG submission 187961) | Forest soil microbial communities from Algoma, Ontario, Canada - Jack Pine, Ontario site 1_JW_OM1H0_O2 (SPAdes) (version 2) | ecosystem: Environmental > Terrestrial > Soil > Boreal... | reverse complement strand
ATTGAATCCAGGGTGGGGAGCCAGAGATTTACGGCGCGATTCAGGCGGGTGCGGTCGCCGGTGGTGCAGAAATCGAGCATGAAGCCGCGCAGTCCGGCTAGAACAATCGTGGCGAGGGAGTATGCCTGTTTGCGCTTGACGCCTTCAGCCTGGAGCGGAGCGGCTATGAAGTCGAGCCAGTCGTTGACGGTGGAGTGCAGGAAGTGTTTGTAGAGGCGCGGGTGGCGCAGGGCCAGTCCGTAGGTTTCGAAGAAGAAGCGGAAGTGCGGTTCAGATTCGGGCGCGCTCATGTGTTGCCAAATGGCGCGGCAGGCTTGCTCGAAGGTGGCAGCCTGCATGCCGGTGTAGAGATTGCGCTGGCGGTGGCGCATCTCGGCGAGGACTTTGATCACCATCTTTTCTTTTGAGCCGAAGTAATAAAGGAGAACGCGAGGACTGGAGCCGACGGCTTTAGCTAACGGTCTAAGCGAGAGATCGACGATGCCGTGGCGGACGAGGTATTGGACGATGGCTTCGAGCAGTTCGTCGGGACGCTTTTCGTTGGCGGTGCGGCTCATGGATGAAGGCTACCATAAGTGAAACAGTCGTTTCAATAATGGTGAGTGCTGGAATTGATGCGAGGAAGAGCTTTTAACCGCAAAGGTCGCTAAGGGACCGTGAAGGACGCTAAGAGGAGCTGATTAGAACCTGGGCTGAGGATGGGATCTGACTTCCGCACGTCCCTTTTTAGCGCGCGGCGAGCCAGACTTGATAGGCGACTACCGCCATCATGAACAACAAATAGAGGCGGAGGGCCCAGAGAATTGCGAGTTCGGGGCCTTTGAGGTGACGGCGGGGGATGGGATGTTTTTTTGCGCGGGCGAGTTGATCGGGCTCGAGGGTGGATAGAACCCAGGATTGGTCTGCGTTGGAGATGGTGGTTTGGGTTTTTGTCATAGGGCTAGTGTTTGGCTCCCGTTGAAATTCATTGATGGCGGATTAGAAACCGTCGAGCTTCGCTCGACTGGACAGCCGAGGGCGGCTGTCCCCACATGGACCGGACTGGAGGTTGAGGGCGATGTCTCCGCATTGCTAGTTCCCTCCCAGGGTGGCGAAGATTTTTGGGGCGATTATGCTGATGCCGAAGAGGATGCCGGCGGCGGTCAGAATGAAGACGACGGCGGTTGAAAGAATGTTGGCCCAGAGCGGGCTGACGAGGTCGCCCATGATTTCTTTGTCGTTTACCAGCATGAAGAGGAAGACCAGAGCTGGAGGCATGGCTAAGACTGCGACTACGTTTACGATCAAGACCACGTAGACGAGCGGGAGGCCGGGGATTAGGACGATGGCGGCTGCGGCTACGGCGCAGAGAGAGAGTACGGCATAGAACGATTTGCCTTCTCCCATGGGGAGGTTGAGGCTGTGCGGTTTGTGGGTAACTTCGCCGAAGGCGTAGGCGGAGGAGGTTGAAATGGTGATGGCGGCTACGATGCCGGCCTCGACCATGCCGAGGGCGAAGAGAGACGCGCCGAAGCGGCCGATGATGGGCTGGAGGGCTTGGGCGAACTCGGCGGCCTGGAAATTGTCGGCGGTCATTTGATGACCGAAGAGCGTGGTGGTAGCGAGAATTGTGGCGAGGGCGGCGGCCGTGGCGAGGGAGGCGCCGAGGATGGTGTCGATGCGGCCGAAGCGGATGTCTTTGGTGGTCATGCCTTTGTCGACGGTGGCGCTTTGCTGGAAGAAGAGCATCCACGGAGTGACGGTGGCGCCGATATCGGCGAGGACGATTAGGAGTGTGTCTTTGTTAAAGCCGGGGAGTGGTTGCCAGGTGATCAGGGCGTGACCGACCGAGTGCCAACTGGGGTGGGTCATCAACGCTACCGGAATGAAGATCAGGTTGAAGGCGGCGGCGGCTAGGGTGATGCGCTCCCAGGTCCAATAGCGGTGAGACATGAGAGCGGCGTAGAGCACGACTAGTGCGGCGATAACGGCTGCCCACGGCGCGACTCCGAAGAAGCCGAGGCCGGCGCGGATGGCGATGAACTCGGTGATGAGGGTGAGAAAGTTGCCGATGCCGAGGTCGATCATGGAGAACCATCCCCAGAAGGGACCGAAGCGCTCGAAGATAAGTTCGGCGTGGCCGCGATGGGTGGCGGCACCGAGGCGGACGGTCATCTCCTGGACGATGATGGCCATGCAGAAGGTGAGGACGACGAAAGGGAGGAAGAAGCCGATGCCGAACTTGGCTCCGGTGGCAGCGTAGGAGAGCATGCTGGGGCCGTCGTTCTCTCCGAGCATGACGAGGACGCCGGGGCCGACGAGCAGCCAGAGCAGGCGAGCGCGGGAGGAAAGACCGCGCTGGGCGCGGGCTTTCGAGACGCGGACGCGATCGTGGGCGCGGTCGAGGTCTTCGTGGGTGATGATTACAGGTTCGGTTTGGGCGGCGGGAGGATTCATCGGGTGAGGCGTTGCGTTTGGGCGGTCTCTACCGGCCTGCTTCGGTAGAGATTAGCTTAAGTATACACCAGGGAATAAACTATAGTTAACTACGCTGATAAGAACAAATACAGAGCGAAAGAGAATGCCTTGCGGAGCGGATGGTTGCGCAGAGGTGCAAGGGATCCTTCGACTTCGGGAGTGCTTCGCTTCGCGAAGCATTCCCTGCGCTCAGGATGACAGGCTTCAGTAGATGCTATCTAGCGGGTGGGACGGCGGTCGGTGGGGGAAACCCAGACGCGGATGGCTGCGGCACGGCCCAGGGAGACGTTGCCGGTGGTGGTGGATAGGGCCAGGGTTTGATCGTAGTTGCGTTCTAAGAGGCGGAGCTTTGCTCCGGGACGGATGCCTCGGGCTTCGAGGAATTCGAGCAGGCGGCGGTCGCGCTCGTAGATTCCGCTTACGGCGTAGGTGGCTCCGGGCGCGGCATCGGCTAGCAGAAGGAGTCCGCGGTGGCGGCGGCTGGCGGGGCTTTCCATCTCGCTGAGGTTGCCGTGCGGGCAAGCGCCCCCTTTGCCTAGCTTGGCTAGGAGTTTGGCTTCGAAGTCGGGAGAGACTGCGTGTTCGAGGCGCTCGGCTTCATCGTGCACCTTCCACCACTCCATGCCGAATAACTCGGATAACATGCGTTCGATCAGGTGGTGGCGGAGGGTTAGCTTGCGGGCAATTTTGCGGCCGGCGGCGGTTAGACGGACGTGTCCGTCGGTCTGGACGCGCACCAAGCCGTCTTTTTTCAGGCGGCGCACAGCCATGGTTACTGCGGGAGCAGAGACTTTTAGCCAATCGGCCAGGCGGGCGGAGATTACGGATTCGCCTTCGCTTTCGGCTTCGAGGATGGCCTTTAGATAGTCTTCTTTGGAGACGGTGATCATTTGGGTTGATTATACGACTTGGGTTAATTGTGGTTAAGTTTGAAGGAGCAAAATCTTTAACACAGGGGAGCACAGGGTAATTCAAATCTGAGATGTTTGACAGCGGTTGCGCTCTCCCCTAACCTTTAATTTCTCTTTATGAAAGTTCTAGTTCTAGGAAGTGGCGGGCGCGAGCATGCGCTGGTGTGGAAGCTGCGGCAATCGTCGCGGGTTTCTAAACTTTTTTGTGCGCCTGGTAATGGCGGGATCGCGGACGAGGCGGAGTGTTTGCCGGTGGACTTGAAGAGCTTGGATTCTCTTGTGGCTTTGGGACAGCAGATTAAGCCTGATCTTACCGTGGTGGGGCCTGAGTTGGCGCTGACTTTGGGGGTGGTGGATGAGTTCACTCGCCGTGGCTGGCCTGTGTTTGGGCCGACAAAGGCCGCGGCACAGTTGGAGTGGAGCAAGAGCTTTGCGAAGGAATTTTTGCAGCGGCATCGGATTCCGACGGCAGCTTATGCGATTTGCGATTCGGTGGAAGAGGTGCGAGAGGCGCTGACGCACTTTCACGCTCCGGTGGTGGTGAAGGCGGATGGATTGGCGGCCGGCAAGGGTGTGGTGATCGCGGCCAGCAAAGAAGAGGCTGCCAGCGCGGCCAGCGAGATGTTCAGCGGCAGGATGGTGGGCGAAGCCGGGGCGCGGGTGGTGCTGGAAGAATTTTTGAAGGGCGATGAGCTTTCATTTCTGGTTTTGAGCGATGGCGAACGAGTTGCGCCTCTGGTGGCGGCGCAGGATCACAAGCGCGTGGGCGATGGCGACACGGGGCTGAATACTGGTGGGATGGGCGCTTATTCGACGGCGGATATTGTTGACGACAAGATGCGGGACTGGCTGGTGCATCACATTGCGAAGCCGGTGGTGGATGGGATGAAGGCGGAGGGTGCGGAGTACAAGGGCGTGCTGTATTGCGGGCTGATGATGACAGCGCGTGGTCCGATGGTGCTGGAGTTTAATTGCCGGTTTGGCGATCCGGAGACGCAGCCGATTCTGATGCGGCTGGAGAGCGATCTGGTTGATGCGCTGGAGGCGTCTGTGGCGGGGCGAGTGAGCGATGGTGATTTCAAGTGGTCGACGGATGCGTCGGTGTGCGTGGTGATGGCTTCGGGAGGGTATCCGGGAACGTTTGAGGTGGGGAAAAAGATTTCAGGGCTGGATGAAGCTGGGGCGATTGAGGGCGTGAAGGTGTTTCACGCTGGGACCTCGAAGCGTGATGGGTCGTTTTATACGGCTGGAGGGCGGGTGCTGGGAGTTTCGGCGCGGGCTGCGGAGTTGAAGACGGCGGTGGGCCGGGCTTATGAGGCTTGTGGGTTGATTCGATTTGATGGGGCACATTATCGGAGGGATATTGCGGCAAGGGCGATGAAGAGGTAGGTTGCACGGGTGCGCGGACAGAATCGCCGTGGTAAAAATGCCTATTGGAGCCGTCGGTAATGCAGAGCAAAAGGGATCCTTCGACTGCAGTTGTGGTTCACTGTGTGAACCACAACCTTCGCTCAGGATGACAAGTTTTAGACAGCACATTTTTGCTAAGAGGAATCATGGGAAAAATATTAGTTTCGATTGTGATGGGGAGTGATTCTGACCTTGAGATTATGCGCGAGGCGGGGAAGGCTTTGGATGAGTTTGGGATCGCTTATGAGATGGATGTGACTTCGGCGCACCGCTCGCCGGAGCGTACGGCGAAGTTTGCGCGTGAGGCGGCGGCGAATGGGATTCGCGTGATCATTGCGGGAGCGGGCGGCGCGGCGCATTTGGCGGGGGTGATTGCGGCGCACACTACATTGCCGGTGATCGGCGTGCCGATCCCCTCGACTTCGTTGCAGGGGATGGATTCTCTGTTGGCTACGGTGCAGATGCCGGCGGGGATTCCGGTGGCTACGGTGGCGATTGGGAAGCCGGGCGCGACTAACGCTGGGATTCTGGCGGCGCAGATGATTGCGTTGGCCGATGGGTCTATCGCAAAGAAGCTTGAGGCGCACAAGGAGAAGCTGGCGCGGGGCGTGGAAGAGAAGTCGAAGAAGTTGAAGAGTTCGTTGGCGGGTTAGGATCGCTGGGGATTTTCTGGAAGTAGCTGTCAGGGTTAGTTCAGCAGACTCATTGCAGATAAATAGTTTTGAGAAAGTTGCTGGCAACAATTACCTCAGGCGCTAAAGCGCGGCCGTTTTTATCTCCTATCGGCACGACTGAAGTCGTGCCCTTCCCGAGCATTCGGGAATTGCGTTTTTCGGCTAACTGTAAAAACCAGTGTTGATAATTCAGGAGCAGCTAGCGCAACGCTGACGAGTGGGTGTGAGAACTCGTGCCGTCTCTACTGGACTTGCTTCACTTTCTCACTTGTCCCCGCACTCACGTGCGGGGCTATCACATCCCGTCCCTGTCGGGACTAGAATCGTCGGTTGCGCACCACATCTTCGGCCAAAATTCAGTTCTCACGCGCACGCTGCAATGCAGCGCCACCCAAAATCAAGAGCGACGCATTGGTTTTCTGGCGAATGGGGCTAGAGATTGAAGGAAGCGGCGAATCTGATCGCGGTCTGGCTCGGTAATCTCGATGAACTTCAAGCCGATGCCCAGGCCGGGTGTTCTGTGGGTGACTTGGGCGTCCGCCCAGGCTTTGGTTTGTCCGAACCAGATGCCGACCTTTAGTTTTGTCCCCGGCTCCAGAGGGATGGGCATTTCCACGTAGCATCCGCCGAGGCTGAGGTCGGATACCGTGCCCCAGAATGAAGCTTCCTGAACGTGAACCTCGATCGAGTTCTGGCAGCGAAAGCGGGGATCGATGCGGTGTTCGACGTTGGCTAACTGAAAGTCATCAACTGCATCCGGGGGAAGTGGGAAATCCCAGAGAGGTTTTTGAGGAGCGATGTTGAGCAGGCCGACGTGGCCTGCTTTTGGCGTGCCTGGTGCGCCGATCCACTTGACGCGGAAGTGAACGCGATTGGCACCGTAGGTCAGGCCGACGATTTCGTCGAGACTCAGTTTGGAGCGAACTCCAGCGAGCTCGGCCCCGTTGCGGCTGATGTTGACGGTGAGAACATTTTCGGAAAAAACTTGGCCGTCACTGTCGGTGCCGAAGATGCGGACCGGGAGTTCGAGTGGCTTGCGGGGTTGGCTGCGCCTGCCCATCCGTACGAGCGACCTCCATCACATTGAGGATAGGAGAAGGTACTCAAGAAAGTGGAGTTTGTCCATACTGTGGTGGAGGCTGGCCTCGCTGCGCTCGGCGAACGGGCGAAGGCGCCCGTTCCCACCAAAAAACACACACAAATAACTTAGAGCTTCAGGCTTTTCAGGTAGTCGCGGAAGGGTTGGCCCAGGTCGTCGCGTTTTAGGGCGAATTCTACGGTGGCTTTGAGGAAGCCTAGTTTGTCTCCGGTGTCGTGGCGGCGGCCTTCGTAGACGTAGGCGTACATCTTTTCTTTTTGCAGGAGAAGGCGCATGCCGTCGGTGAGTTGGAGTTCTCCGCCGGCGCCAGTGGGCGTATTGGCCAGGCAATCGAAGATTGCGGGCGTAAGAATGTAGCGGCCGATGATGGCGAGATTTGAGGGCGCGTCTTCGGGCTTGGGCTTCTCGACCATGTGCTTGATTTCGAAGAGGCGATCGCCGAAGCGGCTGTCGGTGACGGGGGTTACGTCGAGGACGCCGTAGGAGGAGATCATTTTGCCTTCGATGACCTGAGTGGCCAGGACTGAACATTGGGTTTGATCGAAGACTTCGACCATTTGCTTGAGGCAGGGAACCTTGGCGTCGATGACATCATCGGCTAGGAGGACGGCGAAGGGTTCGTTGCCTACGAGTTCGCGGGCCATGAGGACGGCGTGGCCGAGGCCGAGAGCCTCTTTCTGGCGGACGTAGGCGACGTGAATCATGTCGGAGATGGAGCGGACGATTTTGAGCAGATCAGTCTTTCCGCGCTGCTCGAGCATGGTCTCGAGTTCGTAGCTGACATCGAAGTGGTCTTCGATGGACTGCTTGCCGCGGCCGGTGATGATGAGGATCTGATTGCAGCCGGAAGCCATGGCTTCTTCCACGCCATACTGAATGATGGGCTTATCGACGAGCGGGAGCATTTCTTTGGGCTGGGCCTTGGTTGCGGGGAGGAAGCGGGTGCCGAGGCCGGCGGCGGGGAAGACGGCTTTGCGGACTTTCATGGGCATAAGGCGGTCGTTAGTGGAATGTCATTAGTCGCCGGTTCGGGGATTCCGGTTGCCGGATAATTGTACGTGATGAGGTTTGGGGGTGGCGACCCCGGGCGGCTAAGGCCGCAGTTGATTAGAAATGATTCGATGCGGCGCTCAAGCGCCGTTCTTCCACGGTACTGCCTGCATTTTTTTCTGCGCGCACTGAAAAGGCGCAGCGCCTGAAGGCGCTAACTCAAAATTCAGAAGTTGCGGTACGCCTAAAGGCGTACCCTGATACGAATCTCAAGATATCTCAAGATACGAATCCTCAAAATATGAATCCTAAAAACTAAGCGGGTCTGCTCGCGGACCGCACTTCGGATGCGGGTTCTATGGTTGCCAGTTGATCCAGTACTGTGCGGAGGGCGCGGAGGACTTCTTCTGCGGCGGTGGCTTTCAAAATAAATTTCAACATGCCGTCGGGGGTGAACTGGGCGCCGCGTTGAGCGGAGACGAAGCGGGCTAGCTGCTCGGGATCGACGGCGGCGTTCTGCTGGAACTTTAGAGTTACGAAATCTCGCTTGCGCTCGATGGCGTTCACTCCTACTTTCATGCACAACAATTTTAGCGAGGCGTAGTCGAGGAGATTGCGGACTGCGGGCGGCGGAGGGCCGTAGCGGTCTTGCAACTCGGCGGAAACGTCGGTGAGTTGCGATTCGGTTTCTACTCTTGCCACGCGCTTGTACATCTGCAGGCGCTGATTTTCTTCCGGCACGTAATCGGCGGGAATGCGGATGTTTAGGCCCAGATTGAGCTGGGTTTCGGCTTCGTCAGGAGCGGCTTCGCCTTTCATCTCGCGGACGGCGCGCTCGAGCATTTGGGTGTAGAGCTCGAAGCCGATGGCTTCGATGTGTCCGCTCTGCTCGCCGCCGAGCATGTTGCCGGCGCCGCGGAGTTCGAGATCGAGGGCAGCGATTTTGAATCCAGCGCCGAGATCGGAAAATTCTTTGAGGGCGGCGAGGCGGCGGCGGGCGATGGGCGTTAGCTCGATTTCCGGCGGGAGCATGAGATAGGCATAGGCGCGGCGATTGGAGCGGCCTACGCGTCCGCGAAGCTGATACAGCTCGGAGAGGCCGAGGCGGTCGGCGCGGTTGATGAGGATGGTGTTGCAGAGCGGGATGTCGAGGCCGTTTTCAATGATTGTGGTGGAGACCAGGATGTCGGCTTCGTGGTGCATGAATTTGAGCATCACTTTTTCGAGTTCGCCTTCGGACATTTGTCCGTGGCCGACGATGACGCGCGCGGGCGGAACGAGTGCTTGCAGTTTGGCGGCGATTTCCCAGATGGTATCGACGCGATTGTGGACGAAATAGACCTGGCCGCCACGTTCGAGTTCCTGTTCGATGGCGGACTGGATTAATTTTTCGTCCCAACTGGCGACTACGGTTTGGATCGCCATGCGGTCTTTGGGCGGAGTTTCGATGACGCTCATGTCGCGCAGGCCGACCAGCGACATGTGGAGGGTGCGCGGGATGGGCGTGGCGGACATGGTGAGCACGTCGACTTGCTTACGCATTTGCTTGATGCGTTCTTTGTGGCGGACGCCGAAGCGCTGTTCTTCGTCGACGATGAGAAGGCCGAGGTCGGAGAATTTTATGTCTTTGGAGAGGATGCGGTGGGTGCCGATTAAGATATCGATTTTTCCGGTTTCGGTTTTCTCCAGGATTTCTTTTTGCTGCTTGGCGTTGCGGAAGCGGCTGATCATTTCGATGGTGACGGGGAACGGGGCGAAGCGCTGCTTGAAAGTTTCGAAGTGCTGGAAGGCGAGAACGGTGGTGGGAGCGAGAACCGCGACCTGCTTGTTGTCGCTGATGGCTTTGAATGCGCCGCGCATGGCGACTTCGGTTTTGCCGTAGCCCACGTCGCCGCAGAGCAGGCGGTCCATGGGTTGGGAGGATTCCATGTCGCGAATGACGTCTTTGATGGCCTGGCCCTGATCTTCGGTTTCGTTGAATTCGAAGGCGTCTTCGAATTCGCGGAACCACTCATTGGCGGGCGGGAAGGCGTGTCCGACGGCGGTTTTGCGCTCGGCGTAGAGTTTGAGGAGTTCGTCGGCCATATCTTTCATGGCCTTCTTCACGCGAGCTTTGGTTTTGGACCAGGACTGCGTGCCGAGATGACTTAGGGCGGGCTTGACGCCTTCGGACGAGCGGTACTTCTGCACGAGATCGAGACGGGTGAGGGGAACGTAGAGGCGGGCGGCTTCGGCGAATTCGAGCAGCATGAATTCGGCGGGGCCATCGCCGTGATTGATTTCTTTTAGTCCCTGGTACTGGCCGATGCCGTGCTCGACGTGGACAACGTAGTCGCCGACCTGGAGATCGCGGAAGTCGGAGAGGAAAGCGGAGACTTTGGATTTGGAGCGCTGCGGGCGCGAAGCTACGGATTCGGATTCGTCGAAAAGATCGCGGGAGCCGAAGACGGCTAGATTGGCTTCGGGGAGTAGGACGCCATCGGGAATGTAGGCGGTGGCGAGCGTTGTGGTGAAGACTTCCCCGGCGAAGTAACTGGTTTCATCGGCGTAGCTTTCGCCGCCGCGGGTGCGGCTTCCGAGTTTGAAGGAGACGTTGTATTCGGTGAAGACGTCGGCAAGGCGCTCGACTTCGCCGATGTTGGGGACAGCAAAGAGGACGCGTTTGCCATCGGCGTTGAGCTTTTGGACCTCTTCCAGCATGGCGGGAACGGCGCCGTGAAAGCGCGGTGAGGGCTGAGTGAGAAATTCAACGGAGGGGGCTTCATCGGCGCTGCGCGTGAGGCCCAGATGTTCGATATCCGCGCCCGGGAGGGTTGCGGTTTTTTTCCACCAATCATCCGGCGAGGTGTAGAGATCTTCGGGGCGAACCAGATTGCCGACGCCGCTGCGCTCGTGGGCTTCGGCGACGCGGGTCCAAAAGCGATCGAACTCCTGCTTGAGTAGATCGGGTTCGTCGAAAAGAATTGAGGCGCGCGGGATTAGGTCGAAGATGGTGCTCTCGGCTCCGGCGACCGGAGAATAAAATTCCCAGCCGGGAAAGACGTTGACGCCGCCGGAGCGGACGGCGGCTTCTACGATTTCTTCGTTTCCCGTGATGCGTTTGCCGCTTAGACGGGTGTGAATTGCGGCGAGCAGATGTTCGCTGACTGGAGTTTCGGTGAGCGGGAGGAGCAGAGCTTCGTCTACTGGCGTGGAGGAGCGCTGCGAGGCGGGATCGAATTTGCGAATGGAGTCGGCTTCGTCGCCGAAGAACTCGATGCGGAGGGGACGGTCGGCCTCGGGGGAGTAGACATCGAGGATGCCGCCGCGGGAGGCGTATTGGCCGGGCATTTCGACCACGTCGGTGGAGGTGTAGCCGACGGTGTTGAGATGCGCCAGCAGCGATTCGAGATCGAAAGACTCGCCGCGGCGGATGGTTCGGGCAAGGTCGGAATAATAGTCGGCGGGGCGCAGGCGGATGGCCGTGGCTGCGACGGGCGAGATCACGATGGAGGCGGCTCCGGTTGCGATCTTCCAGAGAGCGGTGGCGCGTTCTTCCTGGAGTTCCGGATGCGGGGAGAGATTCTGGAACGGGAGGACGTCGCGGGCGGGGAGAGTGATGACAGAATCGGGATCGCAGGCGGCGGTGAGTTCACAGAAGCCGCGAAGGACCGGAAGGTAGTCCTCGGCGGCGCGATTGTCGTTGACGACAAAGATGAGCGGACGGGCGGCGGTGCGCTGAAACAGCACGAGCAGCAAGGCTTTTGCAGTGGGAGTGAGCCCGGAGACACGAATACGCCCCGTGCCCTCCTTGAGGTGGGAGGCTACACGCACGAAGGCGGGAAGCTTTTCTACGTCCGTGAAGAGTTCGCGGACGAAGGGAAGAAGCATGCAGGGGTATTTTAGCAGGAGTGGGATGGCAATGATTCCGGTAGGGTTGTCGTGATGGTCGCCTCGCTGCGCTCGGCGGAACGGCCGAGGCGGCCGTTCCCACATGGTCCGTGCTACTGGCAGAGGCGGCCGTTCCCATATGAGCCGTGCTTCTGGCCGCTTTTCTTCATGCGCCCGGGGGCTATGCGCGCAGAAGCGGGCGGGTTAGACAAGTCGGCCCGCCGCTGCCGTTGATGCAGAGTTCGCCACCCGGGAAGGTGCGGACATCGAATCCGGCCTGGCGGAGGCGGGCGTTCGTTTTGTGATTTTCTTCGATTGCCAGCAGGCGGTTTTTGCCCAGGGCCAGGACGTTGCAGGCTAGGGTGTCGCGCTCGGAGGGGTCGATCTCGATGAACTGGAATCCGCGAGACTTTAGGAGTTCGACGGTTTCGACTGCCAGCCAGGGGAGATCGACTAGGGCAGTGTGATCGTCGAGCAGACTGATTAACGACATTAGATGCAGACAGGCGGATGGGCCGGGGCCGTAGGGGAGCCGGGCGGAAATGACTTCCACGCCTTTGGGTGCTAGGAGCGCGCGGATCTGGCGAATGCCCTCCGCGTTGGTGCGGTAGCCGCGGCCTATCAGCAATGTGTTTGGGTCGAGCCAGACAATGTCTCCGGCTTCGGTGGTGCCGGGAGGGGTGATGTGGCCGAGGATTGGGATGTCGATCGTTTCGCAGAATGCGGCGTGGAGCGCGCCTTCGGGGACACGATTTGGTTTGCCGGGGCGCATGACGATTAAGCCGTGGCCGGTGGGAAGCGAGGCGTCATGGGTGTAGAGGGCGTCGAGGGAAAGATCGAGCGCGGGAGGGAGTTCGACGATCTCGGCTCCAGCGATTTGTAATTCGCGGCAAAGGGCTTCGTGCTGGGATTGGGCTGTGGCGAAGTCGGGTCCGTGGTGAAATCCCAACTCTTGCCAACGGGCTGCGCGTTCGGGGTGGTTCCATCCGGCGGCGCGCGGAGAGCAGAGCATGACGCGCTGCAGCGCCCCGACCATCGAGTGCCCGTTGAAATGCGTTTTGGTTATGGTCTCCACATTTTTCTCCGGTAGTTTTCTGAAGCGCGTGGGGCTGTCAGGAATCTATATGGGCATTATGGCAAAAGCAATGTGGGAAGGCGCGGTGCTGGCGGAGAGCGATGGAACGATCGAGGTGGAGGGAAATCAGTATTTCCCGCCGGATGCGATTCGTAAGGAATATTTCAAGGCGAGCGATGCGCACTCGGTGTGTCCGTGGAAGGGGACGGCTGGCTATTACGATGTTGAGGTTGACGGAAAACGAAACGCGGGCGCGGCATGGTTTTATCCGGAGCCGAAGGACGCGGCGAAGCGGATCAAGGGATATGTGGCGTTTTGGAAGGGTGTGACGGTGGAGAAGTAGTGCCACCGGCCGAGTGAACCTCAACGGCTAAACAGTTTGCGGAAAAAATCGTAAACAACACAAGAGGATCACCTCAGGCGCTAAAGCGCGGAATATTTTCAATGACTTAACGGCACGACTGAAGTCGTGCCCTTCCCGATCCATAGATTCCCAGGTTCTTGCAGCTTATTAAAACTCTACGTGGGCGCGGAATGACGGGACTAGGACGGGGCCGCGGTCGCGATTGTAGCCGGGGTCGACGATGTGCTGCAGGCCGGGCGCGAGATAGATGCCGCGCCAGGCGTGAACCGTGTAATAAGACTCCACAATATTTTCCCGGCCGTAATTGAGCGCGCCATCGCCGAGAAGGAAGCCGAGACCGCCATCGGCTAAATAGTTCTGATGATCTTTCTTAATGGCGTTGGAGACCAAGGCGATGCCGGCGCGATCCTGCTTACGATGCCACCATGCGCCATTTGCTCCGAGACCCCAGGCGACAGTTTGATCGACTTCGGTGTAGGCGAAGGATTCGGTCTTGCCGTTATCCCAGCCGACGCGGGCGAATGCGGTGAGGTTGGGCAGGAGATTCTGCTCGAAATTGAAGCCGAAGCCATATTTGCGAGTGACGTGCCAAGGATGGTTGGTAATCTCCGGGATTAATTCGGGAGTGGGGGCGGTGTGATCTTCAAACTGCTCGACCGCGTCGCGATAGATGCCCATGTTGGCATAGTTGGTGTACGCGAGGAGACGGACTACACCGGCTTTCTTTGGAATGAGGCCGTGACGTAATTCATATTCGAAATTTTCGGCGTGCACTTGCCAGGGCCGGTATACGAGATCGATTCCGTTAGCGACCTTGGGCATGAGGGCTTCGGCGAAGCGGAAGCCCCAGTTGCGGTCTTCGAAATCGGCAGTGGCGCCGACGGTGTAGCCACGGGTGTCGGCAGCGTAATCGTAGGCGCCGTTGTTGTCGGTGGTCCAGTTGATGAACTGAAGATGAGTGTCGGAGCCGACAGAGTTCATATCGAAGAAATCCGGCATGCTGAATTTGCCGAAGCGGATTTCCAGACGGCGGCGGGGGAGTTCCTCGAAAAGCGAAAGGTAGCTGCGCTGGTTTTCGACTTTGTCCTTGCTCAAGGCGAACACTTTGTGGATCATGCCGCGCGCGAGATAGGGTTCCTTGCTCAAAAGAGGGTTACGCACGATATCGAGATCGGTGTTGCCGGCGAGCCCCAGGCCAAGGCTAAGCGCTGATCCGCCAGCTTCTTCGATGTCGACCAAAAGCTCCGTGGAATTATTTAGGCGCACGCCGGTGTAGAGGGTGAGCACGCGGGAAGTGGCTTTCTGGTAGTCGGGGCTGAGACTGTTGGTCCCACTGTAATCGGCATGGAACGGAGGATGCGTTTGAAAAATGAAGTTGGCCTGACCGGTGAGCCAGAACCGGTTGTCTTTGAAGTGGGGGAACATGGCTTCGGTGCTGTCGTCGGAAGAGGGATCTGGTGCGGTTGGCGCATCTGCTTGGGGTTGGGCATCAGGCTTGGGGGCGGAGGGTGGATCCGTTTGCTGGGCTAGAGCAGGGGTGCTAGATGTGGCGGCGATCGTCAACAATAGGACGAAAATGGCGAGAAGTGCAGACGCGGCTGGTTTCGTGCTGGAGTTCCGATATATTTTTGAAGATGCGGCGTGCCGATTCTTATCCAAGATGAATTTCACTTTCATAATTACGCTAACTTGTTGAAGGCCGCAGGAGATTGGCTCGGCGCCTATTGCCGCCTGACGGTTCATTTACACTGAATTTCTATCAAGCGCGGTAGTTAATGTGAATATATCACGTACTTAACTACAGTTAACTTACAGCGCGGGTTGCGCTCATTCATCTGCGCCGATTCCACGAGGCTACGCAGGATCGATTAAAGGAATGTTACAGCCGCGAACGAGCCAGCAATTTTCCCGAAGGAGGGTGAAGAGTCTTCCTTTGGATGGTCTGGGCATGGCTTGCGCAATCCACGCGCGTCCACAACGTTATCGATTCCTTGTATTGTTTTTATAGCATACCCCCGTATAGTATATTCAAGTGAAAAGTTCGTAGAGGAAGAGAGCTATGGCGCATACACTGCGGGAAAAGGAAAAGCTTACGCTGCGCGTACGCCGGATTCGGGGGCAGATCGATGCTATTGAGCGGGCGCTGGGCGAGGAGAAGGATTGCGGGGATGTTTTGCAGCTGATCACTGCAGCTCGCGGTGCAATGAATGGGTTAATGGCCGAATTGCTCGAGGATCACGTCCGATTCCACGTTCTTGATCCGGCGCGCAAGCCGACTTCGGCGCAGGCGATTGCGGCAGACGAATTGATGGAGATTGTGCGTTCGTACCTGAAGTGAGCTGTCTAGCGATTCTCTTGACAAAGATTCGCTGCTCGGCCGGACTATGAAAAATCAAAAAGGACAGCCCGGAGCCCCCGAAGCCGTCCTTGGAACCCTCCCGGTTAGAAGGGCAACTTGATGACCCTACGTTACCGTGGCGATGTTGCAAAGAGATGGCAGAACGATGAATATCTGGTTAATTTGTCCGGGTTGGGCGCTGCTATAGTAGTCGGTTGCATGCAGCATCTTTTGACAGCTACCGCCAGCGGGGCACTGAATGCCATTGACGACATCCCGAAAAGTTGAGCAGTCACGCCGTCTGCAGCAACGTGCGGAAAAGATAATTCCTGGCGGAGTTAACTCTCCGGTGCGCGCGTTTGGGTCGGTGGGGGGCGAGCCTCCGTTTATTGTTCGTGGGAAGGGCTCGCACATGTGGGACGCCGATGAAAACGAATTCATCGACTATGTGGGTTCCTGGGGACCGCTGATTCTAGGGCACGCCGCGCCGGATGTTCTGGATGCGATTGTTGGCGCAGCTTGTAATGGGACAAGTTTTGGGGCTTCTACGCCTGCCGAGGCGGACTTGGCGGAGTTGGTGTTGGCGGCATTGCCGCCAATGCAGAAGATTCGTTTCGTGAATTCGGGAACGGAAGCGACCATGTCGGCTATCCGGTTGGCGCGAGCTTATACGAAGCGCAAATACATTGTGAAATTCGAAGGCTGTTACCACGGGCATTCCGATTCGCTTCTGGTGAAGGCGGGATCGGGAGTCGCGACGCTGGGGATTCCAGGATCCGCGGGCGTTCCGGAGGAGTTCATACAGTTCACGCTGGCATTGCCGTTCAATGACGTCAAGGCGGTGGAGTATGCCTTTCAGAAATTCAAACATCAGATTGCGTGTGTGATCGTGGAGCCGGTAGTGGGGAACATGGGATGTGTTCCGGCTGCGGACGATTTTTTGGTGGCGTTGCGGCTGATTACCGAGCGAGAGCGGTCGGTGCTGATTTTTGACGAAGTGATGACCGGATTTCGCGTGGCGTTCGGCGGAGCGCAGGAACTCTACAATGTCCGTCCGGACTTGACGACGTTGGGCAAGATTATCGGCGGAGGATTGCCGGTGGGCGCTTATGGGGGCGCCAGCGAGATTATGGATTTAGTTGCACCTCTCGGGCCGATGTACCAGGCGGGGACGCTTTCGGGGAATCCGCTGGCGATGGCGGCGGGATGCGCGATGCTGAAGCGGTTGAGCGAGCATAAGAAAGAAATCTATGAGCGGCTGGAAAAGTTGAGCGGAGAACTGGTGGAAGGAGTCGTCGCGGCGGCTAAAGATGCGGGCGTGGCGCTGTGCTACAACCGGGTCGGGTCGATGTTTACATGGTTCTTTACGCCGGGGCCGGTGACGGATTGGGATTCGGCGTCGAAGTCGGATACAGCTGCGTTTGGCAGGTTCTTTCGCGCGATGCTGGATGGTGGGGTTTATCTGCCACCGTCGCAGTATGAGGCGGCGTTTTTGGGTGCTGCGCATACGGAGGAGGATGTGCAGCAGACGATTGCTGCGGCGAAGTTGGCGTTTGGGGCGGTCAGCGCCTAAAGGCGTAATTCGTAACGCGGCGGTTGCGGTATGCCTGAAGGCATACCCTGATACGAATCCTGAGTGCGAATCTTTGAGTGCGAATCTTTGAGTGCGAATCTTTGAGTGCGAATCTTTGAGTGCGAATCCTAGATACGAATCCGGTTTCTCCGCGCAGTCGTTTTTGCCTGCCGCCGTCGCAGTATGAGGCGGCGTTTCTGGGTGCTGCGCACACGGAGGAAGATGTGCAGCAGACGATTACGGCGGCGAAGCTGGCGTTTGGGGCGGTGAAGGGATAAAAGACATTCTCACCACAGAGGCACAGAGAAACCCTGATTGCGAAATCGACCTAGCCGATGGCAGACGGGTGATCGCTGACGGCTAACTTTGCCATCATCTGCGGGATGGTTACGAATTCATAGCCTGCGGCTTTGTAGCGGGTGATTAGGTGATCGGTGGCGATCAGGGTTTGGGAACGATCTGCGCCAGCTTGTTTGTGCCCTCCGTCGTGCAGAAGGATTACGTCGCCACCGCGGATTTGATTTGAGACCTTGCGCTCGATGACGGCGGCGGGCGGGGCGTTCCAGTCGTAGCCGGTAACGTTCCACATAACTGGTTGCAGGCCGAGTTCGCGGGCTATGCGAAGAACGGCGGGGCGGCGTCCGCCGAAGGGAGGGCGGAAGAGATTGCTGGGTTCGCCGACGGCGTCCTGCAATGCAGTGTGGCATTGAGTTAACTCGTGGCGGATTTCGGCTTCGCTTTTGAAAATCAGCAGGGGATGAGTAAAGGTGTGATTGCCCACGATGTGGCCGGCCTGGATAATTTCGTGGGCGATTTCCGGATATTGCTGAACGTAGCGGCCGATTAGGAAAAATGTTGCGCGCACGTCATGTTTGGCAAGGCTTTCGAGTAGGCGCAAAGTGTGCGGGTCGTTGGGACCGTCGTCGTAGGTAAGGGCGATTTGACGCGAGTTGCGCGGCAGTCCGGTGAAAGTTTGGCCGTACCATTGGGCCGTGGGCGCCATTGCCTGATAACTTGCGGCGGCAGCGGCCGCAGTGGATATGGTGGTTAGGGCTATGCCAAGCATGCAGGGGATTGTATTTCATTGAGTCATTGAGTGATTTTTGATTTGGCGATCGAAATTTTTTCCGATCGGTTGTTTGAATAGTCAGTGCGGAATGACGGCCGGCGAGCTTCGCTCTGCCGGGACAGCCGAGGCGGCTGTCGCCACATGACCTGAAATTGCACAATCCCCAAAATTGCACAATCGCACAATTTCCTCCTGTTAACTGATCCCGCAATTGCCACTCGGCGTTATCCGAGCTATCCTGCAAATTCCGAATTGTACTGAGCCCATGGCCAATCTCTTCGAGCTGCCCCGTTACATTGCAGTGGAAGGCCCCATCCGAGTGGGTAAGAGCACGCTGGCCCGTATTCTGGGCGAGCGGCTGAACGCGCAGCGGGTGATGGAGCCGGAGTCTAATCCATTTCTCGGGGCTTTTTATGAAGGCGAGCGGGGAGCGGCATTTCAGGCGCAGTTTGCGTTTCTGGTGCAGAGGTTTGAACAGCTGCAGGCGCTCGACCTCGGGCCTCGTTCGCAGAAGACCGTCGTGGCGGATTACATCTTTGAGAAGGACAAATTGTTTGCCTGCCTGAACCTCACGGACCAGGAACTCGATACCTACAACCGCTATTACAACCACTTCCGGGAAACGCTGCCCACGCCGGATCTGGTGATTTATTTGCAGGCAACGCCCGAGGTGCTGAAGAAGCGGCTGAGAAAAAAGAATGCGCCGGGCGAGCGCGCGGTTAGCGACGAGTATCTGGAAGAAGTGGTGAAGGCTTACGAACACTTCTTTTTTCATTACACGTCGTCGGACCTGCTGATTGTGAATACGTCGGACATTGATTTCGTCGATCGCAATGAAGATTTGCAGGAATTGCTGCGCAAGGTGAGCGAGCCGATCAAGGGGACACAATATTTCTTGCCGCTGGGTGGGCAGGAGGCGGTGGGGGCGTAGAGGCGTCGTTGGCCGATCGTCGTTGGTCGTTGGCTCAGCGCGACTGCGGAGTTAGCTTTACTTCGTGAAAGCGCGCTGACTCACCTATTTAGCAAACCTGCCGCGCTCAAACCGTGGATCAGCTACAAGGCTGTAACGCAGGCTGGCTCACGTGTTGGGCCTGAAAAACGGCTTGCTCAGGATGACAACCGTCTTGTAATAGTACAAACTACACCACCACCAACGACAAACGACCATCGACTAACTACGCTCCTCCCGCTATAATTGTCGCAGCATCCTCGAAGATGCTTAACAGGCTCTATCCGGCTGAGTCGGAAGGGCACTGGAGGACAAGATGAGTTTCACCCCGATTGGCGGGCGTCCTGAGGACGAACTCCGCCGCAAGGTCACTACCGCTTCTCTGCGGGAACAAAAACTCCGACACGAACCTATTACTTGCCTTACGGCCTACGACTACGCCACGGCGCGCCTCGTGGATGAGGCTGGCATTGAGATCATCCTGGTGGGTGATTCGCTGGCGCAGGCCATGCTTGGGTATGAGAACACGCTCTCGGTCACGATGGACGAGATGCTGCATCATGTGAAGGCGGTGCGGCGCGGGGTGAAGCATGCATTATTGGTGGCGGACATGCCTTATGGGTCGTATCAGGTTGATGCTGACGATGCGCTGCGCAACGCTACGCGCTTTGTGAAAGAAGGCGGAGCGGAAGTGGTGAAGATTGAGGGCGGCGAAAAACGGGCGGACCTAATCCGCCGCATTATTGATGCCGAGATTCCGGTGGCCGGGCATATTGGGCTGACTCCGCAATCGGTGAACGTGATGGGCGGTTACAAGGTGCAGGGCAAAAACCTGAGCGGCATTGAACAGCTTATGCGCGATGCCGTGGCGCTGGATAGGGCGGGGGTAGCTTGCCTGTATCTGGAAGGCATTCCGCGGGAAGTGGCGGCGATGATTACGGCGGAAGTTGGCACGCCGACAATTGGGATTGGCGCGGGTCCGGAGTGCGACGGGCAGGTGATGGTAATCCATGACGTTTTGAACCTGACGTTTAGGCCGCCGGCAAAATTTGTTCGCCGATACGGTGATGCGGCTGGGCTGATCACAAATGCGGTGCAGGCGTTTCGCGCGGATGTGAAAGCGTTGCAGTATCCGTCGGATGAGGAGTCGTATCATCTGCCGAAGGAGACGAAGGCGGGGCTGGAGACGGTGCTGGAGCGGAAGCGGGGGATGCGGCGGTAGGAAACGTTGGCGACGGATTTCACACGGATACAACGGATCTTGCGTTCAACATGAGTGGCGGTGCTAGGCTATTGCCAGGAGGGCTTTATGACGAACCTTTTGCCCGCGTTTTTTCTGCCGTTTTTCGGATTCGGGTTCGTGATGTATTTTCTGCCGTCGATTATTGCTCTGGTGCGGAGTAAGCGGGACATCACCGCGATTCTGCTGCTGAACTTGTTTTTGGGATGGACGTTTATTGGATGGGTAGTGGCTTTGGTTTGGGCGGTTAAGGCCGACGTTCCCCTGGTGGTGCGGTGAGTTTTTTTGCAGGCGGCTGCAGCGGCCTTCCAACCGGCCTGATATTTGTTGTGGTCGTGAGCTTCTCTCTTGTAAGGTGCTCACCGCAGAGTGCGCCACCGGCGCTGGATGCGGCCACTCTTCTACAGCGCATTGCTGAAGCCGATCCGGCAAAATACCCGTCGCCGCAAGAGACCAGACACTGGAGCAATCCTTATCTCGTCATCCGTCCTGAGTCAGTTGGGCTGCTCAGCAGCGTTGCCGCGAATGAAGAGCAGGTTCTGAAGCCGGGGGAAGTGTTGAATGCGCTGGCGCGACTGCCGGCCTCGGCGTGGCCTTACGGTCGCGCCGTCGCAATTTTGGTGGACGAGAAGGCTACTGCTCCCGAAGCGGACAAGATTGCGATTCGGCGGAGTCGTGGCATTGTTGCCGGGGATCTTGAGAGCGCTCACGTCGCGATTCAGTGGATTCCAACTTCCTGAGCTGGAGTATTCGGTAGTGCCGTAGTTTTGACCCGGACAGCAACGAAGTTGGGGAGATCCCCTTCGGCTTCGCTCAGGGCAGGCTCTCGGCCCGCTGGTGAAAACGCGGGCCTTCGGGATGATGCCGGAAAGATAGAAGCGCTAATTTTTCCCGGGAGCCTTTTAATGCGATGAAGATCTGCTACACCATCGACGATATGCGGGAGGCTTGCCGTGGAGTGCGGAGGGGCGGCCAGCGATTGGGATTTGTGCCCACGATGGGAGCGCTGCATGAAGGGCATCTGTCGCTGGTGCGGGCGGCCCGGCATCGCTGCGAGGTAGTGGCGGCGTCGATCTTTGTGAATCCAACACAGTTTGGACCCAATGAGGACCTGGCCAAATATCCGAGGGCGTTTGAGCGCGACCGGGAATTGCTGGAAAAAGAGGGAGTGGAGTTGCTTTTTGCGCCATCGGTCGAAGAGATGTATCCGGCGGGCGCGGTGAGCTGGGTTACGGTGGAAGGGATGAGTGACCGACTGGACGGGCGTTCGCGGCCCGGGCATTTTCGCGGAGTGACGACGGTGGTGGCCAAATTGTTTCACGTGGTCGAGCCGGATGCGGCTTTTTTCGGGCAGAAGGATGCGGCGCAGATAGCGATCATTCGCCGCATGGTAAGCGATCTGAAGTTTCCCGTAGAAATTGTTGCGTGTCCTATTGTGCGAGAGGCCGACGGGCTGGCGATGAGTTCGCGCAACGCTTATCTTGATCCGTCACAGAGACGGCAGGCCTTGGTCTTGTATCCCGCGCTGATGCGGGTTAAGGAATGCTGGGATGCAGGGGAGCGGGACGCGGCAAGATTGGTGGCGGTGGGTTGTATGGAGATTGCGAGCGAAAGCGCGATGCGGCTCGATTATTTTGAGATTGTGGATGGTGAGAGTCTTGATCCGGTCTCAAAAATTGAGAAGGGTGCGTTGGTGGTGGTGGCGGCGTTTGTGGGCGCGACACGGTTGATCGATAATGTTGTGGTTTGAAAGTTGAAGGGATTGGTTTCGATTGTTGGGGGCGATCCGGAACCGCGTGAGAAAGCAACGCATTAGGGACAGAAACCGCGACCACGGGGGCTGAAGCCCGCCAATCAGTTCGGATGTTTTTCGCGGCGCTGAAGCGCCGCTCTTCCACGGTATTACCGGCATTCTCTAAGTCATGCCAGTCTCTAATTTACAAGCGGCGTACTCACATCTTCTTGTGAGCTGCAGAGATGGGGCGTTCAACCAGTCTTAAATACGATACCGATCAGATTTGTGAGTTAAGGCTGCGGAGTGATTGCAGCGGTGGAAGTGGACGGCGAGAGGCGTTGCATGACCATGGCTTCGATCTGGGACCAGAGATTTGGATCACACTCGCACTGTATGTGGCCGGGGGTCAAGAAACGGTCTGCCCAGGTGGCTTGGGGGCAAGCAACTGGCGTTTTCTTGTAATCGATTCGGTAATTACCGAGGATTTCGGTTTTTGCAGGATTGGCGGCAGTGATGTGTTGCTGGCCGTGCACGATGCCCTGGGTCTGGTAAAAATTCACGGCTTCGGCGACGTTATCTGGAATGACGGAGTCGTTCTGCCACAATTTGGCGACGCTATCCACCTGCACGGTGAGCAAGACGGGTATGCCTTTGCGGCCCAGGTCCCGAGCCAGCGCGACAACCGCCGACGCTCCCCAACTGTGGCCAAAGAGGATGATGCGGGCTCGAGCTTTTTCTTCCGCGGAAAGAACGCCGTCGTGATTGGTATCGAGCAGTCGAATGACGCTGTCGAAGGCTTGTTTTCTACGGCGATTTTCAAAGACCCGGACGTAGGTGTCCTTGGGAACGGTTCGTTGAATTTGCCGCGCTAGTTTAACGGGGCCGTGGTGAGGATTGTCATGGTGGACGAACCCGCCGACGAAGCCGATCACGATGTTGGAAGGAGCGGCAGTGGCTGGAGACCGGAGGGATGGAGTTTCCACGGGGCGGGAGAGTGCGGGCAGGCTTACAAGTAGAACCATCAAACTAATGATCAAGGCGCGAAATGCGGCGACGGGGCCCAAGCGAACTCCTAGTATTCCTGCTTATCAGATGAAACGTGCCGTGGGGAGGATGCGCAAAAGACGGACGATTCATCCGCCGAACGTTAACGCGAATCACAGTGCGACTTCAGTGGCCGATGATAATTCGATCGATCAGCCACGAGCGGAAGTGGATCAAATGTCCTGGCCAGAAGCGCTTTTCGCGCATTTGATCCGAGGAAAAGTTTACACCTGGTTGTCAATCCTGAAGCGAGTCTTTAGTCTCTACTGGCTTTTCTTCCGGAAACGAATGCATTCCCGGAGAGTGTGTACCGAAGCCGCTGGTCGGCTGCTTTGGTGATGCCGATGCGGGTTGTAATTTCCACTGTTCCGGTACGAAAGCCATCGTCTCCGATCCAGAGGGAAGAATTGGGCGAGGTCAGGTCGCAGCCGTTGTCGCGGGCGCGCGTGATGCCGAAGGCCTCGGCCAGACGGCCCGGACCGCTTGCAAGTTTGCGGAGGTCGGCAGAGTGGAGATTGCTGGACAACGGCAGTCCTCGATTTTGCGCCATGTGCTCGATGCCCGAGAGCGGTTCGAGGGCACGGAAGAGGACCGATCCTGCTTTACCCTCGCGCTCACACGAAACGTTCAGGCAGTAATGGTTGCCGTAGATGAAGTAAACATAGGCGTGGCCGGGCGGTCCGAAAAGGACCGAAGTGCGGGCGGTGTTGCCAGCGGCGGCGTGGGCGGCGGGGTCGTTCTCGCCGAGGTAAGCTTCGACTTCGACGATCCGGGCGGTGAGGCGAAGTTCTCCGGAGTTGCGGACGAGGATTTTGCCGAGAAGTTCGCGAGCTACGCGGCGGGGGTTGCGGGCGAAGAAGGCGCGGGGGAGCGAGAGGATGGGTGCGGTTGCGGTCTTCGGGATTTTACGATTTATAGGGTCGGGCATTTAGTCCAAGCGGTATTAGTTCGTGCTACATCCAGTAAGCTTTGGGTGGATCGACGAGATGCACCACCGGGCTGAAGCCCGCGTCTTTTTTACACTTTACGCAGCGCTGAAGCGCCGCGCTCTTCCACGGTACTGCACACATTTGCGGTGCGGCTCACACTTTTCGGTGCTGCTCCAACACGGTGCTGCTCCAAACACAGTGCTGCTCCAAACACAGTGCTGCCCACGTTTTGGTGCCACCGAATTCACGGTGCTGCACGCGTTAAAGCCGCCGGGACGGCGGCGCTACTTTCTGCGTCGTACCATGCCCGCTAGGCGGCGCCTTTTGCTGATTCTTTCAGGTAGGCCAAGACTTCTGCGGCGTGGCCTTCGGGCTTTACTTTGGGGAAGATGTGCTGGATTTTGCCGTTTGGGCCGATGATGAATGTTGTCCGCACGACACCCATGACTTTCTTTCCGTACATATTTTTTTCTTTCAGGACGTCGAATGCGATGGCGACTTTCTTATCGGCATCGGCAAGCAAGGTGAAGGGCAGCTTGAATTTATCCTGGAATTTCTTTTGCGCCTTGGGGGTATCGGGCGAGATGCCGAGTAACACGGCGCCAGTTTTCTGCATCTGCTTGTAGGTGTCGCGAAACTCGCAGGCCTCGACTGTACAACCTGGAGTATCGGCACGAGGGTAGAAATACAGCACCACCACTTTACCTCGAAGACTCTTCAGCGAGATTTCGTTTCCGTTCTCGTCCTGCAAAGTAAAGTCGGGGGCTTTATCATTAATATTGATACTCATGAGGGCCTCATTTCCAGTGTGGGCAATGTGTAGTTTGGAACGACTTATGGTCAGAAGGTTCTTATATCGCAAGTTGGGGTTCGCCGTCATCGTCATTCTGGCGCTGGTCGCGTTAGGGGCTACCCGGAGTGTGGCGCAAGGGGGCAGGCCGGAGTTGAAGCGGCCAGAACAGGCTCCGCCGGAGAAACCTCCGGAAAAAAAGAAGAAGGGGAAGGATCCGCGGGCGGTTGGGGTTTTGCAGCTCAACGGCGCTAAGGGGACATTGGTGCCGGTGGCAATTCTGATTGACGGCAGGTTTTACGACGCCAGCGCGTATAAGGCTGATCCGGTGCCGATGGCTTTGGAATCGGGCACGGTTTATGAGGCGGAGCGAGCTGGGGAGTCGCAGGGTTTGTTCACGGTGATTGGAGCGCTGCATAGCAAGAACACGGGAAGTTCGAATCCGTGGGTAGGGACTGGATCTTTCTTGCCGAATGGGGCAGAGGCTCCGACGAGCACGCACAAGGCAGAAAATGTGCCTGTGGGATTGGACAACAGCGATAGCGACGCGCCGCCACGGTTGACGAGAAAGGATTCATCGAAGCCTGCGACGTCTAATCCGAGTCCCGCGTCTACGCCTTCAGCCGCACCGGCATCGGATAAGGCGGGAGCAAAAGAGTCCTCGGCGCAAACGCCATCGCAGACGGATAGCGGTTCGACTGCGGGGAAATCTTCCGGGCAAGATGCGCAAAAGGCGTCGGCTCCGGGACCTGCGGGGCAGACAGCTGCTGCCGCGCCGGCTTCAGCGACAACGGGACAAGAATCGGAAAATTACTACCGGCCCACGTTGCGGCGGGGCAAGCCGACGCAGCCTGCGCCGCAGGAAGATGAGACTGCACCGAGTGCAGTGAAGCCGGCACCGTCGGCTACTGCGGCAGCGAGTGCGGGAGGGACGCTTCCGGTTCAGCTAGTGCCAGCGATTTCGGACGCGGGGGGACCTGGTCCGCAATCGTACAAGTTCTTTTGGAAGACGGGGGAAGAAGAGGAGCGGCGGAGCCAGATGCTGGCGCTGGCGGGAGATGAGGTGCGGGCGTATGCGGCAGCGCTGATCAAGAATCATATTTCGGCTAATCCGCCAGCAAAGACCGCGACGGCAAAGACTGCTTCGGCGCGCAAAGCGTCTGCAAAACCGGTGCAGCCGGTGTTTGAGAATGTTCAATTTAGAGGCTTCGATTTGTGGTTGAACAATCAACCGGTGATGGTTTTGAGCGCGGAAGCTCATTTTCCCGCAGCGCCTGGAGCGGCTGCGACGCCCGACTCCTATAGCGTCGCGCTGGTGGCTCGGACGGATATCTACGGAAATTTGCGCAAACTTTATTCGGGAGTGACGGATAAATTTCATCTGGATGTAACCCCGCGACTGGAGTTAATTGATGCGGTGGATGCCGATGGAGACGGTCGCGCGGAGTTGCTGTTTCACGAGACTGCGGATGTGGGCAGCGGGTATTTGATTTATCGCGCGACGGCGGACAAGCTTTGGAAGATGTTTGACAGTTTGAATGCAGAGTAATCGCGTTGCGGGACGATAGGTATTTCCCACAGGACTGAAGCCCGCATACTTGTATTGTTCCGGATGGCACGACTGAAGTCGTGCCCTTCCCGAAGCGGCTCTAGGTTTCGATTCCTACGTGGCAGACTCGGCCGACGATGTAGTCGGAGGCGGATTTGCCTTCTTCCATGGTGACGACTTCGATGGGATATGCCTGGTTATGGGGACGGAGGATCAGGTGGCTCCCAGCCGTTTCGACATACTTTACCGTGCAATTATCGTCTTTGAGGACGGCGTACATGTTGAACTCGCCTTTGCGATAGGGCTTGAGTGAGTTGTAGTGGCGATCGATCAGGAGGGTGGCGCCGGGCAGAAGACGGGGATACATGCTCATGCCTTCACGGGCGTCCGCCTTGATGACGACGAAGCGTTCCCATTGATCGCGATCGCCTTCGGTTTCGGCTTTCAGTTTCTTCAGGAAGTTTTTCTTGAATTTCAGGATTTCTTTGACGTTCATGCTGGTGATGAGGGGATGGGTAGCGGCGACGGCGCCGTCGGTTAGAAGAACGTTCTGAAACTCGTCGTCGCTGGGAGGCAAAATCGAAGCACGCTTGTTTACTTCGGAAGGATCGAGGAGATCGAGCACCGAAAGATGCTGGACTGCGAGAACTTTATCCATGCCCTCAAGGCTGAGGCCGCGCTTGCGATTGAGGAAGTTGGAGATATGAGCTTGCTTGAATCCAGTCTGCTGTGCGAGACGGAGGCCAGTCAGCTCACCTTCATCGATGCGCTCCCAAAGGGCTTCGCGCAGGTTTTCCTGCAATACTCGGAATTTCATAGCAGGAGTATAGCACGGTGTATATAGCAATATGCTAATTGAGATCGATTTCCACAGCCCCATTGGTATATCAACCTTGACTGAGAAAAAACGCAGCTATACGATCGGCACACCGTATAACTCAACTTCTTTTTGAGGAATCACGTGCCATGAGTAGTGGGGATAGCTGCAATGAGGAGAAGAGCTTTGTTGAATTTCGACGGAAGGTGCGGGAGGCCGAAGTGCTTTCGGCAGCCATGGAGCATCTGGTGAGGTCGGTGAAGTTCAGCGGGAGGATCAGCGTGGTAGTGCAGAACGGCCGGGTGTTGAAATCGGGCTACGAGGAGGGATTTTTTCGCCAACGGCAGGCTGGATCGATGTTGGCCGACGGTGGGGCGTGCGAACCATGAACGGATGAGCGGGTTTTCGCTGAACTTTTGACCAACAACTAAATAACGCCAAGCAGGCCATCGCAAGAGAAACGAGCCCTGCGTTCGGTTTCCGCTCCGAGAGCGGTAACCGACGCAGGGCTTTTTCGTTGCGGCGTTTTGCAAGAGCGCTTTAGCCGCCTAGCTTCCATGCGGAGCCGGGAACTTCAGGAGAAATGATGAAAACGAAGGCGAGAGAAAACAATCCAGCGGGCGGTTCCACGAATGCGTTGCGTCTTGAACTGAAGTACTGCGAACGGTGTGGCGGGTTGTGGCTGCGACCGACGGGCGGGGGGCAAGTTTATTGCGCGGCTTGCGGGCGCGCGATGGCCGAACTGCCTCCGGCCTCGACGGAAAGGGAGATTGTGAGGGGGGCGCGAGGAGCGCGATCGAGAAATGGTGACGACTTCAACAATTGGGGAGAGGACGAGGGAGTTGATGTGGATGCGGCGGGGGGTGTGGCGTGAGGGAATCCGTGGAGTGGATGGCAGCAGCGGGCGATGAGCAGAGTCCGGCGGCAGGCGCGCCATTTGTGCGGCAACCTGTCGGGGGCTCATTGTCAGAAGTTGGTCGCAGCAAGCCGGTGGACGACGACGAATCTTGGGAGGAACTGGTTGTGCATAACTTCCGAGCGCGGTTGCCGGCTACGGATGAGCCGCGGGTGGGGAGTTCGCTGGAGCGGAGTTGGGATGGCGATCCGGATATTTGGCTCTATCGAAAGAAGACAACGGTGTTGTTGCGACGCTACATGCGGTGGTCGTTGGAGGCGGGACGGGTGCCGTCGGTGTTGGGCAGGGAGTTGTTTCGCGCGAAAATCACGGCTTTTACGGCGACTACGTTTGAGGCGCGTGTGATTTTTCTGCATGATGTCGAGCGATGTCTGGAGCGGCTGCAGGATTTTGACCGGCAGATCATTGCCCGGGTTTGTCTGCAGGAGTATGACCACGAAGCGGCGGCGCGGATTTTGCAGTGTAATCGCAGGACGCTGCTGCGCCGGCTGCCGGAATTGATTGACGAACTGAGTGAGGCGTTTCTTAAGGCGGAGTTACTGGAACGGATTCCGGAGACCAGGCAGGAGACGCTGTGAGGAATGCGGTGCGGTGTGAACCAGGTTTCGCTGTGGAAAAAGTTGTCAATAGGGAGGAGGGGTCGAGATTGGCGCAAGTGATTGAAAACGGGGAGAGAATAAATTTCAAAACATGTCACAGTTGCCCTATGCAATGTGATATAATGGTTATATAAAGTAAAGCAATAAGCAATATGGTGAGAGGCGCGCTGCAAAGTGCGCCTCTCTTTATTTTTTGGGGTTACGGATCAGGAGCAGGATCAGGATTGCTGCCGGCAGTTGCCGGGCTTCGCCCGGCAGGACAGCCGAGGTCAGCTGTCCCCACTTGTTCTTCTTTAGCTTGGGGGTGCGCCGTGCGAGACTGCCGGAAAAGCATTGTGGAAAAAGTTGTCAAGGGGTGGAAGGGCTTGGGATTATGGAAGTAATTGAAAATGAGGAGAAAATAAATTTCCAAAAATGTCACAGTTGCCATATACTTTGTGATATAATTGTTATATAAAGTAAATCAATAAGCAATTATCTTGCGGGCGCGCTGAAAAGCGCGCCTTTTGTGTTCGGGGCGGTTGCTGGCAGTCTTGCGGAGGGCGAACTGGTGAGCAGGAATAAGGCTAAGGACAAGGGGAAGGTAAGGAAGTCTGAGAAAGGGCCGAAGAAAAAGAAATCCGTGAAAAAGTCGGAAAAGAAACCGACTACCAAGAAGCCGACTACCAGGAAACCCACCAAGGCGCAGGCTCAGAAACCGCCAGTAGAGCCAGCTAAGGAGCCTGTGAAGGAAGATGAGGGGAAGGAGCCGAAGAAACCGGTGGACATGGTCCAGGCCAGAGAGAATGTCAGCGATCTGGTGAGGGAGTCAGCAGCGGCGATTGCGAACGGAGTGATCGCTGTAGCGAAAAGCGGACAACTGGCTTCGGCGAAGTATCTGTTTGAGGCGGTGGGCTTGTATCCGGCCACGGGACAGACGCTTGAGAAGCCAGAGGAAGATTCTTTGGCGCACACGTTGCTGAGGCGGATGGGCCTCCCGGTGGAACCGGTGGTTACTGATGATGACGATGTCCCGATGGTATCGGCGAGCGATGCGAGAAGGACGGATGATGAGAGCGCCGAGCTGAGCGTTGAGCAAGAAGATGCACGGGCTGGTTGCGAGGAGCAGCGGCCGCTGGTCGAGGATGCCGTAGAATGAGGCCCTGGAGTTGCGAGCTGGGAAATGCTGAGCGACCGGCGGTACTGTCCGTCTCGCCACGGGTGGGATCGAGCAGGAGAAAGCTGGAAGAAGGTTTGCCGCTGAATCGCGGGAGCGGGTCTCTGGTGACCGAATGGGTTACGAGTGCTCGCTATCTACGGCGGTTGCGGGACAATATTCGGGCGGACAAGAACGCCGGGCTTAAACGACGCAGGGTGGGGATGGATATAACGTGGCTGACCGACCGGATCGCGGTCGGAGGTGGAATCTGGACGCCGGATAACATGGCAGCGGTTTCTCGCGCCGGGATTACGCATGTCATCGACATGCAGATTGAGTTCGACGACACGCCGCTGGCGGCTCCACATGGGATCGTGGTTTGCTGGAATCCGATCGACGACGATTTTGAGGCGAAGCCTCCGGAGGTGTTTGCGCGGGGAGTGGGGTTTGCGCTGGCGGCGCTAGAGAAGGATGAAGCGAAGTTGTTTGTGCACTGCGCGGCTGGAGTGCACCGGGCGCCGATGATGGCGTTGGCGCTGCTGGCGGTAATGGGGTGGAGCGTGGAGGATGCGATGGACTTGATTGAAATGCGCCGACCGGTGGCCGATTTCGCGGGAGTGTATGTGCGGAGTGTGGAGAATTTTCTGAACGGACGGGGATGAGGGAGTTTCAGCTGTAGAGCAAGGGCAGCGAGCATCGATAGAAATGCGTTACGGGTCAATGGTGACGCAAGAGTACAGAGATCCTTCAGCTCGCAAAAAGTGCGGGCTTCAGGATGACAGCGCGAGAAACTGGCGGAGCGTAATCGAATTTCTACATGAGCGTGTAGGGAGGAAGTATGTTTGAAACATGCCGCCCGGCGGGGCGGCTCTTTTATTTGTATTTGGCGCTGGTGGTGATAATGGGGGCATTTGGCGTCCGGGTCGTGGCGCGCGCCGATGGATCCGCTGCGAAATCAGAGAAGCCGCCAAGCGCGGCACCGACGAAACCGGGCGGAGCGGAACCGCTTGCGGCTTCGGCGGCTCCGCAGGGTGGGCCGACGCTGACCAGTGTGGTGGACACGGTCTACATGGCGAACGGTAGTCCCGCGCAAGGCGTCCTGGTCATTACGTGGCCGGCATTTGTAGCGGCGGACGGAACGGCGGTTGCGCCTGGATCTCTGGATGTAACGCTGGGCACGAACGGCGCGTTGAATGTAGCGCTATCGGCTAATGCGGGGGCGACGCCTGCGGGCGTGTATTACACGGTGGTGTATCAACTGCAACCGAGCGAAGTGCGAACGGAATACTGGATAGTGCCGACGAGTTCGCCGGCAACGCTGGGACAGGTGAGGACGACGCCCGGGGCTGGAACGGCAGCGCAACCGGTGTCCGAACAATACGTGAATTCAGTGTTGGCTGGGAAAGCGAACGACAATGCAGTGGTGCACCTTGCGGGAACTGAGACGGTGACGGGAACGAAGAGTTTCTCGGTATCGCCTAACGTGCCAGCGCCAGTGAATACGGGTGATGTGGCAAACAAGTCGTACGTTGATAGTTCTGTAGCAACTGTGGGTTCGGGGAACTATGTGCCGTCCGCGGGCGGAGCGATGACGGGACCGCTGACGTTGAGTGGGAATCCGACAGCGCCATTGCAGGCTGCGGCAAAACAGTACGTGGATTCGAGTGTGGTGGTGAAGGCGGATCTGGTGAGCGGGTTGGTGCCGACGGGGGAGTTGGGGAGCGGAACGGCGTCTGCGCTGAATTGTCTGCTGGGAAACGGGACGTGGGGTCCGTGTGGATCGAGCGCAAACGCGACTGCGATTCAGAGCGTGCCGGTAGCAACGGGTACGCCAGCGAACGGACAAGTGCTGGCGTATTCGTCGTCTTCCGGGCAGTATGCGCCGACTACGCCGAGTGGAGCTGCGGGCGGGGTTGTGACTGGACCTGGGACAAGCCAGAACATTGCGCAGCCTGTGGGTACTCAGTTGAGTGTGAATAATCTGAGCGGCATTCGGTATGTGACGCCGGGAGATAACTGGAGCGTGAGTCCGAGTGGAAGTCTGGTGGGAGGAACGTCGGCAACGGTTACGCTAACGCCGTGCCCGGTGGGAGTGGATACGAGCGGGAACTCAATGTATTTCGTTTACATCAGTGGACAAGGGACGCCAGAACCGGCGATGGTGACGGGCGGGACGTGCACGAGTGGAGCGTCATCGGGGACGATCGTGTTCACTCCGAAGAATACGCATTCAGCGACCTATGTTCTGAGCAGTGCATCGAGCGGGATTCAGGAGGGGATCAACGACGCTTGCGGAATTCCGAATGGAAGCGGCGGGAATCCGAATGCACGCATCGTTCTTCCGGCGACGGGTGTGAACTCGAATGCGCTACCGGTATATGGGTCAATCTTTGCGCACTGCAGCCGGGCGCTGATTGAGGGAAACGGGACTTTGCTTTCGTGCTCGACCCGGGACCGATGCGTAGTCCTCGGCGATCTGGTGAATTCCAACCATTACGGCGGGACGACGCTGCGGGGCGTGAACTTTACATCGACGGTGAGTGCGGATGGATGCCAGATCACAAATACGCAGAGAACATCGAATGTGGTCACGATCACGGTAGCGTCCGGGTGCAGCACGATTCAGAGCGGGGACCGGGTCAATATCAACTTCACGGATGTTCCGAGCTATTGGGGGAGCCACGGGCCGGTGACAGTGTCGGGGAATTCCATTACTTACAGCCAGACAGGTGCGAATCTTGCCTCGCAGGCGAGCCCGGGAACGATTGCGATTCAGAATGCGGCGATCGAAGACAATGCGATGCCGGGAACGATAGAAGATGTTAAGTCGTCCTCGGGGGGTGGGGGGGAGTTCAATCAGTTTATCGTGGAAGACGATGACGAAGCGGCGACTATTCGGAATCTCGACGCTGACGGCAGCCAAGCTCTCACCTGCACTGCCAACCATTGCGGTTCGTACGTTTATTCTGCGAACCTAGGAGCGCCGGTGATATGGGTTGACAAGGCTAATATTAGCCCGCAGTGCGGAGGAAATGGCGTCACCGTATACAACAATAACTCCGTTCGTATTACCGACAGTGTGATCCAGGGATGGGGCATGTGGGCGGTGAATACTCAGACGACCCTGGGGAATTATGGGGGCACGGAACTCGACAATATTTACATGGAAGAAGGCGCCGGACCTTGCACGCAGCCATATCAAGGCGCCTATTTCAGTGCCGCAGGAGTAATTTATGCCGGCAATGTTCAACCCCTTAAGGTGCAGGGCGGAGAACAACCTGCTGCCCATGTACCGCAATTTGCCAGCACCGGCGGGACGGGAGCGATCCAATACAACTACTACGTGATAGCACACGATTCCGCGCTGGGGTATAGCTTCCCGTTGTTGGCGGGATTTGCTTTGACGACGGGATCCGGAACGATCACTGGCCAGTTTCCCCACGTTCCGCCGGGTTCTGCGACTTCGACGATTACTTACGACATTCTGCGTATGCAGCCTTCAGCTTCGCTGGCTGCGAATGCGCCCAGCTTTCCGGTTCGTGGGGCTTGCGCGGGAGGCAGTGCGACGGCGTGTGGAAGCATCGTAGTTGCGCAGGCACAGTGCTCGGGATTGGTATGTACATTCACAGATACAGCTTCTGCGAATACCACAAGCTATGCTGTGAATCCCGCCGGTTGGCAACCTCTATTGCCATTTTGGCCAGCCGCGTTAGTGCTTGCAGGAAATGGGACGCAAATCTATTACACACCACCGGTGATGCTAGACACCGAGGCAAGCGATATTGTGTCAGTGAACGGCAATAGTTTTCCGCAAGTATTTGCCCGTCAGTGTGAAGACATCAGCAGTGTAGGCAGTTTGTTTGGTGGAACGTGGGAGCAGTGTCTGGAGGGCAAGGGGGATAATTTAGCCAATGTGGGAGGTATGCTTCTGGCGGACGGTTCTTATAACCGAGGTACGGGAAACGGCACCAAAGGAAGGCTGATTTTTGAATACCCGACATCGGGCATAGGGTATGAGCAACCCCATCACATTATTACGCTCGTCGATTCCAACTTTGCGAAGACCTTGGCGACGATCGGGTTCCGTCCACCAAATGATGCGAACGATACTTATATCGGGATCGACAATACGGCGGCACCGAGCGGCGCTCAACTCGCGTTCGGGTCGCCGGTGGCAATTTCGTCTTATATAGGAAATGTTGGAGACAATGCGAGTTTCCTGGAGCGGCTGACGATTTCTGCGAAGACGTTCAATGTGCCGGTAAACATTAACGGAAATTTGACGGTGACGGGAACCTGTACCGGTTGCGGCGGCGGGGGCGCGGGAACGGTAAACAGCGGAACGGCTACTCAACTGGCGTTGTATTCGACAAATGGGGCGGCGGTGAGTGGTGACAGCGGACTGACAGATAGTGGTTCGACGCTGAACTACTCAGGGAGTAATGGGATTACGGCGGCGGCCGGGACTTTTAGCGGCAATGTGACGGTGAATGGGCAGCTGCTGGTCGCGGGACCGTGGACGGTGAGTTCGCCGGTTCCCGGGACGGCGATGGCTGCCGCGGGGGCCGGGACTTCGGCACTGGGGATCTCGAACGACGGAAACTTTTATATTTCCGCGAATGCGGGAACGCCACAGAAGGTGGCGACGACGGCGACCAGTTCCTATTTCTCGAATCTTTTTCAGGAAGATGGCAATGACCTGGGTGAGTATAACGGGACGACCGCGCAGAATTTCCATGTGTACTCGAGTTATACGAACAGCTCGACATGGCAGCGGACATCGCTGGGGTATGACACTGCGGACAGTTATGCAGTGGTGCGAAGTGAAAGTTCGCCCTCGGGCACGGCCTCAGGATTGGGATTGTGGATCAACAACGGACTGAAGTGGGTCGTGGATGCAAGCGGTAACCTCAAGCCCTGGACGGATCAGACGTATAACATTGGCAGCTTCACGCCGGGGAGCGGCACGGGCTTGCGCCCTGGGACGGTGTATGCGGCGGGAAATTCTTCGAGCGGCAGCGGGTTCGAGCTGGGAAAGTTCGCTAACGAGAGTTACGAGCTGTGCAATGACACCACCACGGGCACCATCATCAATGGTTTAGCGGTGCTTACGACCGCAGGATGCGCGATCAAACCATCGAGTGCGTTGACCAGCGGGGCTATTGGTGTGGTGATTGCCAATGCAGGAACTTCGGGGATGGTTACACTGGCGCGGGCTGGGTCGACTTATTGCAGTTTTGATGGGACCGCGACAGTGGTTGGGGATTACGTGGTGCCTTCGAGCACGGCGAACAGTGGATTTTATCCTTTATGTCACGATGCGGGGGCGATGCCGCCTACCGGTGCGCAAGTGTTGGGCCGGGTGCTGCAGGCAAGTTCGGGGAGTGCGACGGTGCAGATGTTTCTCGATATGCCGGGCTCAAGCGTCAGCACCAGTGCATCGTATTCGATTCCCTGGTTGACATCGAACACAACGGGAACGGCGATCAGCTTTTCGAGTACGGCGAACAAGGCGGAGCTGTGGGGCGTGGTGCTGACGTCTCCGCTGACCACCACGCAGGTGACGTACAACGTTTCGACGGCAGACAACACGAGCAATACCTACGATATTGGCGTGCTGAACAGCGCGGGGAATGTTGTGGCGCATATTGGGAGCACCGCGGGGACTACGTTCGCGGCAACCACGGGCAACAAGACCTTGAGCTGGACGGCGAGCGCAACCCTACAGCCGGGGAAGTATTACCTGGCGATCACGAGCAGTTGCACGAGTTCGTGCGCACAGATTTACGGCGGGAGCGCTGCGTCGTTCACTTTTCTGGGCGGGACCAGTGGGACTGCGGAGAGCGTGACGGCGGGCGGGACGCTAAATAACGGGATCACGATTCCGGCGGACAATCCGACGGAGGCTCCGATTATGGCGTGGGAGATTCATTAGCGTTGAAGCGAGGCCTCGAGGGCCATCGGCGAAAGCCGGTGGCCTTTTTTGTTAGTGGCTTTTGGTCTGTTAGTCGTCAGCCATTTAGCGAGAAAGAAAAAGCGTCGAGCTGCGCTCGACGGACAACTCCTTCGGCTTCGCTCAGGGCAGGCGAGGGCGGCTGTCCTCACATCACTTCTAATTGAATTACGCGAATATTTTTCGATCAAGGAGAAAAATCATGAGCAGTGCGATTGATCCGGAGGCGGCAATACCATCGGTTCCACAGGCGTTCGAGCAGAGTGATCGGAACCCGCCGGTAACAAATTGGGGCGGGACAGATGCGGAAGGTGGGCAGGTGCCTGCTCCCGCCGCCTCGGAGAGTCGGGTGACACCGCCTGGGCCGGCACCCTCACCGAACGCGGGATTACAGAATTATGACACTGGGGACAGCGTCGACCAAGTGCAGGACGAAGCGGAACGGGAAGGCTGAAGAAATACCGTCAGCAGGCTGACGTTAGTGGAAGCGGAGTGGCCATCGGCTCAAAGCTGGTGGCCTTTTTCATTGGTGGAGCGGAGACGCGGGAGAGATATGGCCGTGGAAGTTTCTTTAAAAGCCGGCAGGGGCGCGAAGGGACAAGGGATCCTTGCTGCGCTCAGGATGACAGGGATGTGGAGCGTTGTCATCTTGTTCGTAATGTGCAGCGCAAGTGCGTGGGCGACGACTTACTACGTTAGTTCGAGTGCGGGAAGCGATACTAATAACGGAACTTCGGCATCGACACCGTGGCAGACGGTTGGGCATGTGAATGCGCAATCGTTTCAACCGGGGGATTCGATTCTGTTCAAGCGGGGAGATGTTTGGAATGAGAGTTTAGTTCCGCCCTCGTCGGGCGCGTCGGGAAATCCGATTGTGTTTGACGCGTATGGGACAGGAGCGGCGCCCAACCTGACGGGATATTATGCGGTGCCTGCCTCGGCGTGGGTGCACGTATCGGGAAACGCATGGAAGGCTCCGCTACCGGCGACTTATTCGACGATCAACTTTTGCTTATTCGGATCGATCTGGGGGCAGAAGGTGGCGGCGGTGTCGTCGAATCTGACGGCGCAATGGAATTTCTATTTCGCGAACGGGTACGTGTATGTGTACTCGGTGAATTCGCCAGCCACTTATTACAGCGAAGCGATTGTGCCCATGGCATTGAGCAATGTGCCTGTGATCAACGTTAACGGACAGTCCTGGCTGATCCTCCAGCATTTTCTGGTGAACTGGTTCGATCAGTATGGGGTGTATGTGCAGGGGGCGAGCGATCATCTGGTGTTTGCGAACATGGAAGCGGACTCAATGATTCCGCAAGGGACACAGCCGCTGGGATTTTATGTGAATGAGAGCGCACCGGGGCCTGGAAATATAAAAATCTATAACTCGGAGGCCCACCTCGATTACGACGGATTTCGATTCGATGGGACAGCGACCGCGATCACGATGGTGAACGATAAAGGTTATGCCAATCGCGATGGGGCGCTGGTCGATAACACAGGGGCTGTGACCTACTCCTATTGTCATTTTTATGCGTCGAGCCTGGCCGTGGCGGGATCGACGGACGTGGAGTACACAAGCGGGAGCGGGCCAACGGAGGGAGCGGGGAATATTCCGGCGGATACTGCGCCGGCGGTGCAGGTGTATCAGAGATATCCGGCTGAGGTGACGTTGACGGTGGACGATTCTGGAATGACTCCGGGCGCCGATACTTATTATGCAGGCACGGTGCTACCGATTGCGGACGCGGCTGGAGTGCAGGTGGGAGCAGCGATCACGGTGGGGTACCCACTGGCGCAAACGCTGGTGTCGGAGTTTCAGGGATGGATCAATGCGGGGCGGGATGTGACCGCGCACTCGATATCCCACACATACTATACAAATTTGGACGCGCTGGACCTACAGTACACGGGAAGTGGAACAGTGGCGACGTTGAGCATCAGCGATAAGACGCTGACGATCACGGTTACGGGCGCGGCGGACAGCGTGACCTACAACCTGGCACGGGGTGCGGAACAGGGAACGATGCTGGAGTTAGCCCGGGCGCTCGCGGCGACGGGGAAATTCACGTATTCGTTTCTTACGCCGTGCCAGGGACCTTATGGAACGGGATGCGCGGCGTACACGGCGGGGGCGTTGCTGACGCAGGATCTGGCGGATGTGAGCGGACAGGACGTAAAGAGCGCGGTTTATCACCTGGAGTTGGATGTGACTCGGCTGACGACAGATGAGATTACTCTGTCGCGGCAATGGATGACCACGAACCTGACGGGGCTGCCGGCGACGCCGGTGTATGTGTATCCCGGGGGGTATGAGACGACCACGATGCAGGGAATCACGGAGGGCGTTCCCTATAGCGGTGCACGCGGTGCGCTGAAGGAAGACCTGGGCGTGAAGGATACGTACGCGGACGGATTCAATGTGCAGAACATTACCAGTTTCGGAGTGAATCCTTCGTGGATGGGGTTAGAACCATCGGTGTTGAATCAGAAGATCCAAGCGCTGGTGTGGAAGGAAGCAGTCTGGGGAGTGCCGTGGGGAATCTTCTGGCACTGGAACGCGACGACCGAAGCGGGCGAACTAAGCGCGACGGAGGTCGCGAATCTGATTGCAGATCTCGAGGGGAGCGGGGCGACGATCCAGACGAATACAGGATTGGTGAACTGGCTGCTCAGCGGGACGCAGGAGACCGGGACGGATGGAAACGATTACTACACATTTCCGGCGACGAGCATGACTTTGGATTTTCGTCCTACAAATAATTCACCGGTGGTGGACGCGGGGGAAAATCTGGGAACGGCATATGAACTCGACATCAACGGAGTAAACCAGAACAGTTACGGGAGTGGGTGGGAGATTGGGGCGCACGTTTATGTGGGATACGGCGTATATGGAGAGGGAAGTGGGTCCGGAACTTTTGCACTCGGCATGGGATCGAACTCTCCTGTTCTAGCGAAGCTGCCACAGGTGTGGGTGAACAACAATGAGGCAGTGTCGCTCTCGAGTTATGAGCTGTCGTTGCCTAACACCTGGATAACCGGTCCCGCGCCAGATTGTACGTTTCACACGCCTTACTGGGGCGGCTCCCCAACGCAGGCTGGGCTGCAATCAGCACTGGTTGATATTGAAGCTTGCCGGACCGCAACCGGAGCGGGGATTGTGCTGGATGTTCCTCCGGCTCTCTATACGGGGACCAGCGGCGTTTACATTCCGCAGTCGAATAGCACGCTTGCGACCAGCTTCCTTGTGGTCCGGTCGACGCAGGATGCGAGTTTGCCGAACGGGCGTACAGTTTGCGCGCATGGCATACAGGACAATCTGGCGACCTCGACGGATATTGGAGTGGACAATCCGGATTGCGCTGGGGATGCGATGTATTACCAGCTTGGGACTTCCATTACAACGATACCGGAAGGCGCGTTCACCCTGGCCAACGGGCAGGCGACGAACACTTCGGGGTACAACGATGTGCAGTACATGTGGACGCTGGAAGGGGCTGGGAGCAATCCGACGGCGCTTCGATTTTGCGCTCCGGTTGGCGGGGGAAATCTTTCGTCAGTTGTGCCTGCGTGCAGTAGCACGACGCTGGCACCGGACCATTGGCTAATTGAGGATGGCGAGTTTCGCATCCAGGCCGGAGACACAAGCGGGCAAGACATTGTTTCGATGCCGGGGAGCGGGAACGAAACGGCTACCAGCCAATATCCGACTCACATCCATTTCCGAAAAGACTGGGCACATGGCGATTGGACAAGTCTGACCGCGGGAACGAACTCGGTTTCCGATGCTTTCGACTTGATCTGCCAGTACTGCTCCATCGTGGACTCCCAGACGAGCCAGAATTTGAGACCTGGGGCAGAGGGCCACAGTGTTTTGATGCAGGGGACGCAATTCAAGGTGAATCATAATTGGTTTGAAGGGCAGAGCATTGGAATGCTGACTGGGGGTAATTGCAACCCCTGGCCGATTGCTGGTTACGTACCTTTTCGGGAGGTAGAAGAACGGCGAAACCGCTTCACTTTTCCCTTTGCGTGGCTGGGGGTGGGCGCGATTCCGGGAGGGAACGCTGATTGGGCTGGAGCAAGTCTGGTTCGCAAGAACGCTAATGAAATGAAATCCGGACAGTATGTGATCCGCACCGGGAACATCATGGAGAACGTGGACGCATCCGGAGGGCAAGGTGGTGTACTTGGCGATGTCAAGACTGCCAACGACTCTTGCGGATTCGGAAGTAATTATCAAAACATCGTCAGCGATGTGACAGACGTATCTAACATCTGGCGCAACGGTCTCGAAACCATCGAAACAGTCCGAAACCCGGGGGACGTGGGTGGAGTGGATTTCGGAACCCGGCGCTGGAACACGAGCAATTCTCTTTTCTACAACATCTCCGAGACGAACTTTGGGGGTTCGGAAAATCAAGGAATTCAGATCAATGCGCAAGGTTGGGCATGGCAGGGAACACTTACCGAGAATGCCAATGGCACGGCGACATTCACGGCGAACTGCGCAGTGAATCAAGGCGGGTGCATCGGACAGATTGCCTCTGCATCGGTTTCTGGGTGTACGGGAGCCGGCAGCCTGACTTTTAGCGCTCCTAATCTGGTTGGTGGCTCGAAAGCTGCCGGAAGTTACAACGCCTCATGCGTGGCGACCATTACGAATGCAGGGAGCGGCTATACCTCAGTAACGGTCACACCTACAACCGGTACAGCAACAGCAACCATCAATGCGTCATCGACGGCGCCTACGACTGGATTCGCGGTCTTGGACATACTGCCGGGTGATCCGGTCGGAGTTTATCAGTGCTCGAACGTCACATCATTCAATCAGCCAACGACTTCGTACAGTTCTGGCTACCTGCCTTCTGGGATTGGACCTGGGGCTTCTGCTGGAGTGAATCCCGCGAGCTTGACGACCACGTACGCATGGCCTACTTCTACAACGCCTGCAGGATCGTCGGATGCGGCAGGGTATTGCAAACTGACTAACATGCAGGGCTTCCCGCAGGGGTGGGTTTGGGATCACAACACCGTCATCCAAAATTCATCGTTCGGTCTGGCTTTCTCAAACGGCTTCAGCAATTTCGTAACTAACGGCCCGAACTTTCAGCAGAATAGTTTGCTGCGAGACAGCATCATCCTGGGCGGAGGGATCAAGAACAGTTCAGGGATTGTGAGCGGGACCGCGAGCGAGGAGTTTAATTTCGACACTACGTCTCTGTCGATGGATCACCTTGTGTGGCCAACGGTGACTGCCTCTTCGATGACTGAATACGGGAACAATCCCAGCTATCCCGATGTGGCAGGATGCAGTGGGGCGGGCTGTAGTCCGCCTAATACCATGTATTTCCCGGCTTCGCCTTATTGCACGGGGGCGACTTCGACATCGGCGTGCGTGGGATTCGCGGGTGCGATGAGCGCGACATCGATGCCACTCACGCTATCGGACTACCATGGCTTCGAGCTGCGCTCGGATAGCGTGTTCTCGGCTGGCCAGTCAGAAGATGCTTCCGACGGGACGGCGATGGGAGCAAACATCCCGGCGATCGATTCGGCGGAGACGCAGAATGCATATATCTGCCTGACGCCGTGCGGTGCTGGACCTTACGCCGACACTTTGCTGCCGCCATCTATTCCAAGCACGTTTTTTGGCATGCACGTTAACCGCTCGGTGACGGGAGTATTTCCTTATCCGACGATTCCATTTGGCAGTTACCGCACGCTCGACAGCAGCGTACTGTGGAGCGAGCTTGAAACTTCGGCAGGAACTTATGACTTCACCCGTCTCAATGCACGCCTGGCGGCTGCCCAGGCCGCGGGAGTGGACGTGGTTTATACCATTTACAACACGCCCTCGTTCCACTCTTCCAACCCGACCGACACGAGCTGCGCCACGACCCCAAACACTGGCCCAGGCGGCTGCGATCCACCGGTGGATATCAATCCTGATGGCAGCGGGAATGACGCCAGCCTGATCGCGTTTCTGACTGCGCTGGTGAATGACGTGGGTGCGCAGATCAAGTATTACGAGATATGGAACGAAGTGAACATCACTACGGAGTGGACGGGCACGAACGCACAATTGCTGCGTATGGCGCAGGACGCGCGGGCCACGATTCTGGCGTTGAATCCGAAAGCGATGTTTCTCAGCCCGTCCTTTGCGAACCTGACATACGCGAGCGCGGCTAGCCTGGAGGCTGCGTATCTGGCAACATCGCTCAACGGGTCGACGGGAAGTCAGGCAGCCGACATCATCAACTTCCATGGCTATGTGGTAACGCCTGCGCTGCCGGTGGCGGAAGCTGAAAATGAAGTTGTGAATGTGAACAACCTGCGAGCAGTTTTATCCGGCACAGACCTTGCGAAGCCGCTGTGGGATACGGAGTTCAGCTACGGACCTGCGGGCTTAGGAGATCCGGATCTCAACTCTGCGTTCATTGCTAAGCACCTGTTGATCCAGGCTGGCCAGGGAATCGCTCGGTCGTACTACTTCGATTGGGACATCACCGAACAAGAAGCGTTGTGGACTGATAGCGCCGATTTCGGGACTAATTGCCTGAATGCGGGAACTCCGAACGACGGCGGCTATCTGTGCGAAACCGGAATCGCCTATCAGCAGGTCGAAACCTGGTTGTTGGGAAACACGGTAACGCAGCCTTGTTCGGGGCCGATGCCTCCCAATGTCGGAGTATGGACTTGTGGGCTCAAGCTGGCGAACGGTGACAATGCCATGGTGTTGTGGGATTCGAGCCAGACGTGCAGCGCGGGAACGTGTACGACGGGAACCTACACCCCTCCTGGGCAATTCTCACGATATCTGGACTTAAGCAGCGGAGCTGCGCAGCCGATCACGAACAACAGCGTAGCGGTCGGGGTGAAACCCATGCTGCTACTGCTGCCGTCCGACTAGGGAGATGTTGAGCTACTAATTCGGAAACCGCGAAAAGGGTGAACAGGGCACGGCGAAAGCCGTGCCTTCTTACTTGCGCTGTAAATCTGACGGGAGGAGATAGGTATGAAGAGAGCAGGGATGAGGAAACCTCTGGTGGGAATGTTGCTGTGCTGCACGATGATGTGGACATCGTGCTCGACGGCTTGGATCGGGGAGGCGGAGCAGATTGTAGAGACATTGATTCCGGCGACCACGAACCTGGTGACATTGGTGGCGACGCTGCAGGGGGGAAGTATTTCTGCGGCTGACGTGCAGACGATCCAGAACGCGGGAGCACAAGCAGGCGCAGATTTGCAGCTCCTGCAGTCGCTGATCACACAGTATCAAAAGGCCGATGCGTCCGCACAGCCTGGTCTGCTCAATCAGATAGAGAGTGCCTTGAGCGGGGTGCAGGCGACTCTGACCAGCGTTCTTCCGGCGCTGCACATCAAGGACGCGACGACGCAGGCGAAGATCACAGCAGTGATCGGGATATTGCTTTCGGAGGTGCAATCGGTAGCGGCGATTGTGCCGCTGGTGAGCGCAAGCGCTTCGCCGGGAATGGTTACTATGGCAGCGGAGCAGGTAAGGAAGCAGGCGCCACTGACGGCGAATGAGTTTGTATCTTCTTATAACGCGATTATGACGGCTAAGACTGGTGATACCGAGTTGGATCAGGCGACGGCCGGGATGAAGGTTCATTTGCACGGGAAGTTTGCGCGCTGGGCTAGCGCTGGGTTCTTGAAGTAGGCTCAGGAAGAACGGCCACGAAGGACGCGGGGAAAAGCAAGAGAATATCTTCTCGAGATGACTGCCAAATCGGGGGACTACTTTGTGAGCGACGAGTGGAAGCTACAGCATCATGTGCATTGCGAATGCGCGAAGTGTATCGATCATCCCTCGCAAGCGCGGCCGGGGATTCACGTGTTTCCAGACCGGCTGCATGTGGTGACGATGCTGGAAAATCCTCTGCGTTGGCGGTCACGCTACTGGAACTACTGGATGTTCGAGCGCGAGTGCGAAGCGGCGGGAGCGCTGCTGCATACCGCGGAGATCGCATTTGGGGAGCGGCATTTTGAGGTGACCCAGACGGGAAATCCACGGCATTTGCAACTCCGGACTTCCAGCGAAATCTGGCACAAGGAGAATGCGCTCAATCTGCTGATTCAGCGGCTACCTGCCGAGGCGAAATATGTTGCGTGGATTGACGCGGACGTGAAGTTTAATCGACCGGATTGGGCGCAGGAGACGCTGCAGCTTTTGCAGCATTATGACGTGCTGCAGATGTTCAGCCATGCGCAGGACGTCGGACCAAACTACGAGCCGCTGACGACGACTCCCGGTTTTCTTTACAAGTGGGTGACGGACCGTCCCAGTCCGCACGAACCGAACTTCTTGCAACAGAAGACGGCGTATGGCTATCACAGCGTGAGCAGTGGGCAGTTTTGGCATCCCGGTTTTGCGTGGGCGGCGAAGCGAAGCGCCCTGGACAGCGTTGGCATGCTGGTCGATCACGCTATTTTGGGTTCGGGTGATTGGCACATGGCATCGGCACTGGTGGGGCAGGTGCATCGGTCACTGAATTCCGGATATTCACCGGCATATATCCGGCGATGCCTAGAGTGGCAGGAGCGGGCTGAGCAATATATTCGACGGAATGTCGGGTATCTGCCTGGACTGGTGAATCATCTTTTTCACGGAGCGAAACAGAATCGTTCGTATGACCAACGCTGGAAGTTCCTGGCGCAATCGGGATATGACCCGGATCTTGATTTAAAGCGGGATTGGCAAGGACTTCACCAACTCACGGGTCGGAGCGCGATTTTGCGGGACGGGATCCGACAGTATGCGCGCATGAGGTGTGAGGATTCGACTGAGGTGTAAAGCTGTCAGTCATCAGCTCTCACTTGTTAACCAGCATCAGCCGGCGAAGTTTGGTATCGAGGGAAGGGCACACGTGTGGAGGTTGATCTTTATTTGTTGCAGCAGTTCGGATCGTTTCTCGATCAGCGGATCGGAGAGGAGACGCTACGAGACCACTTGATCGCGGGGCTGCTAAAAATTCGACCTAAGAAGGGTGGCAGCAAGTGGCTACGATTGAACCGGGCACAGAGAGAATATTCCCGGAGATGCAGTAAGCAGAACATCGTGTTGAAGGCGAGGCAACTGGGAATTACGACGTATGTCGCGGCCCGATATTTTCTGCAAACGATCACGCGGCCGGGAACGCTCACGGTACAGGTGGCTCACAGTCAAGAATCAGCAGAGGTGATTTTCAACATCGTGCAACGCTTTTGGGAAAACCTGCCCAAGGCGATGCAGAAGGGGGCGCTGGTGAAATCGCGCTCCAATATCCGCCAGATCGTATTTCCGCGGCTCGACAGCGAGTATCGAGTGGAAACGGCGGATGAAAACGCGGGGCGGGGGATGACTATCCATAATCTGCATTGCTCGGAGGTCTCCCGCTGGCCCCGCGGAGGATTGGAAACATTGGCTTCGCTACGGGCGGCAGTGGTGCCGGAGGGTGAGATCGTGCTGGAATCCACGGCCAACGGGGCGAATGGCACGTTTTACGGGGAGTGGCAAAAGGCAAACGAGACTGGCTACACGCAGCATTTTTTCCCGTGGTGGTATGACGAGGGCTATCAAGAGGTTGTCGAGGTAGAAAAAATGCTTCCCCTTACGGCGGAAGAGAGTGAGTTGGTGAGACAGCACGGGTTGAGCGAAAGACAGATCGCATGGCGGCGCAAGCGATGGAAAACTCTGCGCAACCTGGCAGCGCAGGAGTATGCCGAGGATGCAAGCTCGTGCTTTTTGATTTCTGGCGAATGCGTGTTCGACTTGGCAGCGATCGAGAAGGCGGCAGGAGTGGCGGGAGAAAGTGCAGGAACGGAAGACAACGGGCGGCTAACGATCTGGTTACCGCCGCAAAAGGGACGACAGTACATTCTGGGAGTGGATACGGCGGGCGGAGGAGTGGATGGGGACTACGCGTGCGCGCAGGTGATCGAGCGGACCATGGGAATGCAGTGTGCGGAGTTGCATGGGCACTTTCCTCCGTACGAACTGGCGCGGCGGGCGGCGGAACTGGGGCACAGATATGAGCGGGCGTTGATTGCCGTGGAGAGGAATAACCATGGGCATGCAGTGCTGGCGCACTTGAATAGCCTGAGGTATGAAGATCTTTTCGTGAAAGATGGGGTATTGGGGTGGTTGACATCGGTGGCTAGCCGTCCGGCGATGATCGAGAATATGGGGATGGTGCTGATGGCGGCGCCGGAGCTATTTCGCAGCCCGCGATTGTTGGAAGAGTGCCGGACATTCATAAGGCAGGCGGATGGGAATACGGCTGCAGCCGACGGTGCGCATGACGATTGCGTGATGGCAATGGCGATTGCACTGATGGTGCGTCGAGAGGACGCAGGGCGGGGCGTAAAGAAGCCAGGCTTGCAGATAGCCAGCCTGGTGATGGGGTAATCGCTGGTGGGGGTGTTCATTCGTCACAGCAAATCGGCGGATGATGGCGTATGATGTCGGGCTTTGCTGTGGGACGAGTGGCTGCGGAGTTTCGCGGGCGAGAGCGTTCGCGCCACACTGACATTGGTGGAAGCAGTCCAACACGTTAGAAGGATGCGGGGCGGGGCGCAAGGACATTTGATGCGCTGCTCCGACGGGCAATTCTACGTGGTGAAGTTCAGGAATAATCCGCAGCACTTGCGAGTGCTTACGAATGAGATGCTGGCGACTCGACTGGCGGAGCGGGCGGGGCTTCCGGTGCCGGCAACGGAAGTGGTGGAGGTGGGGGACTGGCTGGTGGAGCATACGGCGGAGTTGCACATTCAATTGGCGCATGACGTTATTCGGTGCCAGCCGGGATTACAATTTGGATCGCGCTATGCGGTGAATCCGCTGGAGGGACAGGTATTCGATTATCTTCCGGCGGAGATGTTCGGGCTGGTACGGAATCTGGAGACGTTTGCTGGAATGCTGGTGGTGGATAAATGGACGGGGAACGCAAACGGACGGCAGGCGGCGTTCTGGCGAAAATTGCGGGATAGGAAATATACGGCGGCGTTTATCGACCAGGGATATTGCTTCAACGCGGGAGAGTGGACGTTTCCGGATTATCCGTTGCGAGGCGTGTATGCGCGGAATGAAGTATATGAGGGCGTGCGCGGGTGGGAGTCGTTCGAACCGTGGCTCTCTCGCATCGAGCGAATGGAAGAAGATATTGTGTGGACGCTGGCGGGGGAGATTCCTCCGGAATGGTACGGCGGGGAATGGGATGAATTGGAGAAGCTGGTGCGAACTTTGATTGGGAGGCGAAGTGTGGTGCGGGAGTTGATTGAGGCATTTCGAGTTTCGCCTCGGCGACCGTTTCCGGAGTGGAGGGAGCAGGCTTGAAACCTTTAACACAGAGGGCACAGGGGTCCACAGGGTAGATCAATGGCTGATAAGCGACAACTTGAATTTTTTTTGCTGCGGTATGTGCCGGACGTGGTTAAGGATGAGTTCGTCAATATTGGGCTGGTTATGGTCGAGGCTGGTGCGGCAGGCGGGTTTGCGGAAGTGCGGTTCACGCGGGATTGGCGGCGCGTGCTGTGCCTGGATTCGCAGGCGGATGTCGAGATGTTGGCGGCGCTGGAGAGGGAGATTCGTGGACAATTGGCGACTACGCGTGATCGTGAGGTTTTGCTGCGTCGATTGGAGGATTCGTTTTCGAATGTGATTCAGCTTTCGCCTGCGAAAGGATGCCTGGCGGAAGATCCGGTGCGGGAAACCGAGGCGATGGCTTCGATGTATCTAGAGAGCACGAAGGTTGGTGGCAAGCGGGAGGTGAGCGGGCGGCAGAGAATTTTGGCGACGATGCGGGATGCGTTTGAGCAGGCTGGGGTTGGGAAGATCGTACTTCCAGTTCCCGTCGCACCGTATACAAAACCAGGTGATCCGTTTCAGTTTGATTTTGGCTACCGGGTAGGAGGCGAGATCAAGTTATTTCAGGCTATATCGCTGAAGGCTAGTGTGGATGCGGCAATCACGCTCGCGGCGCGTTATCCGCGGATTACGCCTGTTATGTCGAAGATGACTGAAGCGGTGCCTATGCTAACGGCTGTGATCGATGACGATCTGGATCGAGGGCAAGAGAGCGTTCAGTTTGCGCTTAGCATGATGGAGGATGAAAGGATTCGCATTGCAGTGGCGGCGGAGATGCCGATGATTGCGGAAGTGGCGCGGCGGGAGTTGAGGGCATGAATCAGGACGTACATTTTTCGGCAATCCAGATCCTGATCGCGGCTATATCCGTTGCAAACATCTGTCTGCTTGTGACGTCGATATTTTATGGCCAGCGCACGCGAACGGAAGGAATCGGCGCGCGGGAGAAAATGAGTTTTCTAGCGGTGGTCTTGGGGCTGTCGAGCCAGGTCTTTTATTTGTTGATGATGGTTCCTTTGACGATGGGGTCACTATTTCTGGATCGCGACAGTCTTTTCCATCAGCTGCACGTTCGATTTCCCAGCGTGGGTCTCTTGCTTTCGGCGGCAGCATTTTTCACGGCATGGTCTGGCAGAGAATTGCGGCGATATGCGACCCTCTGGGTTGCCGTCTCGAGCGGATTTTTTTGGTTGTTAGCTGGCTTTGCATTCATGTTCACTCCACTGTGACGGTAATTGTAATTGTGTACACGAATGCTCCGCCGCGGCGGGGCTTTTTTGTTGGGTGGGTGGCCCCCGTTGTCCAGGGACAGAGTTCGCGGGCAGGAGTGCCCGCGCCACACGAGCATTGTCGAGCTGTGCTCGATGGACAGCCGAGGGCGGCTGGTCTCACATAGACAGACTTTCGGCCGGCGGGACGCCGGCGCTACGGAAACAATCCTATGAACATTAAAGAGACGTTACGCGGCGCTTTGCGCCGGATTGCGGGAGTGTCTTCGGCCACTTCTTTGGGAAACGCGGAGAGGAAGCGGCGGACATTGCCGCTGCCTTCTATTTTCAACTCATACGGACCGCCGGGCGACATCATGCCCAAGCCGACGGCGTACAACCTGCGGCGATTTTCGGAGATTCCGGTTCCGCGGCGGGCGATCAACACGATCAAGGACCGGATCGCGGGGATGCGCTGGAGGATTCAGCCACGCCAGGGAATCGCCCTGGAGGCGATCCCTGATGGCGCAGAGCGAGCGCGGATTCTGACGGAAAACTTCCACGCTCCAAATCCGGATGATTCGTTCCGTTCGTTTTCCGAGCAAGTGCTGGAAGACATTATTGTGGGCGGATATGGGGCGATCGAGGTGGAGACGTCGGGTGATTCGCAACGTCCGTTGCTGCTATGGCCAGTGGATGGAGCGTCGATCCGGATGAATCTGGATTGGGATGGTTCGCCCCAAGGGCAGCGCTACTTGCAGGTGACGGATCAGTCAGGACCGAGGAGCCAGATCACTTTGGCCGATGATGAACTAATTTACATTCGGCTGAATCCGCGGACGCACACTCCATTTGGATTGGGACGGCTGGAAGTTGCATTCGAAACGATCAATGCGTTCATGGGTGCGCACCGGTATGCCTCGCGCCTGGCTTCGAATTCGGTGGTGCAGTATGCGCTGTGGTTGCAGGATTTGACGCCAGAACATCACGAGCGGCTGATTCGGTGGTGGCAGGATGAGATTGAGGGCACCGGGCGGGTGCCGATCTTGTCGGTGGAAAGCAAACCTGAAGTGCTGCGCTTCGGCGGAGGGACCGATGCCGACTTACGGTTGCAGTGGCAGGAGTTTTTGTTACGTGTGATTGCCGACGCTTTTGACTTGCCTCCGTTTTATCTGGGAGTGGAGGCGGATGTGAACCGCTCGACGGCCGAGGAATATAACGACCTCGCGTTCCGGCAGGCGATTGTGCCGACGGCGCGTCTGCTGGCGGAACACCTGACGCGGGATGCCATTCAGAAAAGATTGGGCTGGAACGACCTGGAGTTTGTGTTTGCGGAGTTGGATACGCAGGATCCGTTGGAGGAGGCGCAGATTCAACAGATTCTTCTACAGAATGGAGTGCTCACTGTAAACGAGGTCAGGAGGATGCGCGGGTTGCCGGATTTGGACACGCCGACCAGCGGCAACTAACTCCCTACGTGACTTCTTAGAGCAAAGAGCGCAGGGATCCTTCGACTATGCAATTGCTTGGCCATTCGCGCAGGCAATTGCTTCGTTCTGGATGACAAAGTGTGGAGAGGGGCGCATCGAGATGATTGATTTGAAAAGTATGGCAGTGGCGATGCCCGAGGTAGCGGGACATCCTAACCGGACGGCGTTTTCTGGAGTATTGACGATGGTCGATGTGCCTTCGCAGCGCGCGCCTTCGGGAGCAAAAGGACATCTGGTGGTACTGACACGGCGCGCGGCTGAACTAGCTTTGCCCTCGCTGCTCGGGATGGCACTTGATTACTCGCCTACTCTGGACCGGCACGATGTGCGGCGCAAGGTTGGGGTAATCACGCGTGCGGAGATCGTGGGACGGAACCTGGAGTTGGGCGGGTACCTTTTCGCCAGGGATTTTCCGGAGATCGTTGAGGAAATTGCGAAGTCGCGTCCGGGCAGCGACGGTCGACCGATCGATTCCTTTCGAGCGAGGCTCGTGAAGGCCGGGGTGATCCATGCGGCAGTAGATCCGTTGAGACTTGAGAATTGGGCGGAAGGATCGAGATTGAGAGCTTCGTTGCGGGCTGCGGTGGGGCGGATTCGTGGCTTGACTGCGACCACGAGGAAGATCGCAGTGAACAGGCAGGAACTGGGCGAAACCTTTCACCCCGCAATTCGCGCCGAGACTTGCGTGGCTGCGGGTCCGGGCGGGCTTGGCCTGTCCTATGAAGTGACGGGTGTAGAGATCGCAGATGCGAGGGCGCGGGTGTGGACGCTCTCGAAAGTTACATTCACGGGAGCGGCAATTTTGCGGAGAGACAAGGCCGCTTACCAGGATACCTGGATTGAGTTGAGTAGCTAGTACCCAGTATCTAGTACCTAGTACCCAACATCAAAACGAAAAGCTTTGCGGTGAGAACCGAGGAGGAGAAGAGCATGAATGAGGAAATGGTGCAGCAGTTGATGACGACGGCGGAACGGCTAGCGAGTGCAGCTGAATCGTTGGATCGTGTGCTGGGGCGGTTGGATACGCAGCAAGAAGCGCTAAACACGAAAGTGGACCGGATTGTGGCGGCGGTGGAAGAGCAGCCGTCGTATGAGATTTCGGCGCGCGGCGAAGGGGCACGGCATTTGCAGGAGCGAGTGGCTGAACTGGAGAAATCCAATGCGGATTTGAAAGCTCAGGCAGCACGAATGGCGCGGAAGACGCTGCCACCACTGGTTTCGGCGATCCTGGCCAAGAGTTGCGATGAGTCTGGCAGCGAGAAGATTGACAAAGGAGTGCTGGACAAGACTCTGCAGAGCCTGAGCGTGGAGCAGAGGATTGCAGTGAAGTCAGAGTTGGCGCGAGCGGGGATTATCGAATAGTAGGTCTTGGGTATTGGATCTTCGGTTTTAGACGACAACAAGACGAGATGGGGCACGACCTGGTCGTGCCTTTTTCATTTGGGGCAAAGCAAGTCAACGCAATTGAATTTCAATCGCAAGGAAAAATCAACGAAGGAGAAAAAATGCAAGGACAATTTGTAGATCTGTACGCATCGGCCGACTACCTTGGGCCGGGCGCAATAGAGATTGACCGGTATCAAACAGAGATTTTTGACATCGTGCGGCGGCGGGGAGTGTTTGGGCAAAGAATCAAGCAGGTGCCGGCAACGGGGCATCCTTCAAGATTCTTTGAAGAGACTGCGATTAACTCACCCTCGGCGGCACAGGCATTCGTGGATCCACGCAATATAGCGCCGACGGTGGGAGCGCCGACGCGAGTGGAAATGGCGGTGCCGCTGAAGGCGCTGGTGTCGCAGATCAATTACAACCTGTTCGACCTCGAGATGACGGCACAACAAAGCCAATTCGCTTACTTACAGGCGAAGGATCTGGCCGATTCGGTGGACGGACTACTGCGCACGCATGATGTTGCGCTGTGGAACGGCAGCGACACGTCACTCAGTTCGCCGACGACGTTACAGTATTTCGGCGTGATCGGACAGATTGTAGCGGGCGGGAATACGGCCACAATCACAACCAGTGAACTGATTGTGGACAACCTCAAGAGCACAATCGCGCAAATGGTGTCGAATTCATCGTATGCGGTGCGGCCGACAGCCATTTACTCCAATCCGGTGCTACTGGATTTGATCGACCGGGAAATGAAGACGGAGTTCAACGTGGTGCTCAATACCGTGGAAATCACGGGGGGACTGCGGGTGAAGGCGTTGAGCACGCAGGCTGGAGATCTGCCGCTGATTCCGGATTGGGCGGTTCCTTACACGGGGACTCCGGGTTCGGGCACAGCGGTATTGCCGGCGTACATCGTGACCGAGGATTTGATCGAGTATCACTGGTTGACCGATCCGAATCCGCGGGTGTTCAAACTGGGGCTGCCGAGTGCGTTGACTCAGCAGATGGTGGTGGTGAAGTTTGGCGCACCGGTGGTGAAGGGGGCGAACTTTGCACATTATCAGGTGAACATACAACGGTAAAACCAGTTGCCAGTTGTCAGTGGCCAGTTGCCAGTCAAACCGGACCGTGGGTTCGGCGGCAGCGGGAAATCAGCGCTGACAGCTGGCACCTAACAATTTACAACTCGCGACTAACGACCAGGACTCACTATGAATTATCTCGCTACTACGGATTACCTGACTTACGGGTTGGACGCTACTACGGATCCGTCGTGGATCACGGCTGCGTCGGCGATCATCGATGCTCACTGCAGACGGTTGACGCTGGGCGTGAATCAGTATGAGGAGCGGCTGAAGTTGCCGCCAGACCTGAACACGGTACGTGTCAGTTACCTGCCAATGGTTACGGTGTCGCCGCTCCCGACGCCTATTGTGACGCTGCAGGGGCGTTACGGGATTCCGCGAAGGGGGGAGTGGCCGTTTCCAGAGATGAGCCTGGAATTTGCCCTGGTTTTCTCGTTGCCAGGAATGTGGACGGCTATTGATCCGACAACGATTGATATCTGGGCGGATAGCGGCGAGCTTACTTTTCCGGTTAACGCGCTCGGACTTTTCTTCAACGAAGTGGATGTGGTTTACAACGCGGGATGGAGCACGATACCGACGCCGGTGCAGGTAGCGTGTGCGCAGATCGTAAAGAACGCGCAGAACACGCCGGGGCTGAATGTGCAATCGAGCCAGATTAACCAACTGCGGCTGCAATATTTTGGGCCCACACTGGTGGATGACATGGTGCGCAGCTTGCTGGCGCCGTATGTATCGCAGAAGGGCGCGTAGTGAAACGGTCGTTGGTCGTTAGTCCATAGCTGTTGACAAACGATGTTGCTCGAGGTGGCGAACGGGGGAATCATGGGAAGCGGAATCTGTGGGGCGGCGTTGGTGCGAGCTGCAAACGCGATGTTGACAGCGTTGGGCGGGGATCAGGTAAGTCTGCTATTGCCAGCTACCGCGATGGCGAGTGATGTGGGAGGTCAGTTGGGCCTGGTCGATCCTGGGGTGCAAAGCATCATCATCGCTCCGGTGGTGGCGTGCAATCTGCCGACCGGCAATGCTGGGCCGACACGGAGAATCGAATTTACGCTGCCGGCTTCGGCGATTGATGTGCAGCTGCCAGTGCTCGGAATGGGGTCAGCAGAAGAGTTGTTTGATGCTGCGCTAGGTCTGTTGTACGACGGCGATCTGTTTCACATTGAGGTGGTGGTGACCGAGAATTTCGCTGGGACAGCATATTTTTATGTAGTAACTGCGGTGGAATGAGAAGGAGCCATTCGCTGTGAGCTCTTAACTTTTTAGCCTTTGTCTAATGCGAGGCGCTCGGGCACGTCTTCTCGCAATTACGAACTCCTAAACACAATAAACATTCAGGCTGTTGTTCAGGGCTCAGGCCAAGGGCTAACAGCTAGAAGTTGGTGTGCATGCAATTTGCCAAAGACAGTTTTTTCCTTGCGCTGCAGCAACGGTTGGCAGGGCTGAATCCGGCGCGAACCGTGACGATCAACGGAGCGACTCTACCGGCAGTGTTGGTGACAGAGAACTTGCCACCAGCGTCGGCAGAGCCTCAGCCGAATACCTTTTATATCGAGTGGAGTAATGCTTCCGTGGTTGGCGGACATGCGCGCAATGCAGCCTTGATGAGCCTGGAGTGCGTGATTTCCTACTACACGTTGGGAACGGTGCAGAGCATGGTGGATCGCGGGCGAGTGTTAGGGCAACTCGACGACGAACTCCTCGGAATATGCCAGCCTACAAATACCGAGAAGTACGATTACACACAATCGCCGAGTGCAGACCTAGGGACAAGCGTGTTCTGGAATCAACCGACATTCGAAGAGGCGACGACGAGCGGGGTGGAGGATAACACTCTGGCTTACCAAGGGCGTGCCGTACGGCGCGCGATGTATACGCAGGCTTATCAGGACGGGCGCGTAGAGCGGCGGGCCAGTCTTACCGTGTTCTTCTTCTCGGAGGTAACGCTTTTATGAGCACAGCTCCACTGCGTCCAGCCATGGTTCCAGTGACAAAACAAATCCGCGCGTACTTCGCGCCTGTGAATCGTACGACCGAGACACCAACAATCTTTGATCCGGCAGCCAGCGGCGCGTTTGCGCTGGATTCGCCGCCGGTTCCGTGGCTTGATTTGGGATGGATCGAAAGCTTTGAGCGCTTCTACGACACGCCGACGGATGTGGTGAGATCGGGAACGAATGCGTTTCCCGCCGTGCAGTTCCGCGGGCCGATCGAGGCGAGGGTGGAGTTTGACTTCCGGGAGTGGGGCAAGTTGCAGATGGCGCTTGCGGGTGGGTCGGAGCACATGAACGTGCTGGCAACGACTCCGAGTGCGACGCCAGCGCCTTCGGGCGGAACACCGATTGCGGCGGTAGCGGTGCTGCCGGGATCAACTGCAAGCCAACTTGTTTTTGGAGCGGGGGCTGTGGGTGGATTCGCGCTTGGAAATCTGATCGCAGTAGACCTGGACTACCAGCAGCAGGTCGGGTATGTGGGGTCGGGAATTTCGGCGGCGTATGTTAGTAGCCCAGCGGCCGTGAATAACGACGCGAATTATGTGCGCCGAGTTACCTTCAATGTGGGACGCGTAGTGGAAGTTACGGCGACCTCAGTAATTCTGGCACAGCCTCTGCTTGCGGGGGCTCCAGCGGCTGGAGCTTCGGTGCAAGTGGTGGCGGCATTTGTGGATCGAGAAGGTGGATCGTTCTTTCAGGAATGGTCAGCGTTATTTGTGGCGGAGCCGGAGTCTGGCGGGCGAGTTTGCTTTTATTATCCGCGTTTGAGTCCGAATCCTGGTGCGGGGCGGGGCGGAGTGGGTTTAAAGTCCGCTGCAGGATGGAAGCCGCCGAAAAGTGGAGGTACTGCCGGTACCAATGCGACGACTAATACGTTGCAGAGCGGCGGGACTAGTTCGGCGCAAAAGTTTGTGCGAGAAGATTTCGCGGAGTTGGCGGCGCCGCTGACGTCGGTGGGGCTGCATGCATCTTTCATCGCGTTGCCGTTTACAGATACTAACGACGGACAGACCGTACTGTGTTACCGGAGTTATTTCCCCGCGGCGATGGCGGCGGTGTATTGATGGCAGGGACGTTTTCGGTGTGATGCTGAAAGAATCCCGATTCGAACTCTCCTGAGTCGGGAAAATCGATTGAGAGCACGAACTCTTGAGCTTCGGGACTCCGAGAATGTGCCAATCTAAAAGCCTGTACTTTTTCCAGATACTAAATTTGCTAAACGCTAACAATCTGCAGTAACTGATATTGCAGGCATACGAAATTGCGCTACCAAAGGAAGTTAGTAACTCAGGATTAAGATGAAGCTGACTATCGACAATCTTCAAGGGCAAGGGCCACAGGACTATAGCGGAGCTGTGGATGGAACAAAGCCGCCGAAGGTCGAGCGAAAGCTCAATCAACCGGCGGAATTACAGTTTAGTTTGGTGGCTAATACGCCGCGATTTGTTGTTCCGGTGATGGGTGCCAGGGTGATGCTTGGTAAAACCAATGGTAGTGATGTGTTCAGTGGGTACGTGACTTCAGCGCCGCAGTATGAGTACCTGGGATGGGGAGAGCCGGGACCGGTGTATCGCTACAACGTAGTGGCGCAGAGTGACGAGATTCTGCTAAATCAGAAGGCGCTGCCGACTCGATCCCCTTTCGTAGAAAGGAGCGCGGGTGACGCGCTCCGGCAACTGGCGCAGGATTTATTGCCAGGATGGTTCGACACGAGCGCGGTTCAGGACCTGGATGCGCTGGCCGTTTATAGCGTGAACCCGCAGGAGAACTTTTCGTTTCATGCAGCGGAAATTGCGCTCGCTGCCCGGGCAAGCTTTCGCACGATGAACGGGGCGCTCATCCTGGCACCGGTTGGGGCGGCGAACTATGCGCTGAATGAAAGCGATGCGAGCTTCTCTCCGGAAGGGCTATGGCTGAACAGTCCGAATCTGCTGGTGAATAAAATCATGATGATTGGACAAGACGAGCCACAGGCATACGTCCGCGACTATTTTGTGGGCGATGGTGAAAGTCTGGAGTTTTATCTTTCGCAAGAGCCTTTCGCACAGGCTAAACCAGCGCTGATTGACGAAGAATATTTGGGACCTGGCCTTGACCCGACGACGTGGGGGGTGAGCGATCCGTCATCGGCGGTTTCAGTGGTGGCGCAGACGTTGCTGGTTGCAGGCGGAACCGGTGTGGATGGGCAGACTTCAGTGAGCTTTATTGAGCAGGTTGAGTTGGGTGGGGCATTGGAGTTACAGCACGGGGATGTGAGTTTTACGGCTGCTTCACAAGGAGTGCTGGGTGGGTTGTATCCGAATGCGATTTCTGCGGCGGGATGTTTGGCGGGATTTCAAGTCACACCATCGGGCGCAGGCTCGACAATTCAGGCATTGATCAGCGGAGCACCTACAGGTCCGGTACTGACTACAACGGCTGGGCACCAGTATTTCTTTACGACTTATTTGTATTCGATGGAGGTGTACCGTGCCGGGGGGACTTACCACTCATCGGTGCATCCGGCAGGGAGCGGATGGGGTGGAGCAGGAGTGGCCGCGAATGTTCGATTTGTTCTGGAGGTGCAGGATATTGATCCGAGTAATCCGGAGACTCTGGTGGCTGCGGCGACGGTGTTGTACGACGATGTTATCGAAAACGCGCCGGGGTTCTGCACCTATGCATTGGTGAATGCGATGAATATGCAGTGCAGCGTTGCTTATACCTATGTAGCGCATATTTCGCTGGCGGAGGTGCGTACTGCAGTGCAGACATCACCGACAGAGTACGCGCCGTATGTGACACAGCTTGTGGGTGCGCTTGCGGATGGCGCGGAGTGCGAGATCACGAGCGACCCTTCGCTGGATTTTTATCCACAGTATGTGCCGGCGTTGAACCAGTTGATTGTGGCGAGCTATCGGGGGTCAGGACGAGCGGTGGCCCAGGTGCAGAATGCGGCTAGTGTCGCCTCGCTGGAAAATGGTCCTGATGATGGGACGAGAGGTGCGGTACGAGTGGCGAAGACTCCGGGTGCGCGCACGGATGTGGATTGTGAGAATGCAGCATTGGCGATCCTTGACGATGCTACGGGAACCGCGTGGTCGGGGACCTATGAAACGTGGAGCGATTTTCTTCCGGGTGCAGCAGCGGACATTTTCCCAGGCGATGCGATTGCGGTGAATATTCCTTCCCGAGGGGCATCATTTACCGCGATTGTGCGAGAGATAGAAATTCAAATTGCGGATCCGGCAGACGATCGTGGTTTTTACACCATTGGATTCGCGAATGATTTGGCGGCGCCGTTGGCCATCGAATATACGGCCAGTTCGACCACGATTGCGTTACAGGACATGCCTCCACTACTGGAAACGAGCCAGGTGGGGGAGTACTACCAAGTGGATCTGACCGAAGCGCAGATCACGGGAGACACCTCCACCACAGTGCAGGTTGATGCCGGCATGTCGCCACCGAGTGGGTATGGCATTGAGGTTCGGCAAAACGACTATGGCTGGGGGCAGGCGAACGATCGTAATCTGTTGGGAAGGTTCAATACGCAGACATTCAGCTTGCCTCGGCTGGCGACAACGCAAGATTATTTTTTACGACTGTACGATAATTCTTCGCCGCCAAAATACTCCCGCTACTCTGCTGCGCTACATATTGACTACCCGTTGTAAGAATCTTCTGTAACGAAGGGGTTGGGCATGGGGGTGAGCGATAGAGAGTTGGCCCTAAGGGCAATCGACATCGAGTTCCAGCGCGAGGTGCTAGACAAGCTGGTCAGGCTGGAAACGAAGATGGACACGCTGGTGGGAAACGGGCAGCCGGGGCGAGTGAAGCTGGTAGAGGACAAGGTGGCGACGCTGGAGCGCAACGATTTACGCAACAGCGTCCACAACCGAATTGTGAATGGAGTGATCAGCGCCGGGGTGAGTGTTGCGATCGCCCTGCATAAATACTGGCTGAAGTAGAAATTCAACGCAAAATAAATCAAAGGAGAGCTATGACCACGATCCCGAGTACGACGATCATTACTAATCTGAAGAGTGTAACTCTATCGACGGCAAACACCCTGAAAAACGCGAATACAAATGGAATCGACATGGCAGGCATGCTGGCCCTGGCATTGAGCAAGGCTGCCGAACTAAAAGTGTGCCTCAGCTTGATTGTCAGATCTACTGACACTGCTGATGCAAATTTGACGGCGCTGAACGATATTTTAGCCAGCCTTACCTAAAGGAATGCCGCCAGCCGCGTGCTGAGTTTAGCTGCCGCCACAAACCTGATGTACCCAAAATATTTTCAAGGAGAAGGTTATGGATTTTCTATCTCAATTGCTGCGCGGGATCGCGTTCGTTCCTGCCTTGGTAAACGGAATAGAGGGGCTTTTCGGAAACAAGCCAGGAGCCGAAAAAAAAGATGCGGCGATGTCGTTTTTGCAGAATGCGCTGGCCACAGTGGACGCTGTGGCAGCGCGGGAGATTATCGATCCTGAGAAGTTTAGAGGCGGTATTTCCATGATCATCGACGGTGTGGTGCAGTGCCTCAATGCCTCGACCTGGTGCAAGCAAGCGCCCGCCATAAACAGCCAACCATCTGCCTGATGCAGGTTAACCGATCTCCTCGTTCCATCCCTCCAACGATTTTTTCACCAGAGCCATGAACTGGTCGGCGACTGCGCCATCAATTAGGCGGTGGTCGTAACCAAGCGTAAGGTGAACGACCGAGCGGATTGCGATGGAATCATTACCTTCTTTATCTGTGATCACCAAAGGCTGCTTGGTGATACCGCCAACGCCCATAATCGCAGAATTCGGTTGATTAATGATGGGCAGACCGAAGACCGCGCCGAATTGGCCCGGGTTGGTAACGGTAAAGGTTGAACCTTCGACATCCTCGGGCTTGAGTTTCTTGCTACGGGCGCGCTCACCGAGGTCGGTGATGCCACGCTGCAGGCCGAGGAAGTTTAGGTCTCCGGCGTTTTTTAGGACGGGCACGATGAGCCCCCAGTCGAGAGCGACCGCGATCCCGACATTGATTTGACGGTGGTAGCGGATGCTGTCGCCTTCCATCGAGGCGTTGATGATCGGCCACTGCTGCACGGCAATAATCGCGGCGCGCACGAAGAACGGCATGAAGGTGAGGCGAACACCGTGGCGCTGTTCGAATGCGTTTTTGTGTTTGGCGCGCAAAGTAACGATACGGGTGAAATCGACCTCGTACATGCAGTGGACGTGAGCGCTGGTGCGGCGCGACTCAATCATGCGCTGGGCGATGATCTTGCGCATGTTGGTCAAGGGGACGAGGTCACCGGGATAAGCTGCGGGAGTTGGCACGGTTGCTGGCCGCGAAGGCGCGGCTGGAGTTTGCGGAGCCGGTGCATCTGATGCTGGCGCGGGCGATGCCGAAGCTGGGCGCTCGATGAACGCCATTATGTCCTGCTTGGTAATGCGGCCGCCGAGTCCCGTGCCTGAAACTTGAGAGAGGCTGACACCATGCTCGCGTGCGATCTTGCGAACGAGCGGCGATGAGCGAGCCTCTTCATCCTCAGTTGACTCTTGCGCTGGTGGAGCGCTGGCCGCGGTTGCTGGCGCTGGAACGGATTTCTTCTCTTCCTTCTTGTCCTCTTTGGCTTGTGGCGCTGGAGTTGGTGCGGTCTTCGGAGGCGCGGCTGCGGCTTCGCCATCCACGGCGATTGTACCTACGACTGTGTTTACGCCAACTGTTGTTCCCTCGCCGACTTTGATCTCCTGCAGAACTCCGGAGGCAGGAGCGGGGATTTCCGCGTCGACCTTGTCGGTGGAAATTTCGAAAAGGGGTTCGTCGCGCTGGACTTTGTCGCCGGGCTTCTTCAGCCATTTGGTAATGGTGCCTTCGACGATGGATTCGCCCATCTGGGGCATGATGATGTCAGTCGGCATGATTTCCTTCCAAGCGGCCCACGGTTCAGAACAAAGGCCGGATGCAACAAAATATTATAGCGTTTGGTGTAGTCGGAGTGGAGGCGGGTTGGCGCACCGAAGAACACCGCCGCCACGCTCGATTGGTTGCTCTTTATCATGTCACCACATCCCAGTCGCTTTCGGGTTTCCTATTTCCCCTCTTCACCTGTTGGAGCGGATACGCCAAAGCTGCTCTTCCAATAGTCCTGAACAGCGGGAGGTAGTTTTTCCATGTGCGACAGAAGGCTGGTGAGCTTCCATATATCCTGCTCGCTGAGAGTCTTGTCCCAGGCGGGCATGCCGGTATAACGCACGCCGGTGCGGATGGTATAGAAGACGTGCCATTCGGGGTCGTCGGGTGGATCCGAGACGAGATTGGGAGCCGGCGGGTAGAACGAGTTCGTAAGGGAAGCTGGTTTACGGTCGAGTCCGCCGTGACAGACGGCGCAGTTCATGGTGTAAAGCTTCATGCCATCCTCAAAAGTTTGATCGTTGGGAGGCAAGGGATTCGTGACGTGGGGAGCGTGCCGCTCCATGGAAGCATCCACCGCGCCATTGGCAAGACGAAACTCCCAGTGCGGCGGAGCTGTGTTTGCGGTGGTAGGGAGGAAGCCCAGCATAGCGAAGCCAAGCCCTCCGAGAACAATCACGAGAACTGTAACCATAACGCCGAGAATGAACTTACCCATGGACCCCCTCCGGGATTGACTATTGTGGCAGATGGAGCATGTTGGGCGCTAGTTTTGGCCAGATGCTGGAATCCGCGCTTGGCTACCGCAGGAAATCAATACTTTTTCAGGCGCTGGGCCTCGTGGACCACATCGCCCACCTTGGGCAAATAATGCTCTTCCTGCGGTGGAGAGAAGGGTATTGCCGAATCCAAGCCAGCGATGCGGACGATAGGACCATCGAGGTCGTCGAAAGCCTCTTCGTTAATGATAGCGGTGATTTCGCCAGCGAGGCCACCGGTGCGGGAGTGCTCGTGCAGAACGATCACTTTGTTCGTCTTCTTTACCGTCTGTGCGATGGCTTCGCGGTCGAGCGGCGAGACGGTGCGCAGGTCGAGGATTTCGACATCGATTCCGTCGTTTTTTAGAACTTCAGCTGCCTCTAACGCGGTGTGGACCATTGCAGCGTAAGTAATGATGCTTAGATCGTGCCCTTCGCGGACGATGTTTGCTTTGCCGATGGGGACGACGTAATCTTTCGCGGGGACTTCACCCTTGATGCGGCGATAAAGATATTTGTGCTCGAAGAAGATGCACGGGTTGTTGTCGCGGATGGCGGCTTTGATCAGGCCCTTGGCGTCGTAAGGGGTCGCAGGGCAAATTACCTTAAGGCCGGGATTGTGGACGAACCACATCTCCGGATTCTGCGAGTGGAACGGACCGCCGTGGACATATCCGCCGCTGGGGCCGCGGAGGACGAGCGGCGCGGGCGCACCCCAGAGATAATGCGTTTTCGCGACCATGTTGCTGATCTGGTTGAAGGCGCAGCCGATGAAGTCCATGAACTGAAATTCGGCGACGGGGCGCATGCCGGTGAGCGACGCTCCAAAGGCCGCGCCCACGATGGCGGACTCGGCGATAGGCGTGTCGATGACGCGCTCGGGACCGAAGCGGTCAATGAAACCGTCGGTGACTTTGAAGGCGCCGCCGTAGATGCCGATATCTTCGCCGAGGCAGAAGACGGAGGGGTCGCGGTCCATTTCTTCCCAGATTCCCTGGCGGATAGCTTCGAGGTAGGTAAGTTGCATAGGGTCGAAAAACTCTTTTTGCTACGGATTTTACGGATAAAGCTACTTCTGGCTTGTAAAACTTTCTTGCCGCTAGGTGGGTGTTGTTTTCACTCGGACGTCAATTTCGGCTACGCAATTCTGCATAGCTGAATAATTCGATGCCGTGTGCCATTCCCCATCCGATTTTCTTACAGCCGCACCAGAAAGTTCCTCGATACGGAGGCAGCGCCAATTCTCGGGGGATCCGTCCCGCTTCAAACCGCCTCTGCTTTCGCCGGCGAATTGATACATCAGTGCGTATGGTGATCCTTATTGTTTTACCCAGTACATGCGGGCACATCTCGCGGACCGAACCTCGGTAGCTCACTGCTAGAATATCTTTCGCAAGAATTGCCTGGCGAATCAGGCTGTAAATCTCTTCGATGGTTTGATTGCCATTGAACATAACTTACTTCAAATGCACTGCCGCTTCGGTCGTCTTGTATCCTCCGCTCCCCTTCTTTACTTTCGGTATCCCGTATTTCGGTTTGATTTCATGGCAGCCATCTTCGCAGAAGACGCCGCCTTCGGCGGATTCCGGCGTCGGCATTGGCGAGTTGACTGCGATTTCTCGCTCGGCTTCTATCACCTGTTCTACCTCTGAAATCAATTCAGCATTCTCTTTTGCCGTCAGCCACTTCTTCTCTTTCACGAGGTAATTCTCAAAGCGCGCGATCGGGTCGCGCTTTTTCCAGAACTCGAACATCGGCTTGGGCACGTACGCTGCCGCGTCGTGGATGGCGTGACCTTTCATGCGCATCATCTTCGCTTCAATCAGCGTTGGGCCTTCCCCGCGGTGGGCGCGCTCGACCGCGTCGCGTGCGGCGTCGTAGACCTGGCAGGCGTCGGTGCCGTCGACGATCACGCTGGGGATGCCGTATCCGATGGCGCGTTCGGCGAGGTCTTTGCAGCGATACTGCATTTCCGATGGCGTGGAGTAGGCCCACTCATTGCTTTCGACGAAAAGCACGAGGCCGAGATTCTGCACGGCCGCGAAATTGATGCCTTCGTAGGTGACGCCGGTGGATTGGCCTCCGTCACCGATGTAGGTCATGACGGCGATGTTGCGTCCCTGCAGCCGCGCGCCTAGCGCGACACCAGAAAGCACGGGAATGAGATCGCCTAGCATGGAGATCGGCGAAACCATGTTGCGCTTTTCAATGTCGCCGAAGTGCGAGGTGCCATCGCGGCCGTGCGTGGGCGAATCAGCTTTGGCCATGTACTGCATCATGGTGTCGCTGGCACGAAAGCCGCGCACCAGCAGCGATCCCTGGTTGCGGATCATGGGCGCGAACCAATCATCCCTGTCGAGCGCATAGGCGGAGGCGCAGGAGCAGGCCTCCTGGCCTAGACCGAAATAAACTCCGCCGACCACTTTACCTTGCTTGTAGAGGTTTTCGAGCGCGACCTCCATTTTGCGGTTGAGCAGCATGTAGCGGTAGATCTCGATGCACTGCTTTTTATCGAGATACTTGGAATCGCGAATCGGTGGAACCGGAGCATTCAGGTTGCCGGTGACTTCGTAGCGAACGTGCTCGGCGCCGTCTTTGTCTTTTTCTATGGACTGGCGCACGGAGAGGTCGGGGTGCTCCAGACGCATGTCAGGAATGGAGTAGGAGCGGAGGCTGCTGTCAGACTTCGCTTGAGACGCGCCGTTGCGCCGGGAATTACCGTTGGAGCTGTGCTTGGAGCTTTTCTTCTTGATTGCCATGGTAAAGACTCACATCACAAGCGGAACTACTTATGCTATCGCAGAGTGGCACATTGGACCAGCAAGTGTCTGCTGTTGGTTCATGAGATTTTTATCAGGCCCAGAACGCATCATCTTCTTTGTGCATCTGGCGAAGCTCCGCCGGACGCTGCATCGGAACTCCGACCGTGCGGCCGAGCAGTGCGTCGATGGTGTCAACCCAGAGTATTTGGCTCGAAAACAATGTGCCAAAGTTGCGAGAAATGGATTCGGCGACTGCGTTTTGATCGAGTTCTCTGCCAAGTTCTTTCTGCATCGAGGTCACTGGTTTCGCTGTGATGCCGCAGGGGATGATCAGGTTGAAGTAGCTAAGATCGGTGTTTACGTTGAGTGCGAAACCGTGCGAGGTGACGAAACGGGAGATGTGGATGCCGATGGCGGCAAGTTTGGCCTCGGGGCGCACCCCAGCGGCTGAAGCCGCTTCCTGATGCTGGTCACTATCGACGCCACTAAAGTCGCGCCCTTTCAAATCCGTCCAGATGCCCGTTAGGCCTGGCACTCGCTTTGTTGGGATCGCGAAATCGGCGGAGGTGCGCATCAGAACTTCTTCCAGGCGGCGGATAAATTCGACTGCACCCAGTGTCTTGCGTTTGCCATCGGGCGTAGCAAACCCACGCAGATCGAAGATGGGGTAGCCGACGATCTGGCCGGGACCGTGGAAAGTAACGTCGCCGCCGCGGTCGCATTCGAAAAGCTCCACGCCGCGCTGGGCTAGAAGTTCGGGCGATGCAACGACGTTGGCCGCCTTTGCGTTGCGGCCTAGCGTGATTACGGGTTTGTGTTCGAGCAGTAGCAGGACATCACCGATTTTTTCTTCTTTGCGTAGAGCGACGAGTTGCTGCTGTAAACGAAGGCCGGTCGCGTAATCGACGGTGCCGAGTTGGACTAGAGAGATCAAACTAAGACCATTTCACCACGGAGACACGGAGGCACAGAGAAAAACTTTTTTTATTTGTCGATTTTCTCCGTGGCTCCGTGGTGAGCTTATGCGTTAATCGCAATCCCATAAACGCTGTTCGCCGCGTCCAACATGGCTTCCGCCAGAGTCGGATGCGCATGGATCGTCCACATCAAGTCTTCCACGGTGGCTTCGAGTTCCATTGCAGCGACGGCTTCGGCGATAAGTTCCGTCGCTTGCGGACCAATAATATGTACGCCGAGAATCTCGCCGTAGTCGGCGTCGGAAACAATCTTGATGAAGCCTTCGTGCTGGCCGACAATAGACGCGCGCGAGTTTGCGGTGAAAGGGAACTTGCCGACCTTCACGTTGTATCCCGCTTCACGAGCCTTGGTTTCGGTAAGGCCAACGCTGCCGATTTCCGGATGGCAGTAGGTCGCTCCGGGAATGTGCTCGGGATTAATCGGCTTGCCTGGTTTACCTGCAATTTTCGCCACCGCCACGATCGCTTCCATTGCACCAACGTGCGCCAGTTGTGGCGTGCCCAACACGATATCCCCAACCGCGTACACGCCGGGCTCCGCAGTCTGCATCCAGGAATCGGTCTTAATGAAGCCGCGGTCGGGTTTGATTTTCGTGCGTTCCAGGCCGACGTTTTCCGTGCGCGGCTTGCGGCCCACCGCAATCAGGATTTTCTCGGCGTCAATCTTCTGTTGCTTGCCGTCTACCGTAATGGTGACCGCAATGCCAGATTTTGTTTTCTCAACTTTATCCACCTTCGCACTTGTGTGAAAGTTGATGCCCCGCTTGCGGAAGACGCGAGCCAGCTCTTTCGAGACTTCTTCATCTTCGACCGGTACAAGCCGCGGCAGCATCTCGACGATAGTCACTTCGCAATCGAACGAGCGATAGATCGACGCAAACTCCACACCTACCGCACCAGCGCCCACAATGACGAGAGATTTCGGCATTTCCTTCAAACTCAGAATTTCGATGTTAGTGAGAACGCGATCGCTGGCATCGAGGCCGGGCAGCAAACGGGCCTCCGAGCCGGTGGCAAGAATCACATTCTTCGCTTTCAGATGGCTGGCTTTGTTATCGTTCACCACTTCCACGGTCAATACACCATTTTGCGCCGGGCCGGTCAGTTTGCCGTAACTTTTTATAGTCTCAACCTTATTTTTCTTCATCAGGAATTCGAGGCCCTTGGCGTGCTTGGCCACGATCTTCGATTTGCGATCCTGCACCGCAGCCCAGTTCAACTTGCGCGCGTCCACACCCTCGATGCCAAATTCCTTGGCATCTTTGAGGTGGTCCCAGAGTTCGGCATTGAACAGTAGAGCCTTGGTTGGAATGCAGCCTACGTGCAGGCAGGTGCCGCCGAGGAGTCCATCTTTTTCAATGAGTGCGGTCTTCAAACCCCACTGGCCCGCGCGAATGGCGGCTGTGTACCCAGCGGGTCCGCTGCCGATAATTACGACGTCATAGATAGTTTCAGGCAATCAAGCGCTCCTTACCACTAATGAACAGATGTCTGAAAGCAAACAAATGATTCTAGACCAGCATCGCTCACGCGCCAAGCGAGACCCCGAAAAGTAGCGGGTCAGTTGATAAGGAAGCGAGCCAAACACGCGATTATTGTGTCGCGGCGTTACTTATTAGAAGCAGCGCGACACAACACGCGGCTCGCCCAGATCCTTTGCCGCGCAAAAAGCGCTTGCTCAGGATGACAAGCAAGCTGACCCACTACCCCCGAAAAGGAAAAGGCCGCCTTGCGGCGGCCCAATCAGCAATCTAACAAATATCAGTTGCCTTCATTGCTGGCGCGCTTCCAGTTGATCAACTCGCCGATAGTCGAACTGGTGCTCGATACCGGCTGCTTATAAGCTTCAACTTCCGAGCGCGAGGCCTCTTCGCCGACGGCGCGGATGCTGAGTCCAACTTTCTTTTCTTCCGCGCTCATCTTGATGATCTTGAAGTCGTGCTCCACGCCTGGTTCAAGATGCAATGGCTGTCCGTTTCCATCCACCGCTTCCGACTTGTGGCACAGACCCTCGACGCCCTCCGCGATTTCTACAAACGCGCCAAATGCAGCCACCCGCAACACTTTGCCGTGGATCACATCGCCGGTGTGATGCGTCTCGAAGAACGTCTCCCAAACATCGGGCTGAAGTTGCTTCACGCCCAGCGAGAGTCGCCGCTTGTCGGGTTCAATCGCCAGAACGATAGCTTTCACCCGGTCGCCCTTCTTCAGCACTTCGGAAGGATGCTTCACGCGCTTGGTCCAGCTCAGGTTGCTCACATGCACCAGGCCGTCAATGCCGTCTTCGATCTCGATGAACGCTCCAAAGTCGGTCAAGTTGCGGACGCGGCCTTCGACAGTCATGCCCACAGGATATTTATCGTGCAACGCATCCCAGGGATTTGTCGCCAGTTGGCGCATGCCCAGAGATATCCGTCGCTCCGTGGGATTTACGTTGAGCACCACACACTCCACCTGGTCGTCCACATTCACGAGCTTGGAAGGATGCTTCATCCGCTTCGACCACGTCATCTCGCTCACGTGGACCAAACCTTCAATGCCCTGTTCTAGTTCCACGAACGCGCCGTAGTCGGTCACGCTGATTACCCGGCCCGATACATGCGCACCCACCGGATAGCGGTGTTCCGCATCCAGCCACGGATCGGGCGTCAACTGCTTGAATCCCAACGAAACTCGTTGCTTGTCTTTGTCGTACTTCAGCACCTTCACCTGAATCTGGTCGCCTACATTCACCAAGTCGCGTGGATGTGTAAGCCTTCCCCAGGACATGTCGGTGATGTGTAACAGTCCATCCAGCCCACCCAGATCTACAAATGCGCCGTACTCGGTCAGGTTCTTCACTACTCCCGTCAGCACCGAGCCTTCTTCGAGATGTTCAAGGGTCTTGCTGCGCTTTTCGGTCTGCTCCCCTTCGAGCAACTCCTTGCGCGATACCACAATGTTGCCGCGCTTCTTGTTGAGCTTGATCACCGTAACTTCGAGGGTCTGCCCCTTCATGCCCTCAAGATTCCGAATGGGCCGCAGATCGACTTGCGATCCCGGCAGAAAAGCTCTCACTCCGAGAACGTCAACCGTTAGCCCACCCTTGGTACGCTCGATCACGACCGCTTTGACCGGCCGCTTCTCGTTGTGCGCTTTCTCCACTTCATCCCAGGCGTGAATGCGCGCCGCCTTCTGGTGCGAAAGGTTGATGTAACCTTCTTCGGTGTGCCCTTTCTCGCGCATCACCTCAATCTCGTCCCCGGGCTTTACCTTCGGCTTGCCCTCGTGATCCAGCACCTCAGAGAGCGGCAGCATGCCTTCCGACTTGGCGCCTACATCCACCACTACGTGTGTAGAAGTCAGCTTCAGCACCGTGCCTTTGATCACACGGTCTTCTCCCACGGCCTCTTCGGTCTCGGTGGTGAAGTTTTCCAGCGCTGAGGCGAAATCTTCATTGGCGGGCTTATCGTCGGAAGCCGTCGCGTGCGGTGCTTCCTCAGCCAGTGCTGTGGTTGTGGACGGCCCAGGAGCCTGATTTTGCGCGGTAAGATTCTGTTCGGTTGAGGTGAGTTCGGGTGTCGTCGGTTCTACTTCGGTTGCGACGGCGGTGGAGGAACCAGAGTTATGAGCGGTGGTATCGTCGAACAAGGTCATGCCTCTCTGCTAAAACCTCGCACAAGGTGCGGGGAGGTTGCGGGGCCTGCTGAGCGGACTGCTGGAGTGAGTCGTTTGGTTGTGGTGGGCTCACCCTGGCGAGTGAGCTTGGACAATCCCAGCTGCCGGACGTTTTACAGAAACCCGCGTCCAAAGGGAACTCTTCGACTATAGCAACGCCTCGCAAACAGTGTCAAACGCAAATCTTGCATGTTACAACCGTGTTGCAATTTTGCCGGAAACGGTCTACTCGAAAGGCTTTGGGGAAGGCACGATTTTCAGTCGGTGCGCAGAATTCGGGATTCCGTCTAAGTGGTCTCAGGGAAAATTTTCGTCGGACTTCCGTGTCTCGTGATTAGATAGATAGCAATGAAATATTGCCGCTTTCAACTGAATGGACAGGCTCATTACGGGCTGGTCGAATCCGTCGCCGGACGCGAGGCCATCCTGCGAATTCTGCTCACACCTCCGGAAGAATCTGACGGGGATGTGGAGGGTCTGCGAACGCGGCGGATCGAATCGATAGCAGTAGCCGAAGCCACGCTGCTTCCGCCGGTTCGGCCATCGAAGATTGTGTGCGTGGGCCGCAACTACCGGGATCATGCGGCGGAGCTGGGGAATGAGGTTCCGCAGGAACCGTTGCTCTTCTTTAAGCCGAGTTCGGCGCTGCTTGCAGCGGGCGGCGTCGTCCGAAGGCCGAAAATCTCGCAGCGCGTGGATTACGAAGGCGAGTTGTGCGTGGTGATTGGCAAGACTTGTCATCAGCCGCCGCGCGATCAGGATGTTCGCCAATACATTCTGGGCTACACTTGCCTGAACGACGTCACGGCGCGCGACCTGCAGAAGAAAGACGGACAATGGGCCCGCGCCAAGGGCTTCGACACCTCTTGTCCTGTAGGTCCACTGGTGACGGACGAAATCGATCCCTGGGCCGGCGTTGGCGTGGGGACACGCATTAACGGCGAAGTGAAGCAGCAGGGCAATACACGGGATTTCATCTTCGCGCTGGATGTAGTCATCCGCTACATCGCGCAGGCGATGACTCTTTTGCCGGGTGACCTGATCGCCACTGGCACACCAGCCGGAGTGGGACCGGTGGTGGCGGGAGATGTGATGGAAGTCAACGTGGAAGGGGTGGGAACACTCCGAAATTCTGTGGTAGATGAATAGTAACCAGAATCGCACTTGTCTTATTGCAAGCGAAAGCGTTCTCTCATCAGGCGTTGCAGGCGGGGTTTGTAAAGAAGATCGTAGGCCAGTTCTTTGTCGGGAAACATGGCCAGCGCTGCGCGCTTAGCGCCTGCGGCCAGCTCAGATGCTTCTTCTACTGTGATGCCGGGATCCTGGCTGATCACCGACGTCACCATGCTCATCATCACCTGCAGACGCCGAATTCTCCGCGCCTCATCTTCTACCTCACCGGTGCTGTCCTGTCTCCGAGGTACATTCTTCTCCTGGTTTGCTGGTTCCCAACTGTCCATGCTGACCTCTTAGCGCATCTTTAATTTGCTGCAGTTTTGGATGATATGGCGCTGCCCGCCGTTGCGCCTGTTTCCCAGCATTCTCTTCCAATTGGAATAGAAAGCAAACGGCCCGAAGGTGCTGGCCACCAGCACTCAAACGGAATCGGAAGTTGCTACTCCGGTAGTCCGAGGCGGCGCATCAGGTCGGAGTAGCGGGGATCGGAGCGAAGCGAGTCGAGGGCGGGATAGCGAATGGCCAACAACAATTCGCTATCTCCATTGGAATAGGCTTTCTCGAGATACTGGAATGCCTGGTCGGGCTCTCCGCTCATTGCATACGCGACGGCCACGGCGGCTGAGCGATCCGAACCGTCCACCTGAGAGGTTAGCTCGCGGTATCCTTTCGCGTCGGCGGTGACGGAGATTAGCTTCGGAAATGTCTTTTCGAGTTCGTTCACCGCTTCAGGAAAGCGGCCCATGGTGGCATAAAGCTGTGAAAGCTTGTAATGCGCTGGGACAAAATTCGGATCCCGTGCCAGAACTTTCTGGAATTGCGCGAGCGCCTCAGGATAGCGCCTGGCCTGCATGAGCTGCAGTGCGTAATTTGTGTTGACGATTGAGGAAAGTGGGTCGAGCGATAATGCGACCCGGAACTGTTCCAACGCTTCGGTCATGCGGTTTTCAGGCGAGAGATAGCCGATGGCGTAGAAATAGTGAGCAGCGGCGTTGTTGGGGTTCAGCTCAAGGGCACGGCGGAATTCCGATTCTGCCTCGCTCCATCTCCATTCGCTGGACAGGGCGAAAGCGTGGGCGACGTGGGCTTCGGGCAGTGAGTCATCCAGCTCGACGGCTTTGCGTGCCGCTTCGTCGGCCAGCAGTTCCGCCTGCTTCGATGGGATTGGAATGTAGCTGGAGGCAATGTTGTAAGTGTCAGCCAGGCCAGAGTAGGCGAGCGCATAGTTGGGGTCGGCCGCAATCGCCTGCTGGAACAATGCAATACTCTTCTGCAGGCCGTCGGGAGAGCGGCCGTACCAAAGCTGGCGGCCTTCCAGATAAAGCCGATAGGCTTCCGGATTCGTAGTGGCGGCACGAGTTAAACGCTGCTGTTCCGTGCCACTCAGGTGAATTCGCAAGCTGCTGGAAATATCGCGAGTGATATCGCTCTGCAGTTCGGCGACGTCGGCGGACTTGCGGGTATAGTGCGAACCCCAAAGCTCCGTGCCGTCGGCCGTGTTGACGAGGTCGGCGTCAATACCCAATTCATTGCCGTGCTGCGTGATACGACCCATCAAAACGGCGCCAACCTGCAGCGTCTGGCCGATCTGCCGCGGATCTTCTTGCGTTCCCTTGAAGCGGAATACGGTGCTGTGCGCCATTACCTTCAGGTCCGGCAGTTGCGAAAGCGTGCTGATCAGGCTTTCGGTCAGGCCGTCGCTGAGATACTCATTGTTTGGATCGTTGGTTGCATTGATGAAGGGCAGTACGGCAATGGATTTGACTTTTTGGGTTGTCGTTCTTCCTAGCCAAAAATAAACCACGGCGGCCACTGTGGCGATAACCACGACAGCCGCAATTCCGGCGAATAATTTCTTGCCGGAACGGGTCGGTGCTGTTGCCGCAGCCGAAGCTGCGGCAGACGAGGCGGAAGAAGCCGGAGCAATGCCGCTCACGGCGGAAGCGCCCGACGAATGCCCGGATTCGAAGTCGCGCTTCAGCCGCGTGAGATCAGTTCGCAGATCGGCCGCGCTCTGGTAGCGCAGGTTGCGATCCTTCTCCAGGGTTTTGTCGATGATGCGTTGCAACTCCGCAGGCATGTCGGGATTGAGGCGCAGGGCCGGAGCCGGGGCTGCATCCAAAATCGCTTTGAAGATCTCCGCGGAACTGCCGCCACGAAATGGAAGCGTGCCGGTCGACATCTCGTAGAGCACGGCACCGAAGGAAAATAAATCGCTGCGGGCGTCCAATTCTTTCGCTCGTGCCTGCTCTGGAGACATGTAAGAAATGGTGCCGAGCGTAGAGCCCGGACTGGTCAAATGCTGGTCGTCGATGCCTGTCATCGTATTCGCCGATGCCACCTGACTAGAAGAACTGACGGCGGATGCGATCTTCGCCAATCCGAAATCCAATATCTTGGCGTGCCCGCGCTTGGTGACAAAGATGTTGGCCGGCTTGATGTCACGGTGAACAATGTTCTGGGAGTGCGCGGCGTCCAGGCCGTCGGAAATCTCGATCGCGAGCGGGAGTATAGTTTCGTTGTCCAGCGGCTCGCCCGCGATGAGGTGCTTCAGGGTGACGCCGTCCAGAAACTCCATGGCGATAAAAGATTGCTCGCCGTGTTTGCCGATTTCATAGATGGTACAAATATTGGGGTGATTCAGAGCAGACGCCGCACGTGCCTCCTGGCGAAATCGTTCCAAGGCTTGCGGATCGCGGGACATTTCATCGGGCAGGAACTTGAGCGCGACGAAGCGGCCCAGTTCGATATCTTCGGCTTTGTAGACGACACCCATACCCCCGCCGCCGAGCTGTTCAATAATGCGGTAATGGGAGACGGTCTGGCCGATCATTCGAGGATGTGCGCCTTTCGGGTCGCTTCATCTTACGGTCGGTGCGGCGGCCCGTCAACGAATCGTAAAGGAACAGGTCACAACCGAATGTGCCGTGACAGCAACTCAATCTGTGAGAAGAGTTAGAATCACAAAGGTGCGGAGCCGGACTTGTTCATGGCCGGTTCCGAGAATGGGAGACGTGATGGCAGAGCAGCCCAAGGTGACGACGGAAGAACGCCGCCCTGATCCGAATGAAAAGCTGGTAAAGGTGTTTGATAGCGAGCAGGAGACGGAGGTGCTGGTGGTCAAGGGCTTGCTCGATTCCGCGAATATTGATAACGATCTTGCCTCCGCCAGTCTCTTGCAGGATGCCTTTCCTGGCATGGGTGGAATGATCATCCTGGTGCGCGAAGAAGATGCCGGGAAGGCGCGCGCTCTCATTGCCGAGTCCCGACAGCAACCCTCCGTAGGCGAGCCGGATGATGATGACGCTACGGAAGAGCTGAAAGCAGTGGAGTGACGGAGCGGCCATCGAGGTAAAAAGTCACAGCCCCATTCAGATCGGTGCGGTAGACGCGCGCTCCGGACCTTTGCAGGCGCGCCAGCACGTCGAGCTTCGGTATACCAAAAGAGTTTTGGAAGCCGACCGAGATCACGGCAAAGCTCGGCTTAACGGATTGCAGAATCTCTGGTGTGGTTGAGGTTGCGCTGCCGTGATGGCCGACCTTCAATAGATCCGCGCGCGGATGGTGCAGGCTTGCAATGCGGCGCTCGACAGCCTTCTCGGCATCGCCCTCCAGCAGTACCGAAGTGTTGCCATAGCTGACGTGCAGCACCATGGAGTCGTTGTTTTTAGGTTCGAGTCCGACGGGCCAATCCCGCGGCGGGAAAAGTACGTCGATGTTAGCGCCCCCCAGTTCAAACTCGTCTCCCTCCCAATGCCGCACCACTTTGATTCCCAGTGAGTGCGCCTCATTGATCAAATTTTCAAGCGCTCGACTAGGTGGCAGCAGGCCGATCCATAATTCTTTCGGACGGAAGTCTTTGAGGATGGCGGGCATCCCTCCGATGTGGTCGGAGTGGCCGTGAGAAATCGCAACCGCATCGAGGCGGGAGATGCGGCGCGTCCACAGATAAGGCGCAACCACATCTTCACCAAAGTCGAGTTGCGAACCAGCGCTGAAAATGGGACCACCGGCATCGATAAGCAAAGTGTGGCCCTGCGGCATTACGAGCAGGATGGAATCGCCCTCGCCTACATCGATGGAAGTGACTTCGAGCAATCCGGCTTGCGTCTGCGGATGTGGCGGAACGAAAGCCAGCGCCAGAGATGAGACCAGGAGTGCAGCCAACCCCGTGACCGCAAGCAGCGCGCGACGGCGTGCTAAGACCATCGCAAGAACTAGAGCCGCCGTCGCTGCCGACATCATCATTACAGATGGCGTCGCGACCCGAAGATCGGCCAGGCGCAGGCCTCCTAGGCCGTGTACCGTCCCTGTGATAGTGTGCAGCGCAAATGAAGTCAGCAAAGCTGGAAGTTTCGCCAGCGTGAGGGACAAGTATCCCAAGCCTACCGTCAGCACCGCCGCTGGCATGAGGAGTTGCGTGAGCGGAACGACGGCCACATTAGCGGGAAGACCAATGGTGGTGGCGCGGTGAAAGTAATACGCCATCGGAAGCGCCAAACCCATCTGCATGACCGCAGAGATCAGCAGCAATTCAAACGTGCGCAGGCAAACAATGGTCACGCCGCGCACCAGATGCAGCGATCCAGTCTTTCCCAGGAAACGTGAGAGCCGTCCTGCAATCAACCGCAGGTCCAGGCGGAATTGTGCGATGCGCGGAGGCAACGATGGGCCATAATCCTCGGAGTCCCAATGCGCCAAAGCCTGGCGATAGCGCTGCGAAGTGCGCTCCACTAGCGGTAATCCAATCGCGGCAACAATGAACACGCATACAAACGTCATCTGGAAGCTGGCGGTGAAGAGCTGCCGCGGATCGAATACAAGCAGCCCCAGAGCGGCTGCTCCCAGCGCATTCACCATGGCGCGATCGCGGTAGAGCAGTCGTGTGCCCAGAAAGATGGCGCACATCAACGTCGCTCGCCACACCGGCGCGCCGACTTCGGTAAGAAAGGCGTAAGCGACACAAAATAGAATCGTGAGCAGAGTCGCTGGAATCTCCCCAAGCCGCAACCGGCGCAGCGCCCAGAAAGCAACGAACGCGAGGATAGTCACATTCATGCCGGACACGACAAGAATGTGGTATGTGCCCGAACGCTGGAAATCGACTCGCGTATCACGGTCGATGAAAGCCTCCTCGCCAATTACCATGGCATCAATCAGGGCGGCCTGAGGCGGCGGCCAGAGTGCCTGCACTTTCGCGATGATGCTGGAGTGAATGCGAGTTCGCCAGAGTTCGACGCGACTGCCCACGAAGCCCGGCAGCATTTCCACGTCCTCAGCTTTGGCGGACCCCAGCGCCGCAATGCCGTTCGAAGCGAGATAACCCTGGTATTCGAAGGCTCCGGGATTGCGGAAGTTGCGCGGTAGCTTCAGCTTGACAGGAAGCCGGATGCGCTCGCCATAGTGAAGCTCGTCGCAAGGAAAAACGTGCAGCGCGGAAGCTGACGGGGTATTGTCCAATGAAAATGTCGACCCGTTTGTTCGAGCGCTGTAGAGACCAAGCCTTACGCCGGAGCGAATGGGAAGGTGCGCACCATTGCCGGTGACCATTTCTTCGGTTTCGACGTCGACGCTTTGTCGGAGTTCGCCTGCACCAGCCTCCCGCATTTTCCCCTCTCGGATTACATGCGCCGTCATCTCGAGCGCATCTCCGTAGGCAAAGGGCTGAAGACTGGTATCGAGTGGGCTCGACGATCCGCGCATTTGCATATGAAGCGCACCGGCAAGAAAAAACGCGCCCAGTGCCAGACCTGCTCCAAGCCATTTCCTTCTGCGCGCGAAATACATCCCTGCGGCAAGAAACGCTACGCAAGCTGACACCCACCACGATGGCGGACGACTCATGTAAGTGCCGGCAACTATTCCCGATGAGTAAGCCAATGCAGCCCACAGCATTGGTTGCCGCGGAGAAGACGGTTCGAATTCAGGCGGGGTTGATGGAGCGGGCGGCTGCTTGGGTAGAGGCAAGGACGGCATTGTGTGCCAAGGTTTTGAACGCCGATAGATGTAAAGAACAAACCGGCCTCGGACAAAACATCCGCCCATGCGGAGAGCGTTACGTCACAGCTCTGGGCCTCAACGCGCTAACTGCACGATGCTCTCGAGGTGGTAGGTTTGCGGAAACAGATCGATCATATGCACTTGCTCAATACGATAACCCGCTGCCTGTAGTTGCACCAGATCACGAGCCAGGGTTGCCGGATCACACGACACGTAGGTCACGTGGAGCGCGCCTGCTCTCGCCAGCAAACTCGCCACGCGATCTCCCAAACCGCCACGGGGCGGATCCACAACTGCTAGATCGAGCGCACGCCCTAACTGGGGGAGGACTGCATCTTGCCCAGCGCGCCCCATATCTCTGAGCCCGGCTAAATATTGCTCGGTCGCGGAATGCACAGCTTTACCACTAGCAGGCAGATTGTATTGAAGGTCATTGGCGGCTGTCTGTGACGACTCAACCGAAACGATGTGACGGAAGTTACAGGCCAGGGCTGTGGAAAACAGTCCTACCCCGGCATAGAGGTCCAAAGCCAGTTCGCCGGATCGGCCCGCGGTCACTAGATCGATCAATTCATCGATAAGAAATCGGTTGGTCTGGAAAAAAACACCTGCGCTGACGCGGTAGATCCCTGCCTTAGTCCGGTAGCTTAATTCCGAGGCGCCGACGGTAACCAACGGCGTTTGCACACCTTTTTGGGACTCGCGGAATGCCACCACGCCCGCGATCTCCGGCATCCCAGCACATAGATCCTCGGCCCATGCCCGCACTGCAGCGCGGCGCGTCTCGGGAGCGCACAAAAACTCGACCAGCAGGCGCGTATCATCTTCGTTCGCAAAAAACTCGACCTCGTCCACGCCTTCTATAACTTTGCCCGCGCGTCCCGCTCGCCAGAGCGTGGCAAGCGCGCGATTGATCAGCGGCGAGCTTATGGGGCACTCCTCAACCGGAAGCAGCTCATGCGATGCGAACTTGAAATATCCCATCGCAAACTCCGGCCGAGTTCGCACCTGCATACGCGATCGATTGCGATAGTTCCAGGCCGGCGAAGGGTGCGCCTGAATTTCGCAATCCAGTTCGAGCTTGGCGATCCGGCGCAGGTTCTCACGCAGAATTTCCTTCTTGATTTCCAGTTGATGCTCGTAGCTGGCGTGTTGGTAGTTGCAGCCGCCGCAGCGTCCGAAGTGGGGACAAGGTGGTGGTATCCGATGCGCTGAAGGTTCCACAATTGTGGTGGCGCGAGCCCGAGCGAAGCCCGGCTTCTCCTCTGTGAGCGCCGCTTCGATCTTCTCTCCGGCAAGCACAAAAGGAACGAACACAGCCTTGCCGTGTCCGCGATCGCCCCCCGGAAGGCGAGCGAGTCCGTCGCCGCCATAGATCATCTTTTCAATGTTTAGGAGCAAGACTCGATTCTACGGCATGGTCGGAGTGAAACGGTCCACCCGAGAATCTTTATGCATACGGAGATGTCGACACCCAGCCAGTTAGGCCCCAAGCTGCCAGGTTTGCAGACTGAGCTGAGGAGGCTCATCACAGCTCTTACTCATCGCCACGGCTTGATCTGGTGTTTGGGTTGCGGCTTTCTTCTCGTCCCGATCCAGAAGACGATTCATTCGATCGATGATAGAAGCTAGTTTCTGCGGATCGTTTTCCCGCTGTGCCATTCTTTGCAGCTTTCTCCAGCCTTTTGGTTCGTTCGGCAGCCGCATGCGTGATCAATCCTCCACGAAGTGTCTGAACTTAAATACCTCAGTATTTTTCCAAGACCAATACGGTTGTTTCTGTAGAACCTTTGACTCGCAATTTCCCAAAATGGGAAATGAGAGGTGCTTCCGTCGCGGACTTGGCTCCGAGTCTTCCTCTCAGCAATGAACATGCCAAAACCAGAAACGTTACAACGCCCGTCCCGCAGCTGCACCGGAAGCCCATGCCCACTGAAAGTTGAAGCCACCTAGATGTCCGGTCACGTCCACTACCTCGCCGATGAAAAACAACCCAGGCACTTTGCGGCTCTCCATGGTCTTGGCAGAGAGTTCGTCGGTGCCAACGCCGCCCACTGTAACCTCAGCTTTCTCGTAGCCCTCTGTGCCCGCCGGTGAAATCGTCCAGGCATGCGCCTGGCGTTCCAGATCGGCCAGCGCGAGATTGGTCCATGAGGCAGACGCGTGCGCGTCCAGCCAACGATCCGAGAGACGATGGGGCAGAAATTTTCTAAGCTCCGCACGGAGGGTGCTCAGATTTCTGGGGACATTAGAATCGCGAAATTTGGCTGTAACCTCACATCCGGACGCGAGATCGATCGCAACGGACTCTGGATTTTTCCAATACGAGGAAATCTGTAGAATTGCCGGGCCACTCAAGCCGCGGTGCGTGATCAGCATCTTCTCGCGAAACTGCTGCTCGCCGCACGACGCAATCACCTCTACTGACACACCTGCCAGATCACAATAGCGGGAACAATCCTCCGCATTCAGTAACAACGGCACCAACCCCGGCCGCAGCTCCACGATGGCAAGGCCGAACTGGCGCGCCAGGTCGTATCCAAATGCGGTCGCGCCCATCTTTGAAACCGAAAGTCCTCCGGTCGCGACTACCAGCGCAGGAGCTCTAAATTCTTCATTCGAAGAATGCAGGATGAAGTCCTGACTTCGCTCGACCTGCTGAATCTTCGTGTTCAGAAAAACGCTGACTCTGGCATCAAGACATTCGCGTTCCAGCATCCCGACGATGTCGCGCGCCGAACGGTCGCAGAACAGTTGCCCCAAAGTTTTCTCGTGATATGGAATGCCGTGTTTTTCGACGAGGGCGATGAAATCCGCCGGCGTGTAACGCGCCAATGCCGATTTGGCAAAGTGCGGATTCGAGGAAAGGAAGTTTTCCGGCTGGCAATGAAGATTAGTGAAGTTGCAGCGTCCGCCGCCGGAAATCAGAATCTTTTTTCCCAGCCGATCAGCATATTCAAGCACCACGACACGCCTACCGCGCTTGCCGGCCTCAATGGCGCACATGAGCCCCGCTGCGCCGCCGCCGAGGATGATTGCATCAAAGGAATGGGTCATTAAAATTTAAAATCGGGGAATCAAAAATCAGAAATCTAAAATCAGCAACCAGCAAATCACATATAAAAGAGGCTAAGGCGCGGCAGGCGGTATTTTTCCAGCAGTCGCTTGTGAACGTACTGTTTCTGCAATTGCTCGATCTGCGCCAACGCCATCTTTCGCCGGTACGGCGCCAGTTCACGGTCGGCCTGCGCACGCACGGCCACGATTTCTTCATCCGGCGCGGTGGCGAGTAATGCGGCAAAAAGTTTTTCTTCCAACACGGTGAGATGCCGTTCCAAATCCTCCAGCCTCGATGAAGCTTTCTGGCTTTCAAACTCCTGTGCCAGCTTCCGTAGCGTCGCCGCGGAATCTTGAGCGACTACTTGAACTGAAATTCCAGTACTGTGCGGTAGCTTTGCAGCTTCAAGAAGATCAGCATTGCGCCGCAAGAACGCGGCAATTAAATCGGGCTCAAACCCCTGCTCCGCAGTTGATTCGCCAGAGCCTGGCTTCGCCGTGACTGTGCCTACTGCAGCTTCCTTCATCTCCTCCGCTGCTGTCAGGACGGCCTGTGCACACCACAAAATGCTATTTATCTTCTCGTGTCTTTTCGACTTGCGCTGTTCATACTTGTCGAAGGCTGAGTCGATACCCCGCAGGACGGCTTCGAGCGGAATGCCGGCCTTCATCCAGATTAAGATCTGATCCCAGTCGAGTGTCGAACCGATCAGAGGCCCTCCACGCCTTCTTTGAAAGTGTTCCTCAACTTCGGTGAAATAGTAGTTGTAGTTGTCCACGATTACTTATCGGGCCGAGCGCGGGGTGGCAGGAGTTCGTTCGCCGCGGCTGTTCTTCGTTCGCAGAGAAGTTTGCGCGGCCTTGGCTCCGAGCCCGCCACGCGCCGCCACATTCCGTTCCCAGATGATGCGCAAGCCTTCGAGGGTTAAAAAATCATCGACCTTCTTAATGTACTTCGATCCTGTGCCAATCATCGGCCCCAGACCGCCCGTGGCGATCACGTACGTTTCGCTGCCCAGTTCTTCCAGCAAGAGTTCAAGAATGCCATCCACCAGTCCAAGATAGCCGTAGTAGAGTCCTGACTGCAGGCTGCCCACGGTGTTGGTCCCAATCACGCGAGCTGGTTTTCGAATCTCGACCCGCGGCAGGCGCGCTGCGCGCTGAAATAACGCGTCGGCAGAAATGCCAATACCGGGGCAAATCACACCGCCTAGATACTCACCCTTTGCGGAAACGCAATCAAACGTAGTTGCCGTGCCGAAGTCCACAACCACACACGGCCCGCCATATTTTTCAAATGCCGCGACGCCATTCACGATGCGATCAGCGCCCACTTCTGCCGGATTGTCGTAATGCACTGGCATCCCGGTCTTCACTCCCGGCTCGATCAAAAGCGGCTTGGAGTTGAAGTAGCGCTCACATACCTGCCGCAACACCGGATCGAGCGGCGGCACCACCGACGAAATCACAATGCCGTTAATTTCCGAAGCCTCCAGGCTAGCCATCGAGAATAAATTGCGGAACAAGACGCCGTACTCGTCAACGGTGCTACCTTGGCGGGTTGCGACCCGCCAATTCGCGGCCAGACGCTCGTAGTGCGGTGCGCTGTCCGCGTTCCCATCAGGATGCGCCTTTGCATCGCGCGCAAAGACACCCAGCACCGTATTCGTGTTGCCCACGTCAAGAACAAAGAGCATGATCGTCCGCTAGCTGCTAATTGCGTGTGTTAACTCTCTCACCGTCCCACTCAAAATCGTTCGCAACCCCTGCGTGGTCCGCACCTGCAGAAAGCCGCGCTCATCCAAGCCCTCCGTGATGCCTTCAACTCTCGTTCCATTTTCTTCGATCCGAACCTGCTTCCGGCGCACCCATGAAGACTTCTCCGCAAAACGACGCAAAATCGATAGCCGCGCATCCGGCTGTTCGACCAATAGACGATATTCCCGGTCGAGTGATTTTAGCAAAGCAACCACCAATTCCACGCGCGACCATTCGTTGCCCGTAGCCAGTCGCAGCGAAGTAGCCTCGCTTTCCAGGTCCTTTGGGAAATTTTCCTGGTTAACATTAATTCCGATTCCAACCACAACGTAGCGCACCCGCGTAACTTCGGCGTTCATCTCAGTAAGAATGCCGCAGACTTTCTTGCCGGCGATCAGCACGTCATTGGGCCACTTCAAGTCGGGGCTCACGCGCGAGTCAACTTGCTCGATAGCCGCATGTACCGCCAGGCCAGCCGCCAAAGACAACACCAACACATCCGAAGGCGGCAGCGCCGGACGCAAAATCACCGAACAATAAATTCCAGCCGAGCGCACCGACTCCCAGACGTGTGCTCCGCGCCCGCGTCCCGCGGTTTGCTCCTCGGCAAGAAACACGCTACCTTCCGGTGCGCCCTCAGCCGCAGCCGCCATGGCCGCGGTGTTCGTCGAGCCAATCTTGTAGAAGTGATGAATCCGAGAATCAAAGAGCGTACCGCGAAGCAGCGGCCCCATAACTTGCGGCAGCAACAGATCTGGAACCGACCTGAGCTGATATCCCGTCGCTGAATGTCCCGCTACATCTACTCCCAGCCCGCGCAATTGTTGAACCAGTCGCCAGACCTCGGAGCGGTTCGAAGAAATCTCTTGCGCGATCTTTGTCCCGCTCACCACCACGGTCGCATGCTCCATCAGCAAGCGCACGATACGGCCTAGGCGAACGTCTGTCGGCTGTTCGTGTGGTGTGGATGCTCCTGCCCGCGAAGGCCGGCGGCTCCGAATTGTTGCAGGCTTCTTGATGCGGGAATTATGCGGGAGCGCGCGGAAAAGCACAAACGAACCATCCACAAACTCAGAGACTCACTGCTTGAAGAGGAATTTAGTCTTATGCTGGCGCTACGCGCATGCTCATATCCACTGCCTGCGGTGAATGCGTCAGCACCCCAACCGAAATAAAATCCACGCCCGTCTCCGCATAGGCGCGAACATTCTCCAGTCGAATCCCGCCCGAGCATTCCAACGGAATACCGTGCTCAAGCTTGGAACAACGCTCAACCGCGCTCCGCACTTCCTCGGGAGACATGTTGTCCAGCAGAATCGCTTCCGCTCCGTGCGCCAGGGCCTGCTCCAATTCTTCCTGCGTGCGCACTTCAACTTCAAGGATCTGCGAACCGCGGCGGTTACGCAGCGCGCGCTCGATCGCGGGCACGATTCCGCCCGCCAGCGCAATGTGATTGTTCTTGATTAACACTCCGTCGGAGAGATCGAGGCGGTGGTTTTGTCCTCCGCCGCAGCGCACGGCATATTTATCGATTACGCGCAGCCCGGGTGCGGTTTTGCGCGTATCGAGAATGCGCGCTTTGGTGCCGGAAACCGCATCCACAAACTTCCGCGTAAGCGTTGCGATGCCGCTCATACGCTGCAGAAAGTTCAGAATCACGCGCTCGCACGAGAGAATCACTCGCGCGTTGTGCCGGATCACCGCGACCGATTGACCTTTGTGCAGCCGCACCCCGTCAAAAATTTCGGGATGCGTGGTCACTTCATAGTGTGAGGTTACCGCGCCATCGAGCGCCGCGTAGACATCGAGAATACGCCCCACGCAGCCGATCCCTGCCAGAATGCAATCCTGCCGGGCGAGAATTGTTGCCGACGCCCGCTGGTTAGGATCGATGCAGGCATAGCTGGTCGCATCACGCGTGGCCCGGTCTTCGAGCAGAGCGTTCTCCAGAATCGCGGTGATGCGTCGGCTGTTAAAGTCCATAAGGCAGTGGCCAGTGGCTAATTGCCAGTCTCAGGGCAATGCATCTCATCCCTCTGGCTCTTAATTTTCGCAATCAGTCCGACCAGTTCTTCCTCCCGCTTACGCAACCCTTCGACTACTTTCTGGGGGGCTTTGGCCAGGAATTGCTCGTTACCTAGCTGCCGCTGATTGTTCCCATACTCTTTTTCAATCTTCTCCAGTTCTTTCTTTAAGCGTTCGCACTCGGCAGCGACGTCGATTTTTCTCTCATAGACAACATGAACATCAAAACGCGCAGTGCTGCGAGCGCCGGCACGTTTGGCAAGAGAACCGTCCACAAATGTGATCTTCTCCACGTTCGCGAGGCGCTCGACCGCGCCACGGTTCTGCTCAATCATCGCGCGAATTGCGGGCTCCTGGGCAAATACTTCGATCGGAACCTTAACCTTCGGCTCAACCTTCAATTCTGCCCGAACATTTCTGACATTCACGATCAAATCCTGCAGGATCGCCATTTGGTATTCCGCATCAAGATCCACCTTGGTGTCGTCAAACCCAGGATAAGCAGTCAGCGCGATGGACTTTAACGGCGGAGTTCCTCCGTACATCGCGTGCCAAATCTCTTCCGTGATAAATGGCATAAAGGGGTGCAGTAATCTCAATGAAGCATCGAACAGCATCACTAGGTTTTGGCATGCTGCCTCCGCCGCTCCCTTCTCCGCATCCTCATCGAGATTTAGGCGGACCTTGATCAGTTCCAGATACCAGTCGCAAAGCGACCCCCAGAAAAAATCGTAAATACGGTTCGCAGCCTCGTGAAAACGGTAAGCGTCAAGTGCTTCGTTGACTTCCTTCGCAACACGACTAAATAGCGAAAATATCCAACGGTCTTCCAGTGGCTGTCCAGGAAACCCGTGGAGGGCGACTCTGGTCTCTCCCGTCGTGGGCAGTCGTTGCGGCTTGATCCTATCCACATTCATGAACATAAACCGCGCGGCATTCCAAATCTTGTTGGCGAACGCACGATAGCCCTCGGTGCGGCTCTCGCTGAACGCAATGTCCGTGCCCGGCGCGGCCATCGCCGCCAGGGTGAACCGCGTTGCATCCGTGCCGAAGCGTTCAATGATCTCCAGCGGATCAATCACATTCCCCTTGGTCTTCGACATCTTCTGCCGCTCGGCATCTCGCACCAGCGCATGAATATAAACTTGCCGGAAAGGCACGCTATCGTTCTTCTTATTACTCCATCCGCTGGCTTTCTTCAGCGCAGGATCCTGCTCATGACCCTGCATGAAGTGGCAGCCAAACATGATCATGCGCGCCACCCAGAAGAAAAGAATCTCGTAGGCGGTAATCAGCAGCGTGGTGGGATAAAACACTGCCTGATCGCGTGTCTTCTCCGGCCAACCCAGCGTCGTAAACGGCAACAGCCCGGACGAAAACCAAGTGTCGAGCACGTCGGAAACCTGTTCCAATTGGCTGCCACCGCACTTCGTGCACTTCGTTGGAGCTTGGCGCGCGACGATGATCTCTTTGCAGTCGCCGCACGTCCACGCCGGAATGCGATGGCCCCACCACAACTGGCGCGAGATGCACCAGTCATAGATGTTGTTCATCCAGTTCAGGTAAATCTGTTTGTAGTTCTCGGGAACAATTGTGATCGCGCCGCTCTCGACAGCCTCAATCGCTTTCTGCGCCAGGGGCTGAATCTTGATGAACCATTGCTCGGAAAGCCGCGGTTCGACCACAGTTCCACAGCGGTCGCATTTGCCAAGAGCGAGCGTGTAATCTTTTTCCGCGACCAGAAATCCCTGCTCTCGCAGGTCTTCCAGCACTCGCTTACGCGCTTCGTATCGGTCGAGCCCCGCATACGCGCCCGCATTCTGGTTCATGTGGGCGTGCTCGTCCATCACGTCGATCTGCGGCAGGTTATGCCGCTTTCCCGCCTGAAAATCGTTCGGGTCGTGTGCCGGTGTTACTTTCACCGCGCCCGTGCCAAACTCCGGCTGCGCCAAGTCATCGGTGATGATCGGAATCTCTCGCTTCATCAGCGGTAGCAGAACACGCTTGCCGTGCAGATGCGTGTAGCGCTCGTCATTTTTGTTAACAGCGATCGCCACATCACCTAACATTGTCTCCGGCCGCGTCGTCGCGACGGTAATGAACTCATCAGATCCAACAACCGGATAACGAATCTCCCACAATTTCCCCGCAACCTCTTCATGCTTCACTTCGAGATCGGAGATTGCCGTCTCGCAGCGCGGACACCAGTTCACGATGTACTTCCCGCGATAGATCAGCCCTTCTTCATACAGTCGGACGAACACCTCGCGGACCGCGCGCGAAAGATTCTCGTCCATGGTGAAGTACTCGCGGTCCCAATCGACCGAAGCCCCCAGTCGCTTCATCTGGTCGAGAATCGCGCCGCCGTAGAGCTTCTTCCACTCCCAGACGCGCTCAATAAATTTCTCGCGTCCCAGGTCGCGGCGCTTCTTGCCTTCTTTCGCGAGATCGCGCTCCACCATCATCTGTGTGGCGATGCCGGCATGATCGGTCCCCGGCAGCCATAGCGTGATGAAGTCGCGCATGCGGTGCCAGCGCACGATGATATCCATCTGCGTCTGGTTCAACATGTGGCCCATGTGCAGCCGTCCGGTCACATTCGGCGGCGGCAATAGCAGCGTGAATACCGGACGCGTCTCACCCTCCGGAGGCGTAGGAACGGAAAAGAGCTTTTCTTTGATCCAGTATTCGGCCCAGCGCGTTTCAATCGCGCCCGGCTCGTAGGATTTAGGCAATTCGTGCGGCATGAGAGTTGTTGTAGCTCGTGTGGGACATCCGCCCCTGTCTGCCGGGAAAAACTCCCGGAAGTTTCGCAGCAGAAGGAGGAACTTTTGATCTTACAGGCGCGAGAAAAGAAGGGTCAAACGGGAGGGGGGTGAGAATAGGACGGGATGGAATATGCACCCCTCCAATCTCGTGAGTTCCGCACAACTATTCAGTTGACACCTCAGCAAACTTGCAGTACGGTCCTCCCTTTCGTGACTAAGCCAGTCTGAAAAGTTCCACACTTTTCGAAGAGGGCTTCTTTCTCGCCGCTTCCCAGGGAAGACTTATTTTGATCTCGGCCTGTTCACATAGAGCTAGGGTTTGAAGATGTTTGTCTACACGATTTGGCCCGGATAAGCTCAGACAGGCATGAAATACAGTTCGCCTGGAGGATTTATGAATTCAACCATGAAGAAGAGATCATCGCTGAGCCTTTTATTTCTCTTGGTTGTGGTTCTTTGGGCGGCGGCTTGCCACTCTCCGGCCACGCAAGACGAGAAGAATGAGAGCAAAGTTGCGACCGCCAAAACTGAGGGCCAGTTCGAACATGGCAATAAACCGCGTGATTTTGACTACCCAACCGGAGGAGTCGAACTAGGTCAAGGATGGACGAGCAACGACGGACGAAAGGTCAACTCGAAGTGCATCGATTTTTCTGTCAAGCAGGATTCCGCACAGGAAAAGTCCTTTGACGGCAAACTAATTGTAGACAAGTCATCACTGATGACGCAGCTGGATGTGTCTGCGGAATCCAGGGTTCAAGGTGTTGTGGGGTCTGGGGGCGCAAAAGTGCATTTTGTTTCGAGCGTACAGGTTGACCAGGAGCAGTCTAACTTTTCCGTGCATGCCCAAGTAAGAAATGGTGCTAATTATGTCACTCCTCAGACAAATGGGACAGTCGATCTCTCTCCTCGCTATCGCAAACTAGCGCATAAAGACTTGGCTGAGTTCAGGAGGCAATGCGGGGACAGCTATGTTTCGACAATCTTTGGGGGCGCAGAGCTATCAGCAGTTCTTACATTTCATGTTTACAAACTTGACGAGAAGAAATCAATCTCGGCATCCGTTGAAGGCTCAGGATTGGGCGGTGTCGTCAGTGCAAATGGATCAGCAAATCAGACTATGCATAAGTATTCGGAATCAAGTCAGTTCACCGTGTCCTACTACGAAGCAGGTGGGAGTGGTGACCCAATACCGGCAAACCAAGAAGGCTTGATAAAGGTTATTGAATCTCTTCCTCAGCTCGCCGCCTCTGCGCCGAAAAACTTCACGATCAGGGCGGAGCGCTACGATAGGCTTCCGAGTTGGCCCGACAAGAAATCTGACTGGCTCTACACGAGATATGAAGATATCGCTTCTCAATATGAAAAATTGTCGTCCCTTTACGATTCCGTAGAGATAATGATCCAGAATCCCAATGATTACGTGTTAGGTAGAGGCGTTTCGCAGGAGAACCTGCGAGCGATGGCGGTGAAGCTTTTGGACCACATGAAGAACCTCAAGATGAAGGCAAAGGCTTGCCTTGATTCTTCAGGGGCGGATTGCGTGATAGAAAATGCGGACGCCATAAGCGACTATGAATACCGGGTTCTACTTCCGGTGAGATATGTCGCATGTCAAGGTTGCATTGATCTAGATGCCGCGAACCAAGCCCGAGATCGAGCGCAGAAGATCTGGGCCGACCGTATAGCGTTCTGGAGAGCATTCGCTGAAGAGAAGCGAATAGACGAGAAACAAAAGTTCTGGGGTAATATGACACAGGGTGAATATGCCGCCTATATGCAAGCTAAGGCAAATGCTGATATCGGCTCGCGTCCGAATATCCAGAGGCGCTTCGATCAGCGATATCATCGCAGTGGATAGAAATTCCCGCGAGGGCCAGATGTAATGAAGACATCTTCGATTCAGGCTGCATTAATGAAGACAAAATCCAAGAGTTTAAGAAACGAATAGTGATCCAGTAAACGTGAACCACTAGCGTTTGCTGCAACCTGGGTCTTCAACACACTTATGAAAAGTACCCTCGACACACTGGTATGTGACGAGTCGTTCGTTTGCCCCACAAATGCACTGCTCAGGTCCGCCGCATCCGCTTCTTCCTTTGTCTTCACATGTGGTCCACGAATCACTGCCATCGGGAACGGGATAGTACTTAGAACAATGATCGCGGGGGTCTGTTGAGAAGAACAAATCCGAAGGCAGCGACGATGTACTTTCTCGTCCTTGTGCCCGACTCGGCGCACTAGCTGTCGGTAGGAGTAAAACAACAATGACCGCAAGACCCACGGCTAGGAAGCTTCTCTTCGTTAGCATGTTCTGATACCAATTGTCAGGAGAGAGTCATATACCCCTCATATCTTTATTGTCAAGACAGTAATTTGTCTACGATCAGTTCTGATGGGCACGCTGCGAACTACATTTCTGAGCAATCGCAGTGATCTAGCGTGGACCGAGTGTCCTCTTCGTGCGCGCACGATGGTGTGTCGGCTTAATCCAGTTTCGTGCTCTAGGAAAGCCAATGGTATTTCAAGTAGCCGTTGCCTTAGCCGCTCATTTGCAATACCGCTATCTACGCCATAGCGCACAAGCGAAGGCATGAGTGTGCCGATATCGTCGTTCTGTTCCCAGCCTCGTTCAGTCTCTTTGCCTATCAAATGAAAACCTGTGGCCGTCACGGGATATCGTTTCAGCAGACCAGCGTTATCTGCCTTGCAGGCATCGCCATCTCGCGTGGTACTTTTGGATTCGGGGTAACGATGATACTGGCGAAATACCATCTCAAAGGTTTGCACCAGGATTGGCAGTTTCGGTTTGTCCAGAGTGTGAATTGTGCCGTCGTGGATGTTGATATGCGGAGTTGTCATCCAGCGTGAAGAATCTTTCTCGAACGGCGTCAGCAGTGTCATCTGAACTCCCGTCAGATTTACCAAAACTGGCGACAAAGCGAAGTTGTATGGTCGCGCCTGATCACGTCGTAGATGACGCAGTGCGGCCATCACATTAGGCGTGCTTATGGCAATCCGCCTCATGACCGGCAGCGGGAACCAATCCGGTTCCTGGGAAGGAAGCCCGAGAGCACGGTTGAGCATCCACTCCCATCCTTCCTTTATCCACTATCCACACCGGCACTTCACATTCCGCGTCACGCCCTTCTTTGGGACGATAATAGAGTCCCAGACCATGCTCGCTGACCTTGATAAGGCGAAAACCAGATTTGTCGCGCGCGTATAGGCCATAGCGTTTGGCGGAAATGCCATAACCGTAAAGCTGTCTTTGGCAACCATCGGCATCGTAGTTGAGTTCTTCCACGATGTTCAGAACGGAACCAGGGACAATGTTTGGGTCGTAAGGATTGAGGTTTTTGAATCGATCGACGATCTGGCGGACCTGTCGCCATGGGAGCGCCTTAATCGCATCCGCTCCGTCAGACATTCGGTGCGTATCGCCCTGGCAGCGAACGAGTCCGCCCTTCTCGGAGGACACGATGGCCATGGAATCGGTGTCGCACATGAGGTACGTTCCGCCAGCATCGGTCACCATCCTTTCCAGCATCGCCAAAAGCAAGCGTCCGCCCGCCGTGATCAGGGACGCCACGGGCGGGAAATACCACGGTCCCGGCACCTCCATGGTGCAGGTTCGCTCGGTGCCGCTCAGTTCGCCCGAGAAAATTCCTATCTTCTTTGCATCGTTCTTTCCGACCTGGAGCTTGTTCACCTCGGCATAAATCCCATAACAACCAGCGTTCGCCAGTATTTTGAGGAAGTAGTAAAGAGGATCGGTCTTTTGTTTTCCCTTGCGTTCCTCGATCACCTTTCGAAAGAAATCGTCGCGATAGGGGTCAATGGAACCGGTCCCCAGCATTACCGACTTCATGTCCTTTTGAATGCCTACAGGTTCAATTCGTATGGCTCGCAGAATCTTGGGAGGTCGTCCCGTTAGAAGCGTTGATCCCACGATGTCAGGACCGGCAAACCAGATTGGCTTTTCCGACGTGAGAGGATTCAGTCCAATGTTGGTTTGGTTGCCAAATTGACCGTCACCGTAGATTGTGCGCACTGGAAGTATGTCTCCGTCCGGCTGGATCAGCGCGAAAAGGCCATCTTCGGCCAAGTCCCCTGATCTAATAGACGATCGACGGTAAGCGATTGGAGAAGCGCTTGGACCTCCCGAGTCGCGTCTAGCACACGGACCTTCCCTGCCGTCAGCAATGACCACAACCCGAGCAGCGTGTTCACTGTGGGGTATTGACTTGTGAAGTCGGTGTAGACGACCGGCACGGGGGTGTGACGGATGCGAATCTCAGCACGTCCTCCGTAATATCCCTGCATACAGATGCCCTTCGTTTTCTCATCCAACTGGAATTTCTCATGGGGTGAAACGCCCCCCATTGTTTTCAGGAATGCTTTGGCAATGGAAGCAGCGGAATAGGCTCGCTCAGGTGGAAGATCACCGAGAGGGTATCGTTTGAATTCTGCTAGCAACGCGTTCAGCAGGCCGACTGTCGCTCGCACGTCTTGTCTGCAATAGTCGATTTCTTCCGGCGTGACCCGACCGCTTGGTGCGTAATCATGAAGTTTTCCCGGTACTTTGAATTCGTGGCACGCACTCTCAAGGCTGAGGCTCTTGTTTCGTAGGGCCCAAACCAACGTTTTCAGGTCGAGGAATCGTCCGACCCGGTAAGGCTGATTCATATCGCCGCCGGCCAACCGAATGAACGCAGCTTTGGAGTCCTTGGGGCGGAGTTGCACGCGGGGGCGGAAACTGTTCGGCAACCACTCCCCTTTTTCTTTGTTCTTGTATCGAAAGACGACAAAGCTCCAACCGCGCCCGCCTGCTCCACGGGCGACGCGGTACTCCACCGCCAAGCGTGAAAGATCGAATGGAAGATTGAATGCGACGATCGTGGCCCCCGCCTGGATTGCTGTGTACATTACCTTCTCCACAAATGACCGGCGATCGTAGAGTCGGAGCTTTAATTCGTTTTTAGCTCGCGTGCTGTTTCGGGCGCGGACATACCGGCGGAGCACTTCCAATTGACTAGCGTCTAAATCGTCGGCGTAAAACACCCCTTCTTCCAGGCCCGTATAGCTCCCATCTGCACCCGTCTCACAAAATTGATAGACACCGAAATTCAGACTCTGGAGGGCATCAGTAGTAGTTTCCGTGTCGAGGACGAGAACGTATTTCGGTATAGGCTGCGGCTTCCTGGCCCCGTTCTTTTCCGGATTCTCGTCATCCAAGATGCAGGTATGACAGCGCAGAAAAATATCGTGGTTCATAGTTGAAGTCTCCTATTCAGAAATGAGTTCTGCCCATCGAAACATTGCTTCTGCGAGCGCGCGCAAAAACACTGCTGTGGCTTTCAGTGCGCATTTAACTTGCCGAACGGAACTCGGTTGAATCCGCATGTCCGCATCGGCTCTTCGCCGAAACTCCGTGATCATGGCGTGACACGGTATACAGAGCGGAGCCTTTAGAAACTCATCATGATGCTGACCGGCGGTATGATCCAGCTCAATCAATACGCCGGTGCGGCCACACAATAAGCAGCGTCCCTGTTCCAAGCGACGGGTATTCCTGCGTGCTGTTTTGATTGGTGTCTCATCGATCATGACGATGCCTCCGGAACGGCATAAATTTCGTCGAGAGTTAAGGCACCCGCTTGAGCCAGGGAACTGAGGAGGTCTGGGTCCGTGATCAGGACGTAACCCCCAATGACCTGGCCCTCGAATTCAGCCAACCCATCCACGTCACCCGTGCGTAGATACTTGCTGACCGCAGACATGTAACGGCCCAGTTGGGACGCCTGCCTGGAACCTCGCACCGTGACGGGAGAATTTCCGAGAGTGGTCGGAACCAGCATTTCTCGCCTTCGCCGATCCGCCTTCGTCGGCTTTCTCCGACCGCGCAATTCTGTCTTGAGATACTTGCGAACCGTGCGAGGATCGATGTGTTCCTCTTTCGCTGCCGCCGTTAAGCTTGTTCCTGTCCTCCGCATCCTCGCCAGTACGTGTAGCGAACGGTTATATGTGTCTCGCTATTTCCTCGCCCTCTATTGCCATTTCGCATACAATTAACCTCGCAGCACTTAACTAAATCAATGTGTAACACATTACAAATACAACTGTTAGCTATGTATTCATTGACAATCGATGAATGATTTATGTATTAAATGGCAATAGAGGTGTACTATGCATGATTTAACCGGTGAATATGAAGTGGACGTTTGGCCGGATAATCTGGCGGAGAAAATTTTAGGTTTGGTCCCAGAAGGGGAGCAGAAAACGAAGCTTGGGCGGCGAATTGCAATCGACGACGGAAGACTCTTCGGCGCGCGCGATCATTTGATTTGGCTGTTTGAAGAGACCTGGGCGGATGTTGGGGAGCGCCTTCCCTGGATCAAGAAACCAGAGGATGTCATAGAAGCAATTCGGGTTTGGGACAATCCCAATCAGTCAACCGGCGATCACTACATCGCCAAGTGCCTTCTCCGACCATCGTCTGTTCCCGTGACCCAAAAGTGGCTAAATACGCAACGTCGCGAACTGGGCAAATTGAACAATGCGGTTCGCGATGCGAGCGCTACCCTGGAGAAACGAAACAACGAACTCGATACAGCGAAGCGGGCGCTGAGTGATCATCTCTCGGACGGTGACAAAGCTGCCGTTCTGGATCAGATCTCTAGACGTGGGCAAAAGCTCTCTGACGCCAAGAGCGAGTTCGATTCCCTACAAAAGCAGCAACGCGAAGTTGAAGGACGACTGCTTGACGGGGAAGCATCTTTCGCGAGAAATGAATTCGCTCGATTCTGTGCCAGCAATCGCTATCGTTTAGAACCCGTGAACATTGCCAATGCCATAGCAGGACTGCCGCTCATCGGGTGGAGGCAATCAATCACCAGATGCAAGAAACATCCTTCCAATCGTGGAGGAGGCCAGTCCATTCAGATATTCAGAACAATTGAGCGCATTGTCCGGTCGTGCGTTCGAAGATCGGACCTGATGGAACACGCCGAGAAATGGTTGAGAGATAAAAAGACACAGAAATCTCACGGAGCAACTGTGTTGCGAAACAAGTGGTACTACTTGCGCTGGTCCATCAAGACGGTGCTCGATGCTGATCCCCGCGTATCGACGCGCAACCTTCCGTTTGCGATCACAAGAGAATACTGGAAGCGTATCAAGCAACCGTCAAACGTGGATGTGCTGTTCGAAGAAGGGGAACGACTTGTGATTTGATCGGGGGACCATAATGGCTTCAGTTTCAGTGTCACAGACCGAGATACAGCCTCGCCAGGGTGTCGTAACTCTGTTCGGTTACGGAACTAGCGTTCGTGTCGAGCGTGGCCACCTCGTCCTTGAAGATGGGATAGGGAACGATCGTCGCCAAGGCCGCTTCCCGCGAGTTGGACATGGTCTTCGACGGCTCGTTGTTATCGGATCAGGTGGCATCGTGTCGTTTGCGGCACTCCGCTGGTTGGCCGACCAGGATGCGAGCTTTGTGATGCTTGAGCGCGATGGATCAGTTCTCGCAACGACCGGCCCGGTTCGATCCTCAGACGCCAAGCTTCGACGTGCACAATCCCTTTCCCTCTCAAATGGGACAGCCCTGCGCATCGCGCGTGAATTGATTCACCGAAAACTCGTAGGACAGGAACAAGTCGCACGTCACAAGCTTCTTGATTCCTCAACTGCCGATGCAATTACGCGCTTCACGGCTGAACTGCCCCAGGCTGACAGCATATCCACGATTCGGCTAATCGAGTCGCAAGCTGCCCGCGCATACTGGTCTGCGTGGAGCACATTGCCCATCAACTTCCCAAAGAGTGATCTGCTGCGAGTCCCCGAACATTGGCGCAGTTTCGGAACGCGGGTCTCACCGTTGACGGGCTCACCCCGACTCGCCGCTAACCCGCCAAACGCAATCTTGAATTACCTGTACTGCATACTGGAGTCGGAAGCTCGGCTCGCGGCTGCCGCGCTGGGACTCGATCCAGGGTTGGGCGTGTTGCACGTCGATACTCCGGCTCGCGACAGCTTGGCCTGTGATCTCATGGAGCCCGTTCGCCCCCAGATAGATGCCTACCTGCTTGACTGGATCACCCGGCAACCCCTCAAGCGAGAATGGTTTTTCGAGCAACGAAACGGCAACTGCCGACTCATGGGTCCATTCGCCGTTCGCCTCTCCGAAACAGCAGCAATTTGGAGACGGGCTGTGGCCCCGTTAGCGGAATTAGTCGCGAAACAATTCTGGTCAACGACGCAGAAGCGGACTCAGAGCAATTTAGCGCCTACGCACTTGACGCAAACGCATAGGCGCGAAGCAAAAGATGCGTCCCCTCTAGAAATCCTGTCAGATGGACCTCGGACGGAGAATCTGTGTCCTGGCTGTGGAAAGAAGATAAAGGACACCAGTGCGAGTTGTGTTCGTTGTGCGGTGAGTGTCTCGACCAAGAACATGCTGAATGCTGCACAAATTGGGCGTCGGACGGCAAACGGGCCGCGTGCCCAAAGGAAACGATCGATCACCGCACGCAAGAACGCCTTAGCGCAGCATTCTTGGAAAGAAACAGACCAACCGGAATGGCTCAATACGGAGCTGTTCTCGAAGAGAATTCAGCCGCTACTCTCAAATATTCCGATGTCCGTCATCCGATCATCGATCGGTGTTTCCAACTGGTACGCGAGCAAGATTCGTAAAGGGTACCGACCACACCCGCGACACTGCGAGCCCTGGCGGAACTGGTTGGTATTACAGACTGATAAATGCGCGCAGCATCCGAGGATGGGGCAGCGAATATGCTGGTAGCGCAAGGGTAGACCAGCGTTCTCACAGCTCCACTTGATGTTTTCTTTTCTACGTTGCCTTTCGGAAGCACTCCCAGGAAAACCCTCCACGATCGTCGTCAATCAAGATCATGTCCCCTACTATCTTTGTCACTGTGTCACTGTTCCCTCATCGCCAGGATGGATGCGGAGGCGATCAAAGCTTGAGTAGGTCCAGCCGATCGTTCGTTCATCAGGATCGAATACCACCCTATCTCCAATTCTGAATGGGTTCTCGCGTTCGCTCATACGTACGGCTCCTTATTTGGACTAGGCCGTCTCATACACTTCACGAACGATCTGAAACGCCATCTTGGGTTCGAGTCTCTTAAGTTCCAGATCGTCGGGCAGGATTCCTATCCGAAGGATCTGATCTTGGTTCTGGTCGTTAAAGTCTTTTACCGCCTTCAAGAGCGCAGATACGACAAGCCGGAGATTGTACTCAGGAGCCTTTGGATCATTCTGCGAAACTGCAACCCCCACTACTCCGTATCGAGGGAAGCCCTTTTCGAGTTGGGCTGAGGGAGTTCGCAGGACCCGCGCCTGATGTAGAGGGAAAGGTGGAACGGCACCAAACAATTCGACGGCACCCATCAGCGTCGCCCAGAAAGCATCCAAGTGTGCCTTCGCAGCCACTTGCGGGCCGTACCCTACCTCGTAGTTTATGTAGGGCAATGCCGCAGAGTGCGGTTTCAGCTTCTCCAGCAGTGTGGAATCGGGGCTAAACAAGATCAGCTGTGGTTTTGTGCCAACGGCTCCAATTTCCGAACCGCGTTGTACTTGAAGTTCATTCATAGATGCTCTACTCCTGGTCTGTGGGCGTCACTTGAGGCAGATTGTCGTTGTGGATCAGGACTCCGGCACCTTCCGTTGCTGCCGAATGCGCCGGAGACGAGCCCACCAAACTTGTTGGTGCTTGTCCTGAGACGACGCTGTGAGTATCACCGGTCATGTCAGTCATTCTGGATCCGAAACTCTGAGCATCCCCTTCGTTGAAGAAAAATCCTTTGTATTCACTGCCTGTCGGTGAAGGAGTGAATGATCCCGTGTCGCTAATGCTCTGTGCCTCGGATGACCCGACCGCTCGATAGAGAGTTGTGGTTTCGGTCGCCCCCTCCAGCGTTCCCGCAAGTTTGCTGCCAGCTGCACCTAACGGGGCGGCGATTGCTGCTCCTTTAAGGATATCTCCACCGACCGCAAGCGCCGTCGCTCCCGCGCTGCAGCCGCTCCCTCCCATGCAAGTTCCCGTTGCTGTGCCCATTGTTAGGGGCGAAAGAGCCATCTTAACGGTGTCTGCCAATACTCCCGCCCCGAATGTCTTCAGACCAGCCACGGCCGGGCTGGAGCTTGCCGAGCTGCTGAGAACCTTGTTGGAAAAATTAGTTACGGAATTTGTAATCGCTTGGTAGCAGGACTGCGCGGGCCAGCAGTGTCCGTCTGGGTCGAAGTGAAACAACGGATTGTTCCCCACGTAGCCGTACAGATTGAGCGATTGGGGATTACCAAATATGGCGTAGGGCACTGCCGTGGGTTTTGCCGCCCAGTCGGGCACCATCCATCGGCCCATCGAACTCACGTAGTGCCTTGCACCGAAGTAGTCGAGGCCGGACTCCGTATCCCGTTCTTTGCCGGTGAACTTGTAGTTCTGGGCAACATTCGGGCAGTAGTCATCTTGAGCACCACCGTAGGGATAGTAATCAATATCCTGCTCGCAGGCGCTTCCCGTGGCATTCTCCACCACGCCGTGCGATCCCAGATGATCGGAGAAATAATAGTGGACCGCTCCCGCACTATCGACCCGCGCCACCCGCTGCCCGTTGAAGAAGACATAGTTGTTCTGCACGTTTCCTGATAAATCGGTCTCCGTCAACGCATCGCTTACGAAATTGCCCCGCCAGTAGAGGGTTCCGGTGGCACCGCTAGCACAAGTGCCCGGCGTCGTTCCTTCCGGCGTACATTTCTCCACTCTCTGCCCATCGCCGTCGTAGAGGTAGCTGTAACTGCCGTTGGCGTTGGTCGAGATCAATCGGTTCTCCGCGTCGTACACATAGGATACCGAACCGTTGCTGGTCATGTTTCCCGCCGCATCGTAGCCGAAGCCCACTAACTGATTGTTGATTCCGGCTGAGGTGCTCAGACTTTCATGCGGTTTGCTATTGTAGGAGCCAATGGCCGTCATGTTACCCCAGGCATCGGTCGTATAGGCCTCGCCCCACTGCGTGCCGCTGGATTGCCCGCTGGCGATTCGATTCAGCGAGTCATAGGTGAAACTCTCGTTGCGCGTGCTGTTCCGGTTGTTCACCATCTGGTAGACGTTGCCGTTGTCGCCCAGCGTGCTGGCAGAGAACGAACACGGTGAGGGAGCAGTCACCGCCACTCCTAAGTGGAAATCAAAGCAAAGGCTGAAAACTGGACTCTGGCCGCTGACTGCGGCAGAAAGCAAAATTGGTTGCATACGGTCGTTGTAAGCATTGCCAGCCACGATCCCGGCAAAGCTGGAAGTCGAGCCCATGGTCATTGCTGCTAATTCTCCGGGAGGGGCATATGTGGCACCGGTAACAAAATTAGTTCTCGGATTTGTGTTGTAGCTTATGGCGGTCAGCGGGCGTTGGGCACCGCTGTAGGTGTAGTCGATCACGTACCCGAGGGAAGAAGTGTCCACCGGAGAGCCATCAAAATTGTAAGCGTCGGTTTCGTAGTCGCCTGTCACCGATCCAGTTGTCCGCCGGTCTTGCAACACCCTGCCCATCTTGTCATGGGTCCACGAGCTGGCTCCCGCGCCATCGCACATAGCCGTGCGCCTTGCGACAGGGTAGCTGTCCGTGTCGGGGGGTGGGGCCGTGGTGCAGCCAGTGAGCACCACAGCATCATAGCCAAACTGCACAGTCGGGGTCGTTCCGTCGCTGTAGCTTTTCTTCTTCATGCGGTTCAGAACATCATAGGCATACGTTGTAGTTACCGTTCCAGTCCCGGTTTGATTGGGTGCGGGAGCCGTCTTGGTCTGCAGGTTTCCGTTAGCATCGTAGCTGTAACCTATGGTTCCGGACTCCGGGTTTGTAGCAGAAGTGAGCCGAGCCAGGGAATCGTAGACGAAACTACGAGTGCGGGCATACGAAGAGTTGCTGCCATTTTGCGTTACGCTGGTGAGATCGTTCAGTGAGTCGTACACGTAAATCGTTTCGTAGTCGTTGGCATTGGGCGCCTCCCAGACATACGTGAGTCTTCCCAAGCCGTCGGTTTGGCTCGTGCGTTGGTTTCCCGCTTCGTCGCTCACCGTGGTGTGATTGCCACTGTACGATGTGAATGTAGACCCTAAGGGCGCAGAAGCGGGACAAGAAGTGGGGGCGCTCCCAGCGAAGTCCGGAGGAACGACAAGACACGAGCGTCCTATCGCGTCATATAGTTGGGTGCTGACGCCGTAGGTCGAATCGCCGGTACTGCGGTAAGGATTCGTGACCTGGTACGGGCGATGGAATCCGTCATACTTTGTGGCAGTGTAGGTGTTCCCGTCCGGGTCAGAGGGGAGCTGGGTTTGGACGACATGCCCCAGACCATCCATGACTGCAAGACTGGTCTTCCACCCAGTCGCAGGGCTCGCCGAACTGCAAGTTGCACCCGCAGTACCATTAATGAGTTGGCAGGTCGTGACGCTTGGTGACGGCGGAGAGTCGTTGTACACGCGCTCGGTCTGCCCGCCATCGGGATAGTTAAACTGTGTTGGGCGAGCAAAAGAGTCGTTGTAAATGTAGAACGTGCTCTGGCTGTTTGCGTCTGTCGACTCCGTCAATTGCCCGTTGTTATAGTCGTAGGTAAAACTCGCTGGATGACCGAGAGGATCGGTGATTGTGGTCGGGTAGGCATTGGTGTTGCCGCTTGGAGTGTAAGGGCTATTCGCACCTCCCGATAAAACGGTGTAGCTATTCGAATACGAATAGGTAGTCGTATGAGTAGAGCCAGTCATGTCGCCACACGTGCCGTTGCCGCACGGGTCTTTGGTCGAAAGAACCTGACCTGTCTCGTCGTAGGTGTAGGTAGTCGTTGCGTTCCCGGAAGCGCATGCGGTTGTGCCGATAAAACACTGCTTCACCATGGTGGTAACGTTACCTCGTGGGAACGTAGAACTGGCAGAGTAGTTAGTTTCGTCGTGTTCTGTTAAATTGCTTACTCCTGTGACTGACGGTGTTCCAGCGGTACCGCAAACTGTGCCGGTACTTCCATTGTCGTAAAAATAGTCAGTCTCCGACTGCCGGGTGCCCGAAGCCTGACTGCCAGCATATACGACCGTCTGACATGGCCGGTTGAATATCGACGGACCAGCGGTATATAGGGCGGTATCATTAAATCCTTGGTATTTGGTTACCGTTTCTCGAAGGGGAGTGCTCGGCGGCGCGCCAGGACCGTAGTCGAATTCTTGCTTGTCTGTAACTTGCGCTCCCGGACCGTAAGCATAAGTTGTTTGATTCGTAGGGTTGCTTGAGCTGTCGTTCAAGAGTGTCTGCTGGCTCTTCAGTTCGTATTGGTCATACCAAGCCTTGGTAACTGTATGCACGGCTGTGCCAGCCGAATTTTCATATGTTGTCATCTGCTCTAAAGGAATCTGGGCCGCAAATTTCCGTGAGTCGTTAGGTTGGGCAGGAGCGTTGATTGGAATATAGGCGTACTGCGTGCCAGACACAGCGGCGGTTATGTTATCCGTCGTCGTCACCGTTGTTGCCTTGGTATTCCAATACAAGAGATCGCTATTCCACACCGTAGGGGAGTAAGAGAAGACCTGGGTGAGGGCAGTGTGGACGCCATCGAAACTTACTGTTCTCTTAGTCACCGCAGGGGAATCGTGCTGATACCAGCAGTTGTTTGCCTCGCCCTTGGTGTCTTCGAAACTGGCAGCCTCAGATCGAGGGTTGATGCCCCAGGTGTACTTAACATAGCCACCGGTCGGGTAGGTGATCTGATTCAGCATCCCATAGGTAGGATCGTAGGAGAATTGATAGGACTGACCGTTCGGCAGCTCAATGCTCTTGATTACGTTTATCGTCCCTCCTTCATCTGACGCGAGTGATGAATTGCAATCACCTTCCCCGTTGTACATTAGCCATGAATTTATAGTGAAGTTCGGACTTGCTGTTTCCCAAGTGATGTTGTAAGAGGATTGGAGACCAGAAACCGTCACGGTATTAACGCCTCCACCGAAGCCGGAACTGGAGAGCAAAGGGCGACCCACCGAGTCGGTTACCGTAAATGAACCTGACCCATTATCGGCAACCATGATCTGATTGCCGTTCCTGTCTTCAATGGAAGTGGGAAGAGCGGATGTCGACGCTGCATTATTCGGATCCCCATGACCCTGCGCGGTCGCGGACCGAAATGTGTAAACCGTTCCCGCAGAATCGGCGATTACGGCGGGGGAAGCAGTGCCGCTCAATGCAGCCTGGTAATAGTCGTCGCCGCCAGTTAGCTTTTGAGACGGACTTGGCTCAGCTCCCGCACATGGGTTCATCTCGCTGTTGCCATACACGTAGGCTACTCCCAAGCTGTGCCGGCCACCGGTTGCATCCTGAAATACGTAGTCCATCCAGTAGAAACACTCTTTGGGAGGCTGTCCCCCTATTGAAGCAGTTACACGGACATTGGAAAGCATAGGCATGGAATAGCTCCAGCCGCCTTGGCTTAGATACGCGTAGTTGTCCCACCACTCCGACAGGCCCGTGCCGGTTGAGGCCAGATGTTGAGCGCCGTTCGAGTCATACGCAAACGAGAAGGGTAACGAAATGCCGCGTCCCGGTGGAGTGGGTGTTTGGATGCGGATGCTTACCGACCCATTGGCGGGGTTCACGGTTTCCGACAGCATTTTGATGTAGTCGTGACCGGCTCCCGGAATCGGCGTAGACGTGTCGTCGCCGACGTTGAGGATTTGGCATTGGGCAAGAGAGGTGAGAAAAAATGCGAAAGAAGCAAGGACGAGAAAACGCACCAAGGGCCGAAACACACGCGAGCGAGCCATCGAACTTCCTCCTGACAAGATGAACAGACTGATTCCCGGCTTGCGCCGGTTGCCCATGCGACTAAATTGTCCGCACTGATGTGCAGCCAACGACTCGCTGACGCGATCTATTCACACTTCAGAGGAAGCAGCGATATAGGAATCGAGGACGGAACCTTAACAGTCCGTGACCCGCCCGGCAAATCCCTCTCGCTGATTGGTCGTGAGACTATTGGTGTAGGCTGCGGATGTCAACAGAAAACGTAACGAGCATTCACTGAGTCACAACAAAGCGCCAGCACGAATGTTGGGGTATCGTGCATCACCCATAGTCGAATAATTACGTCAAGCTCGAATTTCTGGGTTCCGCCAAGCTCAAGGGGTGCATATCCGTCCCGTCCTACTTGTCTTCGCTAGGGGATCAACGCTAGTAGCGGTTTCGCGCGTTGCTATACTTAAAGAAGTTGTGCTGTTGCTCTCTGACAGCGTCGCCAGACGATCGCTCCTCTGCCCGAGGTCGTTGAACCATGATCGTCTTCTGCTCGCGCAATCGGTTATTTTCCATTTGCAAAGCAACGACCTGCTCCTTCAATTCTGCGATACTCTTCTTCATCCAACAACTTCTGGGCTGTCATTTGGAGCAACTTCAGGCAGGGCGAGACCTCCTGTGCGTTCTTTTCGAGCGTTCCGCTTCTTCATTTCGCGTTGGCGATCTTCGAGGTTCTCCATCGGGTTCCTCCTATATAAATAATACGCTGGAGGGGTGCATATTCCGTCCCGTCCTGTTCTCACCCCGTCAAACGGGAGGGACGGCCGAAAGTAAAAATCCTTCGGCCGCAAACGCAGCGCCCAAAGGATGACAATCAAACCAGATTCGCACGTTTCTGAAATAGCTCCAGCCTAGCTAGCTTTCTTCGAATGCTTCGTGAGGTTTTCTCCAACGACAACATGGGCACCGGCATTGACCTGCACGCCGCTAGCAGTCCAACTCCACCCTCCTATGGGGCTCATAGCTAGTGGAATTACGGTGGCACTTCCGTCTGGGGCGATGAACGAAGCGGGGCTGGGAGTAAACCATGGATCCGGGGCCGACTGTGCGGTCACGGTAATGTTGGCCGAGAACTCGACGCACGTCCACCGAAAGGGTTCACCCTCCAGGATCGGACCGTTCGTCACAATTCCAGTCACTACATCCACGGATGGTATTGGCATGCGAACCTCCTGGTAGGTCTGATTGACCTTTTGAATCTTTCGCTTCCGCTGCATCAAACCCCGGGCTCACTTCACTTAATCATTAAGGGCTATCTAAGGACACCAATCCTGTACGGTGGGGAGGCCGCTCAGGTTGGCGCTGAATTGTACCCTGGGGAATTTTCTGAACCGATTTCGACTAGCTGGCCTTCGCGTGCGCGGGGAAGGCCGATCCAACGGTAACGTGCGCTTCGCCGCTTACGTTTATACCGCCGACAACATACGTATCGTAATGAAGTCCTGTGGTCGCCGATCCTGCCGTGACCGTGACACTTGTCTGGCCCGCGGTAATGGTGGCCGGATTTGGACTGTACCAGGACAAATCGCCGCCCTGGTCGTTCTTGCCGGTTATCGTGACGTCATTCCCGGCGGCGGACGAGATTGTGAATTCGAAGTTGTGGCCAGAGGTAATCGACCCTACAACGGTCGCGGTGGTTAAGTTGACTGACGCCATAATAGACTCCTTTAATTGAGTTAATTCCGTTGTAAAAATGCGGGCCCGAGAAACTCGACGCTAACTGGCTTTTTTCATTCGGCCAGGCATCGCCGAACTAACCGTGACGTGCGCCTCGCTGTTGACGTTGATTCCGGTAGCCAGATAGGTAAAGTAACCTGGCGCCGAGATTGTCTCCGTAGGAGTCGCCGTGACGCTTGACGAACCGATCGGTATTTCAGCGGGATAGGGATCCGAAGTGAACCACGCCTTATCGCCGCCTTGGTCGCTCCTGCCGGTGATCGTGACGACGTTCGTTGTAGCGGACGACATTGTGAAAGTAAAAGGCTCACCTTCGACAAAATCTCCAACGGCAGTTCCCATGGTCAAATCGATTGTTGCCATAAAGACCTCCTTAAGGTCAGGTGACTTTCGCGATCTTACTTCGCTTGCATCAGCGCCTGGTAACGGGGATTGTTATGCAGATTATCGAGCTCCGGTATCTTACTAACTACTGATTTGGAGTAACCGGCAGCGAGGGCCTTGCTTAGCCACTCCAAGGTGGGCCCGGTTTCGCGCAACTGGTTGTACACCAAGGCGGCCTGGAAAAGCAACTCTTTATCGTTCTTGCCGGCCAAGGCGCGGTCCAGACAATCCAAGGATTTGGAACGGTCGCCCAGCATAGCCCAATATGCGGCCAGATCACCCAGGGTATCTGTGTCGCGGGGATTGGTTTTTAGCTTCTGCTCGCCAAGCGCGATCGCTTTCTTGTAGGCATCCGTGGCCTCTGGTTTCTTGCCACCGTAGTAAAGGTAGTCGCCAAGGTTTCCCCACGTAACATACTCGCTATCGTCCAGCTTCAGCGCTTCCTGCGTGACCCGCACGGCCTGATCAAAATTCCGCACGCGGAAATATGCGACGCCCAGATTCTCATAAGCGGACCGGGATGGCCGAATGGCGATGGAGGTCTCGAAGGCGCGCGTCGCCTCTTCATCCTTGCCTTCATAGAGCAACGCCGCGCCAAGATTGCTGTTGTCTTTATAATCGTTAGGCCTGAGTGACGCCCCTTTCTCAAACATGGCCTGAGCCTTCTCGTATTCGGCCTGGCTGAAATAGAAGACCCCTAGCGCGCTGTAAGCACGCCAGTAGGTAGGGCGCAGGCTGATTCTGCGTTTGTAAGTTTCTTCCGCTTTGTCGAGCTGGTTGAGGTTTTGATATGCCTCAGCGAGGTGCCAGTAGGCGGCATCATTAGTGGGATCTAACTGCACTGCCTTCTGAAACTCATCGGCAGCTTTTTCAAATTGGCCGGTACCGTTTTCAATGGTTCCCAAACAAACGTGGCCTTCGGCGCCGGCGTTGCCCAGGTCGATCGCTTTGCCGCACGCCTGTTGCGCCGACTCGACCCAGTTCTTCTGCTTGGTCGCGTCATAAAGCCACCAATCGGCTTCGCCGAGGCCGGCTTCTGCCGGACCATAATTCGGATCAATCTTCAGGGCTTGCTTAAAAACGATCTCGGCACTGGTCAGGGATTCTTTTTCCGTGCTATGTCCCAGATAGCCCAAGCCCTCGACATAATACTGATATGCCTCCGGCAGTGTCGTGGAGTGCGCGCCGAGGGCTTGCCGCTCCTCGGTCCGCAGATTGATCTTCATCGCATCGGCGATGCCGCTGGTGAGTTTGTCTTCGATGGTGAACAGGTCGGAAACCGGAGCGGTGATCGAATCGGCGGCGAGGTTTTTGTCGGTCTTGGCGTCGATCAGGCTATAGGCAGCCCGTACCAGATCGCCATCCTGCTTGAGCGAAACCGCCAGGCCAAGATTGACTCCGTATTCTTTTTGCGCGTCGGCCAGCGTGGAGATTTTTTTATCTTCGAGCGTGCGCGCCGGAATGACTTCGATATCGTGGTTCGCGCTCAATTGCGAAAGCTTGGCGGCTACGTCTTCAAGCAAGCCTTTGCCGAAGGCTGTGAGCTTAGGATCGTCGGCAACCGCGGCAATGGGCAAAACGGCGAGGCTTTCATGCCCGGGAACCAGAGCGGCCGGCTGCAAAGCTGCGAGCTTGCCCGATGATGCGAGGCGGTGCATAAGCCGTGGTCCCCAAACCACGCCAGCGATAACCAAAACCGTGAAGCATGCGGCCAACGCAACCTGCAGCTTGCGTTTAGGAGACCAGATGGCTGCGGTGCGAGTCGACCTGAGATTCCTTCCCGATTCATAATCCTTTTTCAGCTGGAGCAGGTCGGCGTGAATTTCCCCGGCGGTCTGGTAGCGCTGCTCGCGATTTTTCACTAGCGCCTTGTCGATAATCTGCTGCAAACGCTGCGGCAGTCCTGGCATCGATTCGTTCAGCGAAACCGGCGCTTGCCCCAGAATCGCGTGCACAGTCACCGCCCATGTGGGTCCTGAGAAAGCTTGCTTGCCCGTGGCCATCTCATAGAGCAGTACGCCGAACGAGAAAATATCCGTGCGCACGTCGAGCGGTTCGCCGCGCGCTTGTTCGGGTGACATATAAGCGACCGTACCAATAGCTGCGCCCGTGTGCGTGAGCGGACCGCTCATTGACATGGTGAGGTCGTTTGAACTCGCCAAGTCCGGCAGCGTCAGCTTGGCCAAGCCGAAATCGAGAATCTTCGCCTGCTCCCGCGTAGTGATGAAAATATTTGCGGGCTTGATGTCGCGGTGCATGATGCCTTTGGCATGCGCCGCCTGCAACGCGTCGCTGATCTGCAATCCCCAATCGAGCAGCGTGCCGAGGGGAACGGGCTGGACTCCGATGCGGTCGCGTAGAGTCTGCCCTTCGAGCAACTGCATGGCGATGAAGGGGCGGCCTTTATCTTCGTCGATTTCGTAGATGGTGCAGATGTTGGGATGATCGAGCGCCGATGCGGTGCGGGCCTCGCGTTTAAAGCGCTCCAGTGCACGCGGCTCGATTGCCGAATTTTCCGGAAGGAACTTCAGCGCAACCAGACGGCCCAGGCGGATGTCTTCGGCCTTATACACCACACCCATGCCGCCCTCACCCAGTTTTCCCTGGATGCGGTAATGCGAGACAATCTGATCCATCGTGGCGCAGGCCTCCGGCTTTCGGGCCCTTTGTCTCGCATGGTACTCAACTTGATTGGGGTAAGCAACAGCCGGAAGTAGATTACTTTTTCTCCAAGATTTTTCGGGAAATCTCGGCCATGAGTTTGGGGCGAAGGTCGGCGAGCACGCTGTCTACGATGCTGGCTACGTCCGAGGGTTTGTCCTCAGAAGCGGCGGAAGCTTCCCGCAAAATCTGCTCGGCGCCTGCCGCTACCGCCATTGCAGCGGACTCCGGCGCAGACACAGGAACTTCAGACTCGCTCGGTTTGGTCGCTACTTCTGAGCCGGATTTTTCGTCGCCCGAGTCTCGGCTCTGCCGCCATGTGGCCCATGCCGCAGCCGTGCTCTTAACTGTTTCGGAATCCAATTTGGGTTCCTGCGCAGCTTCTTCGTTGTGAATGATCGACGTAACTGCAACGCTTGCGGTCGCTTCCGCTGTGGGCGCATCAGCCTCCGCCAAAGGCTGCGCCTGCGCAACAACAGAATCGGCAACTTCCGTTCTCGCGGCAACAGCCGGGATTTCCGTGGCCCGAGCTGATTCTGAATTCTGCTGTGAGATCTCGGCTGCCGTCGAGTTTTCTGCCTCCGCCTGCATTGGCGCAGCTTCTACCGGAGTGGATTCAACAACCGCTGCCGGTTCGCTGAATGTGCTAGCGGCTTCGGGAAGAGAAACTGACGCGGTATCCGCGAGAGATGGAGCAAGAGATGAGGTCTCCGATTGCTCGGCCTGTGTAGATAGAGCCTCGGGCTCAGCCTTCATGGCAGGCGCAGGTTTGGGAACAAGCTCCGATTCTGGATTCGAAATCGTCGCAGTAGGAACTTCGACGGTTGCCCCCGTGCGTGCGGAAGAACTTTCAGCTGGCGTAGCTTGACCCTGCGGCATGCTTGCGAAACCGACAGGCTCTGCCTCCGCGACCGCAACGGCTGCATACCCTTTCTGCATCTCTTGATCGAGCGAGATTGCAGCGTCTTCACTATCCAAAGCCACGGGCACGGCTGTCCAGCACGATGTGAGTGCACTCGCTGTCACTACAGATTCCAGGTTTGCCGCCATCGTTACGGGCACGTCGTTATCCCGTTCTGCGAAAGTCCCAGGCGCAGCTTCTGCGGTAGTAGTGCCGGTATCGTTACGCGCTTCTACCTCTACCACCTTCGCCTGAGGCTCGATACTGGCTTCGACTGGCACGCGCGTGTGCTCGAAATGAGTCTCATTCTTTGTTTCAGAAATCCTGGTCTCAGGAATCAGGGTTACAGAAGCCTTTATCTCAGAACCCGGCTTCTCGACATCAAGTCCGGCAGCAGCAGCCATCTGCATCTGCGCAACCGCGGCTGCAATCGCCGCAACCTCTTCCGGAGTTACATCATTGGGCATGTTGGGCGGTACCAGCGCGGCCACGTCCACGGTGGCCTCCGGCGCTTCTGCGATCGGTTGGCGTGGAGTTTCTTTTTCCAGGGTCGGTTTATCCACCACCGTGCGGAGATCGCGATTCACTTGGTTATAGATCGGTGATTCGTCCGCAACTTTCTCCTCAGCCTCGGACTTCTGCTTCGGAAACGCGATCCGGCTCTTCCATCCATTATCTTCATTACCGGTTGCGTTCTTGCCGCCACGGTCGGCTTCTTCCGCTGCCGCCATTGCCCGCGCAAAGCGCCCGGGCTTGGAGGGTTCGGCGCGCGGCACAACTTTATCCTCAAGTTTCGACAACGCACTTAATAGCTCGCTGGCCTCAAATGGTTTGACGATGAAGCCGTCAGCGCGTACCCGTTGTGATTCTTCCGGCTTGAATGGTTCCAGCTTTCCGACGCTCAATAACACCGGGATCCGCGCTGTTTCCTGCGATTCCTTGAGCCGCTGGCAAACCTCCAGCCCACTGTAGCCGGGCATGTAAACGTCCAAGATGACAAGGTCAGGTTTCAGTTCCAGGATCTTCTTCAGGGCGGCGGAGCCGTTGTTCACAGCAGTTACTTCATACCCCGCATCTGCGAGGATTTTGCGCCCCATATTCTGGGCGGTCACGCTGTCGTCGGCAAGCAGTATCTTCCGGGCCAAGAAAAAGTCCTCTGATGAGGGGAGATATGGCGAAGGTAACCTGCCCTTGAAGGTAAGTCAATGATCAGACGGGATGTTACCTGGTTACTAGCGGTCAGCACCTACCGCGTCCAGGTGCTTGGTTTAGAACGGGATGATCTTCTTAAGCCCCTTCTTTTTCTTCTTCTTGCTGCTCGAAATATCCTTATCGCTGGCCAGGCTGGAACTCGCAGCTGCGGCGGTGGCGCCGCTTGACGATGTTGCTGAATGCTGAATCTCGTTGATCTGCACCGGAGGTGGTAGCGGCGTATTGTTCGCTGCTGTTGCGTCGGCGGCCGGAGTCAACTCATTTGGATCCGGCGCTCCGCTCGGCTTCGCTACAGTTGCCGCGGCGGAAGGCTGCAGTTCATTGGGATCAGGCGCACTGACCGGGTTCGACCGCGCAAAAGGCTGGCTGTTGTCGGTGGCTGTATCGGAGCGAGGCGCCGGCTCATTCGCCGCCGGAACTCCGCCCTTAACTGTTTCCACCGCCAAACCGTGCTCACCCGCGGCCATACCCATTGCTCGCATCGCGGTCGCGCCCGCATCCTGGTTCGCTGCCACCGGCGTCGGATCCACCAACGTTGGCTCTCCCTCATGCGCGGCCAAGTCCATATTAGGCCCCTTTTTAACCACGTTCATCATGAGCGCAAGAGCGGTGCTGTCACGGCGGCTATCTTCTTCCGCCTTGTTTTGCGCCACAGCTGCTTTCGTGGGCCGTGGGATTGGCTGATGCAGCGCCGCCAACCGCTTCTTGGCGTCATCTCCGCGATCCATCACCGGATATCGCGTAATGATCTGTGAATATGCCGCCGACGCTTCTTTAGTCAGCTCTTCGATCATGTTGGCTTTGACTTGCTCGGGAACGCAGCCTCGCTGGGGGGCGGTCTTGATGCAGGTCGGCCTGGCCCGCATTTGAGCGATCTGCCCTTCGTAATCCTGTCCCAGCAGATACAGCGCCTCATCTGCTCCGCTGTAGAGCGGGTATTTCTCCACCAAGGTCTTCAGCCGCGCAATCGACGCCGGATACGACATCCGCAAGTTGTAGAACTTTCCAATTCCGAACTCGCGGTCGGCCAAAACCTCCTGCACTTCCAGCAGCCGCTGCTTGCCTTCTTTAACCAGTTTCGCGTTGTCCGGATACTGCATGATCAGGTTGCGGTACTCGTCCTCGGCCCGCTTGGCATGGGTGTAGTCACGATCCGACTTCTCCATCTGCTGATATTGGATGTTGGCGATCTTTAACTGTGCTTCGGCCGCTTCCGGCATGTTGGGGAAGAAGGTTTCGAAGTCGCGATACTCCTGCTCCGCCTGTGCCAGCGAAGCCGTGCCACCTTCCGCGTACCAGGAATCGCCCACCGCAAGCTTCGCGCGCGCGATAAACTCCGAGTCCGGATAGGTATTGATCAAGGTCTGCAACGTCATGCGCGCCACGTCGAAGCGATTGTGCTTCATGGCGTCCATGGCCTTGTCGAACAGCACCTTATCAGGCTGCTTCGACCCCACATTCGCCAGCGGATTGACGGCCTTCTTATTGGTGCAAGCCACCGTCAACATCAGCAGCACACCCAAAACTGCAACCAGTGAAATTCGACGCGACATTAAAACCTCGATATTTTTGCGTGAAGAAAACATATTTGAATGTGGGAACAGCCGCCATCGGCTGTCCGCCGAGCGAAGCTCGGCACTTTTCGCTTGCCCGCCGAATCGGCGGTCTTAGACTTTCAGAAGAGCCGCTTCCGTCGCCGCTTTCAGCAACGCCCCGGCATTCTTCTTTGGATCACCATTACCGAACACGGCGTTGCCTGCTACCAGAATTTCTGCGCCTGCACGCACCACATCGCCCACCGTATCGAGCCCTACGCCCCCGTCCACTTCAATACGGTAAATCAGCCGGCGCTGGCTGCGAATCTCTGCTAATCGCCGCATTTTGTGCAGCGTAGCCGGAATGAACTTCTGCGCACCAAATCCCGGATTCACCGACATCACTAGCACATAATCCACAATATCGAGTACTTCTTCCAGAGTATCCACCGGCGTCGCGGGATTAATCACCACTCCAGCCAGACAATCGTGGCTCTTGATGAGGTGCAGCGTACGGTTGAGATGCCAGCAAGCTTCCTGATGTACTGAGATCCAATCCACGCCAGCTTCGGCGAAGGCCGGAACGAAGTCATCCGGATTCTCAATCATCATGTGGCAGTCCAGCGGCAAGTCGGTCACCTTGCGCAAGGACTTCACCACCGGCGGCCCAATCGTAAGGTTCGGGACGAAATGCCCATCCATAATATCCACATGGATGACACTCGCGCCACCTTCCTCCGCGGCGCGCACCTGTTCACCCAGACGGGCGAAGTCTGCCGAAAGAATCGAAGGTGCCAACTCAATCAAAGATTTGCTTTCGAACCTGGGTTATGTGGTCGGAACTCTTGTAGCAGTTTACCATTCAAAAACAGCTAGGCAAACGCTGATTTACCTGAGCCGCAGGCATCATTGCCGAGGTGCCCCATTTCTCGCGTTCTTTGCGAGAAGTGGGATTCCACAAACCTCAACCCCTTGGCTTTCGATTTTCGAGGACAAGAGGATCTCTATTGCAGCTTTGCGAACTCGGTCTTAGCTTCTTTGAGGAGAGGGATGTCCGTATCGGCATCTTTCCACAGGTTCAAAAAGTCCTGATAAGCCGCCTTAGCTTTTACTTTGTCTCCTGCAAGCGCGTAAGCCCGGCCCAGTTCCAAGTGAGCCAGCGCACCGGTGGCGCAGTTCACGACGATGCCGGGATGGTCGATGATCTTCCGGAATTCGGCAGCCGCACCCTCCTGGCCAGCGCCGAGATAAGCTTCGCCTCGAAGGTAGACAGGATAAAGGCAGGAGTAATTGGAGTTGCCGACAGTCTCGCCGTATTCCAGGTTCCCAGTGTTTCTCAGCTGAGTTATCGCGTTTGCCGGATCTTTTGCGCCTAATGCCACTTGCGCCGCAATTGTGGGCAGCCAGTAGGACTGCACGAGTGTGTGAATCGGGTATCGCTTAGCCAGTTCCTGGGCCAGCGCTTTCGCTCTCGCCATCTCGCCTGCCCGAGCAAAAACCAGCGCCGCAAGCTGCTGTGCGTTCTGGCTGTCGGGAGCGAGAGCCATTGCAACGACTGCTTCCCGCTTAGCTTCCTCCAGATTGCCGAAAAGCGCCTCCCGCCACGCGCTATAGAGTTGCCAGATTGCCGCTGACTCCTTGTTATCCGCGCGCACGGCGGCTTCCACGGCGCGGTGCGTTAACTCCCGCGCTTTCGCCACATGCCCACCATAAGCTTCCGTATCAGATTCCTCAGCCAGAATCTCATGCTGAAGTTCGGGCCTGCCCTCAAACCATGCTGCTTGTTCGGCCATCCCCTTGGGATTTTTTTCGTCAAACTCGACCGCGTAGAGAACCGTATGCAGCGTATCGTCATCGAGCTTGCGGGCCATCGTCTGTTGATAGAGTTGACGAGCTTCATCAAAGCGACCGAGACTGAGCTGGAGTCCAAGCAGGTCCTCGACCGCGATCACATTATCCGGATTCAGACGCACGGCATCGCGCGTCTGCTCCATCCCCTGTTCCATCTTGCCTTCGAAGGCGTACAGCGCGCTGAGGTTCGTGTACGCAGTATCGTCCCGGGGATAGTTTTCCTCCCACTCCCGGAAGGTTTCAATGGCCTTGTCTAGCTCTCCCGTGCCCACCATGTAATACATCGACGCGATATGTAGCTTTTCTCGCTCGCTTGCGTGGTCGCGCAAGGCAAACGCCTTGCTCAAATATTCTTCGCCCCGCGTGGGCTGGCCGAGATTGCCGTACATAATGCCCACGCCCTCAATGGCACTTGCGAAGCTGGGATCCAGATCAATGGCATGCTGATAAGAAGGAAGAGCGGCAGCCGAACCTTTCTCGTGCTCGATCTTCCGGCCTATGCTTACCGCCTTAAGCGCTTCCAGCGAGGGCGTGGTTTCCTGCGCCAGCGGCGCGTCAAACTTTTGCACCGAGGCCAGCGATTCGCCGAGTTGCCCGCGTAGTTTTCCGGCAGCCTCGCCCAATACATCCAGCACCTTCTCTTTGCTCGCCGCCGTCGCCTGTTCTTGCGCCAGGATGTCTCCGTTCAAACAATTCACCGCCTTCAGTCCCAACACATACTGACTGCCCAGGCTGGCGATAGAGCCTGCAATGTAAGCTTTGCTGTCGGCGCGCTGGCACAGTTCGCCCGCGACTTCCGGGGTGAGCGGCGTATTGACCGGGCGCGTCATCAGCTTGAGCGTGGCGGCCACTTTTTCGTCGGAGAGCACATTGAGAAACGGGGATTGTCGCAGAGAAACGCTCAGCGCCTGCTTGAGGGCATCGTCAAATACCGGATCGCCGGTGGAGTTGGAGAAGTCCCCCACCACAATCGTGTCTTTCTCGGTGAGCTTGGGCGCGGGACGATGCATATAGAAGTAGCCCGCAGCTGCGGCCGCGATCACCACCACAAATGCCGCAACCATCCAGATCATTTTCGATCGCGGGGCGCTGGTAGCTGCGCTTGTTCCTGAAATCGCTGCCGCTGCTTTGCTCGAATCCCGCTTCACCCCGGATGTCGCCGTGCCGCTGGTAGCTTCGTCCTCCGCCGCCACGATCGAGGCGCCGCTCGATTTAACCTCCCGCTTCAGCCGCTTCAAATCCGCCCTCATGTCGGATGCATGCTGGTAGCGTAGGTCGCGATCTTTCTCCAAACCTTTGTTGATGATGCGTTCTAACTCGGTTGGCAGATCGGGATTCAGCCGCACCGGCGCGGCGGGCGCCTTATGCAGAATCGCTTCGAACAGCAGCGCTGTAGTGTCTCCGCGAAACGGCAGTGTGCCGGTCGCCATCTCATAGAGCACCGCGCTAAAAGAAAAGAGATCGGTGCGCGAATCGAGCGGCTTGCCGCGCGCCTGCTCTGGCGACATATAAGCCACCGTTCCCACCGTCGAGCCCGCGTCGGTCAGCTGATCGGCCCCCGGACTGGTCTGAGTCGCATCTCCTGGTACTGCAGTTACTTTCGCCAATCCGAAGTCGAGAATCTTTCCGTGTCCCCGGCTGGTGACAAAAATATTGGCAGGCTTGATGTCCCTGTGAACGATCCCCTTGGTGTGGGCCGCATCGAGCGCATCGGTTACATCCAGCGCTATTCGCAACAGCGTTTCCATATCCATCGGCGCGCTGTTGATGGCGTGCTTCAGCGTCACGCCTTCCAGATACTCCATGACGATATAGGCGCGACCGTCAGCTTCGCCGATGTCGTAGATTGTGCAGATGTTGGGATGATTCAGCGCCGATGCGGCTTGTGCCTCGCGTTGAAACCGGCTTAGCGCCTGCTGATCACGTGCCACACTTTCGGGAAGGAACTTGAGCGCGACGAAGCGGTGCAGTCGAGTGTCTTCTGCCTTGTAAACGACACCCATGCCACCGCCGCCCAACTTCTCCAGGATGCGATAGTGAGAAATGGTTTCGCCGATCATGAGTGGCCGGGCATAAGGCGCGACTCTTACAAAGTCGCACTATAGTAGATTCCCACCGCGAGAGAGTCAATTTCCTCTCACGCAGAAGAGAGCGTGTTACGCTCGATGTTCGTGTCCGCCGCTCCCCAATTTGCGACTGCTGCTTATGGTATGGCTGCCGTGTTCACCTGGGGCACCAGCGATTTTCTAGGCGGCTACGCCACCCGCCGCGCCAACGCCTTCTTATTTACTGCAGTCGTCAATATCGGCGGCCTGCTTTTGATGGGCGCGCTGGCCTTCGTATCTCACGCAACTTTTCCTTCCGATCGCAGCGCCGCGTGGGTCCTGGCCGGCGGCATCTCCGGAGGAGCTTCGCTCGCCGTCTTCTACCGCGCGCTCTCTTCCGGGAGGATGGGTCTAACCGCTCCTGTAGCCGCTGTCCTGAGTGCCGCGATTCCAGCTGCCGTTTCCATATTCACCGAGGGCCTGCCCGGCAAGATTTCGATTCTCGGTTTCGTCTTCGCTGCCGTCGGCCTCTGGCTCATTACCCGCTCCGAAGACGGCAGCACTCCCGAAGGCATCGGCCTGGCCGTCTTCGCAGGCATCGGCTTCGCCGGATTCTATCTTTGCGTCCGCCAGGCCGGTGATGGCTCCGCCTTGTGGTTCGCCGCTCTGACTCGAACCGGCGGCTTTATCGTCACCGCTACGATTGTCCTGCTGGGCTGGAATTTTCGTGACATCACTGCCGCCGGTGTGCGTTGGGCCGTGCTCACCGGCTGCATCGACTCTCTCGGCACAGTTTTATTCGTTCGCGCCAGCCAGACCGGACGCCTCGACGAAGCCGTCGTCATCTGCTCGCTCTATCCCGCCGTCACCGTGCTCCTCGCCCGCCTAGTGTTGAAAGAGCACTTCACCCGCTGGAGATTCGTCGGCCTGTTGGCCGCGCTGGCCGCCGTGCCCATGATTGCGGCTGGGTAAAAACAAATTGCCCCGGATTCATGCGGATCATCGCAGATCGTAGAATTTCGATTTTTCGAATCCGTGTAGATCCGCGAAAATCCGTGGCCGGTCATCGCTTGGTACTCGCGGCCAAGCGCCGGGTACTGCTAGTATCACAGCGTGCCCCTGCTCGAAATCCGCAATCTAACGAAGGTCTATGCTCAAGCCGAATCTATTCTCGGCGGAGCGAGGAGCAGAAGGGAAGTCCGCGCAGTCGACGAAGTCTCGCTCGATATTCAAGCCGGCGAAACCCTCGGCCTCGTAGGCGAATCAGGCTCAGGCAAGAGTACCCTCGGACGCTTGATCCTCTGCCTGATCGAGCCTACCTCCGGCACAATCCGTTTCGAAGGCCGCGACCTGCTCGCGGCCCGTCCCAATGAATTGCGCCGTCTGCGCCGCGATATGCAAATCATCTTTCAGGATCCATTCGCGTCGCTCGACCCACGCTTTCGCGTGGAAGACATCGTCGCCGAGCCGCTGAGTATTCACCGCAGCGCAACTGCGCAAGGTGGGACTCGTGCCCGCGTCGTCGAACTTCTCCGCGCCGTAGGCCTCGACGAATCCATCCTTCAGCGTTTTCCCCACGAATTCAGCGGAGGGCAGCGCCAGCGCATCGGCATCGCCCGCGCTCTCGCGCTGCGCCCCAAATTCATCGTGGCCGACGAACCGGTCTCCGCGCTCGACGTTAGCGTGGGCGCGCAGATTGTCAACCTGCTTGCACAACTGCAGCGCGACTTCGGCCTGACCTATCTCTTCATCTCGCACTCCATGCCGGTCGTGCGCTATCTATCAACTCGCATTGCCGTGATGTATCGTGGCAAGATCGTCGAGATCGGATCGGCCCAGCAAATCACCGAGCACCCGCAGCATCCCTACACCCGCAGCCTGCTGGAAGCCACGCCGGAAGTAGCGGTTTAGATAGCTAAAAATAGCTTATGAGGAGACAGCCGCCTCGGCTGCCGACGAGCGAAGCGAGGAGACCTCCACCTCAGATCCACGTCCGAAGTTCATGTGCCATACTTCCTGTGATGTCACTCGAACCACCCCGCCCGTGCCCGCGATCTCGCCGAGTTGATCCTCAGGTTACGGGCTGTCGTGGGCGACGCCCGAACCCCTGCAGCATTTTCTCGCGCCAACAACAGCAAAATGACCAGACGGCACAATCCTTGCCGGATTAAAATAGGAGTCAGCACAAAGGTAGTACTGCTGTGACTGACGACTCCATAACAATCTCGCCGGGACCGCGCTTCAAGACCGCCATGATCCTTGCCATCATTGCGGATGCGCTGCAACTCCTCGTTTTTCCTTCTTTTATCGAAGGCGCCTTATCGCCCGCTGACGACATACTCGATTTCGGTATCGCTGCCTTGCTGATCAATCTTCTCGGCTGGCATTGGGAATTTCTGCCATCGTTTCTCGCCAAGCTCGTCCCAGGAGTCGATTTAGTTCCTTTCTGGACGATAGCGGTCATCAATGTCTATCGGAAATCGAAGCGCATCGCGGTCACCGAGGAAGAAATCCGTCAGCAGCACCCAGCGCTGAAAGACCCGCAACAGTCATAGCTTCGGCAAGAAGAATTTTTGGATGCTAGAGCCGGATCGCGCGCAGCTTATGCAGAGGATTTGGTGGCGGCGCGTGGACTCGAACCACGGACCTACGGATTATGAGACCGTCGCTCTAGCCACCTGAGCTACGCCGCCAGCAAGTCGGGGAAACGCGAGAGGGACTTGAAGTGCGCTTGCAAATAATCCCGCTGCCCTGAACACAACACGCCGGAGTGGCGCGTCACGTCCAATCCACTATTCTAAGAGCCGTTGCAAAAGTGTGTCAAACATAGCGCTGCGATTCCATGCGCAAAATGCGCGCTTGCCAGTTCCGTCAGGAAACTGGAAACTGGGTGTCTCATGAAAACAATTGCTGTGATTCCAGCGCGGCTGGCCTCGACCCGTTTGCCGCGCAAGATGCTGCGCGAGATTGCCGGGAAACCGCTTGTAGGCTGGGTGTATGAAGCGGTGCGCTCATCGCCCCTTCTCACCGAAGTCATTATCGCGACGGATTCCGAAGAAATTCTGGAGGTCTGCCGCCTGCACGCGTGGAATGCACGGATGACTTCAGCCATTCACCGCAGCGGTACCGAACGTGTGCATGAAATCTCAAACTCAATCGCCGCGGATGTTTATGTCAACGTGCAGGGCGACGAACCGCTCATCCGCCCGGAACACATTGCCAGCCTGTTGGATGTAATGAAAGATCCGGCAGTCCAGGTCGGAACGGTGAAAACTCCCTGCCCGCCCGAAGACATCGTCAATCCCAACGCGGTCAAAGTTGTCACCGTGCCTGGTGGAAGCGCTCTCTATTTTTCCCGCGCAACAATTCCTTTCGATCGTGACGGTACCGCCCCTCGTTATTTCAAACATCTCGGCGTGTACGCCTACCGAAAGCCGGCTCTCGATCTCTTTGTGAGCCAACCGGAATCGACACTCGAAAAAAGCGAGCGGCTGGAACAACTGCGCCTTCTGGAAAACGGAATCTCGATCTACGTTGGAGAAACGCCTTATGATTCCGTGGGCGTGGACACAGAAGAAGATCTGCAGCGTGTCGCGGAGATTCTAGAAAAGCGCTGACTATCCGGTACTACGCCTGTGGACCCGTACCCTGCGCCCGTTCCCACGCTTCCGCGGCCGCAACACGCTTCGAAATTGCGGGATGCGAGTGAAACAGGGCTTCAATCCACTTCGAAGGTGTGCGCTCCGCCAGATTTTGCAATGCCAGCTTATTCATCGACGAAATAAATGGTTCCACGCTGGCAATCGATTCAAAAGCATAGCGGTCGGCCTGCCGTTCGTTGTAGCGCGAATATGCATTGAGCGCTGGCATCAGCAGAAGTGAGAGTGCGGTGGCCGTCAGGGCCAGCAAGGGCAAGTTAGCGAAATCGGAAAGCTCTTCGAACATGTGCCGGTCGACCGCGTAGTGAAGCACCCAGTTCGCCACCCAGAAGCCGAGCAAAGTAGTTCCCGCCTGCACCAAAATGCTTTTCAGAATGTGCTTGTGCACGTGATGGCCAAGTTCATGCGCGAGCACTGCTTCGATTTCCTCGGGAGCGTAATTATCCAGCAGGGTATCGGCCAGAATAATGCGCCGCGTGCCGCCCAGCCCGGTGAGCGCCGCATTCGCTTTCTTGCTCTTCTCCGAAAGCTTCCAGCGATAAACTCCACGCACTTGCGTGCCCGCATGCTCGCTTAGTTGCACCAGTCGCCGACGCAGGTCTTCATTGTCCAGCGGCTCAAATTTGTAAAAGATCGGGAGTAACACCACTGGGGCGAGCTGCGCCAACAGGATGAATAGCCCCATAAATAGCGCCCATGTGATGAACCACCAGTGCTGCGGCGATTGCCGAATCATGAAATAAAGCAACTCCACAACGATTCCCCCCAGCACCAACCCCACCAGAAATCCCTTGGCTTCATCCCACAGCCACGAACGAAATTTTTGCGTGGAGAGTTGAAACCTGCGCTCCAACCGGAATCCGTAATAATCAAAGCCGAAGCCCAGCGCTTTGCTGATGAAGAGAAGAAAGAACAAATAGAGGAAGACCGCGAGAGTGTAGTTCTGAAATCCCCGCCGCAAGGAAAAATCGCGCAACCAGTCCGTCCAGCCTGTGATCAGCAGAAGAATCAAAAACGCAGAGCCCACAACAAAATCAGTGATTCCCAGCCAGCGCAGAATTTTGTTGTACCGTCGCGCCTCAGGCGAGTCGGGAGTCGGGGGTGTGCTTCCGGAGACCGTCATGCTTAGTTAGAAGTATCGCACTACCGCCGCGTAAAATGTGGAGTCTCAAGCTGGATAACCGCTTTACCCGTTCTTAACAAAACTTTCCGCGGCTGTGAGGATTTCACTCACCAGTTCTGGTGATGCGGCTTCCGAGTACAGCCGCAGCAGCGGCTCCGTTCCCGAAGCCCGGAAAAGGATCCACGCATCCGCCCCGTTGCCGTTCGTCGGCGCATCGAGGAAAAACTTGATGCCCTCCATGTTCTCTTTTTTCGCCACTCGGTAACGTCCCAGGCTCTGCGTGCTCTCGGCGCGCGCCCGCTGAATTGCGCTTTGCTTTACTTCTTCCGGAATGTGCAGATCGCGCCTGCCGTAATAATGCGGACCGAACTCCTGTTGCAAATCCGCAACCAGTTGGCCCAAAGGCTTGCCTTCCTCCGCCATTACGTTGGCCAGCAACAGGCAATTTAGCACTCCATCGCGCTCCGGCAGAAAACGCGAGTAGCCGATGCCGCCAGACTCCTCCCCGCCGATCAGGATGTCGTGCTCCATCATTAAATCCGCAATGTACTTAAATCCAATCTGCGTTTCGTAAAGTTTGCGGCCGTATTTGGCCGCGATGCGGTCGAGCATGCGCGTGGTATTGAAAGCGCGCACAACGTCGCCAGACCACTTTTTGCGCACCAGCAGCCAGTGAAGCAATACGCAGAAGATCTTGTGGGAATCTACAAAGCTGCCATCTTCGGCGACCGCGCCGATGCGGTCGGCATCGCCGTCGGTGGCCAGTCCGGCATCGCATTTCTCGCGGACTACGGTTTGCTGCAGGAGCGCGATGTGCGGTTCGATCGGCTCAGGATTGATATCAGGAAACAGGGGATTCACTTCCTGACGAATCGCAACGTACTGAACTCCGCGCTCGCGAAAAATTCCCGCAAGAATTCCGCGGCCGGATCCGTACATCGAATCAATTGCAACCTTAAACTTGGCCTTGCCGATCAAATCCATATCAGCAAAACCGCAAACCGCGTTGATGTACGGTGCCTTAAGGTCGACTTCTTCGATGGCAGCATTCGCGCCCTGCGGCATCGCGCCCGCACGCAATTCTTCCTCCACCTTCTTCATGATTGTGGGCGTAGCGGAGCCGCCAAATTTTCCCTTGAACTTCACTCCATTCCAGTTCCACGGATTATGGCTGGAAGTGATCATCACTCCGCCCGCTGCGCCATCGGCTTTCACCGCATAAGATACGGCCGGAGTGGGCGTGTAATCGTTGGCCATTTTCACGCGAATGCCGGCGGCGGCGATTATTTCCGCGGCCACTTGCGCCGCGCGTTGCGAAGCGAAGCGCGTGTCGTAGCCGACAACCACGCCACGCTGCGAATCTTCATACTTCAATACATAAGAAGCGATTGCGCCGGCGACCCGGCGCACGTTGTCGAAGGTGAAGTCGTCGGCGATAATGCCGCGCCAACCGTCGGTTCCGAACTTGATGTCTTGAGCCATGGTTAGTCAGTGTCTGGTGGTTAGTGGCCAGTGATCAGAAGCCAGCGCGCGCGGGCCTTACTGGCCACTGATCACTTTCTTTCACACCAGTCTATGCAGTTTCTTCTCGTCCAGATGTTTCACAACTTTGCCCACATCCTGCGCGTGCTTTCGCGTGGTGATTAAGAGTGCATCCTCGGTTTCAACCACAACCAGGTCGCTCACGCCCACGGCCGCAACAAATTTGCCCGGCGCGTGGATGTAATTTCCATGCGCATTCAGAACGAATACGCCCCCGCTATTCACAAGGTTGCCGTCAGGCGGCCGGCTCTTCGCCTCATGATGCTCATGCAGCGCGGTCCATGAGCCCAAATCGTTCCAACCGAAATCCGCCGGCAGACAAAACAGATTGCTGGCTTTCTCGCCCTTGGCCGACCGCGGTTCCAGCACCGCGTAATCGATGCTGATGTTCTCGCATTTGGGATACAGCTTGCGGAATGTCGCCTCAAACTTGCGTGTGCCGAAAGTGGCCGCGATTTCTTCGAGCAGGGAAGCGGTCTTCGGGAGATGTTCGCGCAGTGCGTTGGCGAGCGTTCGTGCACCCCACAAGAACATCCCGCTGTTCCAGAAAAAATTCCCCGCCGCCACAAATACGGCAGCTTTTTCCGCATCGGGCTTCTCGGTGAAACGGCGCACGCGAAGAGTGTTGCCGCTGAAAACGCTCCCGGCTTCGATGTAGCCGTATCCGGTTTCCGCGCGGCTCGGCCGAATGCCGAGTACTACAATATTCTCTCCCGCGGCCGCGATCTCTACGGCACGTTCGATGGTCGCGCGATAGCTCTTCTCATCGGCGATTACATGGTCGGAAGGGAACAGCCCAAGCACGGCATCGGGATGCTCGCGCAGCAGAAGAAACGCAGCCAGGCCGATCGCCGGTGCCGTATTGCGCCCCATGGGTTCGGCCAGCACCTGCGGCTTTGGCAGCTTTGGAAGCTGCTTCAGGATCGCTGGTCGAAGATCGCCGTTAGTGACAATCCAGAATTGTTTCGCCGGAGCCAGCGGCAGCAGTCGCGTCACCGTTTGCTGGATCATGGTTTGCTTGCCGTCGAGCGCCAACAATTGCTTAGCGCGTTTTTTTCGGCTTAAGGGCCAGAAGCGCGTGCCCCGGCCGCCGGCAAGGATCACAGGATAGAAGTTTGAAGTCTTAGCCAAATGTTTAAATTCTCGCGTTACATTCGTGTTTCTGGTTCAGGCAACGCTGCACCCGGCACGCGCGCTCTCAGAAATTCCAGCCGCCACTGCGGGCGTACCTTAAATTTCTCTACCGACGCCGGAACCACCACCGCATCGCCCTTTGCCATGGTCACCGGCTCGGTCCCATCCGCTTCGATGACGCCGCATCCTTCCACCGCCACCAGGATCTGCGCCGAGTGCCTGCCGGAATCGTCGCGCGTGTTCAGTTCCTGCGCGTCCTTCATCTCAAACATATCGACTGCAAAGTACGGGGCAGCCACCAGCCGGGCTTGCCAGTTGCTGCTTCCGGAAATCTCTTCCGGCACCGGTCTCATCACTTTTCCAGAAGCAACGTTTAACTTCACCGCAGCCAGGCCTTCTTTCAGATGAAGTTCGCGCGGCCGTCCGTAATCATACAGACGATACGTCGTATCCGATTGCTGTTGCGTCTCGACGATCACCGAACCCGGCCCCAGCGTGTGCACGGTGCCGCCAGCTACATAAATCATGTCTCCGGTATAAACGTTGACCCAGTTCAGCAACTCCTCGGCACGCTTGTCGTGTATCGATTGCTCCAATTGCGCGAGCGTCACGCCAGGCTTTAATCCTAATCCGATCTGCGCTCCTGGCTTGGCATGAGCGACATACCAGCATTCGGTTTTACCCCAGGGCTGGCCTACGCGGAGCGCCTGCGCGTCATCAGGATGAACCTGAACAGAAAGTTTCTCATGCGGAAAAAGAAACTTCAGCAGCAAAGGGAATCGCTTGGCATCGCGGGCGGCTTCGCCCACAAGCTCCCGCTGATACTTCTCGCTGACCTGTGCCAGCGTTTGCCCAGTCAACGGCCCATTGGCCACCTTGCAATCGTCGCCGGTAAGCCACGCTTCGCCGATCTTTTCATCAAACGGATGATTGGGATAAATTGGTGAAAGGTCATGCGTGCCCCACGGTCGCGGATCGAAGGCCGGAAGCATCAACAATGGATAAAGATTTCCCATAAAAATAATTCAAGTAAAAAGACCGTTCGCGAAACGGACGGCCTTAGCCGAACTAACCATCAACAATCGATCCGGAGACCGGCTTACAACGCGCCGAAAAACTTCCGCATGCGTTCCAATCCGCGATCCAGTTCTGCTTTCGTAGTCGCATAGGAGACGCGGATATGCTCGCTGGTGCCGAATCCTTCTCCCGGCACTGTGGCCACATGTGCTTCCCGCAGCAAGCGTCCCGCCACGTCTGATGCTGACTTCACATTGCAGCGCCCCAGGAACGCCGAAATGTTCGGATAGGCGTAGAACGCGCCCTCCGGTAGTGTGCACGTCGCACCGGGAATCGAGCGCAAGCCCTTCACCACGTGGTCGCGGAGTTGAATATATTCCCGCCGCATTTCTTCCACGCACTCCTGAGGTCCGTTCAGCGCTGCTACCGCCGCTTTCTGCACAATCGAAGTCGGATTCGAAGTTGATTGGCTCTGCAGCTTCGCCATCGCGTTCACCACCGCCGCCGGCCCCAACGCGTAACCAAGACGCCATCCGGTCATCGCATAGGTCTTCGAGAGCGATCCCAGCACCACGATGTGCTCCCGGAACTCGCGCAGCGATCCCACCGAAAAATTCTTGCCGGTGTAATTCAGATAAACGTAACACTCGTCGGAGAGCACCCATATCCCGCACTCGTGCGCCAGGCGCACAACTTCGGTCAGATCCTCGGCGCTCATCACCGCGCCCGAAGGATTCGACGGTGAATTCAGAATGATCACCTTGGTCCGCGGCGTGATCAGCCTCGTGACCATCTCTGCGGTAACGCGGAAGCCTTGCGATTCATCCGACTGCAGCAGCACACACTCGCCGCCGGCATAGCGCACAATGTCCTTGAAAGAAACCCAGTACGGCACCGGCAGAATCACTTCATCGCCATGATCCACGAGGACTTGAATCGCATTGAACAGCGCATTCTTGCCGCCGGTCGAAGCAATGACCTCTTCGCGCCGGTAATCGGAATCGAAATCCGCCGCATGACGATGCACGATTGCATCGCGCAACTCAGGCGTGCCCGGTACAGCGGTGTACTTCGTAAAATTGCCTTGAATGGCAGCGATCGCCGCGTTTTTGATGTGCTGTGGTGTGGCGAAATGAGGCTCACCCGCGCCAAAATCGACGACGTCGATGCCCTGCGCGCGCAGTTTGTCGGCCTCAGCCACGACTGCCATCGTGGCGGAAGGCTGAATGCGGTTGATTCGGTCGGTAAGCTTTAAGGCTTCTGTCGTTGCCGTGGTCATGCTCTTCTTTTCCTTTTCTTGTCCCGTCCTGCCACAATTTCGGGAACGATTTCACGCGGCTCGTCGTGGAACTTGTATGCCGGGTCGAGTTTCTCGCGCAGTTTCTGCTCGACTATTTCCGGGACCAACCCCTTCACCGGACCCCCCGCCCGCGCTACCTCCCGCACCAGCCGCGAGCTGACATAAGAGTACTTGTCCGCGGGCATCATAAAGACGGTTTCCAGCGTGGGTTCGAGCTTGCGGTTCATCAGCGCCATCTGCAATTCATACTCGTAGTCGCTGATGGCCCGTATGCCGCGCAGGATGCAAATCGCCTTCATGGATTTTGCGTACTCGACCATCAGCCCGTCAAACGTGTCGATGCGAACATTTCCCAGGTGCCCAGTGAGTGCCCGCAGCATCTCCAGCCGCTCGGCCACACTGAACATCGGGCTCTTCTCCGAGTTGCGCAGGATCGCGACCACCAGTTCCTCAAAAATCTTGGCTCCCCGCTCCATCAAATCGAGGTGCCCATTGGTCGGCGGATCAAACGAGCCGGGATAGATGGCGATGCCTTGGTTCAATCTTCCTCGCAGAACAGATGAAACAAATCGGGGCAATAGGAGATTCTATGCGGCGAGCGCAGGGATGGCAATCGGGAGCGCCCCTCGGGGAACAGTGTGTCTCTAAGGATTGTCATCCCGAGCGGAGCGAGGGACCTTGGTTTCGCTTGCGGCAGACCAGAACTATCAGACAACAGCTAGGCGACCTTCGGCACAAACCGGAATGTCTGTGGCTGATCCCATTCCCGTGACAGATCGTCCCACTTTGGGTTTGTAGAGTTCACCAGGGCGAACCGCTTGGCGCGGGTCCAAGCCTTGATCTGCTTCTCACGCTCAATCGCGTTTCGCACGTCCTCAAAGCTCTCGAAGTAGACGAGACGAGTGATGTTGTATTTCGCCGTAAACCCTGGCGTCAGCTTTAGCTTGTGCTCCCGAACGCGGCGGCGAAGGCTGTTGGTCATGCCCGTGTAAAGTCTTTTCGAAGCATTGGCCATGATGTAGACGAAGTAGCGTCGCTCTTCGGCCATTGATAACTCCCTCAAAATTGTCATCCCGAGCAACGCAAGGGATCTTGGTTCTCGCTTGCAGCGCAAAGCCGCGCTGGCGCAAGCAAACACCAAGGTCCCTCACTTCGCTCGGGATGACAATCCCTAACCAGACAGCTCGCTAGCGGCGTGCCGCAACAATCGGCGCCTTCACGGACTCCGTGCCAGTGGGCATGGTCGTGACCCGCGCACCTTGCGACGGCGTTTGTGCCGCCGCTGCTGGCGGTTGCGCCGATGCCGGAGTCGCAATCAATCCCAGCGACTTGCGCACTTCGGTGTCGAGCTTGGCCATGGTGTCTTTGTTGTCTTTCAGGAACTGGCGGGCGTTTTCGCGGCCCTGGCCGATGCGCTCGCCTTTGTAGCTGAACCACGAGCCCGACTTTTCGAGGATGTTGCTGTTCACCGCAAGGTCGAGCAGATCGCCTTCACGAGAAATTCCTTCACCATAAAGAATGTCGAACTCAGCCTCGCGAAATGGCGCTGCCACTTTATTCTTCACCACCTTGACGCGGGTACGCGATCCGGTGACTACGTCGCCGTCTTTAATCGCTGCGATGCGCCGAATATCCACGCGCACCGACGAATAAAACTTCAGCGCGCGGCCGCCCGTCGTGGTTTCGGGATTGCCAAACATCACACCGATTTTCTCTCGGATTTGATTAATAAAGATCAGGCAGGTGCGCGACTTCGAAACCGTCCCCGTCAGTTTGCGCAGCGCCTGCGACATCAGCCGCGCCTGCAGACCCATGTGGCTGTCTCCCATTTCGCCATCGAGTTCGGCCTTGGGCACCAGCGCGGCCACCGAATCGACCACCAGCACGTCGATGGCGTTTGAGCGCACCAGCGCTTCGGTGATCTCGAGCGCCTGCTCGCCGTAGTCGGGCTGCGAAACCAGCAGATTATCCACGTCGACGCCCAACTTCTTGGCGTAGCCGGGATCGAGTGCGTGCTCGGCATCCACAAACGCGGCCATCCCGCCGGTTTTCTGCGCCTCGGCAATCACTTGCAAAGTAATGGTGGTCTTGCCGGAAGACTCCGGTCCGAAGACTTCCACCACACGTCCGCGTGGAAAGCCGCCCACGCCGAGCGCCGCGTCAAACGAGATCGCACCCGTCGAGATCACCGAGATGGGGACGATCGCTTCCTTCGACCCCAACCGCATAATCGACCCTTTGCCAAACTGCTTTTCAATCTGCGAAACCGCCAACTCAATTGCCTTGCCCCGTTCATCCGCCATGGGAGTGTGGCTCCTTTAAGATCGCCGAACTAAATCAAAACTAATCTGGCCGGATTATACATACAGATTGAAGCGAATAAAAGGCGAATCAAAATAATAAACAGTGGAAATCGTTCCGAAACGGGCAGTCAATGGTCAGCATCTTCCGCCTTGTCATCCTGAGGACCGCGTTCTTTGCGGGCCGAAGGACCTATGAATTTGCTGGCAGCGTCAGAAACGTCGGCCTTGATGATAGAACCGGCAACTGCAGAGGTCCTTCGTTGGGGTTCTCGGCTTCGCCGAGAACTCCGCTGCCTCAGGATGACAGACGAGAGGAGCGATTGGCCGCCAAAGAAGATTACCTCTGCAGCAAGTCTACCGGCGCCGTCACATCGTGCAGGCGAAAATACTTAGCCAGCGCCGAATATTTCCGTGCCATCGCCTGGCGACATCGCGGGCCGCCTAGTCTACTTCTGGGTCGCAATCGCATTTTCCAGCGCCAGGCGGATGAAGCGCTGATACGGCAATCCTGCGTGGGTGGCGCGCCGGCGCACAGCATCATAGAGTTCTTCGGGCAATCGCAAATTAATGGATTTGTCTTTACGCTTCATCTCGAAGCGTACCGTTTGTGCGCCCGAGAGGTCATACTGTGACAAGTCGGCCTTGTCAACAAAGGCCACCGCCGCGCGGGCGCTCTTAAACGCCGGGATTTTCTTTTTCATAGGATTCGATCTCCTTTTTGTGCATGTAACGCGCGCTGATCGGTCTGATCAATTGCTTATCGCCCCTGCGCCGTAACGTGAACACAAGGAATACTCTCCGCCCGTTGCCAGTTTGTCCCACAGCGCAAAAGCGGTGTTCCTCCCGCGAACCAGGCGCGCTGGGAACAATGGCAAGAGGCCGGGCGAACAGACCTTCAATCAGTTCAATGGAAAGCCCGTGCTTCTGGCACTTAGCTCTGTTACCTCGATCCCAATCAAAGCCGTGGAACTGCAAGATCATAATAACGGACTAGGTGCTCAAATGTATAGGCAAATGTAGCTACCTCACCTCTGCAGCAAGTCCACCGGCGCCGTCACATCATGCACGCGAAAATACTTAGCCATCGCCGGATACTTCCGCGCCACGGCCTCATACATCGCATAAGCTACGTTGCGGTAGGAAACATGTCCCGCGGGCGTGGTGCGCAGCTCGGAGATGTATACCGCCTCGGCGAAGTCCATCTTGAATAGTGCGCGCTTCTTGAAGGCCAGCGGAATCGCGTATTGCGAATTCTCTTCCGCCTCGGGCGTGTTGCGCGCGGCGAGCTTTTCTACCGCCGTTTGCACACGCCGCATGGCCGCATCGAAGCGGAGATGCATGCCCGCATCTTCCACATCGAGCAGCATCTCGTAGCCATGCTGCGTGGTAAACCCTTGCATCACCTGAATGCAGCGCCGGTGACGGTGCATGTCGCGGAAGCCGCCGGTATCCATGAGGATGTCGAAGCGGAACTGCTGCCCTGCACGGAAGCCGCGCAGCATTTCGTCGTGCTTGCCGCGATGGCGCAGGCCAAGGTCAATAATCTCGCGCCGGAACCGCTCGCCTGAAACCTGCAGCGCTTGCCGCACCTGGCGATAAGAGAAATGGCAGTGTTCGTAAAGCAACGTGGTAGCGATCTCCACTTCCAGCGGCTCTTCGTCGAGCAGATCGACGATTGCCTTCGACGGCGCCAGTTGCTCGCTCTTCATTAGCTCGCGCGCCGCCTGCCGCAGTTCGCGCCGTGTTTCCATCTCATACGGATTAGGGTCCGCATACTTCACCAAAGTTGGCGCGACCCGAACCTCATGCAGCAATTCCTGCTCTGCCCGTGCACCCAGCTCCGGACTCACGGCCCGAACCTCATCGACCAATTTCCGCAATGACTCGGCATTCACGTTGTATGCCGCCGAAGTTGCCGCTTTTTTCAAAGACTCGCCAAGAGTTCGAACTTCCTTGTGCGTATGCGAAAGCAGATGCGCGACCTGGGTTTCTAACGTCCGCGCATTCACGATCTCACCCAACGAAGTGTTTGTAGCCAGCGGTAGCAGGTAGCGCGTAATGTCAAACGCCCGCGCCTTCAGCGTCCGTTCATACGCCTCCTGCCTCATGTCAGCAGGCTTGGGTGTGATGTTGATCAGGTGCTGCGTCATGTGCGCCGAGAGCGCTTCATACTCGGCGAAAAGAAAATCCAGCGTCTCTCGATAAAGCTTGCGGGCCTCCTCGTCCGCGCCGAAGTCGGGCGTGTAATAGCCGCTCTTCTTAAAATCCTGATAGCGGGTCGACCGCTCCTGCCCATCCCAGCGCTGCTCGTCGGCCAATTCAATCGCGGCCAAAATCGAAAGCCGCTCCACCGCCAGCGCGATGTGCGCCAGGTCGGCAATCGAGCGATGACCGTACTGAAAGTAAAACGTATTGAGAAACTTCTCCGCCTTCTGCGAGCTGATCTCGCGAAGCGACTCCTTCATCGACAGCGCCGAGCGCGAATATTTGGCCATGGCGTAAGCCTGAATCTCCGGCTCAACGCCATACACCGCAAACACCTCAGTCGAAGGCGCTGCGATCTTCGACACTTCAGCCGTCGGGCTTTCTGCAGTTGGACTCTCTGCCGTTGGGCTTTCGGTAGAAGAAGCCCTTTGCGTGGACCGGTGTCCCGAGCCACTAGCAGGCAAACCGGCACTTGAAGATTTCTCGTTCGACGGCTCAGGCATGGCGATCACTTCATCGGTAACGATTGGAGTCATGAGAGTGTACGAATGTTAATCCGGCGAATCGACAATGCGCAATCCGTTTGCAGGCGAGTGCTGTGGATAACTCGACTGGCGCGGTTGGCGTGCGGCGGCTCGGGCAGAACAAACGCACCGGCGCGTATAATTTCACGTTCCGAAGTAGAAAAATTCAATCGATACGTAGTTGGGACTCAAAAGAAACCTAGGAGAATCGCATGTCACTTTCCGAACGCATAGCGTTCGTGACCGGCGCATCGCAAGGCATTGGACGAGCCTGCGCGCTGAAACTCGCCTCAACCGGTGCAGCCGTTGCAGTCGCCGCGCGCAATCAGGAAAAGCTGAACGAACTGGTGAGCGAAATTACCGCGGCGGGCGGAAAAGCCGCGGCCTTCGCGCTCGATGTCTCTGACGAAGAGCAAGTTAAGGCTGCGATCAAGGCCGCCATCGCTCACTTCGGCAAGATCGACATCCTGATAAACAACGCTGGCATCACGCGCGATCAACTCGTCATGCGCATGAAGCGTGCCGATTGGGACGCCGTCCTGCAAACCAATCTCACTTCCGCATATCTCTGCATACAACAAGTCAGCAGCTCCATGCTCAAACAGCGCTGGGGGCGCATCATCAACATGACCAGCGTCTTCGGGCAGATGGGTCAGGCCGGGCAGGCGAACTATTCGGCGTCGAAAGCTGGACTGATCGGCCTCACCATGGCCATTGCGCGCGAGCTGGGATCACGTAACATTACGTGCAACGCCATCGCTCCAGGCTTCATCGAAACCGCTATGACGGAGGTGCTCGGCGACGAATTCAAGCAGAATGCCGCCAAACAGATTCCGCTCGGGCGTGTCGGTACGCCCGCTGATGTGGCCAGCGCCGTGGCTTTTCTTGCATCGGATGAGGCGTCCTACATCACCGGCCACGTGCTGAATGTGAACGGCGGCATGCTCATGGGTTAACAAGACGTTCCAACACAGAGGACACAGAGGAATGAAAGCCGCGGACAAAGTTTCTGAGAATTACCCTGTGTCCGGAGCCTGCCCTGAGCGAAGCCGAAGGGTGCCCTCTGTGTTAAAGACTTTGACTTTCGCTCAAGCGGAATCACCCACTCAAATAGCGAAAGCTCGCGAATTATTCCGAGAGTACGAGCAATCCCTGGGCTTCAGCCTCTGCTTTCAGAACTTCGACGAAGAACTCGCGGATCTTCCCGGCGACTACACCCCGCCGCACGGCCGCCTGCTGCTCGTGGAATATGAAGGCCAACTCGCCGCCTGTGTTGCCCTCCATAAGCTGGACCCTACCATCTGCGAAATGAAGCGCCTGTACCTGCGTCCGCAGTTTCGAGGCAAAGGCATGGGGCGCGTCCTGGCCGAGCGCATTATCGCCGAGGCCCGCGGGATCGGTTACCGGCGCATGCGCCTTGACACGGTCGAGCCCGTGATGAAAAATGCGGTTGCCATGTATCGTAAGCTCGGATTCAAGGAGATCGATCCCTACTGCTCGAACCCGATTGCTGGAGCCCTGTACATGGAGTTGGAATTGTGACCAGCGGCTAGTCGCAAGCATTAAATTATTGCTTGCACAGTGTCTAAGCATCCATAGATTCCAGTGCAGATCGAATCTTGATTGCACCAGTTTTGTCATAGCACTAATTTCCCCTTGCCAGAAAATGCCGATCTGGTTACTATGTCGCATCCTGCAATGCTTCCGACCATCAACATCGGCGAGACCATCAGAAACTACCGGCTGCAGAAAGGCATGTCTCAGGGAGACATCGAAAAGCGCACTGGCCTGCTGCGCTGCTACCTTTCGCGCGTAGAGAACGGCCACACCATCCCTTCGCTCGACACGCTTTCGAAAATCGCCGGCGCCATGGAGATCGCGCTCTCGCAGTTCTTCTCCGAATCTGGCCACACCAACGGCTCCAAGGGACTGCCTCAACTTTCCGACGACGAAGTCCGCTTCCTGAGCCAGGTTCGCCGCTATGCCACCAACCTCAATGACAGCGACCGCAAGCTGGTCCTGGCCATGGTTAAGAAGATGGCGTCGAATTCGGGGAAGTGAGCTTTTAGCCATTGGCTCTTAGCCTTTAGCTCAATCCCAATCTCTTTGGCCGTCCTGGAATATCCCGTCTTCTGTTTTCTTAAATTTCTGTCCGTCCAAAAAGGCCTTGACCGCGGAATCCCTCATGGGGTCCATGCTAAGAGCTAAAGGCTTAAGAGCTAAAAGCCCCTTACTTTCGTACCATGACCTCCGGTGACCACCAGATACCTCGCCGCCGCCGTGCCTTCTCACTACACTGTTCATTGGAGATGCCTAGTGACCGCCGATGAAGAACTGAATGTACTCGAGACCCAGCTCCGCCGGCTGAAGATCGAGTATGAGGTCTACTTCAGCAATCCGACCAAGCGGCCTCCCACCGATATCGAGTGGAAGGTGCTCTCCTTGCTGCGCAAATTTTCCGACGGCGGACGCATGAGTTTTTCCCAGCGCTATCGGTACAACGAAATGGCGCAGCGCTACGCCGTCTACAGCGATTTGTGGCGCAAGAAGTCGCGTATCCGCGAAGAAGGCTACCGCCGCCCGCAGGATGCGCTGCTCTCCGTGCAGGGCGTGCGCCCCGAAGAAGAGCACAAGCCCCAGCACAATCCGGTCTATGGATTAAGCCACGGCACGACCGCCGCTGCTGCCGCCGCACCTGCCGTCACCTCGCAGCCCTTCACCTTGCACACCACTGCCGATAAAGCTGACCGCGAACAAGTCGAGCGCCTCTTCAACACTCTGGTCGCAGCCAAAAAGAAAGCGGGAGAAAATGTCTCTGGCAACCTCGATTCTTTCTCCACCTTCGTGCAGAAAAAGACCGCCGAGATTCGCAAGCAGTACGGCTGCCAGGACGTCGAATTCTCCGTCGAACTCGCCGAAGGGCACGTTAAGCTGAAGGCAAAGGCGAAGGCGTAACGAGCGCGACCATGAGACTCTTTCGACGCATTCTGGTTACAGCGGTGGTCACGCTCGCGGTCATCTTCACGGTGGTGCGTTGGGCCGCGGACGTGACTCTCACCTTCTACGCGGCGAAAAAGGTTCCGGCGATCGCCAGAGTCGTTCCGACGGAACTAAAGGACCATACCGTCTCGCAAGCTCCTGGAACGCGACTGTCATATCTCGGTTACAACTTTGAGGTTCCGTGGAGCGATCTCGATGAGTCCAAGACGAAGCTGTACCCGAAGGAAAAACCCGATAAAACCATGGTCGTTCTCACGTTTCGGTCAGGCCTGCGGCTGCGATTGACGGCTTTTCCGACTGGAGAATGGAAGACTCTATTTACCACAGACTTCAAGTTGTCCCCGCAGCAATTCGAGCAGTTCGTCGGGCACGAGGCGTCGAAGTCCGACTACGTCTTTCTAAGGAACCTTTACGACTTCACGCCAGACAAAATGCACTATTGGGCCTGGTCATCAGCCGTTCACGCCCACGAAGTCATGGTGCTTACGATCAAGTCCATCGCGCCAACGAAGGCAGCCGAGACCGGCATATTCAATGTTCAGAATGAAACCTTCAAAGGGTTCCAGCAGGGCAATCCACTAGCACGCACGGGTCTACTACTTGTCACCCTTTATTCGGATGACGGAAACGTGGAGATCACGCTCTGGCAGAAAGACTACAAGAATCCCGCCGGAATCACTCAGCCTGAGATTAACCGAATAGTGCAGTCGGTTAATAAAATCCGACCGCGCGAAGTAATAGTATCGAAAAAATAGCGAATCGGCCCGGAACTCCAATCAGCCCCGCTCCAAATTCTTGGTAAAATCCTTGTAGCCTCTCAGCAAGAACCTCCCATGTCTAGAATCCAGCGCGCCATTCTCAGCGTCACCGATAAAACCGGCCTCGTAGATTTCGCCCGCCAGCTCTCCGGCCTCGGCGTCGAACTCATCTCCACCGGAGGCACCGCCAAGCTGCTGCGCGATTCCGGCATTGTCGTCAGAGACATCTCCGACCTCACCGGCTTCCCTGAAATGCTCGACGGCCGCGTCAAGACGCTGCATCCCAAAGTTCACGGCGGCATCCTGCATCGCCGCGAAAATTCCGCGCATGTCGCCGCCGTAACCGAACACGGCATTCAGCCGATCGATATGGTCGTGGTGAATCTCTACGCCTTCGAAAAAACCGCAGCCAAGCCCGGCGTGGCTTTCGAGGAACTGATCGAGAACATCGACATCGGCGGACCCTCTATGATCCGCTCCGCCGCCAAGAATTTTCATGATGTCGCAGTCGTCACTTCCCCGGCGGACTACCCGGCCATCGCCGAAGAACTCGCCCGCAACAGTGGTGCACTCTCGCTCGAAACCAAATGGCGGCTGGCACAGAAAGCCTTTGCCACCACCGCTGCCTACGATTCCGCCATTGCATCAACGCTCGAACGGGTTTCTAGTCCCGCCGACTTTCATCCCGCCAAAAGCAAAGACAAAGACGAAGCCTTTCCCCAAACCTTCCGCCTGTCATTCCAGAAAACCCTCGACCTGCGCTACGGCGAGAACCCGCACCAAAAAGCCGCCATGTATTCCGATGGTTCCGGCGCAGGCGTAGCCAACGCCCGCCAGCTTCAAGGCAAGGAACTTTCCTACAACAACATCGTCGATCTGCAAGCCGCCTGGGATCTCGCGCAGGAATTCGATCCGAACGACGGCCCCGTCTGCGCCATCATCAAGCACACCAACCCAGCTGGCGCCGCCACCGGCAAAACCCTTGCCGAAGCGTACAAGCGAGCCCTCGAATGCGATCCCGTCTCCGCCTTCGGCGGTGTGATCGGCGTAAACCGTCCCATCGACGCCGAAGCCGCCGAAGAGATGCACAAGCTCTTCCTCGAAGTAATCGCCGCTCCCGCATTCGACGAAGCGGCCAAAGCCCGCTTCGCCACCAAGAAAAATCTGCGCCTGGTCGAAGTGAAAGCCGCACCTCAGAAATGGATTCTCAAGAACGTTTCCGGCGGAATCCTCCTGCAAGACAACGACTCCCGCCCTTTGCAAGACGTCGACCTCAAAGTCGTAACCCAGCGCGCGCCCACTGCCGAAGAAACTCGCGCATTGCTGTTCGCGTGGAAGGTTTGCAAGCACGTCAAGTCCAACGCCATCGTCTACGCCCGTGACGGGCAAACAGTCGGCGTCGGCGCCGGACAGATGAGCCGCGTCGATTCCGCCAAAATCGGCGCCATGAAAGCGCAACTGCCATTGAAGGGAACAGTCGCCGCCTCCGATGCATTCTTTCCTTTCCCCGACGGCGTCGAGGAAATCGCCAAGGCCGGCGCAACCGCCATCATTCAACCCGGAGGTTCGCAGCGCGATCCCGAAGTCATCGCCGCTGCCGATCGCTTGGGACTTGCCATGCTCTTCACCGGCGTACGCCACTTCCGCCACTAAACATTTAACAACTTCAATCGCTTTACCAAACTTGACAATCCGCACATTCAAGTCCCCGCAGTCCCTGTCCTTCTGAGCTTAAATCGACCCAATTTGCGCGTACTGTTTTTCCCAATCGCCCGTCCAACAGGTTAGAATTAGAGCACCCCAACCCCGGCGGCTTTGCATCCAATGACTATGGCTTCAGAAGTCCGGTCGGCTCTAATAGAATGATCTTTGCAAGACAGATTTAACTGAATCGGCTCGAACAGAGTTAATAGAATTATTGAGACCGAACCGAATCAGCTCGAAAAAAAATCACGTCCGGTGGAATCAAGTCCAGCGTCGTCAGGTAGAGCATGCATAGAATTCTTCGCGTTATTTTAATTTCGTTCCTCGCAGTGGCCGCAGCCGCCCAAACCAGTCCATCCTCGCAAGCCGACTCCAAAGCTCCATCCAAACCGGCGCAAACTTCGCCGCGCAAAGTGGATCACGCCGCCGCCTATTACCACTACGCGTTGGCGCACTTGTACGAGGAGCAGGTCACAGCCTACGGCCGCAGCGAGTTGGCCAATAAGGCCATGGAAGAATACCGGCTCGCCATCGAAGCCGATCCCTCTTCCGAGTTCCTCACCTCCGGCCTCGCCGAACTTTACGTCAAAACGGGCCGCATCCGCGATGCCGTGCTCGAAGCCCAGGACATCATCAAGCGCGATCCCAACAATATCGAGGCCCATAAGTTGCTCGGCCGCATCTATCTGCGCTCTCTAGGCGATATGCCCGGCGGCGGCAATGGATCTGATAACGTCCTCAAACTCGCCATTGAGCAATACGAACAGATCGTCAAGATCGAGCCCGATAATGTTGACGATCACCTGTTGCTCGGCCGCCTCTATCGCCTGAACAACGATTTGCAAAAGTCCGAAAGCGAACTCAAGATCGCCGTCAAGCTCGATCCCAACTCCGAAGAAGCCGTCACCACGCTCGCCCTGCTGTACAGCGACGAAGGCGATACTTCTCATGCACTGCAGGTGCTCAGCGCGGTTCCTGATACCGGCCGCTCCGCCAAGCTATATGCCGCTCTCGGCGCCACCTATGAGCAACGCAAAGATTACAAGAGCGCTATCGACGCGTACAAACATGCCATTCAGTTGGATCGCGACAATCTCGACGCCATTCGCGGCCTCGCGGAAAATCTCCTGAACGATGGCCAGGTCGATGCCGCCCTCGATCAGTACAAAGTAATTGCCGATGCGAATCCCGAAGATGCGCAGACCTACCTCCGCATCTCCGAGATTTATCGCCGCCAGGGCAAGTACGATGAAGCTCTCGAAAGCCTGAAAAAAGCTGAGGCTATGGTCCCCGATGCTTTGGAAGTTCCGTATAACATCGCAGTCGTTTACCAGGCTCAGACTCGTTACGACGAAGCGATAAAGATCCTTCAGGATCTGCTCAAGAAAACCGAGAAGCCCGAGAACAGCTATTCCCAGGCCGACCGTAACAATCGTGGCATCTTCATCGAGCGCCTCGGAATGGTCTATCGCGACCAGGAGAACTATCCCGCCGCGGTCGAAACCTTCCGCAAGTTGCTGACTGTAGGCGGCGACGACAATGCCAAAACCGGTTATCAGGACATCATCGATACCTACCGCGAAGCCAAGCAGTGGCCCGAGGCCACTGCCGTAGCCAAAGAAGCCGCGCAGAAGATGCCTGACGATCGCGACCTGCGCATGGTTCTCGATGCCCAGCTCGCTGATACCGGCGACCCAGACAAGCCTCTTGCCGACGTGCGCTCGCTGCTGAAAGGCAATCAGGAAGATCGCGATGTTTACGTCCGGCTGGCCATCATGTATACGCGCGTGAAGCGCTGGAGCGAGGCGGAAGAGGCTCTCAATAAAGCTGACTCGCTTTCCACCAAGCCGGAAGACAAGGAATATGTGTACTTCCTGCGCGGGTCCACTTACGAGCGCGAAAAGAAGTATGACGAAGCCGAAGCGGAGTTTAAGAAAGTGCTCGCCGTCAATCCGCAGAGTGCCGTAACCCTCAACTATCTCGGTTACATGAACGCCGATCGCGGAGTACAACTCGAAGACTCGCTCAACTACATCAAGCAGGCCGTGAACATGGAGCCCACCAACGGCGCCTATCTCGATTCCCTGGGCTGGGCGTATTTCCGTCTCGGCAAGTACGACCTCGCTGAAGAGAGTCTCACCAAGGCATCTCTGCATATGAACTCGGACCCGACGGTTCAGGATCACTTGGGTGATCTCTACCAGAAAACAGGACGCTTAAAGCTAGCCGCCGCGCATTGGGAGCGCGCCGTCGCAGAGTGGAATAAAACCGTTAGCTCCGAAGTCGACACCGATTTGCTCGCGGCCACGCAAAAGAAACTCGACGCCGCGAAGGTACGCTTGGCTAAGGAAGAATCGGACAAGCAGTAATGACATCTCGGGAAGGGCACGACTTGAGCCGTGCCGCCCGAAGCTAGCCCAGAGATGAGGGCTTTAGCCCCTGGGAGAACCGGCGGCTCTCGTTTTTGGGTGGCGCAACGGTCACCGCTGCGATGAGCGCTTGTTTTTTAGAACCGGCTTTAGCCGCTGAGGCGACACGACTAGTTGCTAGCAGAGGAGGAAGCTTATTTTCGGCACAGCCAACCGGTATGAACTCGTATCCTCACCCGCCGATGCTGACCTGGTCCTCGAAATCAGTTGGTCTCTTACCGATACCGGACTAAGACTTCCCGTCCTCGGACAGTTGCGCCTGGTGATTATCGATCCCAAAACGCACATCACGCTGTGGAACATTACCGAATATGTGCAGGGAGCAATGCTGCTGGGAAACCGTGACAAGAACTTCGATCAAGCGATGACCACGGTTGTGGCGCGCCTCAAGGCACTGACGGTCCCACCCTCGCAAACAGCGGATGCGGTACAGAAATAGGCATCTAAGCCCGGCGCAGCAGACCTGTTCAATCGACAATCAGAAATCAACAATTAACGGTGCTAAACTCTGTTCATGCTGGCCGTCTACGCGGTGCAGGTGGAACATTCCCGCGGACGCCGCTTCCCTGAACCCCCGCATCCCTATCGCAACGACTTCCAACGCGACCGCGACCGTGTCATCCACGCCCGCGCCTTTCGCCGTCTGGAAGACAAGACGCAAGTTTTCACCCGCCGCTATTCCGACCACTTCCGCAACCGGCTTACCCACACTATCGAAGTAGCACAAATTACACGCACCGTCGCAGCCGCGCTCGGCCTCAATGTGGATCTAGCCGAAGCGCTAGCGTTGGTGCATGACCTCGGCCATCCTCCCTTCGGTCACGCCGGTGAAAAGGCGCTCGATGCCGCCATGCGCTCCTACGGCCTCTTCTTCGACCACAATCTTCACGCCCTGCGTATCGTGGAAGACTTCGAACAACGCTACGCCGCCTTTCGAGGTCTGAATCTCACCTTCGAAGTGCGCGAAGGCATCATCAAGCACTCGCGCGACTACGATGCGGCAAAACATCCCGAGCTTGCAGAGTACTTGCTCGACCAGCGTCCTCCGCTCGAGGCCCAACTCATCGACCTGACCGACGAAATCGGTTACAACACAGCCGACCTTGACGACGGCTTCGAAGCGCGTCTGCTCACGCTCGATCAAATTCGCGCCGGCGTGCCCGTCTTCGAACATTTTTTCCTCGAAGTCGACCGGCGTTATCCCGATGCTGTCGAAAAACTAAAATTCAATGAAGTCCTCAAACGCGTCCTCGACCGCCTGGCCGGCGATTTAATTACGAATACGCAGGCGCGCATAAAGCAGGCTGGAGTCGAAACTCCGGCTGATGTCCGTTTGCACAAAGACCGTCTGGCCGCCTTCAGCCCAGGAGTGGAGGCGGAGCGCCAGCAAATCAAAAGCTTCCTCTACGAAAATCTTTATTACAGCGTTTCGCTGGCCGAAGAAAAAGATGACGCGGAACGCATCGTCACCGAACTCTTCACTTTCTGGATGCAGAATCCATCAGCGCTGCCGCAGAATTACCAGGACAAAGCTGGAGAAGAATCACTGCCACGCATCGTGTGTGATTACATCGCCGGAATGACGGATCATTTCATCATCGAACAGTACGAAAAGTACTGCGGTGGTAAAGGTTTTCCTCACTGAGCCCCTGCCACAGCCGTAACCACATCAAATAAAATCCTCGGCCCCCGCCGCACTTCTTCCACCCGAATCCGTTCGTCGTTTCCGTGCTCGGTATTGCCTTCTTCTTCGGTCGCCGTATAAGGACTAAACCCGTAGGCCGCCATGCCCAGCGGCCGGTAGAGCTGATTCTCGGTGTAGCCGCTGGTGATGTGCGGCACCACCGGAGCGCCGGGGAAATACTTTTCCGAAACTCGGCGGATAGCGTTATACAGAGCATTATTCGTGGCCGAGTAGTTGGCCACCCGAAACTCGGGATCCTGCGGCTCGACCGTCACATTCGGATCATCCACGACACGCCGAATCTGCTCCAGCAGGGCCTTCGGATTCCCTCCCGGCAGAATGCGCACATCCAGGTTCGCCCACGCCTCCGGTGGGATCACATTGGTTTGCTCCGACCCACCTAACATGGTGAGCGAAATGGTGTCGCGCAACAGAAAATTCAGCGACTCATCTCTCACCACGTCCTGCTGAAATTTCTTATCGTCAATTGCTTTGCGAATGTTGCGATACTCCCGCGCCTGCTCCGGCGGTTCGTAGGGCGCCATCTCCTTCAGGAATTCGTCCACTACCGGCAGCACTCTCAGCGGCGTGCGGTAAGCTAGAATGCGATCCAGCGCATGCACCAGCCGGTCCGGTGCCGAATCCGGATTAGGCCGCGATGCGTGCCCCGGCCGCCCGTGCGCCACAACGTGCAGCCAGTATGTCGTTTTCTCACCCACATCCACGCCCACGTATTTCACCTTGCCGTTTTCCAGCAGGTTTTCTCCACCTTCGTTGATCAGGAATTCCGCATTCTCCAATAGATCGCGCTGGTTAGCGATAAACCATTCGCTTCCGCGGTCCAGAACTTCCTCGTCCGCCACGGCCAGAAAAATCACATCGCGGTCGAGTTCAACTTTCTCCCGCTTCAACATCACCATCACGATCAGTTGCGCCAACCCCTCGTCTTTCATGTCCTGCGCTCCGCGTCCCCAGAGCCAGCCGCCCTTGATTTCGCCGCTGAAAGGCGGGACCTTCCAGTGCGCCGCATCGCTCGTGACCACATCCATATGATTGAGCAGAATGATCGGCCGCTGCGCATGCGCTGTGGTATGCGGCAGGCGCGCCCAAAGGTCGCCGCGCCCCGCGGTGAATTCGAAGGCGCGATTCTCAATGCCTTCCCGGTCGAGAATCTCCTTGTAGAAATTAACCGCGCGCATCTCATGCCCCGGCGGGTTTGTAGTATCGATGCGCAGATACTCCTGCATCCACGTCAAAGCGAGATCGGAATACTGCTGCAAACGATCCGCGGGAATATGCGACGAAGCCATGCCCGAAGCCGGCTCTTCTGCAGCCTCGGAGCCAGGCCGCCCAGAAGAAGATGCGGCGCCAGATCTTGCCGAAGCGTGCCCCGCAGCGCTTAACAACAGCACAATCATGATCTTCCGCCCTAAACCTGGTCGCAAAGCTGTTCCTCCTCAACATTCAACAAATTGCACGCAGTTTTTATATCAGGTTTGCCAAAATTACCCTGCGAAACGCTATTAGGCTACCTCAACCGCCGGATCAAAGGTACAATGTCTTTAGATATCAATAGGTTAGCTCTTCAACCCGGAAGCCGGTTTTGGCATCAGACCTGTAATAGGATAGACAGGCACCGGGTTCTGGATGCCTGGGTTTTGCGTAGTTCGGGTGTGCGTTGCGTCAGCGCACATCGGTTTTTAGGGGACGCAATTTAAAATCACGCAACACGCCCGTTTTGGCGTGCTGGAGTGGAGCCCCCAAACGCTCCCCCAAATTGGAGGAAGTTTTTTATGAACACTCGCATTCTGATTACATTGCCTCTGGCCGCGGTGCTTGCAATGCCAGCCCTCGCCCAGACTTCGTCTTCGTCTGATCAAACCAACCAAGCGGCGCCTGCCACTACTCAGTCCGCCGATACCGGCACCGGCAAGCAACCGCTGCAAGCTCCGGCTCGCGAAGGCTTCTGGGGTCGCGTCAATCCATTCGCCCGCAAGAGCTATGTGAAGCGCCAGACCGATCCCATTCGCGACCGCGTCAATGAACTCGACGATCTGACCGCTGCTAACGGTAAAGCAATCAAAGACACCGACGCACGCGCCCAAGCCGGTATCAAGCTGGCTTCTGACAAGGCCAATGAAGCTGACCAGCACGCCATCGCTGCCGGCAACCAGGCCAATATGGCGCAGCAGAGTGCACAGCAGGCAACCACGCGCATCCAGACGGTCGAGACTGTTGTGGGCAATATCGACCAATACAAGGCCTCGAACCAGACTGAGATTCGCTTCCGCCCCGGGCAGACCGTGTTGAGCAAGAATGCCAAGGACGCCCTCGATGAGATGGCGAACACAGTCAAAGGCCAGCGCGGCTACATTATCGAAGTGCAGGGTTTCTCTTCGGGCAAGGGCCAGATCGCGATTTCAAACTCGCAAAAGATGGCCGAGTCGGTGGTTCGCTACATGGTCCTCAACCATGAGATTCCGGTCTACCGCATCTATCTCGTAGGCATGGGAAATGCCCCGGTTGCGGGTTCTGACGAAGATGCGAAAACCAAGCACATCAGCGGCGGCCGTGTGGAAATCAGCCTCCTGAAGAACGACTTGGAGCAACTTTCCAGCAATTCTGCGGCTCCTGTCACCAGCTCCGATCAACAACAGCAACCGAAGTAGTCTCAACCCAACGCAGTCCCTCCCCGAAAAGCCCTTGCGCAAGCGAGGGCTTTCCTGCGTTTGAGGACCGTTGCGCAGGCTATCCCGGATGATTATGGAAGTGAATCAGCAGCATGTGAGTTACAAAGCCCACAACAAACCAGAGCGCGGCTTTCAGCATTCGCTTGAATTGTGGCGTCATGAGGAAAGGATACCGTTAAATGCGCAACTGCGTCAGGCATTGGTTCGCCGAGTTCAGCCAGCGTTCAGCTGCGATACACGCTGGGCTTGATTCCGAGATGGCTCAGTTTTGATTGCAGAGTGGTTCGTTTCAAGCCGAGGCGCGCGGCTGCGCCATCGGGTCCGCCAAGCCGGCCCTTGCATTCGCGAAGAGCGCGCAGAATTCGTTCGCGTTCCTGGTCGCGAAGGGTCACATTACCGCTGCGATTCGCCTCGTCAACTGCCGCCTGCAGTTCCGAAAGCGGCGACTGCAAGACCGAACCCGGAGTCAGAATCACCGAACGCTCCACGAAGTTCTCCAGCTCTCGGATATTTCCCGGCCATGCCCATTGCACCAGCGTTTCTATGGTTTTTACTGGAATGCTGGTGATGGATTTGTTCATGCGACTCGTATATTTGCGGACAAAGTGCTCAATCAGCAGCCGGATATCTTCCCGCCGCTCGCGCAACGGTGGTATGCGGATGGGGAACACATTCAAGCGGTAGTACAAGTCGCTGCGAAAGTCGTGCTGCCGCACGCTCTGTAACAAATCCCGGTTGGTGGCGGCCAGCAGGCGGAAGTTCACTTTCAAAGTCCGCGTTCCACCCAGCCTTTCAAACTCCTGATCCTGCACCACCCGCAAGAGCTTGGGCTGCAAGTCCAGAGGGATCTCTCCGATTTCATCCAGAAACAGTGTGCCTCCGTCGGCTAGTTCCAGTCGTCCGCGCTTCTTCTCTACCGCGCCCGTGAACGCTCCCTTCTCATGCCCAAATAACTCGCTTTCCAGCAGACCGGACGGAATAGCGGCGCAATTCAGCTTGATGAAGCTGTTCTCCCGGCGGTTGCTCATGCGGTGGATGGCGCGCGCCACCAATTCCTTGCCCGTGCCGGTTTCGCCCAGTAGCAACACGGTCGCATCGCTCGGAGCGACCTTCGCTGCCTTCGCCATGACCTCCTTCAACGCGCCGCTGCGTCCGATGATTTCCCCGAACCCCAGTTCTGTATCGATGGCTTCTTCCAGATAAAGCTTTTCTTCCGCCAGCTTTTCCTTCGCCAGCCGCAGCTCTTCGGTCACTTGTTGCAGTTGCGTTACATTTTGGCGCAAGGCTTCTTCCGCGCGCTTGCCTTCCGTGATGTCTCGCACCACAGCCGCGATTCGATCGACTCCCGTTGGACCTTCGATGGGGAAGTACGACACAAAGATGTGTCGCTCGCCCGCCATCAGAAATTCGTATTCCATCTCAAATTGGACGACTTTGCCTTGAAAACACTCATCCAGCCTTGGCTTGAGTTTTTTCTCAAAAATTTCCTTACCTATCACTTCATCAACGCGATGCCCTACCGCCTGCGCCTTCTCGATACCCCGGTAACTAAGGTATGCGCGATTGGCGATGACGTACCGGTAATCCCGGTCCACCACCACGATCATCTCCTCTAATCCTTCGACGACTCTCTCGTACTCACGCAGCCTCTCCTCGCTCTGTTTGCGGTCGGTAACATCCTGCACGATGGCCATGTGCCAAGCCGGTTCCTCGCCTTTGGCCCACATCGCAACCACCTCGACCTCAGCCCAGCGGATCGAGCCATCCGGACGGAGGTACCTCTTTTCTATTTCGTAGCGCTGCAATTCTCCTTCCCTGAGTTGCCGCAGCTTTTCGAGATTCCCCGCCAGATCATCGGGATGCGTGAGGCTCTGAAAATTCCGGCTCAATAGATCCTCTTCTGTCCTTCCCAGGATTTCGCAGTATTTCGGGTTGACTCCGAGCAGCCTTCCAGTCCGGCTTTCAGCCCAGCAGATCCCTACCGGAGCACGGTCATGGACGGCGCGATAGCGCTCTTGGCTGGCTTGCAGTCGCGCCTCGGCCAGTTTGCGCTCCGTGAGGTCGCGAGAGATGGCGACAACATACTCTCGATCAAGCAAGACTCGTTTCATGCTGACTTCCACCGGGAAAGTTATTCCGTCTTTTCGCCGGTGGAGGCTTTCGATCACTAGAGACCCCGCCGTTTGCAATCTATCTTTAATCTCCATGATCGCAGCTGGGGTCACCGCCGGATCAATGTCGAGAACTCCCAACGAGAGAAGTTCTTCCCGGCTGTATCCCAGCTCGGCGCAGGCCTTCTCGTTCACATCCAGAAAACGAAGTGTTTCCGGATCCACCACTTCGATCGCATCGTTGGATTGGTCCACCAAAGCTCGGAACAGCTTCAACTCGCGGATCGTGCGTTCTCCTTCACACACTTTGACAAGCAGTTCCTCACTGGCTTTGCGCAAAAGTTTCTCCATGCGCTTTTGCCCCGTAACGTCGTGGGCGATGCCCCGCACAATCGGCGACGCTACTCCTGCAGTCCGCAGCGTATTGTGGTATTCCCAAATCCGCCGCTCGCCCGAACGCGTCCTCACAGCCACCAGGCCCCGCGACTCCCCAGTCGTTTTGATCTGGTTTAGGTAGTCGTCGAAGTCAGCGCGGAACTCCGCAGGAACCATCTCCCGCATGGGAATCCCCAGTATCTCTTTGACGCTGTAACCGAGCATTCGTGCGGGAGCGGGATTTACAGACAACAGTCGGCCTTCAAGATCGTGGATGCAGAGCAGGTCATGACTGTGCTCTACGAGATCCTGATACCAGTCTTCATTTTCGTGGAAAGCTCTCCGGATGGGGTCCGGATCACTGACCCTTCTCGATGCGCGACGATTCTCGGGCCCAGGGTGCACATCCATGGCTACTCCCTGTGGGCTGAATGTATCCCACTGCACGAATTCTGGCGCGGAGCTCGTGGCGCACGAAGCAAGCTACGCCAAGTTGCCGTACCCGAACCAACCCCAATTTCGCGGCGAAGTGTAGCAGAAGTGTATGGGCTCCCTCAAGTCCCGTTGCCGTGCAGCCGCAAAAGGTTGTAATCGATTTGACCTGCTCATCAACCGGCGCGACTCATCCTCAGTAGACCTTCCCTCGCGTGATATTCTCCCTCGAAGCAGAGTCCTGCTACGGGAAAAAAGGAAACGAGTTTCATGGGGCGCGCCTCGAAACGGTTCTCGCTTGTGCTGATCAAGCCATCGCACTATGACGATGATGACAACGTCATCCTGACTCGGCTGTCCACCGAGCGCAGCGAGGCACCCCACCACAGGCCGAGCGTTTGACCCTAACTTCCCACTCAAATAAACTCCCTTCTCAGTGGGGTTCCTATGAAAAGTATCGTGCGGACGCTCTTTTTCTCTCTCTGCGTACTAGCCGTCGCACCCAACACTGCCCTAGCCGACGACGATCAGGGCCACCACCATGAAGATCTGACCACCGCCCAACTCGGAACGGTCAACTTCCCGGTTTCCTGCGACCCCTCAGTGCAGAAGCCCTTCGAGCGCGGCGTGGCCCTGCTGCACTCCTTCTGGTACGAAGAAGCGGAAAAAGAATTCGAGCACATCGCCGCGGACGACCCGCACTGCTCTATGGCCCATTGGGGAGTGGCTATGAGCCTGTGGCACCAGCTCTGGAACAACCCCGACGCGAAGGTGATTCAGCGCGGCCTCGACGAAGTTCACGAGGCGAAAACCACCGACGGTGCCACCACACCACGCGAAAAGGCATATATCGCGGCGATTGCAGCCTTCTACAGCAACTCGAAAAAACTCAATCACGAAGCTCGCGCCCAGGCCTATTCCGCCGAAATGAGGAAGGTTTACGAGACCTACCCGGACGATCACGAAGCCGCGGTCTTCTACGCGCTCTCTCTGCTTGCCTCTGAGCCGCACGACGATGAAACTTTCGCCAACCGCAAGCAGGCCGCTGCGATTCTCGAAAAACTATTTGCCACCGAGCCCGACCATCCTGGCGTCGCGCACTATCTGATCCACAGCTACGACAAGCCACAGCTTGCGCAACTCGGCTTGCCCGCCGCCCGCCGTTACGCGCAAGTCGCTCCCGCAGCTCCTCACGCGCTGCATATGCCCTCCCACATCTTCGCCCGCGTAGGCCTTTGGCAGGACGACATCAATTCCAACCTCGCCTCCATCGCCGCTACTCGCAAAACCGCCGCCATGCACATGGGCGGCGAAGGCCACCAGTTCCACGCCATGGATTTTCTGATCTACGCTTACCTGCAAAGTGGACGCGAAGCCGACGCCGCCAAGGTAATCGACGAAGTCAAAACCATGCCCAAGATGAAATCAATGTACGGCGACGATTTCGATCCCGAAACCAACGCCCTTACAAAATTCCCCGCCATCTACGATCTCGAACTCCGCCACTGGTCGGATGCGGCGCAGTTGCAGGTCGTGCCCGGCGCGCTTCGCGGGGATCAATCCATTACCTACTGGGCGCGAGCCATCGGTGCAGCCCGCAGCGGAAATCTCGCGCAAGCCCATAAAGATCTCGATCAGATAGAAACAATTCGCAATGAATTCATCGCCGAAAAGAAAGTGAATTACGCCGAAGCCGTCGGCGAGGACTATCAGGAAGCCGCCGCCTGGGTTGCGCACGCCGAAGGTAAGGACGATGAAGCCATCGCCAGCCTGCGCGCCCTCGCCGAGAAGGCCGACAAGCTAGGCGACGAACCTGAAGGCATCCCAGCTCGTGAACAACTCGCCGATATGCTGCTGGAAGCCAAGCGCCCGCAGCAATCGCTAGCCGAATATCAGACTGATCTCAAGCTGAATCCCAACCGCTTCAACGGCCTCTACGGCGCTGCCCGCGCCGCCGAAGCCGCTGGCAAGCACAACGACGCCAACGAATACTATGCCCTACTTCTGAAAGTCTGCGACGGATCGAGTTCCACAAGGCCGGAGCTAAGCCGGGCAAGGGAATTGCTGGCGCAGAAATAATCTATGAACCTGTTGTTATCCTGAGCGAAGCGAAGGACCTCTTTGCCAGCCAACGCCATCGCCGGCTTGGTAAGGAATTTCTACCACGGAGTCTTTGGATTCTCCCCTCCCACCGTCATTTTCATAGGCAAACTGCGCCGGATATGAGTTATTCTTGACACCCCCACTCGACCGGTTCTTAGCAACGGACTGGCGTGCCCATATAAAACCGAGGTAACTGATGAGTCTGCAAGCCATGCTCCGCGCCATAAGCGCCCCGTTACAGCCCGCTGTCAAAGCTGCAACAAGTCCGCGCCAAACTTATTGCGTTGCTTCCCTTATTCTCGCGGCCTGTCTGTTCCTCGCTCTACCAGCATGCAAGAGCAAGCAATCCTCGCCATCCAACGAGACCACAGCCGGTGTGCCCGCGACTCCGCCCGCTCCCGCGAACAACGTTGCCCCGCCACCCGCAAATAACAACGTAGCACAACCGCAGCAGGCAGTTCCGGCACAGCCTGAACAACCGGCCTTGCCGCAGCCCATAATTGTTGCCGCCGGAATCCCTCTCACCATCCGGATTACCGAAGATCTCGGCTCCAAAGCGAGCCAGACCGGACAAACCTTCGCCGCCACGCTCGACAAAGATGTAATCGTCGATGGCCAGACCGCAATTCCTGCCGGCGCAAATGTCGTCGGCGCGATAGTAAGCGCCAAACCCTACGGCCGTTTTGCAGGCGAAGCGAGTTTGGTTTTGCGCCTGACCACGGTCAACATCAACAATGCCGATCAACCCATCGTGACTGCGGCTCGCAGTTTTGGACCAAAAATAAAAGCCAAGGGCGCAGTCAAAAAATTCTTCGGCGGCCTCGCGAAGCGCGCCGAAGGAGATGAGCGAGAAGTAGTCCTACCCGCCCAGTCCGCCTACACCTTCACCCTAAAGCAACCGCTGCAAATCCAATGAGGACCATGCGGTCACGAGACGTTGCATTTGATTTTGGGTGGCGCAGCGCTTCAGCGTTGCGATCAGGGGCTTATTTTCGGAACGGGCTTTAGCCGCTGGGGTAATGGCGCAGGTTCGCTTTTTCGGTCTCTAACTCGGCCGGAAACCAAACACCGTCATCTTCAAAATCAATCCAGCCATCATGCCGAGCGTCCCCAGCAGCGCGTTGTACTCATGATGCTTCTGGTATAAATCCAAAGAGAACTTTCCCGACTCTTCGCCGTGATCACTCGGCGAGAACCGCGGAAACATCCGCGGCACCCGCTGCGCATATTCATCGAACTCAGAAAACTTTTGCCGCAGAAACGCTTCTTCATCACGAATCACCGGCAAATAAATCGCAAAGAACATCACCACAAGCACGACCCCCACCCACCAACTCCGCGCGGCCACCGCGAATCCAATCCCTATGAGCAACGATCCCAAATAAAGCGGGTTGCGCGTATAAGCGTACGGACCGGAAGTGGCAAGCGATTCATTCTTGCGCACATGTCCCGAAGCGATAGCCCGAACCAGAAGCCCCGGCAAAACCAAAATCGCACTCAGCATCATCGAACGCCAAGAAGGCCGCGCCAGCCAGAAATAAAACACGGCGAAAAGAAATCCCAACGGCACTCGAATGTGTCGCGCGATCTGTGACCACTTAGCCATGTTTTGAAAGGGCGCGGCTTTCAGCCGCGCTGTAAGCGCCAAAAACAAACGAGGGCTTTAGTCCCTGAGGTAGCCGTCCAGCAACTCGCTTGCAGCCCGAACCACCGCTTCACTCCCGATCCCTAACAATCCGTCATCTGTCGCGGCTCGCCGCGCATGAGTCGTAACACTCTCCGCACTCCGCAGCACAACACTGCGCGTCCCGTAAGGCCCGTTGCGCGCCGGATCTGTAGGCCCATAGAGCCCGACCAAAGGAACCCGCAAAGTCGCTGCCAGATGCAACGGTCCAGTGTCTCCGCCAATAAAAAGCCGCGCCCGTCGCGTTAGAGCAATCAACTCAGTGATGCTGCAGCGCATCGCCCGCGCCATCCCCGCGCTCGCAGCCTCCGCCGCCAGCACCAACTCCTCTTCACCTGGCCCATAATTCAAAATCGATCGCACACCGAGATCCGCCAACCCGCGTGCCACTTCACCGTACCGCTCCGCAGGCCATCGCTTCGCGCCCCATCCCGCGCCCGGATTCAAAATCGCGAACTCATCAATGCCAAGTTCCGCCAATCGCTGTTCGATCTGCAACTCACCCTGCGGATCATGCGGCAGATCACAGAAAAATTCTCCCGGCGATTTCATTTGCCGCTCACTCAACGCTTGAGCGACTGAAAGATTCTGCTCGATCACATGCCTGCCGCGCGCAACAACCATCCGCGTGTACCACAAACTCGCCGGGGACTCTCTCGGCTCCGCCGCGCCATACACCACGCGCGCCCCCGACCACCGCGCCAGCACGGCCGACCGCATCGCACCCTGCAAATCCACCGCTGCATCGTAATGCGCATCACGCACATCATTCCAGACCGTGGCCATGCGCTGGAGAGTAGAAATCGAAAACGGAGACCTCCGCCACGCCTTCAGATTCACTGTGTGAACTTCATCAACCAGCGGCCGCAGCGCAGATCGTGCCCCCCGCCGCGGTGCCCCTGGCGCACACAGAAGTTCGACCCAACGCTCTTCAATCAGCCAGCCAATGTAAACTTGCGGGAACGCTTCTCGCAGAGCATGAACCGCGGGCAGCGTGTGCAGCACGTCTCCCATGGCGCTGAGGCGCACAATCAGCAATCGTTCGATCTTTGTCGCTGATGCAATATCGACACGCTTCGACTCGTAACTTCCCAATCCCACGCTCACTGCGGCCTCGGCCCAAACCGCGAGCGAATAATCTCGCTAGTAGAGTGATCCTTCGCATCGCCCACGATCTCTACCCGTCCGCCGTACTGCACAACCGTGTCGCGCTCCGGAACAGAGTCCACTGTGTAGTCCGTGCCCTTGGCCTGAATGTCAGGACGAATCTCACGAATAATGCCGCGCACATCAAGCTCGGCAAAAATAATTACCGCATCTACATCGCCGAGCGCAGCCACAATCTCAGCGCGCTCCTCCGCCGGCATAATGGGACGCCCATTGCCTTTTAGCGCTCGCGCCGAATCGTCAGAATTGATCGCTACCACCAGCTTGCCACCCAGCGCCTTCGCCCCGTGCAGGTAGCGCACATGCCCCACATGCAGCAAATCAAAATTCCCGTTGGCCAGAATGATGCGATCCCCGGCGCGCCGCCACTGCTCCACGTGAGCACGTAGCGTCGCGCGGTCCATGATTTTATTTCGTTCTTCCATTTGTCTGAGCTATCAATGTGGCCGAATCGAAGGTGGCGCCTGCTCGATGGCGCGTAAAAGTTCCTCACGAGAAACCGTGGCCGTTCCCCGCTTCATCACTACAATTCCGCCAGCATAGTTCGCCAACTGCGCCGCCTCTTCAGTACTCGCGCCCGCGGCCAGCGCCGCGCTGAACGCCGCAATCACCGTGTCACCCGCTCCCGTTACATCGGCCACTTCGTCCGAACCAAAAATCGGAATGTCCACCGGCGCGCGCCCCTGATCAAACGCAACCATGCCGTCCCGGCCGCGCGTAATCACCAGCGACTGCAGCTTCATCCGCTCCATCACCTGTTCGCCAGCCTGCCGGACCTTCGTCCAGTCCTGCCCGATGCGCATGCCCAGCGCTGCTTCCACCTCGGGCTCATTCGGAGTCGCTGCCGTAGCGCCGGAATACTCCAGTAGCCGGTACCGCGAATCCACGATCAAAGGCACCAGCACAACTCTTCGCCGTCCCGCCTGCCGCAACGCGCTCACGATCGCCGGGCTCGCCGAACCATACCCATAATCCGAAACCAGCAACGCATCCGATGCGCGCAGATATTCTCGTGCCGCCAAAAACAACTCGCGCGTCAAGTGCCGGTTCGGAGGATTCTCCGGCTCGCGATCCACGCGCACCACCTGCTGCCGTGTATTGTGCGTCATCCCCGCGAGAATCCGCGTTTTTGTAACCGTCGTATAACTCTTGTCCTTCAACACTCCACTCACCGGAATGCGCTTGTGGCGGAAAAACTTCAGCAGCATTCGCCCCGGTTCGTCGTCGCCGATAGCGCCCACCGGCAGCACGTTCACCCCCAGGTCAGCGAGATTGTTGACCGCGTTCGCTCCTCCGCCCGGCACCACCGTGCGCTCTCGATGTTTCAGGATGAGCACCGGCGCCTCTCGCGACACCCGCGAGATTTCTCCAAACACAAATTCGTCGGCCACCAGATCCCCCAGCACGGTGATCGTGACCTTGGGGAATGCCTCAATAATCTTGTGCAGCCGGTCGACTTCTTTCAAATGCTTGGTCATCTGATTTTTATTGCCGTCTCCGGCATTTTCTCACGAGCGTCTTCGTCGTTCCTCAATCACGCGCAGCATGGTATCGACCGCATTACCCGCGTCAGCAAGCTCCATCTTCACAGGCACAACCGCCAGCGGCTCCAGCGTGGCCAGATATCCGCCCAGATTCACGGCATCTTTCTCCGTAGTAACGAAGCCGCCAGCTTCGCTGCGCTGCCGAAGCTGCAGCAAGTCGCGCACGTCTTTCTCAGTGTACGCATGATGATCGCGAAAGAGCGCCTGCGCCACAGGATCAATCCCCGCTGCCCGCAACTGCAATAGAAAATTCTGCGGCCGCGCAATCCCGCAAAACACAACCGGCCGCGGTGGAACATCTCGCGTAACTATTCCCCGTCGCACCCGCCAAACCGTCTTATCCGCCAGCGGAAACGATTCCGCCGCGGCGCCGCTCGCCATCACCACCGCATCGGCCCGCCGCAGCGAACGCAAAGACTCCCGCAATCGACCATTAGGAAGCATACGATCCCGCGCATCCTCCGGCGTCACCAGCACAATATCGAAATCCCGCTTTAATCCTCGGTGCTGAAAGCCATCATCCAGCAAGTGAATCTGAACCCCGAATCGCTCCTCGGCAAACAATCCGGCCTTATAGCGATCTTCCCCCACCACCACCGGAGCCTGCAGCCGTCTCGCGATCAGCAGCGGCTCATCGCCGAAATCCCGCGGCAGTCCGCCCGGATCCACCAGCAGCACGCCACGAGTCGTGCGCCCATAGCCTCGCGAAAGCACATCAAATTGAATTCCCCGCGCCCGTAACAACTCGCCCAACAAAATAACGAATGGAGTTTTCCCCGATCCTCCCGTCGAAAGATTTCCCACGCTGACAACCGATCCCGGCAACGATCGTGAAGGCAACCACCCCCGGTCGTAGAACGCATTACGCGCTCCCACCGCACCGCCGTAAATTGCCGATAGCGGATTCAATCTCATGGCCGCGCGAGCAACCCCTCGAGTGCGCCCGCGGTTCGAGCCGTGGCTCCGATCTGCGACCGCAGGGTTTCGGCAGCGCGTCGACCCAGCGCGTTGCGTTCCGCATCGTTAGCCAGCAACTCCAGCAACACCAGCGGCAACTCCGCTGGACCAACAACTCTCACCGCGTTTCGGCTTTGAAACAAGCTCACGATGTCGCGAAAGTTTTCCGTATGATTGCCCACCACCGTGGCCACGCCGTGCTGCGCCGGCTCAATAATGTTGTGCCCGCCGCGAGGCACCAGACTCCCGCCGACAAAAGCAATGTCAGCGAGTGCATACAAAGCCGCCAGCTCTCCAATCGTATCCAGCAAAAATACTCCACCGGCCAAAGGCTCTCCATTCCAAAGAGATCGCCTGTAAAAACTAATCGACATCTGTTCCAGCAGCGCGGCCCCGACGGCAAAACGCTCGGGATGCCGCGGTGCCAGAATCATCACCGCCCGCGGATACTGCACCAGCAAATTCTCAAACGCCTTCAGCAGCAGCGGCTCTTCTCCATCCACAGTGCTGCCACAAACCAGCACCGGGCCAGCGCCCGCTCCCGCAATCGATGTCCGCAAGTTCTCGACAATCGCCGGCGGAGCTGGCGCAGGAATATCAAACTTCAAATTCCCTGTAACGCGCACACGTTCCGGCGGTGCGCCAATATCCTGCAACCGCGCGGCATCCTCCTCCGTCTGTGCCAGAAACAAGTCCACATTCACCAGCAGCCTGCGCAGCAATCCACGAAATCGCCGGTAATTCGGCCACGACCGGTCTGAGATTCGGGCATTCACCACCGCAATGCGCGCGCCGCTCGCATGCGCCAGCCGCATAAAGTTGGGCCAGAACTCAGTCTCCACCACCACCACCATTCGCGGCCGCAGCGCCCGCAGGTAAGGACGAATCGCGAACGCGAAATCCATCGGAAAATAAAACACATTCGCATCGCCAAAGCGCTTCCGCGCCAGTGCCTGCCCCGTATCAGTGGTCGTAGAGACGAAAAATCTATGCTGCGGAAATCGCCTCTGTAATTTCTCCACCAACCCCGCAACCGCCAGCACTTCCCCCACCGAAACCGCGTGAACCCAAATCACCGACTCCCGTTCTTCCGGCAAACGAAGCCGTGCAGGCACCCCGCCCAGCCGCTCTGCTAAACCCTTGCGATATTTCCCGTAGCGCGTCATCTGGTAGAGCCAGTAGGGCAGGCTCGCCAACATTGCAGTACCCAGAGCCACGCTATAGACAAAGCTGTAGAGGGAAGGGATCAAGTCCCAGCCATTCTAAACACAGATCTACTCTGTGTGCCTCTGTGCCCTCTGTGTTTAAGGTTTTATGTCGCGAGGTCAATCCGCAAAGAAAATGGCTTTACCCTCTATAATCGAACCATGCAGCCAGCGCTAAAAGCGAGGCTCGTTCGTTTTCTCGTGGCGGTGTGCGCCGTAGTGTTGTCTTCAGCTACTCTTTCCGCCAAGGATTTCGTCAAGCCGGTAGCCCAGCCCGCCAAGAACTATCCCGCGCACGACGATCATCCCGACGAGAAAGTAGCCATCGCCGCCGACCCCTACGACGCTCCCGATAAGGCAAAAATATTTACCATCGACTTTCACGAGCACGGACTCCTGCCCATCTTCTTCATCGTCACCAACAATGGCGACCAGCCCATCTCCATCGCCAACATGCAGGTCGAGTTGACCACCGCCGGTCGTGCCAAACTGACCCCAATTTCGCCCGACGATATCTCCCGCCGCCTCTCCAATCCCAAGGCCAACACCAACCCTGCCACGCCTCTGCCATTTCCTGTCCCGCACAAAAAAGTGAAAGGCGCCGTCAGCAAGAAAGAACTGGACGAGATCGAGTCCTCCCAATTCGCCGCCAAAGCCGTCGAGCCCCGCACCACCCAATCGGGATTTTTCTTTTTCGACGTAGAAGACATCGACGCGCCCCTCGCCGGCGCCCACATCTACGTAACCGGGGTCGACGACGCCAAAGGCGCCGAGCTGATGTACTTCGAAATTCCGATGGACAAGTAAGGGTGGTTCTCGGCACAGGCCGTGTGGCGCGGGCACTCTTGCCCGCGTCTTCTGCTACAAGATAAGCTATTGTGACCGCCTTATAATCGGCATAAGATGTCGACCTCCACAGACACCGCTATCGCCGCACCCACGACCTACGAGCCCGTCATCGGCCTCGAAGTGCACGTCCAACTTGTGACGGCGTCTAAGATTTTCTGCTCCTGTTCCACTCGATTCGGCGCCGCGCCCAACACAAATGTCTGCCCCGTCTGCCTCGGCATGCCCGGAGCGTTACCGGTGCTGAACCGCAAAGCCGTGGAATTCGCTACGCTGGCCGCGATGGCCCTGAATTGCCGCATCAACAAAACCTCAATCTTCGCCCGCAAGAATTATTTCTATCCCGACCTGCCCAAGGGCTACCAGATTTCACAATACGACAAGCCGCTAGCCGAGCACGGATATATTGAGCTGGCAAGTCATAAAAAAATCGGCATCACCCGCGTGCATCTCGAAGAAGACGCCGGCAAAAGCCTGCACGAAGGCTTTCCAGACGCCGATGAAAAAACCGCGATCGATCTCAACCGCACCGGCGTGCCGTTGATCGAAATCGTCAGCGAGCCCGAAATTGCCACGCCCGACGAGGCCTACGAATACCTCACGCGCCTGAAAGAAATCATCCTCTACACCGGCGTCAGTGACTGCAACATGGAGGAAGGTTCGCTGCGCTGCGACGCCAACGTCAGTGTGCGCCCGCGCGGCCAAAAAGGATTAGGCACAAAAGCCGAGATCAAGAATGTGAATTCATTCCGCTTTATCCGCGAGGCGCTCATCTACGAGATCGCGCGCCAGGTCGGCGTGATCGAGTCCGGCGGCAAGATAGTGCAGGAAACCCGCCTCTACAACTCACACGAAGGCAAAACTTACAGCATGCGCTCGAAGGAACAAGCGCACGACTACCGTTATTTCCCTGAGCCCGATTTGCTGCCGCTGGTCGTTGATGAGAAATGGAAAGCTGAGATAACCAAAACTTTGCCCGAGTTGCCGGAGGCCCGTCGCGCGCGCCTGGTGGAGAAATACGGCATCACCGAATATGACGCGCAAGTGCTGACGATTTCGAAATTCCTCGCCGATCAGTTTGAAGCCGCGGCGAAGGCAGCGAAGAACCCGAAGCGCGTAGCGAACCTGGTGCAGGGCGAATTGATGGGACGTCTCAAGGCCAGGGGCGCGGAGATCGAACAATCTCCGATTTCGATGAAAGGCGTGGCCGCATCCGCCGATCTGGTCGAGAGCGGCGCGATCTCCGGCAAGATGCTCAAAGATCTTTACGATCTCAGCTTCGAGCGCAACAAAGATTTTCCCGAGGTCTACGACGAAGAAGGGCGCCCGCAGCAGTCCTCAGATACATCCGCGCTCGAAAAGATCATCGACGAAATCGTCGCCGCGAACCCCAAGCAGCTCGAACAATACCGGGCCGGCAAGAAGACCATGATTGGCTTTTTCGTTGGCCAGGTGATGAAAGCGTCCAAAGGCCAGGCCAATCCTCAGTTAGTGAATGAGTTGCTGACCAAGAAGCTGGAGTGATCCAATCTTCCAACAGAGCTCATGTGACCGAAGTACCATCTTCGCGTGTGACTTCCGCAATCTGATTTCTCTTTCCAGAACTCATTAAGATGGTCTCAGGCCTGTGTGTCGCAGGCTAATCGTCTGAGAGCCCTCATGACCAAGCTCGATCGCATCATCAGCATTGCAACGCTTGTGGCTGCGGTCGTGGCCATTGTTTTGGTGTTGAAAAGGCCGGCTCCGGTGGCGCAACCGCAGGCTCCCGCAGTAGAGCGTGCACAGCCGCTTGGACAGAAGACCGAACAAAGAACAGACCAGCCCGAACCGGCCGCCCAGCAGGCTCCGGCGCCATTCAGCGGAAATAATCAGTCAGCTGCAGCGCCATCACAGAATCAGCAGCAACCGGTTGCTTCCAGTTCTCAAACGAAAGCCGACGCTCATTCTAGTGAGTCTCATTCCAATTCTGATGGAATCAGCGCTCTGCTGGCGCAGGCCGCAACCGCCGCTGGAAGCGCCGGAGCCGGGGCACTCTCGCCAGACTCCGAAGCGGGCAGTGGAGAGCCAAACATCAAAGATCAGCAAGTAACGTATGAGGGCGACGTTGTCCACGGGCGGTTCCTCACCGAGATCGCCGGAAAAGATGTCTGGGTCACCATCTCTGGCCACATGGGATCAAAGGATGGATACGCGACGTTCGAGCCGACCGAATTCAAAGTGGGTGATATGAACGTGCCGGTTTCGCTGGTGAATCCCGCCTTGCAGAGAAAGCTGGCCGAGGAGCGCGACCGCCTGAAACTTCCCAACTAGATCAAGCGGTCACCGCCGGCAGCCCATTTCCCGCGGCAACTTTGGCGTACCAGCGTCCTGATTCCTTCATGGTGCGTTGCTGCGTTTTGAAATCGACATAGGCCAGGCCGAAGCGCTGGCTAAAACCTTCCGCCCATTCAAAATTATCCATCAAAGTCCACGCATGATAGCCGCGGACGTCCGCACCATCCGCGATGGCGTGAGCCAGCGCTTGCAGATATTGCCGGTGATATTCGATGCGGCGAGTGTCGCGGATCACGCCGCTCGCGTCGGGGCCATCGCTGTAGGCGCACCCGCTCTCGGTAATTTCAATTGCAGGATGATTGTAATCGCGGCTGATGCCCATGACCATGTCATACAACGCCTGCGGCCAAACTTCCCATCCCATGCCGGTTTTCGGGCCCTGCTCGCCGCCGGCCATCTTCACCGGGAACAGCCATTGCTGCGCATGCGCGAGCCGTTCCATCGCGCTGGGCGCCGAGGCAATGGTGCGGTAGTAGAGATTGATGCCGATGAAATCGAGCGGCGCCCGCATCTTTTCCAAGTCCCCCGATTTAATTTTCATGGCAGTTTCCGGTAGGAATGTGAACGCGTCGGGATACCGGCCTCTGAGCGCAGGCTCCAGAAACCACAAGTTCGTGATGGCGTGCGCGCGCTCCGCGGCAAGTTTATCTTCGTCGGAGTTCGATGCCGGTTCGCAGGCTGACATGCTGAACGCAGTACCTACGCGCGCGTTTGGTCGAGCCGCCTTCAACGCCCGGAAGCCCGCACCCTGCGCCAGGTTCACAGTGTGAGTAGCGCGGAGAAAATCGATGAGGTTCTGCTGCCCGGGAGCAAGTTCACCTTGCAGATAACCTCTGTAGGTAAATGCTGCGGGTTCGTTGAAGAGCATCCAGTCTGATACGCGATCACCCAAGGCGCGGGCAACAACTTCCACGTAGTCGGCCAAGCGGGAAGCTGTATCGCGATTGGGCCAGCCTCCCGCATCTTCCAAAGCCTGTGGCAAGTCCCAATGGTAGAGAGTGACGAAGGGCCGGATTCGGGCTTCTAGCAAAGCATCTACCAGACGGCTGTAATAATCCAGGCCTTTGGAATTTGCAGTCCCGGAGCCGGAAGATTGAATGCGCGGCCATGAAATCGAGAAGCGATAGCTGTTCAGATTCATTGCGCGCAGCAGCGCGATGTCTTCCTGCCAGCGATGATAGGAATCGCAGGCTACGTCGCCGGTGTCGCCATTCTTGATTTTGCCGGGAGTATGGGCGAAGCGGTCCCAGATCGATTCGCCTTTGGCATCTTCTTTCCACGCCCCTTCGATCTGGTAAGCTGCCGTGGCTGTGCCCCAGAAAAAATTCTTTGGGAATGGAATCTCAGAGGAAGAATCAAATTGCATGGCATGCGCGCCGGCGGGCATCGCAGAACTCGATGTGCGCGCTGCATTCGACACACTGCAACCCGAAAGCAAAGTGGCCGGGAGAGCGGCTGCAATGCCGGCGCCGAGAGCAGATTGCACAAATTTACGGCGGGTCAGGCGCAAAGTAAAATGTGTCTCCTGCAAAAATGATAGGTCTCTTTCAGCATTGTCATAAAGCTGAGTCTCGACTGCGGCGCTGACATTCTAAATTGCAGACGAAGAAACAGAAAGGCGGTGGATCCGAAGGGTACTCTATTTAGAACTGGGCGTGGCCGCCTCGTGCGGTACGTCACTCAATGATTTGTAGGAGTAAATCACCTGTTGGTCATAAAGCACTTGCGTAGCCCACCATCCCAGAAAAGCAGAGACGGTCAGAAACAACGCGAGGAAGAGATAGCTGAATCGGATATTTCTTGCCTCGTTGGCCGCTTGCGCTTCCTCAGGCATGTCTTTCTTCGCCGGCTTGCGATGCCAGAGCAGGTATCCTCCCGCTGCGGCGAGCGCCAATAAGGTGAACTCCATAAAGGGAGGAGCGTGCAAGTGCTTTTGAAGGTGGTTGGAGGCCGCAATTCCTCCGGGAAATAGATAGAGCAACAGCACAATCCACCGCAGCTTGGTCTGGAACTTCGCAATCCACCAGAACAGGCACAGAGAGAATGCGACCATGGCATTGAATGTGGCGCCTCGAAGCACCATGATCTGATCATGAAACTGGCGCAGTCTCTCGTTAGGATCGGTGCCCTTCAACAGAATTGTAGCTTCCTGGAAAAGGAAGACATCCTCGGCCAGGCCTTCCTGCTCACTGATCCACTGATGATCAATCCATTGATTATTGGAGTGCAGGCCTTGCCGGATCACCCACCTTCCGGTGTATTTGCAGTCTTGATCATTGTTTCTGAATCGATCGCGCTTGAGGGCTGTCGGATCACTAGCCTTTGCGACTTCTGTATTCTCCGGCTTCGAAGACCCCGTCTCTTGTGACGCTGGACCTTTCATCTGCTGTCGAACGGTTTGACAAAAAACTTCTGTCCGAATGCTGCTCTCCGTCACTCCGATTTGAAAAAGATGCTGCCCAAGCCGAAAATGAAGGTCGTCGTCGTCGAAGAAATCCTGCGCGATCCGGGACACCGCGGAACCCAGCGAGAAGGTCATGGCGAACAACAGAACACCAGCCACCGCGGGCTGGTTCTGTTTTTCCACCCAACCCATTAGCTTCTTGAGGCTACTTTCATGATCCGAGAAAAAGAGGTGGATAACGAGGAGCACCCAGGGAAGGGCGAGCGCACCGACAATGATTATGTCGAATGCAATGCTAAAAGCGCCCATATGTCATCCATATCCTCTCAACGGCCTGTCAAGGCTGCGAAAATCCCGAGGTCTGGAACAAAACGGCTAGCACATGGGGAAAGAGTGTGGGGCGAATAGTAAAACGCCGGATGGGCGGTTGCAAAAAGAGTTTGTACTTGTTACGAAAAACGAACAAAGCCTGATTTAGGGAGGTTTCATGACATGAGCACGCAGCATGGGCGGAACGAATCATGACCATCGGTGCTTCCCACAGCGCCGATTTTCGATTGCCAATAGCTGATCGGTGATTGAGAATTTGTGACAGGCGATTCCATGAGACTAGCTCCTCCCGCACTCTCGGCTTCGGGTTTTGGAAGCGCGTGGTTTGCTCTTTGCGTTGCGTTTGCGCTGCATATTCTGGATGAAGCCTCCACCGGCTTTCTCGCGGTGTATAACCCGACCGTGACGATCCTGCACGAGCGCTGGAGCTGGTTTCCCATGCCCCGAGTCGAGCTTAAGGAGTTTCTGATCTCGCACATCGCGGTGTGCGGACTTTTGTTTTGTCTGACTCCGGTTGCGTCGCGTGGCATGCAGGGCTTGCGGCCCGTGGCGTGGGCTTATGCGGTCATCATGTTTTTGAATGGGCTGGGGCACACGATAGGAACTATCTTGGGACAGACGGTAGCCGCGGTTATGTTTCCGCGCCCGGCCCCTGGTTTCTATTCCTCGCCGCTTCTGTTCGCGGCTTCGCTTTGGCTGATGTTCCGGCTGCAGCGAACCGCGCGTGTGGATTTTCAATTGCCAACCGCCGATTGACGAATCGTGGTGATGAATGTCGTCTCCAATATAGTTGGAGTTTTGCACGCCGGACGCGGCCAAGCCGACCCTGCTATCATCGTTGGCGGAGTTGAGTGAATACCAATGGAAGACGTGGAAGACGACGAAGAAATTCCTTATATTTCCGGTTCAGGAGAAGGACTCATGGAAGAAGGTTCAGGTTCGCGCGGCGGGTCGCGCCGCGATGAAGATATCGCACTCGATTTGATGAAGTTTATAGCGATGACCACAGGGTATGGCCGAACTACTTCATCGGGCGTAGGGTTTCAAGGCACAGGTTCGGCATCGAAGCCGGAGGAGTACGCTACACATCTGCTGGAGTTGTATGGAAAGTGCCGGGCCGCTGTGGGGGGAAAGAAGTGATCCAAGCGCATCGCAGGAGCAGTGTCAGCGCGAGCCCGGAGATGCTTGAGAGGGTCGAAGCCGAATGTAACGGATTCAGTGTGCGGTTTTCAGGCGGACCAGCATCTCGTAGGCTATGGGAGTTCCAGCGCAGCTCTTGATCGGGAAGTGAGTGCCGATGAACCAGTGCAGGACTTCGTCGTTCTTCAGGGGATCAGAGCTGTAGACGACTTGTGCGTATCGAACCCCGCCGACTGGGCTAACCTGAAAATACATATCCACTTCCATGTCAGAGAACTTGACGGGAATCGTGCTAGTTCCTGCATTGGGCGTCACTTCCCCAGTTGTTTCAGGGGACTCGCAGAAGCCTGTTTTAGTGGCCCCTTTGGCGGCGTGAATTCGTCGGCCGCGAACGCCTTCACCTGAATGAGTTTCTGAATCCGAACTTCGACGGCCCGGGCATCCCAGCCGCGAAACGTCAGCGTGCGTGGGAGACTGCGACCTTCGAATGGCTGGTAGTCAGTGAACTCCGAGCGCTCGGTCACAGTAGAGCGCTCGCGCGGACGCTCCATATGATAGGCATCAGGGCCCGCGTCGATGGAAAAAGGTTCCCCGGTCGAGGCATTGACGCAGCTCTTGGAGTCGGCCAGACCAGTTTTCGCCAGCACGCAGGTCAGTTCGGTTTGTCCTGACTGCTCGGTCTGGATACGGAGCACCTTCCACTCAGGGCCGAGCCGATAGTTGGAGGCCAGAGCGAGCAGTTGGTCCAACTCCCAGATCATCAGAGGCAGCGCCTCCGTACTGCGTTGACGGTAGATGGCACCCTCGGTTGCAACTTCCGTGGTCGTGAAGCCGGGGAAGTGGAACACGCGACGGTAGTGGCCGGGGGCGGCCCAAGTCATCGCGAAAATGCCCTCTACGGACTTGTTGCCTTCGCGAAGAGTAACGTTCGCCAGTAGGAGAAACGGGGTCCCGTCAGGAGCCTGAAGATCGACGAGTCCTGCCGCTTTGGACAGCATAGCGGTCGCATCTTGCTTGGTGGATTGGTCGGCCGCAATGACGACTCGCGATTCAAAGAGGAAGATTGAGCTGATGAGCAAAAGTCCTAACCGTAATGTCTTCGGGCGTGCGTTCACGGAAGACCCAAGACGTCGGCGACGTTATTTTCCAGGAGTGCTACAGGTGTCCAACGGATCAAACCGAAAGAAAACCGACCGATGCCCATCAAGAGTGGTACGAAAGAAACCGCGGCCCCGAGGACCGCGGTGTTAGTCTTGGTGCCGTTTTGCTTTGAACACATATTCTAGCGTCGGCCTTTTTTAGCTTTCTTCTTGGCCTTCTTAGCCGGCTTTTTTGCTGCTTTCTTTTTCGCTGCCTTCTTTTTTGCGGGCTTGGCGGCTTTTTTCTTCGCCGGCTTCTTCGCCGCTTTTTTCTTGGCGGCTGGCTTCTTCTTGGTGGGCGCTTTCTTTTTAGCGGGCGGCTTCTTGGAGCCCCCACCAGCGGGCGCGGCAGGTTTGGGCTTGGGGGCGGGAGGCGTCGGAGGCGCTACCGGCTCACTCATCGCCGGTTCCGGCATGCCAGCTTCTTCCTCTTCCTCTTCTTCCTCTTCGAAATCTTCTTCGAGCGACTCGCTATAAGCGCCGCTGTCGCCGAATTCTTCTTCGTCATCACGAGCGTAAAGCGTGGGATCGTAGAACGTCATTGCTCCTCCTGATCTTAGTTTGGCTTCCTCGCAAGGCTGCCGGGTACGGGAAATTAAAAGACCACCAGATACTGAGCTGGAACGGCGCGCGATTATAGCACGACGTTTGGTGCAGACTGCAAGGGCCGTGTAAACAGCACGGTTGGTCTATCTGTTATCACAGTGCGCGCGCTAGGTAAAGAAGAATTGGAAACAAGTCTCTGGAATGGAGTCGTTTGGAGGAAAGGATTTTACCGGCTTTGCTGCACGACCAGGATCATGCCGGGGCGGATGACAGCAACATCGCCGTTGTAGCGCTTGAGGGCGGAGACCGTGGTCTTGTAAGTGGTGGCGATCGAATAGAGAGTTTCGCCGGACTTTACCTTGTGGAGCACACTGGCCTGGGAATCTGAGTCAGCGTCACTTCCGGACTCGGCATCGGCAGCCCTGGCCGTTCGCACGGTTTTTCGTGGGTGCGCAGTCGGCTTGCCGGAGGCGGTCGAAGCCACTTCGCTGCTCGGCGTGACCGGCAAGCGAATGGCAAGCACCTTCCGCCCACGCAGGCTATCGCCGTTATGCAGCCCGTTCCAGCGGCGAACCATCTGCGCGGGCACTCCAAAATTGTCGGCGACGGTTTGGACGGTATCTCCCTTGCGAACCTTGTAGCGGGTAATGCGGCGGGCGTAGGTGGCAGTGTCGCTGAAGGGATGCTTGCCGGGTGTGACTGGGATAATCACCCGGGTATCGGCTTCGAGCTCTGAACCCTCAAGATGGTTGGCCTCGGCGATGAATTTTGGCGTGGTGTGGTAGGTCCGAGCCAGCGAGGCCAGCGTGTCGCTGGAATGAACGGTCGGATAGCGCCACCACAGGCGCATACCCGACGGAATGGCGGCGATCGCCGTCTGATATTGCTCTTTCGTCCCAGCGGGCAGATGGAGCTCAAACGATCCTTCTTTCGGCGTGCTCAGACGCAGCAGACTGGGATTCAATTGCTGTAGCTCCGCGGGAGTCTTATCTACGCAGTCGGCCACGAGGCGCAAATCCACCGGGTAGTTGATGGTTACGGTATCAAAGGCTGTAGGCTCGTCCATCGAGACATCATCAAACCCGTAGTGCGACAGGTTCTTGGTCAAAATGGTCACAGCCAGAATGATAGGAACGTAGTTGCGGGTTTCTTTGGGCAGAACGTTGCGCCGGTAAAGCTCCCAGAAATCGGCGTAGCCCGTGCGCTTGACCGCCGCCTGTACGGTACCCGGGCCGGAATTATAGGCTGCCATGGCGAGATACCAATCGCCGAACTGGGCATAGAGATCTTTCAGATGGTGAGCGGCGGCGCGCGTTGATTTCTCGGGGTCCTGGCGGTCATCCACCCAAAGGCTGCGCTGCAGGCCATAACCTTTCGCGCGGCTGCCCATGAACTGCCAAATGCCGCGAGCCCCGGCGCGAGAAACGGCTAGAGGCTGGAATCCGGATTCGGCCTGGGCCAGGTAAATCAAATCCTGAGGAACGCCTTCCTGCTTCAGGATCTTAACCATCATGTCGTGATAGCGGCCGGAACGGGCAAAGGCACGCTCGAAACTGCCGCGTCCGCGGTTAGAGAAGTAGCTGATATATCCGGCCACCTGATCCGTCATCATCAACGGTAGGTCAGAGTGAGTCGACTTGATCTCGGCTTGGACCTTGGCTTTGAGGTTGGGGTCGGCAGCGGGTGTGATGCCGTTGGTTTCGTCGATGGGTGCCGGTTCGGACTTCTGCGCTTCGGAGTCGGATGCCAGGCTCCCAAGGTCGAGGTGGTTGACTCCATCTACGATACGATCAAATTCTTTTCCCAGGCGGTCGTCGGAGCGGATATCCAGATTGCTTTCGAGCAAGGCGTTAAAAGCGTTGTCGAAATCCTCTTTGGCAATCTCGGTCTGGCCCCCCTGGTAAGCTTGCAGTCCCGCTTGATAGCTGTTTTCCACCTTGGTAATGAGATCGGCGACCGGGTCTGGCGCCGGTGCTTGGGATGGAGTTGCCGGCTGGGCTTCGGCTGGATTTTGAGCCTGGGCCGACGGCTGGCTTGTAGCAACTGATTGCGCGGCTGTAGGCGCTTGCTCCGCTGATACGGACGTGGATGCGGGAGCTTTTGCCGCCGCCAAAGCCGGGGCAGTCTTGGCGGGCAACAGCGAAACCGGCTTCTGCGCCGTCTGGCATGCAGAGCCGGCCATCGTCGCGATGGCCAGTACAGCGATCCGCCCTTGGAGTTTTGCAACCCGCATATTTTGCTATGAGATACGGACTACTCGCCTAACTCGCAAATTACTGGATTCTATCAAAATCGTATCCCCTGCACAGCCTTGGGTCAACGCCGAAAAGGCACCGCTGAGGTTACCTTCGGCACCGGGTCCTACGTGACGTAACGCTGATTAGTCAGACGGCAGAAGCCCGATCAGGGTTGGTTTCTACCATCCTTCCGCTCCGATTCATACCCGCCAGTAATCAGGACGCCAAACTTGAATCGCCTTCTTGATATCTTTCGAGGACAGCTTTTCTGAAAGCGTCCGCTCGGCCAGCCCCGGCAATTCTGCATCCGAGGCAAAGCGCAGCGCGACGAGTTGAGACAGAGCCAGTTCCGGAATGCGCGCGCGCAAGGGCTCCGGTAACAGCAAGGCCAGCCGCATGCGTTCTTCCAGGCGAATCACCCGATCCTGCACCTTAACTGCGTACGTGCGTATCTTCAAAATCGCGATTGCCGCCGCCATGGCCACCACGAAGAGCAATCCCGAATGCAGACTGGGACGCCATATAAAATGGCCGGCCGCGATAAACGGCAGAAGCAGGAATACAGGCAGCACGAAGAAGTGAAACAGCGGATCGTAACGCGTGTGATTGGCGAAAGTCTGCGGCGTCTTTTCGGCCATAACGGGAGCTCCTGCCGGGAAACGAGCAAGTGTAGCAGAAGACAGTTGCCAGTTGCCGGTTGCCAGTTCCCAGTTCCCAGTAAAATCCCATGTTGACAACCGGCAGATATGGGATTTGGCTTCTGAGAACTGAGAACTGAGAACTGAGAACTGAGAACTGAGAACTGAGAACTGAGAACTGAGAACTGAGAACTGTTAATCTCTATTCCAACAGGAGAATCCAAAACAGCCATGAAAGCTATTCAAGTCAGAGCAGTCGGCGGACCCGAGGCGATGGAACTGGTGGAGTTACCGGTCCCGCAGCCCAAGGCGAACGAGGCGGTAATTAAGCTGGCTGCCGCCGGCGTGAACTTTATCGATGTCTACTTTCGTGAGGGCCGGTACAAGGCGCCGCTGCCTTTTACTCCCGGTCAGGAGGGCGCGGGCATAGTGACGGCCGTGGGCGCCGAAGTGAAACTGGTGAAGGTGGGAGACCATGTGGCCTGGTGTGGCGTGCAGGGATCTTACGCTGAGTATGCCACCGTGCCAGCCGACCGGCTGGTTCCTGTTCCCCAGGGCGTGAGCGACAACGATGCCGCGGCTGCGATGCTGCAGGGTATGACAGCGCATTACCTCTCGCATGATACGCATCCGCTAAAGAAAGGCGAGACGGCGCTGATTCATGCCGCCGCCGGCGGCGTAGGACTTCTGCTAACGCAGATGGCGCACACCATCGGCGCGCGTGTGATCGCCACGGTTTCCACCGAAGAGAAGGCCAAGCTGGCGCGCGAGGCCGGCGCGGATGAGGTAATCCTCTACACGCAGGCCGATTTCGAAGCCGAGACTAAACGGCTGACCGGCGGCAAGGGCGTGGACGTGGTGTACGACTCGGTGGGCAAGATAACATTCGAGAAGGGACTGAACGTCCTCCGCCCGCGCGGGATTATGGTGCTGTTCGGCGGATCGAGCGGTGCAGTGCTGCCGTTTGATCCTATCGTCTTGTCACAAAAAGGATCGCTTTATGTGACTCGGCCCTCGCTAGCGAACTACATCGCCACTCGCGAGGAGCTAGTGGCGCGGTCCGGCGCTGTGCTAGGCATGATTGCCTCAGGAAAGCTCAAGCTGCGCAGCGAGCATAGCTATCCGCTGGCGCAGGCACAGCAGGCACATCGGGATCTGGAAGGCAGGAAGACTACGGGGAAGCTACTGCTGATTCCGTGAAGCCGGCGGACTATTTCCACAAAGGGTTTTTAGATCAGACGTAGGTTGGGAAAATCCGGCGCATAGACGTTAGCGTCGCGGGTCATCAACCTGTCTGCTTTCAACAGGGCATGCGAGGCTATTATGAAGTCTGGCAGCAACCGCTTTGGCGAGCCTCCGCCGGAACGGCGGCGTCGGATGGCATAAGCTGCGAAGCTTGTTGCAGCGAATCGCCAGACCTCTTCTCCAAGGTCAAAATCGACCGTGATGTTCATCTCCCCGAGCAATTTCCCAACGCTCTGCGCATCGCCTGTGGGAATGGCCGAAAGTTCGACGAAGACAGGCGCGCTTACTACCAGTGACCCCTCGGCGCGCGCCTCTGACAAGTGAGCGGCAATTGTGGCCGCAAGCGGCCCTCCCGACCAAAATAGGGATAGGATATTTGTGTCGAGAGCCGTTCTCATTCGTAATCTTTATCGCTTCGCATATCGTCAATCCAGGCTTTGATTCCTTCTTCCCCGCCGGGAAACGGGCCCAAAATTCCGATGTATTTCTCGAAGGGATTGACTTCCGAGCGGGCGGGACGGATCACAGTGCGATCCTCTTCCACGACAAACTCAACCCGATCGCCAGCCTCCAGCCCGAGGCGTTTGCGAATCTCTTGCGGAACGGTGACCTGACCCTTGCTGCTGATTGTGCTAAAATGTCCCATCTTTACCAGCCATCCTTACTGTAAGGATATCTATCTTTACCAATGAATGCAAGAAGATAGCCTATCGTCTGCGCGAATACTGCCGCGCGTATTCCGGCGCAGTCTGTCCCGGTTGAAGCCGCGCATCATTGATCGGCTCCCCAGCCCTTATTTCCAGGGGCACCACCCCTGCCCACGTCGGAAAAGAATAATCTTCCTCGTCGTCAACGGCCGGCCCTTTGCGCACCTTCGCCGAGAATTCCTCGATAGGCACGCGGAGAACCGAAGTCGCCTTCAGTTCACGCTCGTTGGGCTGACGGGAGTCGGCCCAACGGCCGGGAATGATGTGCTCAGAAAGCAGGCGTAAGGCTTCGAGTTTCTCCACTGGATCGTCCACCAGCGTTGCCTTGCCGAGGATTACAACCGACTCGTAATTCATGGAGTGATTAAAAATAGAGCGGGCGAGCACGAGGCCGTGTAGCAATGTCACCGTCACGCAGACCGGAATGCTCTCTTTCAGGTTTCGCAGCATACGACTGGCAGCAGAGCCGTGAATGTAGAGGTTCGCATCCTGGCGTCCGTAAGAAGTAGGAATGACAAAAGGTTGTCCGTCGGCTACGAAGCCAACGTGGCAAAGAAAGCCTTCGTCGAGAATGCGGTACGCGACTTCGCGATCATAGACAGCGCGCTCCGCTTCGCGGACCAGACGGGTCCGCGGGGTGGGTGTATAGGGTTGGGACATGGAGGAACGAACTCCGGGCAAGCGCCAAGGATGGGTGAAAAAAGAGTGTAGCACCCGAAGCCGCGCTTCGCTGGAACTTGTCGGAGCGCCTTATTCGAATTGATAGTGATTTTCTCGATATATGCGGCTGAAGAGAATCCCAACGATCAGCAGGATGAGGGGAGTGAAAATGCTGGCTTCCGGACCTACTGTCCCGCCAGTCAGCCAGGTCGGCCCGCTGAAACTGGAGTTGAATAGGTTGTGATAGGGCGTGAGGCCGCTGTCAGTTACGCCGTAGAAAAAAGTTTGTCCCCAATCCCATCCGGCATGGAAACCCACAGCCCACCAGAGATTGCCGGTGCGACGCAGGACAAAGCAAAATAGCAACCCGAAGCAGACGACAGACAACAGCCCGAACTTGCTCTCACCAGGATTTGCGGCATGGGCCAGCGCAAACAACGCCGAGAGCAGAAACGCGGCTGGCCAGTAACCCATGCCAGTAGCGAACGTGTACTGTAGATAACCGCGGAAGGCGAATTCTTCCCCTAAACCAACCACCACAAAGGCTGCGCTCCAGGCGGCGGTGGCAGTCAGAATGGTCGTTCCGTGAATCGCCATGCCGGTGAGATGAAACCCGTGCAGTGCAAAGATGGCAAAAAGGCTGATGCTGATCGCGAGAAATCCAATAACAATTCCGAGCCAGAAATGGCTGCGAAACGCGAATCGCGCCGGCAAGCCGTATTGTCCCCACTTGCGGTGCTCGATCCTGCTCATGATCAGAGCGGCGATGCCGGTGAAGACAAAAATCGACCCATCACTAAGGATTGCGGTAAGGGGCGTGAGCGATGCAACAGCTCCCATGCGAATCGGGCGGTGCAACAGGAAATGCATCACAAACGCGACGACAAGGTTAACCGCCGCCACCAGGCCGGCTACAACAGCCAGAAAAATGAGTGCCCGCCACCCGGCGCGGATGCCATTCGGTCCGCGGAAGACATTGTTACCCGCTGGCGCTGGAACGACCGGTTGAGGAACCGGAAACTCTGGCGGAAGATTCATTGTGGGTTCGGACATGTCAATCATTTACGCAAAAACCCGACGCGAAGTTTCAGCTCTACGCATTTATCGTCCGATCTTACCAGTTCAGCTTCAAAGCGAACTGGAACTGCCGTGGATCATAAGCAGCCGTAGCTTGCCCAGCATTCGTAAATAGCGGACTTACGGCGGCGACATTATAGCGGTTCGCAATATTGAACGTGTCGGCGATCAAGTCCATGTTGTAGCGTTCGCCGAAGTAGACTCGCTTGGCCACGCGCATGTCGTTGAAGATCGTCCAGGGTTGAACGCCGGCATTGCGTCCCAGGTTGCCGTCGAGGGACTTCAGCGTTCCGTTGAAATCTGCCCCGCAAGGCTCCTGGAAGACTCCCGTGGGCGAATATTTCGAAGTCACAGCGGGATAGGTAAGCACGCATGCGGGGTTGACGAAAGTGTTCGGCCGTCCCGTCAAGGTGGACAATTGCAGGTTGTCATCGTTGCCGGTAATGATGTTGAATGGCCTTCCGGACCCAAACTCAATGAGAGGAGCGAGAGTCCAATCGCTGAAGAACTTGCTGGTAAAACTTCTGCCGCCGAGTTTGCCCGACTTGTAGACCCCGCTGAAAACGAAGCGCTGCCGTTGATCGAATAGTGAAGTGGAGCGGTCCGCGGAAGGGAAGTAGCTGTCCTGCGGCGTGAGTGTGGCCTGCAGGTCGGTCGAGTCGTCAATGGCGTGCGACCAGGTGTAAGAACCGAGAAATTCGTAGTGCCGGTTGAACCGCTTGCGCAGGTTGGCGCTCAAGCCGTGATAAACCGAACTGCCATTTGAAAAATTCGCGTCCATATCGCTGAACGGAATGCAGCTGTCCAGAGTCGCGGGATCGCATTTGGCGTTGAATCCCTGGCTTGCCAGGCTTTGCAAAATCGAAGTAGCAAGGCCCACGCATGCGGCGCCGCCGCTGGCTAGGTAGGCGCCCGCAATCGAGGGATTCAAGCCCGACGGACGGAAGAAATTCATCAGAGAAGAATCCACCCAGGGCGTGCCCGTGGGACTGAACCCGCAGCCACTGACTGTAAACGGACTGGTGGGAGGAGTTTGGTGCGCGGCAACGGCGGACGCGGATGCGGCCTCAAAGTTGTTGATCATCAAATCGCCGCGGATCGTATCGGCATTAATCGGCCGGTTGATATGGCGTCCGCCATTAAAGTTGTAAGCCAGATTGAATGCAAAGCCGTCGCCCAAATCGCGCTCGATACTGAAGTTCACTTGCTGCGCGTATGCGTATACGAAATTCTTCGCCTGCGGATATCCAAACGGCTGGAAGGCGAGCGGTAGGAATGTGGAAGGGTTTAAATAATTCTGTTGCAGAAAAACTGAGTTCGGCTGGGATGAATTGAATTGTTGCTGGTTGGGAAGATACCCCAGATTGGCATTCGCTGTCGGAGACAAAGACGGCGCGCATTGAGGAGTGTTCAGCAAGCCCTGAAAAATCGGGAATGCATTCAGATTCGCCGGATTCCCCGCGCCAGTACAGAGTCCAGTGCCGGCAAATACTAGCTGGTCGCTGGTAGAGGCGTCCGATGCATCGCCCAGGAAATAAAGTCCCAGCAGCGGATGATCGAAGAAAATCCCGTAAGACCCGCGTACCACCGTCTTGCCATCGCCTTTCGGATCCCACGCCATGCCGATGCGGGGCTGGAAGTTGTGCGTGGCGGTCTGAATGCCTTTCTGCAATCCCAGGTAGTTGTAGCCAGCCAATGCAAGCGGCGTCGGAGAGGCGAACTGCGGCGGAAACTCGATGTCGTAACGCAGTCCGTAGTTCAAAGTGAAGTTCGGACGAACCCGCCACGAGTCCTGCCAAAAAACTCCCAGTGGCTTGTTGGGGAATGAACCGCGTGGGTTGCCGATCCCTTGAATAAAATCTCCCGGTAGACCTGCGCCATAGGCTTGTATCGGATTGAGTAAGGGAAATGGCGCTGGGAACGCCGCGATGGCGCTGATATCGTACACACCGCCGTAGTTCACGGTAAAGGTTGCGGTCGTAGCAATGTAATTGAAGTCGATTCCGAACTTGGTATCGTGACGGCCGATGCTCCAGGAAAAATTGTTGGCGAACTGGTAGCGTTGCTCAATGCGCTGAATGTAGGAGTAAGGTTCGCGGCCGAAATAGGCAAAGCCAGGAATGTTGACCGCCGGGTCAGCTCCGCCGGGAATCTGAGTGTTGTAAAAATAAGACAAACCGCGGCGAGCATACTGAAAGGTGAATTCGTTCACTTTGTTGTTGCCGATGGTCCAGGTATCTTTCGCCACTCCAGCCACGTCGCGGTAGGTCTGTTGCGAGGTGCGGGAATACGCGTTCTGCCCGAAGGGCTGGTCCTGTCCGCTGACCTCAATGCCTGTGACTGTGCTGGGGCTCACATTCGCGCGCAACATCAGCCGATTGTTGGTATTGATGTTGTGATCAAGGCGGAGTGAGTAGAGGCTCGTGCCTTCGAACACCGGAAAATTTCCAGCCTGCGAACCTAGTGTTTGATACGAGGCCGGCACTGGCGCGCAAGGACCCGGAGGAGCGCAACTCGTGGGAAACCCAGCCCAGTTGGATAACAAACCGCCGGTTAATCCCTGAACCAATCCGGTTGGCCAACTACCCTGTAGAGCCTGCCCCGAAGATGCTCCGGCGAGCACGATGTATTGCTCGACATTCGCTAAGCCAAGCTGGCCAATGGTTGTGGGCGTCAAACTGCCAAGGAATGCAGCTTGCTGCGGTGTGACTGCGATCGTGCCGAAAGGAAAACCAATGGTCGAAGTGTCAAAATTCTGTAGTTGGTAGTACGAAAGGTTGCTGGCTGATCCGATGTCGGAGAATCCCGTCTCATGCCGCCGCGTGACCTCGTAGGAGAAGTAGTAATACGTTTTGTCCTTTTTGATCGGTCCGCCAAAAGCTGCACCTGCTTGGACGCGTGTGTAGGCAGGATTTGGAACTGTGCTGAATGGGTTGACCGCTTGAAAATTTCGGTTGCGCAGGTAACCATAGACATCGCCGTGGAAGTCATTCGATCCGGAACGGGTAATGATGTTCACTACGCCGCCCGAGGCGCGGCCATACTCAGGCGCATAATTGTTAGTGATGATCTGAAACTCCTGCACGGCCTCCTGGGAAACGGTGGAGCGAACCCCGTTCACCGCGTTGTCGGTGGCGTCGGCGCCATCCACGTTTACCAGGTTCGCGCGCGCACGCTGTCCGCTCATGTTCAGGCCGGATGTAGGCGCGGCGCCGGTATTCGGTGCGTTGTCGCGGACCACCTGCGAATCGGTCAGCGTGAAGTTAATGTAGTTGCGGCCGTTGATGGGTAAATTGTCGATACGACGCTGGCCGATTGTGTCCGTAGTTGAGGTGCGCGAGGTCTCCACTAATTCCGCTTGCGAGCTGACCTCGACAACTTCTTTGCCACTCGCCAGAGCGAGTGCAACCGGAAATTCTACCAGTCCACCGACTGTGATGCTCACATCTTTCGCTTCAACCTTGCCGAAGCCTGGCGCTTCCACCGCGACGGTATACGTACCAGGTGGCAACAGCCTGGCGCTATAGCCGCCTTGGCCATCGCCCGTAGCCGTGCGCTCTAATCCTTTGGCCACATCGCTAACCGTAACTTTGGCGGTTGCCACAAAACTGCCGTTGGGGTCCTTGACCGTAATGTGCAGATCGCCCGTCGCCACGCCACCTTGGCTGAGAGCAACCGAGGAAAGCAAGACAACAAATATGAGTCGGACAAACAGGGACCGAAGCCAGGAAATGACGAAGCTTCTTGCGCTGTGGATCGTGATCATGCGGGTCGTAATCATGTCGATCATAGAGTTTCCTCTGATTTCGGCGCCGCGACGTGCCGAGCCGAAACCACATCAACGGCGGGTGGTGGATCTACGCACAAGATTCCCCAGGTCATAGGTCCCGCTGGTTTTTACACCAGAAAGGGGAGCGAAAACAAGGCAGGAGTGATGCGGGGTGGTGTAGGAGTTAACCGTGAAAATTTGCAGTGAGGCACAGCGATCCGGAGACGAAGTTGCGCACAAACACTGGTGCCGCATCTGTGACATACATCACACTTCTAGCGCAGAGACGACAGGCGAACCGGAACCGCGGGATTCTGCAATCGCCCCAACAGCATGGCGGTGCTGCTGACTTGTTCATAGCGGTCCACCACACGCACGGCGGCGAAGTCGGAACTGGGCCATGCCAATGCCCAATAGATCCGGGCTCGCGCCACGGCGGCGTTGCGGCGGAGCAACAGGGCATCGTTCACAAGCTGATGCGCCGCTTTGACGATTCGCGGATCGCCGCTGGCCAAGGCTGCTCCACCCATGCGCACCAGCACGGCCGCATTTCGCCCAGCTACATGGGCGTATGCGGCCATAGCGCGCAGGCGTTCACGGCGGACTATACGAAACTGCGCGGGAGGCAACCGGCGGCGCAGGTAGTCATCTTCAGCAGGATTAATCAAATTGCGGAACGCATGAATATCGATCGGACGAATCGTCCCGGCCAAGTTGGCGCTGTTCTTGGGCTGCAGGGTTTGCTTTACGGCGATGCGCAGAATAATGCTCAGCGCAACTACGGCGGCGATGATGAGGATCACGGCCAGATTCATTGCTGTAGTAAACGCTCCAGTTCTCGGTTCCAGATGTCGAGGTTATTCTCAGGCAAGAGAACCGTAGACGTAGTGGCACTTTTCTGGGGGGCGAGGAGGCTGTAAAACCAGATCAATACGCAAACGTGATAGGTGGCCATATTGAGGAAGTCGAGAAAGTAGCTCTTCTGTCCAATGAGCCAATCCGCCAAAAGACTCCAACAAACCAAATGAACGCTGGCCGCCACGCCGAAACCAAGGGTGATTCCGAAAACCGAGCGCCTCCAGTTCAAATGGAAGTGAGCGGCAAAAACAAAAAGAAAGAGAATAAGTCCGCATTGAACCACGCTCACGCTTCGGCCGAGGGTGCGGGTTGCGGAAATCAGCCAGAAGGTGGTGGGATTCGCATAGGCTGCGATGACTGTGGCAGTAAATACGAGAACGACGCCGACGCCGCTGATGAGAATTTTCGCTAATCTGGCCAGTGGTGGATAGCGGCTCAGGAGGTGAGTAAACACTTCGCCGATGACAACGAATTTTATGAAGACTTCAAGGATCGAGAAGCAAAGATAGGTCCACCAATAGAAAGCAGCCGAAGCTGAAGGACTGATGTCCACCACATAGAGGACCGTCCCTCCGATAGCCTCAAAAAGCGCATAACAGAAGAAGGCAGGGAACTCCCTGTGCAGCCCCCGCCTCCACATAAAGAGGGCAAGAACGAAAACAAGCGCATAGGGCGCAACACACAAGTAATGCCACAAGAGTGAGTGCGGCTGCAACATAACAATGCTCAAGGACTATAGCCTGAAAGAATGCCCTGATCAACGATGTTGCGGCTTGCGTTCGTTTTTTGTAACTTCACGCCAGCCGATTTACGGCTTGCAGGCCGACGAACCGGAGCAGGTACCGCCGAGCGGGCCTCCATCAGCATGAGCCACTGTTGGAATTACCAGAGTATTAAGGAACAGCAGGGCTGCGGCAACGACAAGTAGCGCTTTTTTCACGGTTGTTTTCTCCTTGTTTTGAAAAAGCAGACCGTGATACTTTCATGACGTTCGCTCAGCAGAAAAGATCACTTAGTACCTTTGGCTTGTTCGGAATTCGTAACAAAAGTCCCGAAAATGACTCTCAAATCCGCTGTCCAGGATCTACGAGAAACCACGCTGGTTGCTGTTTCGGGGCTGCTGGCGAAGCTAGCCTATCTTGGCTCTCTACGGCGTAAGGAGGGTGGATACTTGCACTGGGGCATGTCATTGGTGCACGGCGAGGAATCCTCCGAGCGCGCGTTGAAGGCGGTGCACACTGAAGTGTTGTCTACAGTACTGCGGACCCCGATATCTGAACTAGTAGAGGATTTACGCGAATCAAGCCAGGGCTGCGAGAAATCGACGGGAACTTACGTCAACGACATGCGCGAACAGTTCAACAAACTTCTACCCTCACCGCAGGACGCCGTTTCCGCCCGGCACCTTAATTCAGTGCTGATTGCGCTTTCGAGCTTGGAGAAGAACCGAAAGCGTGCCACTCCGTCAATTTCATAGCTACTCCCACAACCTGGCCGATGATTTCCGCTTCCTGCGGATGGCGCAGAACGCGAACCTGAACCGGCGACAACGGATGTGGCTGCAAAATGACGTCGTCGCGGCGCATACTGCACCAGCAGCAAGTGTATCCATCGCGGGTTTCGATGAAATAAATGGGTCGCTCATACTCCGATCGCCATGCCCCCTCCACTACCTTATTCTTGGCCTCGTCAACCTGAATGAAGCTGCCGGGCGGAAGTATCGGATACATTGTGAAATCCTGGTGACCGATATAGCCGTAGGTAAATTCGCTCTGAGCGAATTGCGCCAGATAGGACAGAGGTACCAATCCCCATTGTTCCACCATGCGGCCCAGATTGCTGGTGCGGTGCTCATCAAAACCGGGATCCATGCGGATCGGCATTTGTACAGAAGACAATCCGGAAAGCGTTTCAGAAACATGCGATCGCGGCGGAGCGATCATACCCAGGTCAGCGGCCATGTTATTCATGTCCACGCCGTACCAAGTCAGAAGTTCCCGCAGATCGCGCCGGTAGATTACGGCCAACGTATAAAGCCGGAAAATGCTGGGTAAAACCCCCTTGGTCTCGATGTCCGACAAACGGCTGGGAGGGATCGAGAATTCCTCATTGCGATACTTCTCAGCCATGCGCGCACTGGAAGTTTCGATATCGCGCATAGTAAGGCCGAGCTTCTCGCGCAGAGTGCGAAGACTCTTACCGGCTGGGAGCATGGCAGTTCTCCATGGAAGATGAGGAGATCATAATTAGAGGCGGCCATCATAGCAGGGAGCGCGGTTCTCGTGTCAGGAATTTGTAAGAAATTGTAATGCGGCGTGGTTTGTTACGATTTCCGAACACAGTTTAACCCGCGTCTTATCGCAGTATTCAGTGATGTTACGTCCTTGATGGATCGAACAGCGAGTTGATCCGTGACTGCTCTTGATCAGTGTATTTGTTCGGATTTCGTAACAGGCCTCACCGGATTTACAAAAACTCGGTTTCAACCGCGCTGATTGCAAGGTTGAAACCTGGTCTCTCCGATCCCGGTTTTACGCGTTCCCAGCCATGACATTTGTCACGCTGCCAGCGTGATGAACGGCACTGGCGTGCCAGCCTCGCTTCCGCCATCATGCCTTCACCGGGACAGACTCCTCGGCAACCCGTTAAGCGGAGCAGGCCAATATGATCGCAACTCTGAATGAAGCGCCGAGCACGGAGCGCGCGGATTCCCCTACGGTGGTGGCGAGCCTCGAAGCCGTCAGCCAGAACTATGGGGAAGTCCGCGCCCTGCATAATGTGAATTTCACAGTGGGTGCTGGGCAAGTGGTCGCGCTCCTTGGACCCAATGGGGCAGGAAAGACTACGGCGGTGAAACTGATGTTGGGTCTCCTCCAGCCTACTTCCGGCAAGGTTCGGGTATTTGGTGGAGATCCAACCAGCCCGCAGAATCGTATGCGCGCCGGCGCCATGCTGCAGGTTGGACGCGTGCCGGAAACGCTGAGGGTGCGCGAGCACATTGATCTTTTTTCCAGCTATTACCCGCAGCCGTTGCCTCTCAATGAAGTACTGGCTGCCTCCGGTCTGGAAAAATTACGCGATCGGAAATTCGGAGATCTCTCCGGTGGCCAGCGGCAACGAACGCTTTTTGCGCTAGCCATCTGTGGCGATCCTGATCTGCTCTTCCTCGACGAACCCACCGTAGGACTCGACGTGGAAGCCCGGCGCTCGCTCTGGGAGGAAATTCGCCGCCTGGTCGAGCGCGGAAAGACCGTCCTGCTTACCACCCACTACCTGGAAGAGGCCGATGCTCTCGCTGACCGCATCGCCGTAATCAATCAAGGGACGATCATCGTGGAAGGTACTCCTGCCGAGATCAAAGCACAGACCAGTGGCAAGCGCATCCGTTGCGTCACTAGGCTCAGCATCGGCGATCTCCTGCAATTACCCGGCGTGACCGATGCCAAGCACGATCGCGAAGCGGTAGACATCCACACCGGAGAGGCCGAGTTGGTTGTACGTGCATTGCTGGCGCGCGATCCATCGCTATCCGGTCTCGAGATAACGAGTGCCGGGCTAGAGGATGCCTTCCTGGCACTCACGCAAGACAACGGCGAAAACACCAATCATAAAAACTGATCCGCGCATTTTCCGGTTGCAATCGGGCGAACGAAACGAGGAAACGATCATGAGTACTGCCGCAGCGGTTCTAAATAACACGCACGTCGAGCGAACCACCAGCCACACCGTTACCATTTACCTGAAGGAAGCGAAGTATGAATTTCTGAAAAACCTTCGCCTGCGGGTGTACACGGCGTCGGTGATTACTTTACCGTTGATGTTCTACGTGCTCTTCGGTTTGGTATTGAACTCCCACGAGGCGATTAGCGGCATGGACGTCCCGACCTACCTGATCGCAACCTACGGCACGTTCGGAGTGATGGGGGCTTCGCTTTTCGGGACCGCCTCTGGACTTGCCGCCGATCGAGGTCTGGGATGGTTGCAGGTAAAGCGCGCCAGCCCCATGCCTCCGTTCGCTTACTTCATGGCCAAAGTTATTCTCGCGATGATTTTCAGTATCAGCGTAGTTTTGCTGTTGCTCGTGCTGGGCATCAGCTTCGGCGGAGTGCGCCTGCCGCTCGCGGAAATGACAAAGCTGATCGCAACGCTCGTTGCCGGATCGCTCCCTTTCTCCGCCATGGGGTTGGCCATCGGTTATTTCGCCGGGCCCAACTCCGCTCCCGCGGTCATCAACTTGTTTTATCTGCCGTTATCATTCTGCAGCGGTTTGTGGGTGCCTTACATGTTTCTGCCCAAGCTGGTGCGGCAGATCGCGCTGGCGCTGCCGCCTTATCACTTGTCGCAACTGGCGCTGGGAATTGTTGGCGCAGGCCGACATGAATCCGCCGCGACGCACTGGGAAGTGCTGCTTGCATTCACGCTGATTTGCCTGGGCATCGCGCGTATCGGCTTTCAGCGTGATCAGGGAAAGCTCTACGGATAGAAGGTTCTTAAGAAGAAAGCATCGCTTGGCCGGCAAAGAACAATGATCCGCAAAGAATAACGACCGGCAAAGAATCATGAGGGAACTGCGATGAACACAACCTCGAATGAGTCTCTGGGCTTCGGCGCGCTACTGGTGCTCTTCGGTATGCTTGCGTTATACGGTGGCACAAGCTGGCTGGGCTTATTAATTCCAGCTGCAGTTGTCCTATGGTTGATCGCCAGTGCTCGGTGCCGGACGCGCCGTACCGTGATTGACGCGCGGGTGGACAATAGAATCGCGGAAAGATAATTCGGGAAGGATAAGATTTGAACGATAACGCTAAGGCTCCCGGCGGGCCGGGTTTCGGTGAATGCCAGGCACGCCCCGGGCAAGATGTCTCATGGGGCCAAAGGGTAAGTCTTTCGCCTCGCGATAAGGGCCCCGGATGGGCTCCCTTCATCTGGCTTGCCTACCTGAGCTTCTTTTTTCTTCAGCCGATCTTCGACCACGCTGGCTGGAAGGATTGGTTGTTGACCATCCTTGCCTCGGCCATCTTTCTGGTTCTGTATTTTGGTCTGTTCTGGTTGAAGCATCCCCGCTCGCTGTGGCACATCGCTGGAATGCTGGTACTCGGGCTCGTTTGCGCGCCCATCAATGTAGGCGCGGACACGTTCTTTGTTTTCGCAGCTGCCTTCGTTCCTTTCGCAGTACAAACCGAGCGAGCTGCACTCGGCCTGCTGGCAGTGATCGTCGCGCTGGCTGGACTCGAAACGTTGGTATTCCATCTGCCCGGCTGGTTTTTCTTCTACGGAGGCGGCGTGGCGGCTGCGGTCGGAGGCAGCAACGTTTACTTTGCCCAGAGGAATCGGACTCTCTCCAAGCTCCGCATGGCCAATGATGAAATTGAACATCTCGCCAAAGTTGCCGAGCGTGAGCGCATCGCCCGCGATCTGCACGATGTATTGGGCCACACGCTCTCCGTGATCATTCTGAAATCCGAACTCGCGGGAAAGTTGATGGACCGCGATCCGCAACGTGCGGGAACGGAAATCCGCGAGGTCGAACAGATCTCCCGCCAGGCGCTGTCGGAAGTCCGCGACGCTATCCGCGGCTATCGCTCGCAAGGTCTGGCGGCTGAACTCGCGCGCGCGAAATCCACGCTCGAAACCGCCGGGGTTGCCGTGAAGTGCGAGGCGGCGAAGTTGTCGCTGCCAGCGTTGCAGGAGAGCGTGCTCTCGATGGCAGTCAGGGAAGCTGTCACCAACGTCGTGCGCCACGCGCAGGCCCGGGCTTGCAGCTTGCGTCTGCAACAACAGAACGGTTCTTGCCGGCTCGATATAGAAGACGATGGTCGCGGCGGCCTACAGAATGAAGGCAACGGTCTGCGCGGTATGCGTGAGCGCGTTGAAATGCTGGGTGGGACACTTACCCGTGACTCCAACGCCGGCACCCGGCTCACCATCACACTGCCGCTGAAAGAAGTCACAGTGAAAACCGAGGGCTACGAGAATTGAATTCCGCCTCGAAGGAAAACCGTAAGACCATTCGTGTGGTACTCGCCGAGGATCAAGGCATGGTGCTAGGCGCGCTTGCCGCATTGCTCGAAATCGAAGGCGACATTTCTGTAATGGCGCAGGTGCGTAACGGCAAAGATGCGGTGGAGGCTGTCTTCAATCACAAGCCAGATGTCCTCATCACCGATATCGAGATGCCGCTCATGACCGGACTCGATGCTGCCGCTGAACTAAAACGCCGCCGCACCAGCACGCGCGTCATCATCCTGACCACTTTTGCCCGCGCAGGATATTTGCGGCGGGCCATGGAAGCCGGAGCGCTCGGATACCTGCTGAAAGATATGCGCGCCGAGGAACTTGCCGAAGCCGTTCGCCGTGTGCACCAGGGTCTGCGTGTCATCCATCCCGATCTCGCCACCGAAGCGTGGGGCGACATGGATCCGCTCACCGACCGCGAACGTCAGGTACTGCGCCTGGCTGGCGAAGGCATGCAGAGCGGAGACATCGCCGCCGAACTCGGCCTCTCCGAAGGCACTGTACGCAACTATCTTTCCGAAGCCATCAGTAAGATGGGCGCCAGCAACCGCGTCGAAGCCTCAAGAATCGCCAGAACCAAAGGTTGGCTATAAGACCATGTGGCGCGGACACTCTTGTCCGCGTGCATATAGCTTAACTGTTCTAATGTTCCACCACGGTCGCTAACCCTGTGTCGATCTCTCACAATCTTCCACGCACTTGCAACTCAATCTCGAAAGCTGGAAACTGGATCATGGCTGGCGCCTATATCCTCGGCATCGAAAGCTCCTGCGACGAAACCGCCGCGGCTGTAGTGCGCTCCGGAGAGCAACTCATCTCTAATGTAGTGGCTTCGCAGATCGCCACGCATCAGCCTTATGGAGGCGTCGTCCCTGAGTTAGCCTCGCGTGAGCATTTGAAGGCCATCGTTCTCCTCGTGCGACAGGCGCTGGCTGAGGCTAATCAGACTTATGACTCGGTTGATGCCATCGCGGTCACGCAAGGTCCCGGCCTCGCCGGAGCGCTGTTGGTAGGCATCAGCTACGCTAAGGCCTTGGCATTCGCGCTTGACAAGCCGCTGATTGCGGTTAACCATCTTGAAGGCCACATCCATGCGGTTCTGCTCGAAGAACGCCAGAAGGGAAATCATGAGCTGCACTTTCCCGTGCTCGCTCTGGTTGTGTCGGGAGGGCATACGCATCTATACCTGGCCACGCAGAAAAATGAGAGCTGGACCTACGAAAATATCGGCCACACGCGCGACGACGCTGCTGGCGAGGCCTTCGACAAAGTCGCCAAGCTGCTCGGCCTCGGTTACCCCGGAGGCCCGGTCATCGACCGGCTCGCCCCGCACGGCGACCCGACTGCCGTGAAATTTCCGCCAGCGCAGATCAAGCATCCCGATCGGCGAGATCACGGAAAGGAACGCGGCTTACACAAAGAAGCGGAAGTCGATCAGCCGCGTTTTGATTTTTCCTACAGCGGCATCAAGACTGCTGTGCTGCGCTACGTTGAGGTTCACGGCATGCGCGACTCCATTGAGCTCCGCCGCCAGGCTCTGGCGAATATTCCCAAGCCGAAGCTCGAAGATTATCTTGCGAATTGCGACAAGAAAACGCTCGACTTGGTTGCTTCGTTTCAGCGAGCTATCATTGAAGACCTGGTTGGAAAAACTCTCGCCGCGGCTCGCGCCCACGATGTGGCGACTCTTTTCGTTACCGGTGGAGTCGCCGCAAATAACGAATTGCGGAAGACATTCGAGCAGCGAGGCGCTCAGGATGGCATTCCGGTATATTTCCCATCGCGTCCGCTCTCAACCGACAACGCTGCCATGATCGCAGCAGCGGCATATCCAAAATTCCTCGCGAAAGATTTTGCTGCGATGGATTTTTCGGCTGAAGCGAATCTGCTACTACGCTAAGCGGCAGCTGCGGATCAGGCTGGAAGCCTAAAAGGTAGAGGCTTCCTGATTCCCCGCGCCTTGCGCGCGGCTCTTGCCCATCACCGCATCCAACGCTTTTTCGAGCTGGCCCTGAATATCGATATCTTTATAGATTGCGAAGTTGGCGCGCTTCTCCGTCTCGTCAAAGCCGCTGGCGCGGCCCGCCACAATAATGATAGGAATGTTCGCCGTCTGTGGATTCTGCTTCAGCGCCGTAATCAGTTCACCGCCGGTCATCTTTGGCATCTGCATGTCGGTAACGATCAGGTCAGGATGCACGCGCTCGAGGATTTGCAATGCCTCCACACCGTTCGTGGCTGATTCCACCACGAAGCCGCGCTCTTCGAGAGAGCGGCAAACGGTGTAGCGGATCAGCATGGAATCGTCGACCACAAGCGCTACCGCAGGCATGAGTTTACGCGCGCAGAAATGCACGCCCCCGCAGGCAGAGTAGCAGAGCCTTTTCGCGCGGAACAAGGTTGAATCGGACAGTATGGTTACTATGGTGATGAGCGGCTGCGGTTTTGGAACGTTCAGGATTCCTGGGCCTCGCCTTCGGTGCCCTCGGTGCTTTCTTCGATGCTCATATCTTTGAGTTCGCTGGCCTCGAAGATTTCGCGGCATTCGAGGCATTCCAGGAATTCCGCATCTTCTTCGCGGCTCACGATTTGCACGCGCGGATGTTTGCAAGGTTGCTTGCCTGCGTTTTGAGGTTGCGGGAACGGCTTCGAGGTCATAAATCCGGAGGTGTCGCCCTCCTGAAATTTCCGGGGAAAGCGATTCGCGGGAATTCCCGGTATTTTAGCCCGGCTTTGCCACTTGTCAAGTGCTTGGATGCTTTATTTGCAGGGAATTTACCTCTGGCCTCTGTCACCGCCGGTTTCGAGGATAAGCTGATTTCCGCGATCTCCGACTAAAATCATCGGCAAACACCTAAACCATTCAATTACCGATAGTTACCATTCAATGACGCTTCCTGCTATCGCCTGCCAAGGCTTGCATAATTTTTGGTTTTGGACGTAGAATGAATTACGACAGAAAAGGTCGTAATTAAATCCGACTCAGCCGGTCGGAATTGCAGGTTACGAGAGTTAGTTCTAAGCAGCCGTAATTACCATGCTGAAGTTAACCAAAAAAGCGGATTATGCGCTGATGGCCATGAAGCACTTGGCCGATCACGCTCACGAAGGAACTCGGAGCGCCAGCGCAAAAGATGTTGCGGATTCTTTCGGCATCCCGCCTGAGGCCTTGGCAAAGATTTTGCAGCGATTGGCAAAGGCTGGCCTGTTGCACTCGCAGCACGGTACCAACGGTGGCTACAGACTGGCGCGTGCAGCGCACACGATTTCGGCTTTCGAAGTAATTCAGGCCATTGACGGTCCTTTATTTATTACCTCGTGCGTTACGGTTCGAGGCGAGTGCGGCCAGAGCGACAGATGCAACATCCGCGAGCCGTTGCGCAAAGTAAATGACAGCATCGAAGCTGTGCTCAAGCGCATCAAGATATCGCATATGCGGGAAGAACCAGAAGACGCTGCCAGTGCAACGACCAAGCCGGCGGAACTGGTGACGATCGTCTAGAAGTACGCAAGTTGGATGAGGAGTTCGCAAGTTAGATTTGATTTTGTATCAGGGCACGGCTTCAGCCGTGCCTCTAGAGGCACAAAACTTGATGAGGGCTTTAGCCCCTGAGGTAGGAGAAACAGTTATGAGCACGGATGTAAGAGTCCCCCAGCAACTTCCAGCCACGCAGCATGCCGCTCCCAAGGGAGTGAAGCTGCCCATCTACATGGACAACCACGCTACCACGCCAACGGATCCACGCGTGCTCGAAGAGATGCTGCCTTATTTCATGGAAAAGTTCGGCAACTCCGCCAGCCGTAATCACTCTTTCGGATGGGCCGGCGAAGAAGGCGTGGAGACAGCTCGCGAGCGCATCGCCAAGCTGATCGGCGCTACCACGAAAGAAATCATCTTCACATCGGGCGCCACCGAGAGCGACAACCTTGCCATCAAGGGTGTGGCCGAGATGTACCGCGAGAAGGGCAACCACATCATCACCGCGGTCACAGAACACAAAGCCGTGCTCGATACCTGCAAGCGCCTGGAAAAATACGGCTATCGCGTCACCTACATGCCGGTGCAGAAAGACGGCTTGATCGATCTCGACGAGTTGAAGCGCGCCATGGATGATAAGACCATCCTGGTTACGATCATGGCCGCGAACAACGAAATCGGCGTGGTGCAACCCATCGCGGAGATCGGCAAACTGTGTCATGAACGCGGCGTTATCTTTCACACCGACGCCACACAAGCCGTGGGCAAGATTCCGATCGATGTGAATAAGCAGAATATCGACCTGATGTCGATCTCCGGTCACAAGATGTACGGTCCCAAGGGTGTGGGCGCGTTGTACGTTCGCCGCAAGAATCCGCGCGTGCAGATTTCCGCCATCATCGATGGCGGCGGCCACGAGCGCGGCATGCGCTCCGGCACGCTCAACGTTCCCGGCATTGTGGGGCTCGGCAAAGCCTGCGCCATCGCGTCGGAAGAAATGTCTCGCGAGGCCGTTCAATTGGCCGGCCTGCGTGACCGTCTGCGCGATCGCATCATGAACCGCCTCGACGAAACTTACATCAACGGATCCACGGAGCATCGCCTGCCCGGCAATCTGAACATCAGCTTTGCCTATGTAGAAGGCGAATCGCTGCTGATGGGCATCAATGACATCGCAGTTTCCAGCGGTTCGGCCTGCACCTCTGCGACGCTTGAGCCATCTTATGTATTGAAGGCTCTCGGCACCGGCGACGACCTGGCGCACAGTTCGATCCGCTTCGGCATCGGGCGATTCAACACCGCAGCCGAAGTCGATTACGTGGCCGACCGCGTCATTGAAACCGTCGAGCGACTGCGCGAACTTTCTCCGCTCTACGAGATGGCGAAGGAAGGCATCAACCTGGCCGATGTAAAGTGGGCCGGCGAAGGACACTAAGCCTTGCGGCGAACTCTCGTGACGAGGGTTCGTGGCGTTGCAGGATGGTTCGTATCAGGGCACGACTTCAGTCGTGCCGCAAAGGTTCTAACTGAAGAACGGGGCTTTAGCCCCTGCGGTAAAGTTCGGGCAATTCAGGAGAGCACATGTCATATAGCGATAAAGTAATCGATCATTACAACAATCCCCGCAACGTCGGCTCCATGGATAAAGCCAGCACCGACGTTGGCACCGGACTGGTCGGCGCGCCCGAGTGCGGCGACGTCATGAA